>Ga0210391_10003864_pt1 | contig 12623 bp, 5 predicted proteins | sample IncBWC12OmetaG_FD_160573 | JGI IMG/M metagenome (GOLD analysis project Ga0210391, IMG submission 160573) | Forest soil microbial communities from Barre Woods Harvard Forest LTER site, Petersham, Massachusetts, United States - Inc-BW-C-12-O ... | reverse complement strand
GGCCAGCGGCAGAGCGCCTAATAACGCTGCCAGCGTCGTCATCAGGATGGGACGGAAGCGCAGCATGCACGCTTCGAAAATCGCTTCGAGCGGACTCTTGCCCTCCTCTCGCTCCGCCTGAAGAGCAAAATCGATCATCATGATGGCGTTTTTTTTCACGATGCCGATCAGTAGTACGATGCCGATGATCGAGATGATGTTCAGATCCTCTTTGAAAAGTATCAATGCCAGCATCGCGCCTACGCTGGCCGAGGGCAATGTGGAGATAATCGTCAGGGGATGGACCAGGCTTTCGTACAGAATCCCCAGCACGATGTACACCGCCAGTAGCGCCGTCACAATCAGGATGGGTTCAGTGCCCAGAGACTGCTGGTAAGCCAATAGCGTTCCAGCGAAGAAACCTTGCAGAGTGGAGGGCGCCCCGATGCGCTTTTGCATCTGGTCGATGGCCGCGGTGGCGTCGCTCAACGACTTGTTCGCGGCAAGGTTAAAAGAAAGAGTGACGGAAGGGAATAAGCCCGTATGGTTCACGGCCAGAGGCGTCGTGTTGGCCTGCCCCTTGGCAACCGTCAGCAGCGGAATATTGCCGCCGCTCGACTGCAGGTAAAGGTCTTTTAACCCTTCCGGGGTCTGCCAATATTGCGGAGCCACTTCCAGCACTACGTAATACTGATTCAACTGGGTGTAGATAATAGATACTTCCGATTGCCCGAATGCGCTGTATAGCGCTGAATCCAGCTGTTGTGTGTTGAGTCCCAGCTTTGCCGCCGTCACGCGATCGTAGCTCAACAGCTCATCCAGTCCGCCGTTCTGTTGGTCTGAGCTGACGTCCTGCAAACCGGGCAGGCCCTTCATCTGGTTCAGGATGAGCGGTCCCCACTTGGAAAGATCCTGCACCGTGTCGGATTGAATGGTGTATTGATACATCGCGTTGCTGGAGCGACCGCCGATGCGCAGATCCTGCACCGCCTGCAGGAAGGCAGAAGCCACCGGCAGACGGTTTAATTGCGGGCGCAGGCGGTCGATGATTTGAGCCGCACTGACCTTGCGATCAGCCAATGGCTTCAGCGCGATGTAGAGGCTGCCGGTATTGGTGGCCCCACTGCCGCCGGTAAACGCAATCACATTCGCGACGGCAGGATCTTTTTTGATCACTTCACCGATCTGCCGAACGGAGTTGTCCATCGCGGGGAACGACGCATCCTGCGGCCCCCGTACGCTGCCGGTAATCGATCCCGTATCCTCCACCGGGAAAAAGCCTTTGGGTATCTTGATGATCACCACCACATTGAGCGCTATAGTGATGAACAGTACGACGAGAGTCAGCGCCGGATGATCGAGCACCCACCGCAGGCTGCCGCGATACAACGAGAGCACCCAGTCAAAGAATTTTTCGCTGGCCGCGTATATGCGCCCATGTTTTTCTGTGCGCTCGCTTCTCAAAAGGTAGGCGCACATCATCGGCGTCGTAGTCAGCGAGATGATCATGGAGACGAAAACAGCCGAAGACAGAGTGACGGCAAACTCGCGGAATAGGCGGCCAACAATTCCTCCCATCATCAGCAGAGGAATAAAAACGGCGATGAGCGAAATGCTGATGGTAAAGACGGTGAAGCCGATTTCCTCCGCGCCCTTCAGCGCTGCGGCAAAGGGCTCCATGCCGTCTTCCAGATGGCGCGCGATATCCTCCATCACCACAATGGCATCGTCAACCACAAATCCCGTGGCAATGGTCATGGCCATTAGCGAGAGATTGTCCAGGGTATATCCGAACAAATACATTACGGCGAATGTACCGACCAGCGAGACTGGCACAGCGACGGCGGGAATGAGCGTGGCGCGGCCATTTCGCAGGAAAACAAACACCACGAGGATGACCAGGCCGATGGAGATGAGCAGCGTTCTCTCGACGTCGCTCACCGAAGCGCGGATGGTTGTGGTGCGATCAAGAACAATGGTGGTATCGATGCCGAGCGGAATCGACGCCTGAATATAGGGAAGCTGCGCCCGCACGCGATCGACGGTTGCGATAATATTGGCGCCGGGCTGGCGGAAGATGATCACGGTGACCGAGCGCTTTCCGTTCAAATAGCCAGCTGCGCGAACGTTCTGCACCGAGTCCGTGACCTGAGCGACATCGGACACGCGGACCGCCGCGCCGTTCTTATAACCAACGATGAGCGGCTTGTAGTCGGCGGCGGCAGAGATCTGGTCATTGGCAAGGATGTCCGCAGTCACCGTTCCGTCCGTGATCTGTCCCTTGGCCAAATCGGCATTCTGCAAGCTCAGCACGGACTGCAAATTGGCCATGGTAAGTCCATAGCTGGCCAACTGTGTTGGATTCGCATCGACGCGCACCGACGGCAGCGCGCCACCGCCGACCACGACCTGCCCCACCCCTTGTATCTGCGACAGCTTTTGCTCCAACACCGTAGAGGCTTCGTCATACAACTTCGCCGGACCGAATTTGTCGGAGGTGAGGCCGAGAATCATGATCGGCGCATCAGCCGGATTGACCTTGCGATAGGTCGGATTACCCGGCAGGTTGGCAGGCAAATAGGTTCGCGCCGCATTGATGGCGGCCTCCACATCGCGGGCCGCGCCGTCAATGTCGCGGCTGAGGTCGAACTGGATCGTGATCGACGTGCTGCCCAGCGTGCTGGCGGAGGTCATTTCCGTCACCCCTGCAATATGGCCGAACTGCCTCTCGAGTGGAGTGGCGACGGAGGAAGCCATAATGTCAGCGCTGCCTCCGGGCAAGCTCGCGCCCACTGATATCGTGGGAAAATCTACCTCCGGCAGAGGTGCAACCGGCAGCACCTCAAACGCAATCGCCCCAGCCAGGGCAATCGCCACTGTGAGCAGCGTAGTAGCCACAGGCCGGTGAATAAAAGGTGCGGAGATATTCATGCCGGCTCCGCCTGTTCCGCATCTCCGGCTTTCGACTTCTTCGATTTATGTGCAAAGCGATCCGCCAAGTTGTCAAAGAAGATGTAAATGACGGGCGTTGTGTAGAGTGTGAGGACTTGGCTCAAAAGCAGTCCGCCCACCATGGCGATGCCCAGAGGCCGGCGTAACTCCGAACCGAAACCACTTCCCAGAGCCAGTGGCAGTCCTCCGAGCAGGGCGGCCATCGTCGTCATCATGATGGGACGGAAGCGCAGCAGGCAGGCCTCGTAAATTGCGTCGGTAGCACTTTTTCCGTGCTCGCGCTCGGCTTCCAACGCGAAGTCGACCATCATAATGCCGTTCTTTTTCACAATTCCGATCAGCAGCACAATGCCGATGATTGCCACAACGCTTAAATCCTGGCGAAAGATAATCAGCGCCAGGAAAGCGCCAACGCCCGCCGACGGCAGCGTCGACAGAATTGTGATCGGGTGGACGAAACTCTCATACAAAACGCCCAGCACGATGTATACCGTAACCAGCGCGGCCAGAATGAGCAAGGGCTCATTGGAAAGCGAATTCGTGAACGATGCTGCGGTGCCTTGAAAACCGGCCTGCAGGCTGGGCGGCATCTGCAGATCCTTCTGCGCCTTGTCGACCACCGTAATGGCCTCGCCCAGCGCGGCATTAGGCGAGAGATTGAACGAAACCGTGATGGCTGGAAATTGACCCTGATGGCTGATGGAAAGTGGTTCTGTCGTCTTCTCGAAGTGAGAGAAGGCGCTAAGCGGAACAGCATTGCTCATGGCCGAACTGGTGGCACCGGCGGAGTTTGCTCCATTATTCGAGGTCGAGGAAGGGCTGGGAGAAAGCGCGTTGGCAGGAGGAGCAAGCGTATTGGCCGAAGGAGTGTACACAGCTGAACCTGTCAGCGCATTCGATCCAGCGGAAGAAGATCCGGAAGACGCGAATGAAGTAGAGGCCGCCGCTCCAGTTGCGCCGGAAGACGCATTGGATTGAATGTAGAGCCGGTCCAGCTTGTTTGGGTCCAGTTGAAAACGCGGCTCGCTTTCGAGAACGACGTGATACTGATTGACCTGCGTATACATCGTGCTGATCTGCCTTTGACCAAAGGCGTCATACAGTGTGTTATCGATGGTGGTCGGCGCAATGCCGAATCGCGACGCGGTCACCCGGTCAATCACCAGTGACACCGCGAGCCCGCCCGGTTGTTGATCGGTGGCCACGTCCTCCAGTTCCGGCAACTGCTTGAGCCGGCTGACAAAACGGTTGGTCCAGTCGTTCAGTTCATTGGCATCAGGGTCTTCGAGCGTGTACTGATATTGAGTGCGGCTCACCCGATCGTCCACAGAAATATTCTGCACCGGTTGCATGAACAGTTCTATGCCCTGAACCTGGTCCAGTCTTGACTTGAGCCGACGGATCACGTCGGAAGCATTCATGCTGCGCTGGTTTAGCGGCTTGAGATTGATCGACATCCGGCCGCTGTTCGTCGTGGTGTTTGTGCCGTCTGCACCAATAAATGATGAAAGGCTTTCGACCGCGGGGTCATTCAGAATTACTTTTGCCAGCTCCTGCTGCTTTGCTGCCATGGCCTTGGAGCCAATCGCAGGGGGCGCCTGCGTTATTCCCTGGATCACCCCGGTATCCTGCACCGGGAAAAATCCCTTTGGAATAATGATGTAGAGGAAAATCGTAAGCATCAGCGTGGTCAGTGCGACCAGCAAGGTAATTGTCTGGAAGCGCAGGACGAACTTCAATGTCCGGCCATAGAACGCGATCATTCCCTCGAAAACACGCTCTGTGGCCCTATACACGCGCCCCTGCTGCTCCTTTGGCTGGTGCCGCAGGATCCGCGCGCTCATCATGGGCGTGAGCGTGAGCGAAACCACAGCCGAAACCACGATCGTCACCGCCAGGGTTACGGCGAACTCGCGAAACAAGCGTCCCACCACGTCGCCCATAAATAACAGCGGAATCAGCACGGCGATGAGTGATACGGTCAGCGAGAGAATGGTAAAGCCGATCTGCTCGGCGCCCTTGAGCGCCGCTTCCATGGGAGGATCGCCCATTTCGATGTAGCGGGAAATGTTTTCGATCATCACTATGGCGTCATCCACCACGAAGCCGGTGGAGATGGTCAGCGCCATCAGCGATAAGTTATCCAGGCTGTATCCCAGAATGTACATCGCCGCGAAAGTGCCAATCAGCGAAAGCGGGACAGCCACGCTGGGGATGATGGTGGCATAAAGACTGCGCAAGAAAAGGAAGATGACCAACACAACGAGGCCGACCGTCAATAGCAGTTCGAACTTCACGTCCGAAACCGATGCTTCGATGGACGTCGTAAGATCGGTGAGCGTGGTCACTTGAATGCCGGTGGGTAGGTTGGCCTCAAGTTGCGGCAGCAGTTGCTTGATGCTTTTGACCACGCTGATGGTGTTGGCCCCGGGCTGGCGCTGCACGTTCAGGATGACCGCGGGTGTCTGATTCATCCACGCTGCCTGATAATTGTTCTCTACGCCATTGATGACCTGGGCTACATCGGTCAGCATCACCGGCGCGCCATTGCGGTATGCAACCACGACCTTTCGATAGTCGTCTGATGTGACCAGTTGATCGTTAGCGTCGATCTGGTAATCCTGACGCGGACCATCGAAGTTCCCCTTGGCAGCGTTCACGCTGGCCTGCGTGAGAGCAGTTCGCAGGTCTTCCATGTTCAGGCCATAGGAAGACAGAGCCGTAGGATTAGCTTGAATGCGGACCGCGGGTTTTTGTCCGCCGCTGATGGTTACCAGCCCTACCCCGCTGAGCTGCGAGACTTTAGGCGCAAGGCGCGTATCCACAAGATCTTCGACCTGGGACAGCGGCATGGAGCTTGAAGTGATGGCCAAGGTTAGAACTGGCGCGTCGGCTGGATTGGTTTTGCTGTAGATCGGCGGCGCGGGCAGTACGGATGGCAACAGACTCTGCGAGGCATTGATGGCTGACTGCACCTCTTCCTCAGCTATATCAATATTCAGACTGAGATTGAATTGCAGCACAATCACGGAAGTGCCGCCGGAACTCGTAGACGTCATCTGGCTCAAGCCCTGCAGTTCGCCGAATTGACGTTCCAAGGGCGCCGTTACCGTGGTCGCCATTACGGTTGGGCTGGCACCTGGATAGAACGTGAGGACCTGAATGGTCGGATAATCCACTTCCGGCAAAGCCGAGACCGGAAGTTGCGTATAGCCCACGATACCCACCAGAAGGATCGCGGCCATCAGCAAAGAGGTCGCAACCGGCCGCAAGATAAACGGGCGGGAGGGACTCACGGGACGCTGCTCCCGGAGGTGCTGGCCGCTGCCGGCTTGTTCGGAGAGTTGTTCGAAACCACGATCACCGCGTTGTCCTGCAACTTGTCGAAGCTGCTGTTGGCCACGACATCCCCCGGATTGATGCCATCCACCTGGGTCAGGCCGCCTTCGGAAACTCCTGGCTTCACGGTGCGCAGGTGCGCGACGTTATTCTGAATTACATACACGAACGATGCCTGGCCGTTTTGTTGGATGGTGGATGCGGGAACCAGCGTGACGCCCTGCAACGTATTGACCAGCAGTTGCGTGTTCACAAACTGGTTGGGGAAGAGCCCGCCATTCTTATTGGCGAAGAGCGCTCGCGCTTTTACCGTGCCCGTTGTGGTGTCAATCTGATTATCGAGGGTCAGAAGCTTGCCGCTTGCAATTTTGGTTTGCGCGGCGCGGTCATAGGCATCCACGTCAAGGGTAGCCTTTTTCTGCAACCGGGCTACAACCGGGCCGAGACTGTCTTCCGGTATTGTGAAAACTACGGTGATCGGGTCCAGTTGCGTGATGACAGCGAGAGTAACGGTTCCAGCGGACTGAACCAGATTGCCTGGATCCACCAGCCGCAAACCAACGCGCCCAGAGATGGGCGCAGTGATATGACAGAAGTCGACCTGGACCTGATCGAATTGAACCGTACCCTGGTCGTTTTTTACTGTCCCCTGATCCTGCAACACAATTTTTTCCTGGTCGTCCAGCAGTTGCTTTTGGATCGCGTTGCGCGCCCAAGCGGCACGGTAGCGTTCCACATCCATCTGCGCCTGGGCGAGTACGTTCTCATCGCGCTCGAGCGCGCCTTGCGCCTGCAAGAGAGTCGCGCGAAAGGGACGCGAATCGATGTCAACGAGCGGATTACCTTTCTTTACAACCTGTCCTTCTTTGAAGTGAACCGCGACCACCACTCCAGTCACTTGGCTGGTAATCGAATCCGTATAAACGGGAGTGACCGTGCCGATTGCATTCAGGTAAACGCCGATGTCACCCTTGTTGGCGGTCGCAGTCGTGATTGTGGTCTTCGGCGCTCCCGGAACAGCCTTCTTCTTGGCGTTCTCGTGGTGGCCCCAAAACAGATAGGCCGCGATTGCCAGCAACAATACAATCCCCAGGATTATCCACCATAGCCTGTGTCTGTGAGATTCCGAACCATGAGCGGGGAGTTGATGGCTGGGATCGGTGATGGGATTTTCCTTTGTGTCGACGGTCAAAAGAAATCTCCTTTTTCGGCTCAGAATCGTTCAAGATTATAGGCTAGGAGAAATGGAGTCCAGTTCGCAATCGCGACGCCCGATCGTCCTAGCCCGGCTCATTGCCGAAAGTGAGCTGTTCTGCACAATACTTCGAAAGGGAATGAATGATGCGCCGGGGGCTCAGACTACAGTTTATTCGCTAACCAGATAGCCCATGTGTGGCGACGGACAGACTTGCGGCCGCTCCGGTGCAACTCGACGGCACGCGCCAAAAACCGAGAAGAATGATTTTGTCAGAGCTTCTTTCATCGTTGTTCTCCACGGAAAAACCCCCATCCAAGGCTGCGGTTCGCCGCAATGTCGTCCCACACTCTCGCCTCAATTCTGCGACAATGTGAAGTTTGTGTGCCGGTCGCAAAAGTTCGCGAAAAAACCTGGCCCGGGCATAGAGCGCTGCATCAAACTCAGGTCAGGTTTGTTTGTACAAGATACACAGTTCCGCCACGGGAGAGAAAGGCTACCAAGAATGAAGGAAATACTGCAGCCCGCCGATGGACAACGTCGTGTAGTGATTGAAAGGGTTTTGCCAGAAATTGATTGCGGCCGATTCCCCATCAAACGCGTAGTTGGCGAAGCAGTAGTTGTGGAGGCCGACGTGTTTGCCGACGGTCATGACCAGGTCACCTGTCAGTTGCTTTATTCGCAGGGGGGCAACAAAGAATGGCAATCGTCCCCCATGACACCGCTCGGTAACGATCGCTGGCGGGGTACGTTTTCAGTCGCGAAAGAGGGACGCTACGAATACACCATTGAAGGATGGATCGATCGTTTCCAAACTTGGCGCGACGCTCTTGCCAAACGAATCTCCGCTGGACAAGACGTTCACGTCGATTTGCTGATTGGAACCGAGTTGATTGAAGCGGCCGCGGCGCGCGCTGCAGGGGAGGACGCCGGCCGACTGCGACAGTGGGCGAGCAGAATCCGCAAAGAAAAGGACTTAGAAACCGCAACGTTCCTCGCACTCGAAGAGGAACTGTTCAGAGCGGTCCGCTGCTATCCCGAACGCCAGTCCGCTACCCGGTGGGAAAAACCTTTGGCGGTGGTGGTGGACAGAGAAAAAGCGCGCTTTTCGGCCTGGTATGAAGTTTTTCCTCGATCGTGCTCACCCCAGGCTGGACAGCACGGGACATTCCGGGATTGCGAGGCTTGGCTTCCTTATATCGCCGCCATGGGTTTTGACGTAGTCTACCTACCGCCGGTCCATCCCATCGGCCTTGCTTTTCGAAAAGGAAAAAACAACGCGGTCGTGGCCAAGCCGAACGATGTTGGTAGCCCCTGGGCGATCGGATCGGAGGAGGGTGGCCATACATCAGTTCATTCCGAGCTGGGTACTCTTGAGGACTTTCGGCATTTTATGTCCCAGGCGACGGAACAGGGCCTCGAGGTGGCTCTCGATATCGCATTTCAATGCACTCCCGATCACCCTTACGTGAAGCAGCATCCGGAATGGTTCCGGAAGCGTCCGGATGGCACCATACAATACGCGGAGAATCCGCCGAAGAAATACCAGGACATTTACCCGCTGGACTTCGAAAGCCAGGACTGGCGGGCATTATGGAACGAGTTAAAGAACGTTTTTCAATTCTGGATCGATCAGGGAGTGCGCATCTTTCGTGTCGACAATCCTCATACGAAAGCATTTGCCTTCTGGGAATGGGTGATCGGAGAGATTAAGAAGGAACATGGCGACGTGCTCTTTTTAGCGGAGGCGTTTACCCGGCCGCACGTTATGTACCGGCTAGCCAAGCTCGGTTTTTCTCAGTCCTATACCTATTTCACCTGGCGCAACACGAAACAGGAATTAACAGACTATTTCACCGAGCTTACGCAAACTGAGGTACGAGAATACTTCCGTCCCAATCTCTGGCCTAACACGCCCGACATCCTTCCGGAGTTTCTCCAGGTCGGTGGTCGTCCGGCGTTTATGATCCGATTGATTCTGGCGGCTACCTTGGGCGCCAGCTATGGTGTTTATGGACCTGCGTTTGAGTTGTGCGAAAACACGCCCGTGAAGGCGGGCGGCGAAGAGTACTTGAATTCCGAGAAATACGAACTCAAGCATCGCGATCTGCATTCCGCTAGGAGTTTGAAGAACATCATTTCCCGCATCAACCGTATCCGCAAAGCGAACCAGGCACTGCAAAGCATCCGCAACCTGCGCTTTCATGCCACTGACAATCCGATGCTGATTTGCTACAGCAAGACGACGGACGACCTGAGCAATGTGATCGTGGTGATTGTCAATCTCGATTCATTCCACCGGCAGGCGGGTTGGGTTGATCTCGATCTCCCTGCCCTCGGGCTGGAGTCGGATCGAGCGTTTCAAGCTCACGATCTGCTAGGCGAAGGCAGATATTTGTGGCAGGGTTCACGGAACTATGTGGAACTGACACCGGAAAGTCTCCCGGCACATATTTTGAGGATGCGCCAGTGAATTCCGGCGGAGCGCGATTTCGAGCATTACCGCCAAGTGTTATGGAACCGCTTTCTTCAATTCGCGGTGGAATGGAAGGTGAGAACCATGGAGCAAACCTTGCAGCCGTTAACCGACTTCGACGCATATTTGCTTGCTGAGGGAACATTTGACCGTGCCTACGAGAAGCTCGGTGCTCACCTTACGGAGCGGGATGGACGTCAGGGCGTGCAGTTTGCTGTATGGGCGCCCAATGCCAAGCTGGTTTCGGTAGTGGGCGACTTCAACCGGTGGAATCCCGCTGCCAACGTGATGCGCTCCAGCGCCGCCGGCGTGTGGGAGACCTTCGTAGCAACTCTCGGTCAAGGCGCACTATACAAGTATCACGTGGCGTCCAACTACGGAGGCTATACGGTCGACAAAACCGATCCCTATGGATTCGCCGCGGAAGTTCGTCCTCAGATGGCCTCTCGCGTGTGGAATCTAGAAAATTATTCCTGGAATGACGGTTCGTGGATGACGAGCCGGGCCAAGAGCAACTCCTTGGACTCTCCCATTTCCATTTACGAATTGCACTTAGGCTCCTGGCGGCGCGTGCTTGAAGAAGGAAACCGCTGGCTGACTTATCGGGAGATGGCGCCACTCCTGGCGGATTACGTTCGGGAGACCGGTTTCACTCACGTCGAATTGCTGCCAGTTATGGAGCATCCTTTCGATGGCTCCTGGGGATATCAGACCACCGGTTACTTTGCGCCTACCAGCAGATTCGGTACGCCGGACGATTTCCGGTATCTTGTGGACTGTCTTCACCAAAACGGGATCGGCGTCATCCTTGATTGGGTTCCGGCCCACTTCCCGAAGGATGAGACGGGTCTCGGCTATTTCGATGGATCTCATCTCTACGAACACGGGGACCCAAGGCAGGGTGAACAACCGGACTGGAACACTTTTGTGTTCAACTACGGTCGGAACGAGGTCCAAAGCTTTCTCATCAGCAACGCCCTGTTCTGGCTCGACAAATATCATGTGGACGGTCTGCGGGTCGATGCCGTGGCCTCAATGCTCTATCTCGATTATGGACGGCGCGAAGGAGAGTGGGTACCAAACCGCTTCGGCGGAAAAGAAAACATAGAAGCGGTTCACTTTCTGAGACGGCTGAATGAGCGTGTTTATGCAGCATATCCCGACGTAATGATGATCGCGGAAGAATCGACCGCCTGGCCGCAAGTCTCGCGGCCCACTTACATTGGAGGACTGGGATTCGGTCTCAAGTGGAATATGGGCTGGATGCATGATGTGCTCGACTACTTGTCGAAAGATCCCGTATTCAGAAGCTATCAGCATAACAAGATCACGTTTGGTCTGGTGTATGCCTTCACTGAAAACTTCCTCCTGCCTTTCTCTCACGATGAGGTGGTCTACGGTAAGGGATCCATGCTGCGCAAGATGCCGGGGGATGAGTGGCAGAAGTTCGCGAATCTGCGGCTCCTGTACGGGTTTATGTTCGGCCATCCCGGCAAGAAGCTCCTGTTCATGGGAAATGAGTTCGGCCAGTGGTCGGAGTGGAATCACGATGCGAGCCTGGAGTGGCACCTGCTGGGAACTCCACTTCACGCTGGGCTGCGGCATTGGCTGAGTGATCTGAATGGTCTATACCGCAGCGATCCCTCACTGCAGCGGGACTCCGATGCCGCCGGCTTTGAATGGATAGATTGCAATGACGCGCAGAGGAGCATCATTAGCTTCCTTCGCCGAGGACGGAATCCTAATGAGCAACTGCTCTTTGTCTGCAATTTCACGCCGGTCGTCCGTCAGAACTACCGCGTAGGTGTGCCGTTGGACGGTTTTTGGGGAGAGATCTTGAACAGTGACGCAGCCATCTACGGCGGCAGCGGCCAGGGAAACTTCGGTGGTTTATCGGCTATACCACTCCCGATTCATGGACGGCCATTTTCCCTGAATATGACACTTCCTCCTCTTGGGATTGAGGTTTTTCGCCCGGAATCTTCCAGCAGCGTTTAAGGAGAAAGGAGACAGGAAAACGCATCATGTCAAAGCGGCCAGGCAGCGGCGGAGATCCTCTCTGGTACAAGGATGCAATCATCCACGAGTCGCACGTCCGCGCATTCAAAGACAGTAATGGCGACGGTATTGGTGATTTTCCTGAATTGACCCAGACGCTGGATTATCTTCGGCACCTTGTGGTCACCCGCCTGTGGTTGCTGCCCTCCGTCCCATCACCCCTTAAAGACAATCCCCATGACATTTCCGACGACATGAACGCCCACTCGATGCACGGGACGATAGACGATTTCCGGGCTTTTCTTGCGGCGGTTCTCGAGCGCACTTTACAGTTTCCTCTAACTAGAGCTACAAGGGAGGGAGACGCCGGCTGGCGTTAATGTGAATCTGAAAGAACATTTTCCGTTGAACGTAACCGCGGGATGGGAGAGTCTCCTCGAGGGGCTCGGCCGCCTGCGCCTTGAAACGGTGGAACTCCCCGAGTATCTGCCCAAGCAGCGCTGGTTTGCGGGAAAATCTCGGGGCATCAAGTCCATTCGAATTGCGGACTGGATTCCGTTAAATGTTCTGTTGAACGCTCCATCGGACGCATCGCAATCGGCGCTGGCACTGGTCGAAGTAGAGTTCGACACTGGGCCTGCTGACTTATATTTCCTGCCGCTGGCGATGAGTTTTGGAGACGCC
>Ga0210391_10003862_pt1 | contig 12627 bp, 9 predicted proteins | sample IncBWC12OmetaG_FD_160573 | JGI IMG/M metagenome (GOLD analysis project Ga0210391, IMG submission 160573) | Forest soil microbial communities from Barre Woods Harvard Forest LTER site, Petersham, Massachusetts, United States - Inc-BW-C-12-O ... | reverse complement strand
CGCAGCTGCAGGACATTGACGAGACGCTCTTCTACCGGCTTCTCATGTCGGATCCCGCGAGCTTCCTTCCGCTGGTGTACACGCCGACGGTTGGTGAGGCTTGCCTGAAATTTGGCCACATCATTCGACGTCCGAAGGGACTCTACATTTCGATGAAGCGGAAGGGGCGCATTCGTGAAGTGCTTCGCAACTGGCCGGAGCGCGACGTGCGCTTCATCGTCGTCACCAGCGGCGAACGAATTCTGGGACTCGGAGACCTTGGCGCCAACGGGATGGGCATCCCGATCGGCAAACTGGCGCTCTATACGGCATGCGCCGGGGTCCCGCCGCAATTCACGCTACCCATAGTCATTGATTGCGGAACGAATAACGAGGCGCTGTTGCGCGATCCGCTTTACCTGGGACTGCGGCAAACGCGGCCACCGATTTCACAATTAGACGAGCTGGTCGAAGAGTTCGTAACCGCAGTCGAAGAGGAGTTCCCCAAATGCTGCATCCAGTTCGAAGATTGGGCAGGTCCCGATGCAGTGCGATTGCTTGCCCGCTATCGCGACCGCACCTGCTGCTTCAACGACGACATGCAGGGGACCGCGGCCGTCGCGCTCGCTGGACTTCTCGGGGCTTTACGCATCACTGGTGGCAAACTTACTGAGCAAACCTTTTTGTTCCTCGGTGCCGGTTCAGCCGGCATCGGCATTGCAGACCTGTTGACGGAATCCTTAACCTTGGAAGGGATGTCGCCCGAAAACGCCCGCGCTCGAACGTGGCTGTTCGACGTCAAAGGGCTGATCGAATCAAGCCGCAATGACCTGGCAGATTTCCAGAAGCCTTACGCGCATTCGCACGCGCCGGTAAAAACGTTCGTCGACGCGATTGAGTCGATCAAGCCGACCGCGATCATAGGGGTCAGCACCGTTGCCAAAGCATTCAATGAGCCTGTGATTGAGGCGATGGTGCGAATCAACCAACGCCCGATCATTTTTCCTTATTCGAATCCAACCTCGCATTCCGAATGCACCGCGGAGGAGGCTTACCAGTGGTCGGAAGGCCGCGCAGTGTTTGCCAGTGGCAGCCCCTTTCCTCCTGTGCGGTGGCGCGACCGGACTTTCGTGCCCGGGCAAGGCAACAACGTGTACATCTTCCCCGCGATCGGAATGGCCGTTTATGCGACGCGTGCGAAGCGGATTACCGAAGAGATGTTCATCACCGCAGCCCGTGCCGTTGCGGAGCAGGTGACCAAGGCCGAGCTGGACGTCGGGCTGATTTACCCGCCCCAATCGGAAATATTGAAGACCGAGTTGTACGCCGCACAGCGCGTGGCGGAGGTGATCTTCCAGCGCGACCTCGCACGCGTCGCGAAGCCGGCCGATATCGGTGCTTTCATTCAGTCGCAGACCTATAAGCCTGAATATCCTGCGCTGATCTAACATCTGTCCTTACTGAGAACTGCGTGAATACGATGAAACGCGAAGCTCAAGATCAAGAAAGAAAAACGACGCTGCTGAAGCTCGGTTTCGCGACGGAGAAGCTGTTGGAAAGCGTGGTCGATCCGTCAAAGATGGTGTATCCATACGTAGCCGGAAAACAGGAAGGGCTGCGGCCTTTCAGCGGCACATTCATTGAGTTGGAGAAGAGGTAACAATGGCAAGTTCTTTTACCGCGGGTGCATCCAGCGATCGGGCAGAGCGGCCGGTTGCGCCGACGACGAACAGCCTGGCGCTGTTGTGGAATTCGGCGATTGGCAAGAAAGTCGTGATGGCTGTCACCGGTATCGTTCTCGTCGGCTTCGTGATTTCTCACATGCTCGGGAATCTGAAGATTTTCACCGGGCCCGCGGAAATCAATGCCTACTCGCGATTTCTGCGCACGGTGGGCGAGCCTGAGCTTGGCTACGGCGACGCTCTCTGGATCGTGCGGATCGTCCTGCTGACCTGCGTAACGCTGCACATCACGGCCGCCTACCAACTGACCCGCATCAACTGGCAGGCGAGACCAGTCGGATATCAAACCAAAAAAGATGTCGAAACCTCTTTCGCCGCGCTCACGATGCGTTGGGGTGGCGTGCTCCTCGCGATCTTCATTGTCTTTCATATCGCGCATTTCACGCTGGGTGCGGTCGGATTCCAGCCGGGACAGTTCCAGAACCTCCACGTGTACGAGAACGTTGTCGCAGGGTTCTCGGTATGGCCGGTCGCAGTGTTCTACATAATCGCGATGGGCGCGCTCTGCCTCCATCTCGACCACGGGATCTGGAGCATGCTGCAGACGCTCGGGTGGAGCACCCAGCGAAATACCGGGAAGCTCAAGATGCTTTCACGGGTCATCGCTATCGTCGTGTTTGCAGGTTTCGTTTCGGTTCCAGTCGCCGTGATGACTGGCGTGGTGCACTAATTATGGAGGCGAACATGCTTGACGCCAAGATACCGGCCGGACCGATCGAGCAGGATTGGGACAAATGTCGCTTCGACATGAAGTTGGTGAACCCCGCCAACCGCCGCAAGTACAACATCATAGTGGTGGGCTCTGGTCTGGCTGGCGCCGCAGCGGCCGCCACCCTCGGTCAGCAAGGCTATCACGTCCAATGCTTTTCATATCACGACACTCCACGCCGTGCGCATTCGATCGCGGCGCAAGGCGGGATCAATGCTGCGAAGAATTATCGCAATGACGGCGACAGCGTCTTCCGCCTGTTCTATGACACGGTCAAGGGCGGAGATTTTCGCTCACGCGAGGGGAACGTTTACCGCCTCGCCCAGATCAGTCTCAACATAATCGACCAATGCGTGGCGCAGGGAGTGCCGTTCGCGCGCGAGTATGGTGGCCTGCTCGATACTCGATCGTTCGGCGGAGTGCAGGTCCAGCGAACTTTTTACGCTCGCGGTCAGACCGGACAGCAGTTGCTGCTGGGCGCTTATCAAGCCCTGGAAGAGCAAGTGGCCGCCGGCAGCGTGACGATGCACATCCGTAGCGAGCTGCTCGATGTCGTGATCGTCGATGGCAGAGCACGCGGCATTGTAACGAGGGACCTCGTAACGGGCAGAATCAATTGCCACGCCGCCGACGTGGTGGTGCTGGCGACGGGCGGCTATTCCAACGTCTTCTATCTGTCGACCAACGCGATGGCGTGCAACTGCACTGCCATCTGGCGCGCACACCGCCGAGGTGCGCTGTTCGCCAACCCATGCTTCACGCAGATTCACCCGACATGCATCCCGGTCAGTAGCGAGCATCAGTCGAAGCTCACGCTGATGTCGGAATCGTTGCGCAATGACGGACGCGTATGGGTGCCCAAAAAGAAAGATGACACGCGGCCGCCGAATGACATCCCGGAAAACGAACGCGACTACTACCTGGAACGCCGATATCCCAGCTTCGGCAACCTCGTCCCCCGCGACGTCGCATCGCGAAACGCCAAAGAGGTCTGCGATGAAGGCCGCGGCGTCGGCCCGAATGGACAGGGCGTCTACCTGGACTTTGCGGATGCGATTCACCGACTCGGTTTGCATACGGTTCGTGAGAAGTACGGGAACCTATTCGACATTTACGAACGGATCACCGGTGAGGACGCCTATAAGGTGCCGATGCGGATCTATCCAGCGCCGCACTACACAATGGGCGGGCTCTGGGTGGACTACCACTTGATGTCGAATATCCCGGGACTATTCGTGTCCGGTGAGGCAAACTTCTCTGATCATGGCGCTAACCGACTCGGCGCCAGTGCCCTCATGCAGGGTCTCGCCGATGGCTACTTCGTTTTGCCGGCCACCGTGCCTGACTACCTGGCAACAACCAAGTCGGACCCCGTGGATACTTCTCATCCCGCCTTTGCGGAGGTCCAAAACGACGTCGTCGAGCGAATCGAAAAGCTCCTCGCGATCAAGGGTGACCGCAGCCCCGATTCCTTCCACAAGGAACTCGGCAAGCTCATGTGGGACTACTGCGGCATGACGCGATCGGAAGAAGGTTTACGGAAGGCGTTAGCGAGGATCCCGGAGCTCCGTGAGGAGTTCTGGCGTAATCTTCGTCTAGTCGGTGGTGGCGAGGAGTTGAATCAGTCGCTTGAGAAGGCGAACCGTGTTTCCGACTTTATCGAACTCGCGGAGCTCATGTGCATCGATGCGCTTGACCGCAATGAGTCGTGCGGAGGCCACTTCCGCGTTGAGAGCCAGACTCCAGACGGCGAGGCCAAACGTGACGACGCGAATTTCTCTTTCAGCTCGGCCTGGGAGTGGAAAGGCTTGGGTCAGCCGCCCGCTCTGCATAAGGAACCGCTCACCTTCGAATACGTTCATCTCGCGCAACGGAGCTACAAGTAGTCATGAACCTCACACTCAAAATTTGGCGACAGCTGAACTCTAAAACGCCAGGGAAGTTCGTCACCTACCAGGTGAAGGACGTGACGAAGGACATGTCGTTCCTCGAGATGCTCGACAGTCTTAACGAGGACCTCCTCGATCAAAAGGAGCCTCCCGTCGCCTTTGAACACGACTGCCGTGAAGGCATCTGCGGTTCATGCGGTTTTCTGATCAACGGCGTAGCCCACGGTGGCTATCGGGGCACGACGGTGTGCCAACTGTCGATGCGCTTTTTCAAAGAAGGAGACGCGCTAACTCTGGAGCCGTGGCGCGCTAAGGCTTTCCCGCTGATTCGAGATCTGATCGTTGACCGCTCTGCGTTTGACCGAATCATTCAAGCAGGAGGTTTCGTCAGCGCGCCCACCGGCAGCGCTCCTGATGCCAACGCTATCCTCATCCCGAAGGAAGCGGCGGATACTGCCTTCGATGCTGCCGCCTGCATCGGTTGCGGCGCTTGCGTGGCTGCTTGTCCGAACGCAGCCGCGATGCTCTTCACGTCAGCCAAACTCACCCACCTCAACTCGCTCCCCCAAGGCCAGCCTCAGCGCGATCTGCGAACCGTCGGGATGGTGGCCGCGATGAATGCCGAACTCTTTGGCAGCTGCACGAATCATGGCGAGTGTGAAGCGGTTTGCCCAAAGGAAATACCGCTCGAGTTCATCGGAAAGATGAACAGTGACCTGATTCGCGCGGCATTGCGTCGCCGCCGCGAGCCGCTGGTTATCCCCACTGTCGTGCAACACACATCTCAGGATGCCGCGCCACATCCAATGCGCGAGGACCAACGACTTCAAGACAATGGTGGCGGACAACCTGCAAAACACGAGGGCGCGCAACCGGCGGAAAGATCGTCTCTGTAGGCCGCTTGCAGTCAGTACTGCGACGGGCCCGATGCAGATCACGACGGTTCCCGTTTGCCTTCAACAGGATCGCGCGGTTTGATGTTAGGTAAGCGGCCGCGCGCCGCGTCGTCCATTGGTGGAATATGTGGATAGTCGCACTCGCCCTGAGGCGTCCGGTCACGATCATCGCGATGGCCGCGTTGATGATGCTGTTTGGGCTGTACTCATTCTTCTCGATGTCGAAGGACATCTTTCCCGCGGTCAACCTCCCTGAAGTGAACCTGGTCTGGTACTACCCCGGGATGTCGGCGCCCGAAATCGAAAAGCGCATCGTCAACATCACCGAGCGGGCCACTTCCCAGACCGTCACCGGAGTCGACCATATAGAGTCCAACTCTTTTAACGGCATCGGTCTGGTCAAGATCTATTTCCAGGAGAACGCGAGCACGGCACTTGCGATTTCGCAGTTATCATCGGTCACCAACGCGATCAAAAACATTTTGCCCCAGGGCATCGCGCCTCCGACGATCCTCGATTTCAACGCGACCAACGTCCCCATCATCGACGTCGTCAGCACCAGCGAGACGCTGTCGGAGATGCAGCTCTACGACTACATGTTCAACTTTGTCGGGCTGTTCCTGTTCACGTTGCCCGGAGTGCAGAGCCCGGCTCCTTTCGGCGGCGCGACTCGGCAGGTGATGCTCAACCTCGACCCCGAGCAGCTGTATGCGAAGGGGGTGTCACCGCAGGACGTGCTTAATACGCTCGAGACATCGAACGTCATTCTGCCGGGTGGCACCGCAAAGTTCGGCAATTACGAATATGTCGTAACGCTCAACGGCAGCCCCATCAAGGTCGACGAGTTCAACAAGATCCCGATCAAATACGCGAACAACGCAACGGTCTTTGTCGGCGACGTGGCGCCCGCGAGCGACAGCTACGCGGTGCAGACCGACATCGCGCGCGTCAACGGCGTGCGGGCGTCATTTCGTTATGTGTTGAAGCTGGCGTCGGCATCGACGCTCGACGTGGTTAACGACGTCAAGGGCGTCATTCCACGAATCAACGCGCTGGCGCCGAAAGGGACCAAAATTTACCTGGCCTTCGATCAATCGCTGTTCGTCAAAGATTCGCTGATCGACGTCTTTCAGGAAATTTTTATCGCTTCGGTGCTGGTCGGGATAATGACGATCGTGTTCCTGGGGTCGTGGCGCAGCACCCTCATCGTGATCACGTCGATTCCGCTCGCGATCATGACCTCGATCGCCGCGCTGCACGTGACCGGACAAACGATCAACATCATGACTCTGGGCGGGCTGGCGTTGTCGGTCGGAATGCTGGTGGATGACGCGACCGTCGAGATTGAAAACATCCATCGCAACCATGCGATGGGTAAACCGCTGGCGGTCGCGATTCTGGATGGGGCACATCAGATCGCGATGCCGGCGCTGGTCGGCACGCTTTGCATCTGTATCGTCTTCGCGCCGGTCGCGATGCTGAAAGGCGTCTCGAAATTCCTGTTCACTCCGCTCGCGATGGCCGTGATCTTCGCGATGCTCACGTCGTATCTGCTCTCGCGAACCCTGGTCGCCACGATGGCGATAAACCTGCTGCCCGAAGACCCCAACGAGCACGGAATCGGCGGGCGCGTAGGCGAGTACCTGGAGCGGTTCGACCACGCTTTCGAGCGTTTCAAAGGGAGATACAAGAGCGGGCTCACGACCGCGCTGGAGCATCGCGGGCTGGTGCTCGGATGCATCGTAGTAGTGATTTTGTCGTCGATGTTGCTGTTGTTCGCCGTTGGTGAGGATTTCTTTCCGTATGTCGACGCCGGTCAAATCAAGCTGCACCTGCGAGTGCCGGCCGGAACGCGGCTGGAAGAGACTGAGCGCATAATGGCGAAGGTCGAGAACATCGTGCGCGAGACGATTCCTTCCAACGAACTTCAACTGATGACCGATCACATCGGTCTGCCGGTCTACTGGGCGCTGCTGTTTTACCAAACCGATACGATCGGCCCGCAGGACGCCGATCTGCAGATTGAATTGTCAGAGAAGCATCGTCCGAGCCTCGGATACATCGCGAAGATCCGTAAAGAGGTGAACGAACGAATGCCCGGCGTGCAGATTTATTCTCAAGCCGCGGACATCACGAGCCAGGTGCTTAACTTCGGCCTGTCGGCGCCGATTGACGTTCAGTTTCAAGGCCGCGATGCGTATTCATCGTACAAACTCGCTGTCGAGCTGCTCCCCAAAGTCAAAACCATCCCGGGCGCGGTTGATGTGCGAATCCCGGAAACGTTCGACTACCCCACGCTCGAAGTGAATATCGACCGAGCCAAGGCGCTGCAGTTGGGAATTTCGGAACAGCTGGCTGCCCAGAATGTGCTCAACTCGCTCGCGTCCAGCGTCGTGGTGGCTCCGAACAACTGGCTCGATTGGGACAACGGCGTCAACTACAGCGTTGCCGTACAGACGCCGCAGCACGTGGTCAACTCTTTCGATGAAGTCCTCAAGACCCCGGTCAATCCGGCTCTGGCCAGCATCAACATTAACAACAACAGCAGCAATAGCATCAGCACCAGTAATTCGCAGACTCAATTTGTGTCCAACATCGCGTCGATAGAACACACGGTGCTGCCGCTCGGAATCGCGCACATGAACGTTTTGCCGGTGGTCGATCTGAACTGCGGCGTCGAAGGCCGCGACCTCGGGGGCGTCGCCTCGGACGTGCAGAAAGCGATAGCGAGCCTCAAGGATATCCCGAAGGGAACGACGGTCCAGATTCGCGGCCAGAGCCAGGCGATGCACGAGGCGTTCACCGGAATGGGCCAGGGGCTGATTCTCGCGATGGTACTCGTGTACCTATTGATGGCGATAAACTTCCAGTCGTGGCTCGATCCGCTGTTGATCATGATGGCGCTGCCGGGAGCCCTGGCGGGCGTGCTGTGGATGCTCGTTATCTGGCATACGAGTCTGAACGTTCAGTCCTTGATGGGAGCGATCATGTCGGTCGGGGTTGCGACGACCAACGGCAATCTGCTGATCACGTTTGCGAACGAATACATGGAGAAGGAGAACGTCGATCCGATGACCGCCGCCATCGAAGCGGGGACTACGCGGCTGCGACCGGTTCTGATGACTGCACTGGCAATGATTCTAGGAATGCTGCCGATGTCGCTGGCGCTTGGTGCCGGCGGTGGTGAGAACGCTCCCCTAGGGCGCGCCGTGATCGGCGGGCTGATAGCTGCGACATTCATGACGCTGCTGGTAATTCCGATTGTTTATTCGTTCGTAGGTGGCACTCGGATCAGCAAGCTGCAGCGCGACGCGCAAATGCGCCGAATTCTGGAGCAGACCGAAGCCGCGCAAGAAGCGAAGATGTAGAACTCGATGGCTGAACAAACCTCCACCAAATCCTCCAGCGGTCTCGGCTTTTATCTAAAGTGGATCGCTCTTCCGTTGGTCGCCCTCATTGTTGCAGCCGGAATCGTGCTGGCGCGTGACCTTTCGCTCCGCAATCAGCGCAGCGACCTCGCACAGGAAGCGGCGCGAGGGCGTACCGTTCTATGCACCAAGCTGAACGGCGAGAGGGCCGCGCGGACGATCAGGCTGCCGGGCGAGGTCCATGGCTTTTACGAGACGCCGATCTACGCAAAAATTTCCGGCTACGTGAAGGACATGCTCGTGGACAAGGGATCGGTGGTGAAGGCCGGTCAGTTGGTCGCAACTATCGTCTCGCCGGAAACGGATCAGCAGGTTCGAAATGCGAAAGCGACCTACGATCTCGCGAAGATCACCGACCGTCGTTACCAGATGCTCGTAGCGAAAGCCGTCATTCCGCAGCAGACTGCTGACGAGACTCACCAAACGATGCTGGCCGATCTGGCGAGCTGGAAATCCCTCGTTGCTACTCAGCAGTACGAGCAGGTCTATGCACCCTTCGACGGGATGATCACCGTGCGCAATCTATACCCGGGTGCCCTCGTCGCCACGGCGTCCGCCGCAGGTACCTCGAATCCGAGCATCTACGAGATAGCGACCCTGAGCCCGCTTCGCGTCTACGTATATCTACCGCAAACGTATACACCGCTGGTGCATGACGGCGACTCGTCAGTAGTTACGGTCAACGAATACCCGAACCGCGATTACAACGGATCGGTCACGCGGCATCCGAGCGCACTCGACCAGGGGACGCGAACGATGCTCCTAGAAGTCGACTTGCAGAATCATGACCTGTCATTGTATCCGGGGATGTACGCGAACGTCACGATGACCATCAAAGGTTCGAACGGTGCGCCGCGGGTCCCGGACCAGGCATTGATTTTCAACGGCGAGAAGGTCTATGTCCCGATCGTGCAGGACAATCGGATTCACCTGGTCAGTGTGAAACTCGGTCTTGACGACGGGATCAATTGCGAGGTAACTCGCGGCTTGAAGGGTGATGAGACGGTGGCGCTTGCGCTTGGGCAGGCGGCTGTCGAGGGAGAATTGATCCGGCCTTTGCTTGCGAAAGGGGACTAGTCACGCTGGCGTTGGGGTCGCCGGGCGATGAAGAGGACGTACGAAAAAGAGCGGGTTGCCGCGCTTAGCGCGGGTCTCGCAATAGTAGTTCTGGCCTGGACCGGCGCGCAGGCTTTTGCGTCCGATTGGATCAATACTCTCAACGTTCCTTCCGTATGGCTTTATGGACCGATCTCGGCGGCGGCGTGGGGTCTCCTTAGCGCCATCTCCTACGTCCTTATAACCAGGGCGGAGCGGCGAAATCCGGCTCTATGCCCCGAGCATGAAGAGGTGACGCGCGAGCTTCGGCGGAAAACCTGCGAACTGACCAAAGTTCCCAAGTGCATCGAATACGTCGACCAACTCGAGCGCGACAAACTCGGCGCGGTAATGGGCGGCTTCGCGATCACGATCGCGGCTTGGCTCGCGCTCTTGTCGTTTTCGCCGCCGGGATTGCTGGACGGCATAGTGAGCACGTCACCGTGGATCTACAGTCTCGCTACGATGCTGGTCTGGTTTGGTTCAGCGCAGTTTACATACTGGAGCTTCCGCCGCGGCCGCCAGCAAGATTCGTCGATTACTCAGGCGCTCTGATCGAGTCAACGATTGGTTTATCGACCAATCATCGCGATGACTTGACGCTGAATTCTGTGGTGAGCTAAGCATCGGACGTTGGAAAGCCAAAACGAAACTCCGGGTTATTGTCAAAAAGGATATCTATGCCGTACGCCCAAGGCCGCACTTTCTACGACGCCGACAGTCACCTCATGGAGCTTAGCGAATGGCTCCCGAAGTACGCCGATCCCGGCGTTCGCGAGCGGATTCGACCACTCTACCTCGGAGGAGCGGGAGCCAAAGCCGTAGAGCTTATCGCGCAGGCCAAGGCGCGTGCCGCCAACGCGGGCGCGACGGTCAAACTCGAAGAGAATGTGATGACGGCGAAGGGATGGCTCGCGCTGGGCGCATTCGACCCGGCCGAGCGCAGCCGCGCGCTCGATCTGATCGGGGTGGATCGACAGCTCGTTTTCCCGACCTTTGCATTTTCGCAGTTTCTCGGTAGCGACGCCGAACTTCTGTGGGGCGGTACGCGTGCGCTCAACCGCGCGATCGCGGATTTCTGCTCCGCTGACCGCCGCCTGATAGCGGTCGGCTCGGTACCGTGGGGTGACCGCACCTGCGCCGAGGCCGAAGCCGCGCTTGACGCTGGATGCGGCGCGATGCTGGTGAATTCGATGCCGGGCGCGAAGTCGCCCACGCATCCTGATTTCCATCCGCTTTGGGCGATGCTCCAGGAACGGGGTATCCCGTTCATGCTGCATATCGGCGGAGGCGGCCGCGCACTACGGCGCGCATTCAACGAAAATGGACTGGCGCCGACCACCGACTGGCTCGGCGGCGGCGAGAATGTCCGCTCGAAGGATTACATGGTGATCCATCAGACGCCGGAACAGTTCCTGGCCTGCATGGTGCTCGACGGAATCTTCGAAAAGTTCCCCAAGCTGCAGGGCGGTGTGATCGAGCAGGGCGCGATGTTTCTGCCTGCCCTGCTGCGCCGCCTCGATATCTGCCAGCAGAGCTTCCGCAAGACGGAGCCAGCGCTGAATCTGCCGCTCAAAGCCTCCGACTATCTGCGCCGCCAGGTGAAGTTCACCCCTTTCCCGAACGAGCCGGTCGGATGGATCATTGAGAATTCAGGGCCCGAGATGCTGCTGTTCTCGACCGACTATCCTCATCCCGAGGGGACCAAGGATCCGATCGGACGCTTCGAGGCGACGATGGACCAGGTCAGCGAGCAAGCGAAGGAGCGATTCTACAGCCGCAATTTCGCCGAGATGATGGGTGACGCCGCATGAAGGGAGAGACGGCGGACTTTTCTACTCTTCCTTAAAACGCGGGTCGTCCGTGGAGACGCACAGCGAGTTTGTTCTTGCGAGATCGGCCTGACACAAGTTCGCGCGCGAGCGATCTGAGAGGCAATCATACTGCGCTTGAACAAAGGCGTCATTCTTCAACTCGATCAAGACCGACTCACAATTTTCGGCAGAGTCGTAGCTCGTGGAGAGGGTCCATTCCGACAGCGGCGCAGCAACCAGAACAGCACTTGGGCTGCCTGACGGAATCATCAAATGCCAAACCACAAGCCCGAACGCGGCGGCGTAGTGAGTTTTCATGACACACTTTTAGCCGAGAGACTCGCGCGACTGAAAGTTATCGCTAACCACTCTCGCGGATGCCGGTGTTCCTTTTAGCTACGACCGGCGAAAACTGTGATCCCTCAGAACTCGGACCTCGAACAGGACAGCCTTTAGGCTATGCCCACTCCTTCGGCACCGATTGCGCCCGCTGATGGGTTAGCAGCGTGTGGCGCCGCGCCTGCTCCTCGGGCGTAACGGTCGCAGGGTCTTCGCGATACTCGGGCCCGGCAGCCATCGCCTTTTTCACTGCCGGCCGCGCGCCGATCTCATCGAGCCACCGCTTGACGTTGGGAAATTCGGCGAGGTCGATGTTGCGATTCTGCCACGTGGTCGCCCACGGATAGCAAATCATATCGGCGATCGTGTACTGACCCGCCGCCAGGTAGCTCTTTTTATGCAAGCCCAGGTTCATCACTCCGTAAATACGATGCACTTCATTGTCGAAGCGCAGCAGCGCGTAAGCCTGGTCGCCGTTTTTCCCGGCGCTAACTGTGCGCCGAAAATGCCCCTGCTCGCCCATCTTCGGTCCTTGGTTGGCCATCTGCCAGTAGAGCCATTGCGAGACCTCGTATTTCTGATGCAGTTCCTGCGGCCAGAACTTCCCGCTCTTCTCGGCCAGGTACTCCATAATGGCGCCGGACTCGAAAATCGCGACTGGTGCACCGCCGCCCTTGGGCTCGTGATCGACGATCGCGGGCATCCGGCCGTTGGGTGCGATCTTCAGAAAGTCGGC
>Ga0210391_10003861_pt1 | contig 12628 bp, 7 predicted proteins | sample IncBWC12OmetaG_FD_160573 | JGI IMG/M metagenome (GOLD analysis project Ga0210391, IMG submission 160573) | Forest soil microbial communities from Barre Woods Harvard Forest LTER site, Petersham, Massachusetts, United States - Inc-BW-C-12-O ... | reverse complement strand
CGGTCGCCACGGGAGATTTTTCTTTTCACGGCCGAATTCTTGCGTCGCCCGATTCCGGCGTAGCGCGCCGGTATTTCACCGCGGCGGAAAGCATCGCGCCCAAAGAGCACCAGCGCGAAATGAAAAACCTGGCGGACCGCCTGACGCATCATCCGGACGAAACGCAAAAAGTGAGGCGCGAGACGGAAGCGATCCTTTCGACAACAATGGCGGGGGATTTTCGCACGCTGATGGAATCGGCGGCCGCGGCGTTGCAGTGAGACGGTGCTGTGGTTGATATTTCGTGACCGCGATGCCACGCCGGCGTATGAAACAAAAACGTCGGGCCGTCAGGACGATTTTTCGGACGTTGCGCTAAGCACTTTCGGTATCACTTCCGCTTCGGCTGCGGGCATTGCGCCCTGCGCCATTTGTTCCAGCGAATTGCGCGCGCGGCTCAGCCGGCTGTCGGCATCTTCGTAACTTTGCTGCGCGTGACGCAGATGCGTGCCAAGCCGGTCATAAACTTCGGCGAATGCTTCGAACTGCTTTTTCAGTCCGCCCATGCCGGCCAGTAAATGCCGCGCGTTCTCCTCTATTTTCTGCCCTTGCAGGCTGATGGCTACCGCGCTGAGGCAGGCATAAAAAGTGTTGGGCGAGACGGGAAACACGCGTTTCGCGCGGCAATATTCATCGAGTTGCCCGTACTTCGAATCTTCGGTCATCAGCAGCTCGTAATAGACACCCTCGGAAGGCACGAACATGAGCGCGTAATCGAAAGTGTGCTCGTCCGGCAAAATATATTTTTCCGCGATGGCGTCTGCGTGCTTGCGGACGGCCAGCGAAAAGTCGCGGCGCGCGGATTCGCCCGCGTCGAACAGCCGGCGGTAAGCGTCCAGTGGGAATTTCGAGTCCACGGATAGAATGCGATCGCCGCTGCGCACGATCGCGTCCACGATCGCGCCGGTGGAATCGAAGCGGTACTGCGTCTCGTAGGCGCCGCGCGGCAAAGCATCTTGCAGCAATCGTTCCAGCACCACTTCGCCAAGCACGCCGCGCGTCTTCGCTCCGCCGAGAACATTTTGCAGCGTCTGTGCGGATTGCGACATCTGTTGCCCCGCCTGCTGCACTTCCGCGATCTGCATGCTGATTTTGCGAATGGTTTCGTTCGAGGATTGCAGTTGCTGGGCCATGGCGATTTGCGCGTCGCTGGCGAGCTTGCCAGAGGATGCCACACCGGTTTGCAGTTCCTGGCGCACCTGGCCGAGCTGCGTGGTGACCGCCTGCATCAAATGATTGATTTGCGCGTTTACGGATTGACCTTGCGTCGCCAGGGAATTCTGCATTTCCTGACGCACCGCGGAAAGCTGCGCATCCGAACGCCGCGCAGCGGACCACACAATGGCCGCGACAACGCCGATGGCGACCAAGCCGAGGATCAACCACACGATGGGGCTCATGAATAGTGTTCCCGTTGAATCGAACGCTCCACCGGAGCGCTTTTGAACACTTTAGCGCGAACGCGCGCGGAGCGCAAAATTCCAGATGAAGCGCCAGGACCCGGCCATTGCAGCGCAAACCAGCGCCGGCAAAATTGCCGGCCTAGCGTATGCAGGCCCATGCCAGCGGGAATTAGAAGTTGAGCTTTAGTGCGAATTGAAAAGTTCGCGGATCGTACGCCGAAGTCGGCTGGCCCGCAGAGCAAGTAGTCGAGCCCGCGGTGGAATCGCACACAGGATTCACGCCGCTCACGTTGAAGTGGTTCAGCATATTGAATCCATCGGCGATCACCTGCAGATTTACGCGCTCCGTCACTGGGATTTGCTTCGCAATGCGCAAATCAATTTCGAAAAAGCCCGGCTGGTTGAAAGCATTGCGCCCCAGATTTCCCGTGCAGCCCGTGGGTGGAACTGGAACGGTGGCGCTCGGCGGAATCACGGATCCGTCGCTGCCAAAACAATTCGTCGGAAGGATGAACTCGTCTTTGGCGATAAAAGGCGAAGTCGTTGCCGCCGGAAAGCCTGCAGGAACCGCGGTGCCGGCAGGAAGCGCGGACGGACGTCCGGTGGACGAGCCAAAGTCCAGGTTCGAGTCGAATCCAAGCAGCACGTTGTAAGGCCGGCCGGAGGCCACTTCGATCACCGGCGATACGGTGATGTTCGCGAGGATTTTTTTCCACATCTCCGAATCGCTCTGGCGGTAAGGCGTCTGATACACCGCGCTCGTGATCCAACGATGGCGCTGATCGAAATCCGAATTTCCGCGGTCGCCATTCGGATTGCTGTTGTCCTGCGGATTTAGGAGCGTCGAAAGGTCGGTGGAATCGTCAATCGTGTGCGAATACGTCCAGCCCGAAACCATTTCAAATCCGTGCGAAAAGCGCTTCGTCACGGTCAATGTAAATCCGTTGTAAAGAGAATTGCCCGTGGAGGTTTGCGGGTTCACATCGCTCCAAGGCACCTGCACTCCACTGGCAAATCCTGTGGGAAATCCGCCGGCTTGCGCCAGGCCAACCAGATTCGCGTAACCGCCCACCAGCCCCGCGAAAGTTGGATTCGGACCGGACGGCCGGAAGAAATTAAACGCAGCTGCAGTGCCAATAGCGCCGATGGGCGAGCCGCACCCCGGCGCGGAAGACCCGATCCCGAATACGCCGGGAGCTTCGACCAGCACGCTGCCGGTGCCGGTGTTCACGCAGCCCGGCACGCCCCCGTTGGTGGGAACCTGTACGGTAAGCGGATTTGTTCCCGGCGTGATGAGTCCCGCTTCGATCGCATTGGTCGCGTTGGAATCCAAAATCGCCGGATTCGTGACATTAATATTGATGGTGCGGTCCAGATGCGTGCCGTGCGTATAGTTGTAGCCCGCGCTGATTTTCCAATCCTTCGAAAGTTCATGTTCAATCGAGAGGTTTGCCTGTTGCGCCAGCGCGAACTGGAAATTATTCTTGATCGGGATCGTGTAGGGGATGCCCACCAGCGGATAACCCAGCGCTCCTGGCACATCGGGATTCGGCACTGTCAAATAATTCTGATTGATGAAAAGCGAATTGGGCTGGAACGCGTTGAAGCGCTGCTGATTGGCCTGATAGCACATGTTCGGCGTGGCCGTCGAACACCCCATGTCCGGCACATTCAGTATCCCCTGAAAAATCGAAGCCGCGTTCAACGAGCCATCGGGCGTGCCACCGGGAAATTGCAGCAGCGCCGAACGCGCACCGTCTTCGGCGGTCGCCAGGAACGTGAGTGCCAGGGCTGGATTGTCGTAGAAAAATCCGTAGCCGGCGCGAATCACGGTCTTGCCGTCGCCCCACGGATCCCAGGCAATCCCGATGCGCGGCGAAACGTTGTTGGAGTCAATCGGCACGCCTTCCTGCACTCCAAACGCTTTCTCCGCCGCCGCGTTCGCAGCAGTCGCAGCCGCAAACGTGGGCTGCCATCCAATGTCGTAACGCACGCCGTAATTCAGAGTGAGCCGGTGATTTATTTTCCAGCTATCCTGCGCGAAAACTCCCAGCAATTTATTGTTGAATGGGCTATTCGATTCGCCGATCCCCTGGAAGAAAATCGTGGGAGTGCCGAAGCCGTAAGCCTGCACGGGCGATAGGCTCGGAGCGCCCGCTGCGATCGAAACGCTGCCGAAATCATAAACGCCGCCATAGTTCAGCGTGAAAATCTGCGACGACGGCGACTGCAGCTGAATGAAGTTGAAATCCACGCCGAACTTCAGCGAGTGTTTTCCTTTAATCCACGTCAGATTGTCAGTGAGCTGGTAGCGCTTTTCCAGGCGGTCTTCCGTGGAGAAAGGCTCGCGCCCAATATATGCCGCGCCTGCGATATTCACCGCGGGATCGGATCCACCCGGAAGATCCGAGAATCCATAAAAAAGACTGCGCCGCGCGAACTGGAAGTGAACCTCGTTGAACACGTTACTGCTGATGGTCGTCGAGTGCTGTGCAATCAAAGCCCAGTCATGCGTCTGCTGCGACGAAGTGCGGTTCCCGGAGTTTTGCCCGAACGTCTGGTTCTGCGCGTTCACTTGAATGCCGTCCACGCTATCGGGTGAAACCATGCCGCGCACGAATGTACTGTTGCGAGAATTCCAGATGTGGTCCAGGCGCAGTGAGTAGATGCTGCCCTTTTCGGATACGGGAAAATTTCCAATGGTGGATGCCAAACCTGTGAATGAAGCGGGCAGCGGCGCGCCGGTGCTGGGAAATGTGGCGCCCGGGAAGAACCGTGTGTTGCCGAAAATCGCCGTGAACGAACTCGCCGCCGCTGCGCAAAGATACGGAATGCCGACCGTTGCGGGCACGGCCTGAACGAACGCTTGTTGCGCAGGCGTCACCAGATACGCAGGCAGCGGGCACGGCGCCGAAAACGGCGGCAGAATGTTCGAATTGATGAGCCCGAAATTGTCCTGGCCGATCGCGGTGAATCCGGTTTCTTCGCGGCGCGTGAGTTCGTAACTGAAAAAGAAAAACGTTTTGTCCTTCTGAATCGGGCCGCCCAGCGTCAGTCCGGCCTGCACGCGTGTGTAGGACTGTTTGACGGGTGTGGTGCCGCACTGATCCGTAGCCGGATCGCAGAATGCAGTCACCGAAAACGGATTCTGCGCCTGGATCGCTCCGTTGCGCAGGAAGCCGAACGCATTGCCGTGGTAATCGTTCGATCCCGATTTCGTCACGATGTTGACCACGCCGCCCATCGCCCGCCCGTATTCCGGCATGTAGCTGCTGCTGATCACCTGAAATTCCTGCACACCTTCCTGCGACACGGTCGCGCGCACTCCGTTCACCGAACTGTCAATCGCGTCCGCGCCATCCACCGATATTTCGTTGGAGCGGCCGCGCTGCCCGCCCAGGTTCAACCCGGTGTTTGGTGCCGCGCCGATCGAAGGGGTGTTGTCGCGCGCCGCGCGTGAATCCAGCAGCGTGAAATTGATGTAATTGCGCCCGTTGATCGGTAAATTATCAATCTGATTCTGCGTCACGGTCATGGAAACGTCCGTCTTGCTGGTTTCCACCAGCTCTGGCGCTGCCGTAACACTTACAGACGATGCTGTCGTTTTCAATTGCAACTGCGGGTTGTATTCCGCCACTTGCCCCAGCGTCAAAGTGAAAGATGCGTCAGTGAGGATCGCGAAGCCGGGCGCTTCGATGGTCAAAGTGTAGGTTCCGGGCGCCAAACCGACGAATTCGTATCTGCCGTTTGCGTCGCTGGTGGCGCCGCGTTCAATGCCCTTGGCCGGATTTTGCAGGGTAATCTTTGCATCCTTCACCGCCAGATTTTGCGGGTCCAGCACCATGCCAGACAAATTCACGGTATTCACCTGCGCCGAACTGCGCGTGGCAACGGACAGCACCGCACAAAGCAGCGACGCCAAAACCAGAAGTTTGCGCGGACTCATCGTCACACCCCCAAGGGAACTCGCGGTTTTTCGCCCGACGTTCAGCCGCATGTTCGCGTCTGCACCAAAGTTAGTGTGGATCCGCTCCGTACCCCGCGGAGCAGAAAAGGACCGATGAGCGACTTTTACGCTCGCGTGTAATTCTTTGCAATAGCAAACTTTAATTACTTCGATGGGATTTGCACATGCAATTAGCGAGTTGCGGCGCGAAAGAGAAACGAGGGACCGACGGCCGGATTTTCAGGTGGGCAAATTACGAGCCGGAGTTATGAGCCGAAGTTACGAACCGAAGTCACGGGGCGGGGTTACGAGACGAACTCACGAGGGGCGATTCGACGGGCCGGTCAATTGTACCAGGCTTTCCGCCGCTGCCATGGGAGGGGTGGACCCGGATTCGAGCGATTGCGGTGCGCGCCAGAAGTCCATCGCCGCGGTTTGATGCACGCAAGACACCGTGCAACGCGGGGCACAGCCCTTCTTCGTGAAAAATTCGCGGTGGCGTTGCTCGTCAGTGTACTGCGCCAGCGGGATGCCGGGGTAGCCGCGTTGCTGCGAGCAATAATGCACCAGGCCATCCTCGCAAATGTAGAGATAGCGCGAGCCGGCGCGGCACCGCCAGTTGTTCTCGAGCCCCTTCGCGATATTGTGTTGGAATTGATTGATGCGCGTGAAGGATTGCTTGCCCAGCGTCATTATTTCTTCGAAAATTTCCTGCTCGCGCGGGCCCAGCGGCTGCAGTTGGCCATTGTGGTCGTGCAGGATCCCTACCGTCGAAGTGAATCCCAGCTCCACGGCGCGGTGCGCGACGGTGAGCGCGTCTTCGGAATTCGCGACGCCCCCTCCCAGCACGGAATTGATGTTCACCTGAAATTCGGCGTGCTCGGCCAGCAGTTTTAATTTCTGGTCCAGCACTTTCAGGCTCTTCATCGAGATTTCGTCCGGGTTCACGTTGTCTATGCTGATTTGCAGATATTCCAGGCCGGCGCGATTCAGCGCTTTGATCCGGTCCGCGACCAGCAAATACCCGTTGGTGATCAGCCCGGCCATGATGCCGTTCTTGCGGATGCGCGCGATGATCGCGTCCAGCTCCGGATGCAGCAGCGGCTCTCCGCCACTGATGGTGATCACGGAGGTGCCCATCGCGCCCAAGCGGTCAATGCGCTGGAACATTTCCTCCAGCGGCACGGGCTTCGAAAAATCATCGAATTCGTTGCAGTAGGTGCAGGCCAAATTGCAACGGCGTATGGGAATGATGTGCACCAGCACGGGATGGCGCGTCGAGACCAGGCCCTTCACGAGCATGCGAGCCTCGCGCAGTTTGCGGTGCACAGCGAGGAGCTTTCTGCGAATTTTCGTGCGTGTGGTCACTTTTACTGGAGATCAGCCCGCCGTCCAGCCCAGGCAGCCGATTTCGCCTGAATTATTATGCCATATCCACGGAAGCGGCCCGCGGCGGATCGCTCGCGCGGTGCCGTATGTGCTGCACGTTGCCGTGAACTGGCCTGTTATCAGTCCGACCAGCCTTGCGGCACGCGATCCCAGCGATGCGCCTTCAGTTTTTGCAGCAGAGCTTTATCCAGCGGTCCCGCATCGCTCACCGCGATGTTTTCTTTCACGTGCGCATGTTTTCTCATCCCGATGATCGTCGTGCCCACATCCGGATTGGACAATATGAAGCGCAGCGACATCTCCGCCAGCGTCATCCCCGGCGGCACGATTTTCTTCAATTCATCCACCCGCGTCAAAGTCTTCTCAAGGTTTGCTGGACCAAAATATTTCGCGCGCCAGTCATGCGCGGGAAATTTCGTCTCGCGCGTCATTTTGCCCCCCAGGCTCCCTTCATCCAGCGGAACACGCGCAATCACGCCGACGTTCAGCTCCCGGCACACCGGAAAAAGCTTATCCTCCGGAGACTGATCGAAAATGTTGTAGATCACCTGCACCGTATCCACCAGGCCAGTGCGCAAGGCGGCGATCCCATTCTCGGGCTGCCAACGATTGATGCTCAGCCCGAAAAAACGGATCAGCTTTTCACTTTTCAGCTTCTCGACAGTCTCGCGAAATTCCGGTTCGCCGGCCCAGCTGTCGTCCCACACATGGAATTGCAAAATATCAATGGATTCCGTGCCAAGCTTTTCGCGGATTTTTTCGGCGTAGCTGATCACGTGCGCGGCAGGAAAGACCTCGCGGTAATTGTATTCCGGCAGCGCCGGCCAGCGGCCATTCATCGGCGGAACTTTCGAGGCGGCAAAGAGCCGGTTGCCTTTGTTGCGCGACAATATTTCACCCAGCAACCCGTCGCTTTTACCTTCGCCGTAGGCCCACGCGGTATCGAAGAAATTGCAGCCCTGCTCAATTGCCAATTGCATGGCCTGCAGGGATTCCTGATCGTCGGAACCGCTCCAGCCGCTCATGCCCCATAATCCCTGCGCAATGTCACTCACATTGAAACCGGTGCGCCCGAGCTTGCGATATTTCATTTGATTCCCTCGCAAATGTTATACAACGAATTGGGCTGGCGAAACGAATTCGCTCGGACGGCAAGATTCGTTTTCACCGCCATTCCGAAGTGAGCGGGAAGCATCAACAATTGTAGGCGTCCGCGCTGGCCCTGCGGGCGTCCCCAGCCGCGGCCGGATTTGCCCGCAGCGAACCAAGGCGATTCAATTATGGGGGCATTTTTCGCGATAGTCCCGACGGTGAGCCGCCAGTCGCCCAACAAAGTACGCTACGGCTCTACGACTAATGTGCCCTTCATGCGGCCGTGGCCCATTCCACATACCTTTGCGCATTTGAACTCGTACGTGCCTGGGTCTTGAGCGACGAAGTCTAAAATCTGGTCCACGTCTTTCGTGACTTTCCCGTTGTCGTCGGGGTGATCAAACAGCAAACCGGGCTTTTTCTTGTCTTTGGCACCTTCCGCGTAAACGCTTATCTTTATACCGTGTGTTTCGTCTTCAGAATGCACTTTCAATTCAACCCTCGTGCCTTGCTTGACGCGAATTTCACTCGGAGTAAATTCATACTTCTTTGCCGATACTTCTATGATTTGCGGAGTCTGAGTTTGGCTTGCGGGGCCTTGCGCAGGAGCCGCGCATAGCGGCGCGAACATGAGGCCCACGGAAACTGCCACTGCATAAATCGCCCTCTGCATGATTCCTCCTATATTCGGCATACGTTTGTCTCGTTCGACTGCATTGGAATTGGATGCGAGAATAAATTCAGAGTTTGCCACGAACTGCGTTGGCAAAGTCTAGCAAAGACTCAAATGTTTGGCCAACGCCACTGGCGCAGGATAGGTCTCACTCGGCCTGGGAATGGAGCCGAGCTAAGCGATTCCCCAGAAAATTTTGCAAATGACGCGCAGCGTGGATATTCTGCTGGTCAGCATGGGCGAAGCTTCCGCGCTCACCGGCACGCGCGATCCTTGCGAGCGTTCGCAGCGCTGCCCGGACGCGCCCCGATGTCTGCTGATTCGCATTCGGAGGATCGATGACGGTGGCAGGAGCGAAAAGCTACAAGATTGCAGTGATCCCCGGTGATGGAATCGGGCTTGAGGTCGTGCCACAAGGAATTCACGTGCTCGATGCCGCGGGCAAGCGCTTCGGCTTCAATTTCACCTGGCAGAATTTCGATTGGAGCTGCGAGACATATCGCCGCAGCGGTCGCATGATGCCCGAAGACGGTCTCGAACAACTGCGCGCCTTCGATGCAATTTTCCTCGGCGCGGTGGGTCATCCCGATGTGCCCGACCACATTTCGCTGTGGGGCCTGCTGATACCCATTCGCCGCCATTTTCGCCAGTACGTCAATTTACGCCCCGTGCGTTTGCTCGCAGGGCTCGATTCGCCGCTGAAAAATATCAAGCCAGGCCAGATTGATATGGTCATCGTCCGCGAAAACAACGAAGGTGAGTATTCCAAAATCGGTGGCCGTTTATACGAAGGCACAGAAGACGAGCTGGCGATTCAGCAAACTATCTTCACCCGCCGCGGCGTGGATCGCATTCTGCGTTACGCTTTCCAGTTGGCGCAGACGCGGCAATCGCACGTAACTTCCGCCACGAAGTCAAACGGCATCATTCACACCATGCCGTTCTGGGACGAGCGCTTTCACATTATCGCGCAGGAATTTCCCGACGTCCGCACCGATCAATATCACATAGATATTCTCACCGCGCATTTCGTCCGCCATCCCGAATGGTTTGACGTGGTGGTTGGCTCAAATCTTTTCGGCGACATTCTTTCCGATCTCGGCCCGGCGGTAGTGGGCTCCATCGGCATCGCTCCCTCGGCGAATTTAAATCCCGAGCGCGAATTTCCCTCAATGTTCGAGCCAGTGCACGGTTCCGCGCCCGATATCGCCGGGCGGGGAGTTGCGAACCCGATCGGCCAAATCTGGTCCGGAGCGATGATGTTGCGCCACCTCGGCGAAGAGGAAGCGGCCGATGCAATCGAGCAGGGAATCGCGAACGTGCTCGCAAATTCCAAAGTGCGCACGCCTGATATCGGCGGCAAATCCACAACCAAGGAGATGGGCGACGCCATCGCCGGCGAAGTCTTAGCGGCGCACAAGCAAAACGCCTGACGATTTAGTAAGCGCATTTGCCGTGTTAAAATGCGCCTGTGGGGCTGTAGCTCAGTTGGATAGAGCGACGCACTCCTAACGCGTAGGTCGTCGGTTCAATTCCGACCAGCCCCACCATTTTAAGCTCGTGTCCGCCTGAAGATATTTACCGCAGGAGTTTTTCGCTCAGCAGATTTCGTCGTTACGAAGTGCGTGGCTTCTTGTCCTTCGAAGCGCGCTTCAATTCTTCGACGGATGGAAACGAAGTAGGAGCCGTCAGCGCCAATTCCGGCGCGTTCTTCCCCTGCTGCATCGCCGCGACCAGCATTTCTAGCGCCAGCTTCGTATTGGGCGGAACGACCACCGTAGCCGCGAGCAATCCATTACGCACATATTGCTGGCCCGTGGCGATCAAGCCGTCGCAACCAGTGAACGGCACACCCAGCCACTTTCCACGCAGCGCCTCGTCGGAACTTTCCTGCATTGCCTTGCGCGCGCCAATCGCCATTGAATCATCTTGCGCGCCCACCAAGTCCACGAACTGTTTTCCAGAAGTGGACAAACGCATCCAGGAACTCACCGCTTTGTAAGCGCTCTCTTCGGTCCACTGGCCTTTCAACATATTAATTTTGATGTTCGCAGGTTTGAGTTGCTGCATTCCGAACGTGCGCTCCTTCGCGGCGGAATTTTCCGAAGGCCCTTGGATGTAAAGTACCGAACCGCCCAGCGGTAGCAGCGCCGCAAATTGCTGCCCCTGGATCCGGCCAATCTCGACGTGATCGGAGCTCACCGCGAAAGCCGGCGCGCGTCCGGCGCGGCGCAGCTCCGGAATGTACTCTGCGTTGCGATTCAACACCACCCAGCCGATTCCAGCGCCAGACGCCGCGCGCGCCACTTGCGGCAACGCCGTCGCACCCAGCGGTTCGAAAAGTATCGCGTCCGGCCGCGCGCCAGCAGGCGACTGAATCGCCTTCAGGATTTGATCGCTCTGCTTGATCGCGTCGTTATTCGCATAGACTACTTGCAGGTCCAAACCCAGGCGCGTCGCGGTTTCCTTCGCGGCCGTGGCTTGTTCCTGCTGATAATCATTGTCGTCGGTGGGCAGTGAAAGCAGATACTTCAATTTGGGCATGGGTCCGTTGCGGTCCTTAGTTTTTCACGCAGGGAAAGAGTACATGGAAAACGCGGCGGGTGTTTGGCGAAGTCGCGGCGCGGTGCCGTGTCGTGACATGCCCGCACGACGCCCGCGAGGCGCACGAATCGGCAAGACTAAGGGCGCAGCGGCCTAATTGAAGCGCACGTACTCGAAATTCAGCGGCTGGCGGTTGATCCCCCGAATCGGCGGCGCAATCCAATTCGCGAATTTCCCAGGCTCGATTACCCGCCCGGTCATCAGCGATTGTACGAACTTCTGATCTTCCGCGCTAGGCATCCACTTGTCGCGATGATTTTCCCAGGTTTCTTTGCTCAGCACCTCGCCTTCGGGGCTGATAAAATGTCCTGCGAAATTGCCGATCGCGCGGTGGAATCCCTTGTGCGGCAATGTCAGGCGGAAAGAAAGTCCCGACTGTTCCATGATTTTGTTCCAGCGATCCACGCCGCCCTGAATCTCCGCGATATAATCGTCACGCAAGCGTTCGTTCAGCGCGGTCAAGGCGGAAACGTGCCGAGTGATGATCTTGCTGCCGGAAACTTCCAGCACGGGATACTCCGCGTTTTGCAGCTCGTGGTCGTCCTCGATTTTCGTTTCCTCGTAGCGCCCCTTCAAGCCGGTGGTGTAATAGCTGGCCGCGTTCGACGACGCATCCGAGCCAAAAAGATCAATCGTGACGCTGAAATGAAAATTCAAATATTTCTGCATCGTTTGCAAGTCAATCACGCCCAGCGCGCGCACGTCGCTGGCATTTTCCACCTTGTGTTCCTTCATCACTTCGCAAGTGCGCTGCAGAATGCGGCTGATGCCCGTCTCGCCCACAAACATGTGATGTGCTTCCTCGGTGAGCATGAATCGGCAAGTCCGGGCCAGTGGATCGAAACCGGATTCAGCGAGCGCGCACAGCTGGAATTTTCCGTCGCGATCGGTGAAAAACGTAAACATATAAAATGCCAGCCAATCCGGCGTCGGCTCGTTGAACGCCCCCAGAATCCGCGGATTATCCGCATCGCCCGAACGCCGTTCCAGCAGCGCTTCCGCCTCTTCGCGTCCATCGCGCCCGAAATAACGGTGCAGTAAATAAACCATGGCCCACAGGTGCCGCCCCTCTTCCACATTCACCTGGAAAATATTCCGCAAATCGTACAGAGAAGGGCAGCACATCCCCAGCAGCCGCTGCTGTTCCACGGACGCAGGCTCCGTATCGCCCTGCGTCACAATCACGCGCCGCAACGTCGAGCGATATTCGCCGGGAACTTCCTGCCACGCCGGCTGGCCTTTGTGTACGCCGAAATTTACTTGTCGCTCCGCATCGCGCGGCTGCAGAAAAATTCCCCAGCGATATTCCGGCATGCGCACATATCCAAACTGCGCCCAGCCGTCCGGCTCCACGCTCGTCGCCGTACGCAAATACACTTCCAGCGCGTGGCTTTCGCTGGGGCCCATGTCGTACCACCAGTTCATGTAAGCCGGCTGCCAATGTTCCAGCGCGCGCTGCAGCACGCGATCCCTGCCCAGGTC
>Ga0210391_10003860_pt1 | contig 12634 bp, 15 predicted proteins | sample IncBWC12OmetaG_FD_160573 | JGI IMG/M metagenome (GOLD analysis project Ga0210391, IMG submission 160573) | Forest soil microbial communities from Barre Woods Harvard Forest LTER site, Petersham, Massachusetts, United States - Inc-BW-C-12-O ... | reverse complement strand
CATCTGCGTCATAGCATCACCGCGATTTCCAAATCGAATACTTCGGCGGCCAGGTCCCGTGCCCGCCCGGGTACTTCGCATGCATCACACTCTCGATGCGGAACTCGAACGGGACTTCGTCGTTGATACTGGTCATCCCGCGCCCAACCAGGTCAGTGCGGACCTGATCCGCAATGACATCGCTGTCGATATACGTGGCGCGCCCCATCACAAGGAACTCGTCATCGACTTCGACCGAAGGAAAGGTGTGCAGCGCGTAGCGGCCGTCGCGCCGGAGGTCAGCGCGCTTGGGCGTCGGCCCGATGAGCGCATAGAGGTGGCCGTCGACGATAGTCGGACAAATCGGATGCAGCCGGGGCGCCCCGTCCTTGCGCAAGGTCGCGAGAAAGGCAAGTCCAACGCCGAATTGATAAAGCATCTGCCGTCCAGCGGCCGCGATATCAGGCGCATCATTCTCAAACTCCATCCAGGTAGCCATAGAATTGACCTCCTTGTGATGGAGCCTATTTTCGCTCTTTCTTCGCCTATGTCAAGGGAGATCGTGTTGATGTTAGCTCCACCTGTCGGAACCGCGAAGATTGCCGCAGAGCGTGTATCTGCCTTACTTTCCAGCGAACGAGGTGGAGACTAGCGTGCGCGTTGTTTATTCCGACGAGTCCGGAGTCGGCAATCCAAAGAAGGAGCCGATTACGGTGGTCGCCGCTGCGGTCATAAACATGGATCGAAGCTGGGATGCAATAGAGGCTCAACTCTATCGCATCGTTGGCGATACCCCCACGAATCTACTGGCGGACAGGAAATCGCTAAAAGGTAAGCTTCTTTACCGCGCGATTGGTAAAGGAGTTCAGCCAGATGCCGCCCACGCCGAATCAATTCTCAAGCGGATTCTTGATCTGCCGACGAAATACGGAATAGCAGTTTTTTATGGTGCCGTTGACCGAAAGGGACTCTCAAACTACCAGAAACGAAATGTTTCACCTGAAGAGCGAGCAGCAACGTCGTACGATGTTGCGTTTAAGCGATGCGTGGAGCGAGTTGACGCAGCAGCACGGGCCTTCATCGATAAGCAGGAACGCATCCTCTGGATCGCTGACCGCAGCGATAGCAAGCGAGAACTATTCACAAAAACAAATCTGTCCAGTCATCGATTCGCCCAAGAGCCTTCTTACGAATCGTTGGAAGAGAGTTTCAGGCTCACAGATTCGTCGATTGCCGATACCGTCTATTTCGGACACAGCGAAGACTCGACAGCTCTTCAACTAGCGGACATCTGTTGCTCGACAATAACGCTGTCGCTCCTCGAACGGTTTTATGACTGGAATCCATGTGTCGGGGAATTCTACGAACGGCTTCGCTTAAGAATTATGAACGATGGAACGCCAGTACATCTCAGAGAATACGCGTAGCATGGTGTCTGATCGCCGTCTTTAATTTCTCAAATCGACCTGTCGGAGTTTGCACCGGTGTTTCAACTCTTCCGAGGGACGAAGTATTGGGTGCCGGGGCCGGAGTCGTCTATTTCGCGGATTAGTTCGGTCAGGTCTTCGGGGTTGGCGACGAAATCGATTTCCGAGGTGTCGACCACCAGCAGCGGCGCTTCGTCGTAGTAGAAAAAGAAATCGCGGTACGCTGACGACACGCGCTCGAGGTAATCGAAGCTGATGTGGCGTTCGAAATCGCGATTACGTTTTCGCAGGCGCTCGGCCAGCACCTCGATTGTCGCGCGCACGTAGACGACGAGGTCAGGCTTTGCCATCTGCGCGTCGAGCAGCTTGTAGACGTTGTCGTAGAGCTTGAGCTCGTCGGGCGCGAGATTCATCGCGGCGAAAATTTTATCCTTGGCGAAAAGGTAATCGGCGACCGTCGCCTGCGTGAAGAGATCCTGCTGCTTCAGCTCGCGCTGCTGACTGTGGCGGGTGAGCAAGAAATACAGCTGCGCGGGAAATGCGTACTTGTCAGGGTCTTCGTAAAAGCGTGGCAGGAACGGATTGTTGTCGGCATCCTCGAGCATCAGGCGCGCGCCCAACTCACGCGCGAGCGCCTGCGCCAGGCTCGTCTTGCCAACCCCGATAGGACCTTCGACCGCGATATAGCCGCGCCGGCGCATCGGGCCCGATTCTGGCACTAGCTCATCGCAGTCGCGAGCGTGGATTGCCCAGCGCCCGGACGATCACTTCTTGCGATGCTTCTTGGCCATGTCGCGGAGTTTGCGAACCTGGTCGTCGGGCGCGCCACCGCGCTCTTCGAGGTCGGCAGCCGTGTCATAGTCGGGCGGAGTGCGGCTGAGATAAACCGCCGCCAGCTGCATGTTGGCGGTCTTGTCGTCGGGATAGTCGCCGATCACGTCGTTGAACAGCTTGAAGGTCGCGTCGGGTGTGCCCGCCGCTTTGGCGGCGTCCGAAATCTTCTGCATCATCGGGTCGGCGTCGGGCTCGAGCGTATCCGACTTGTGCACGCGCGACAGGAGCATCGCGGCGCGGATGCCCTGCTCGTAGGTGGCAAGCGCGTCTGGGTATTTCTTGTCGGTCATCTGCTGGTCGCCGATTTTTTCGATTATTGGAATCGAATCGGAAAGAGCGGCCACCGCTTTTTGGCGGGCGGCCGGAATCTTGGCCGTCATCAGGATGTCCTTAAGCGTGCCGACGCCCTGCTGGACGTTGCCGGCCTTGATATCGTCGAGCGCCTTGCCCGAGGAATTCTCGAGGTCCTCGAGCTGCTTGTAGAGGCGCGCCTGGTCGAGCAGTTTTTGGTCGGTGGGATCGAGCGCCGAGGCCGCCATGTACTCTTTCGCGGCGCCTTCCTGGTCGCCGAGGGCTTCATCTATATGCGCCAGCGACTTGTGCGCGTCGAGCAGGCTGGGGTCGTCCTTGATCGACAGTTCGAGTTCCTTCTTGGCGCCGTCGAGATCGCGCTTTTCGAACAGATCTTCGGCCGCGTACAGATGCTTCTTCGCTTCGGACTGACATCCGCTGACGAGCGGCACAGCCAGCAGGACACTTAGTATCAGCACGCGCGCGATAGCGTTTCGCATCGGAAGGTCCCTCTTAATGGTCAGACGAAATCCGGATGAGTCTGCAAGCAAAGGCGCAGAATTGTCAAGGCGGGATGCGACCGGCGCGGCGTGACGGCGGCGGCCTAGTCGGCAGGCATCGGGAGCGGGAAGTGCACGCGCTCCTTGGCGACGCTCAGCAGCTCGACCTCGGCGCCGCCGCGCGCGAAGGCGCCGATGATTTCCTCGACCAGCCACTCCGGCGACGACGCGCTCGCAGTCAGGCCGAGCGCGCGCACGCCGTCGAGCATCGCGGGATCGACGTCGGCGATCGAATCGACCAGGAACGCGCGCGCACCACGCATCCGCGCGACCTCGACCAGCCGGTTCGCATTCGAGCTCTGCTTCGAGCCGACCACCAGCACGGCGTCGCTGACCTGGATCAGCTCCTTGACGGCGTTCTGGCGGTTCTGCGTCGCGTAGCAGATGTCGTCGGTCTTCGGCGCCTGCATCGTGGGGAAACGCTCCTTGAGCGTCTCCATGATCTCGCGCGTGTCGTCGACGCTGAGCGTGGTCTGGGTGACGGCCGCGATGTGCGCGGGATTTTCGACCTTGACGGTGCGCGCCTCAGCCACGGTTCCGACCAACACCACCTTGCCGGGAGCGACGCCGAGGGTGCCCTTCACTTCCTCGTGGCCGGCATGCCCGATGAGGATCACGGTGCGGCCTTCGTCGTCGAATTTTTTTACTTCGAGATGAACCTTCGTGACCAGCGGGCAGGTGGCGTCGATGACGCGCAGCTCGCGGTCTTTGGCGCGGTCCCATTCGCTGGGAGCGACGCCATGCGCGCTGAAGATGACGCGCTGGCCGGTGGGCACCTCGTCGAGGCTCTCGACAAAAATCGCGCCTTCGCGTTCGAGCGCCTCGAGCACGAAGCGGTTGTGAACGATCTGATGGCGCACGTAAAGCGGCCGGCCGTATGAGCGCAGCGCGCTGCGGACGGCCTCGACGGCGCGATCGACGCCGGCGCAAAAGCCGCGCGGCTCAGCCAGGATGATTTTCACGACGGATGTTTCGCCCAATGCCATCCTATGTTTGTAACTGGTAACTGTCCGCTCGGTCAATAATGGGGGGGGGCGTTAGCGCAGCCATTTCATGCAATCGGCGGATGTGAGGTTTGGCAGCCGATCCAGACTTCGCCGCCTTCGAAATGTTCTTTTTTCCAGATGGGGACGATTTCTTTCAAGCGATCGATTGCGAATCGGCACACCTCGAACGCTTCCGCGCGATGGGGCGCTGAGACCGCAATCGCTACCGAAGTCTCGCCGATCTCGACGACGCCGACGCGATGCGCGATTGCGATGCGCGTGATTTTCCATCGCGCGCCCGCCTCGACGGCGAGCTTGCGCATCTCGGACAGCGCCATCGGCTCGTAGGCTTCGTACTCGAGGCGAATGACGACGCGGCCCGCGTTGTCGCGGCGCGTCGTGCCGGTGAACGAGACGATCGCACCGGCAGCAGGGTCGGCAACTTCGCGCTCGAGCGCGGCGACGTCGATCGCGTTGCGACCGATCGTGATTTTGCCGACGTAGGCGGGCGTCTCCGCACCGCCGCTCACGGGCGGGATGAATGCGATCTCGTCACCTTTACGCGGCTTGAAGCCGGCTTCGACATATTCCTGATTGACGGCGAAGCCTACAGAATCGTAATGCCCGGCCAGCTCGGGAAATTCGACGACCAGGCGCCGCCAGATTTCGCCGACCGTCACGCCGTCGGGAAACTCGCGCGTCAGCTCGGCCGCATGCGCCCGCTCGCGCAGCGTCGCGAACAGCTTAATCGTGAACTGGTTCATTTGCTCAACAGATACGTGATGTGGCCGAGCTCGGGGATGAGCAACTTTTCCATCGCGAGGCGGCATGCGTCGGGGGAGCCGGGCAATGCCGCGACGAACTTGCCGTGACGCACACCGGCGACGGCGCGGCTCAACATCGCGGCCGGGCCGATTTCCTGGAACGACAGCATCCGGAACAATTCGCCGAAGCCTTCCAGCTCCTTTTCCAGCACCGACTTCACTACTTCGGCGGTGTCGTCTCGCGCGGTGATGCCGGTGCCGCCGTTGATGATGATGGCGTCGAGATTTTCCAGGTTGGTTACCAGCGCCGCGGAAATTTTCTCGCTGTCGTCGGGTACGATTGCGTAGTAGTCGACGCTGTGGCCGGCGTCCTGGAGCATCGTGCGAATGAGCCCGCCGCTCTCGTCGGTTTCCGGCGTCCGCGTATCGCTGGCAGTGATCACGCCGACCTTGAGATTGGCGCGCGCGTGTTGTTCGTGATCGTGGACCGACATGTGACTGGATTAGGATTGCACAATCCGCGATGGCATTATAAGCAGTCCGCGACCGCGATGCTCGCCAATCCGGGAACCTCAAGATGACCACCGCTGCCAGCCCAGCCGCCGCGATTTTCCGTCCGAAAATTATTCTGATCGTGGTCGCACTGATCGCGATTCTCTACGGAGCGCATCGCATCGGCGCGGGACCATGGCTGACCAACGCGCTCGACTGGATTCGCGGACTGGGTGCGCTGGCGCCGATCGTTTTCATCACAATTTATATCGCCGCGTGCGTCGCGTTTTTGCCCGGATCGATCCTGACCATCGGCGCCGGCGTGATTTTCGGCGTGGTGCGAGGATCGATCTACGTTTCAATTGCGGCGACGCTCGGCGCCACGGCGGCGTTTCTCGTCGGCCGCTATCTCGCGCGCGATTGGGTCAGTGCGCGACTCGAAGGCAACGCGAAGTTCAGGGCGATAGACGAAGCGGTGGGCAAGGAAGGGTGGAAGATTGTCATCTTGACGCGGCTGTCGCCGGTGTTTCCATTCAACCTGCTCAACTACGCGTACGGGCTGACGCGGGTGACGCTGCGCGATTATTTTTTCGCGTCGTGGGCCGGGATGATCCCGGGCACGATTCTCTACGTGTATATCGGCTCGCTTAGCGGCGACCTTGCGAGGGCTGCCGGCGGCAGCGCCAAGCGCACGCCGGCGGGTTGGGCGCTCACGGTAGTCGGATTCGTGGCGACGGTGGCGGTGGTGGTGTATGCGACTCGAATCGGCGCGCGGGCGCTGCGCGAGAAGACTTAGCGGACGCCGTTTCTTCAGTCCGCCTGCGACAACTGAAACACGTTTCCCTCGGGGTCCTCTCCATCGCACATCAGCATTGGGAATCCTGCGAAGCGCTTGAGGTCGCGCATGTGCACGCCAGCCTTGACGAGCCGCTCACGAAATTCCGGCAATCCGGAAGGCACCGAGAAGACAATCTTCGCGTTCGACTGGGCGTCGGATTTTCGCGGCTGATCGCGATAAGGTTTGCCGACCAGGTGCAGCGCCAGCTCGACGCCGCCCGCGTTGAATACCACCCACTCGTTTTCTATTTCCTCGATGACTGCGAGATCGAAGTGAGTCTGATAGAACGACTTGAGCTGCGCGACGTCGCGAACATAAAAAATCAACCTGGACATGCATAGCGGCATGGTGATCGAAGGGGGCCTCGGGCTCAGACTTCCATCGGTGCCAGTCAATTGCAACTCGAGGATTCAAAGGACACACATCGATGGGATCGCACGCGCTGAAACATGAGCCGCTAGACGCCTACAATCTTGCGCTGACGGAAAATTTGCATCCAACCGGATGGGTCAATCCCACGCCCGCCGACCGCTACAACATGGTGGTGATTGGGGCCGGCACAGCCGGCCTCGTCACGGCTGCGGGCGCTGCGATTCTCGGCGCGAAGGTCGCGCTAGTCGAGCGCGAGCTGATGGGCGGCGATTGCCTGAACTTCGGCTGCGTGCCGTCGAAGGCGCTGATCCGATCGGCGCGAGCCGCCGCGTCGGTTCGCGACGCGGGCCGCTTCGGCGTCGAAGTGCCGGACGGTGTGCGCGTGAATTTTCCGGCCGTGATGGAGCGGATGCGCAAGCTGCGCGCCGCGCTGAGCCCGACCGACTCGGCCAATCGGTTCCGCGGCCTCGGCGTCGACGTGTTCATCGGCGACGGACGTTTCGTCGCGCCCGACTGTATAGAGGTCGGCGGCCAGCGGCTGAAATTCAAGAAGGCCGCGATCACTACTGGTGCGCGCGCCGCGTCACTGCCAATTCCGGGTCTGGCCGACGCCGGCTACCTGACCAACGAGACGGTTTTCTCGCTTACCGAATTGCCGCGGCGAATTGCCGTTATTGGCGCCGGGCCGATCGGATGCGAACTGGCGCAGACGTTCGCGCGCTTCGGCGCGCAGGTCACGCTGCTCGAAGTCGCGCCGCAAATCCTGATTCGCGAGGATCGCGACGCCGCCGAACGAGTCGAGCGCGCGATCGTCCGCGACGGCGTGGAAATCATCACGAGCTGCAAAATTTCCGCCGTCGAGATGTGCGGGGAAGAGAAAATCATCGCGACCGAACGCGACGGCATCCGCCGCGAAATTGCCTGCGACCAGATTTTGATCGGCGTTGGGCGGGTCCCCGCCGTCGAAGGGTTGAATCTCGAAGCCGCCATGATCGAATACGACAAGCAGAACGGAGTGAAGGTCGACGACCACCTTCGCACGACCAACCCGCTCGTGTATGCCGGCGGCGACGTCGCTTCGCCGTATAAGTTTACCCACCTGGCCGACGCGCACGCGCGCATCATCCTGCGCAACGCGCTGTTCTTCGGACGCCAGCGCGCAAGCCAACTGACTATTCCATGGTGTACCTTCACCGATCCCGAAATTGCGCACGTCGGACTATACGAAGCCGAGGCGAAGCAGCGCAGAATCGCGGTCGCGACCTATACGCAGGAACTGGCCGAGGTCGATCGCGCGGTGCTCGACGGAGAAACAGAGGGCTTCGTCAAGGTGCTGGTGCAACAGGAAACCGATCGGATTATCGGCGCGACGATCGTCGCAAGCCACGCGGGCGAGATGATTTCGGAGCTCACGACCGCGATCAAAGCCGGCGTGGGTCTAGGCAGTCTTGGCGACGTGATTCATCCGTACCCGACACAGGCCGATGGGATTCGGCGCGCCGCCGGACTCTACACGCGCACGCGGCTCACGCCGTTCGTCGCGGGCCTGATGAAACGATGGTTCGCTTTTACGCGATGAGAAAAAATCAGCGCAGCCGCAAGTTGAACGCCTGCCGCCCCTTCTCACCCGCACGGACGTCGAACTGAACCTCGTTGCCCTCGCGCAGGTCGTCGAAATAGACCTTGGGCGACAGGGCAGAACGATGGAAAAAAACCTCGTCGCCGCCGTCGTCCGCGATGATGAACCCGAAGCCCTTGTCCTTGACGACCTTCTTGATTGTTCCGAACACGCGTTTATCCCCCAAACAAAATTATCTCGCGCCTTGAGCTTACGACGCTGACAATTTAAGTAAAGACGGACCAGCGCGAGGCGTGCACATGCTCAAGGTTGTTACCCTGAAAGAAATCGAAAGAATCTTTGCGGTGATCGATCCGATGGGAATCTCGCGCGAGGCGGTCATCATTCCGCTGCGCACCGAACATCCTGGGCGCGTCTCGATTTTGAAAGACGGCAAGCTCGAGATTGTCGTCGAGCGTGACGGCGACTTCGAGGACTGGATCACTCGGCTCGAGGCGCAGATTCGCGACCTGATGAAGCCGGCGGAGGACTAAGCTCGATCAGCACGGCGCCGTGATCGACAGTCTGTCCCTCCTCGACGCGAACCTGCTTCACCATCGCCGCGCTCTCGGCGGCGAGTGTCGTTTCCATTTTCATCGCTTCGATCACGACCAGAGGCTGTCCTCCCTCGACCATGTCACCGTCGCGCACGAGGACCTTGAGTACCTTTCCTGGCATCGGCGCGGTTATTTCCGTCGCTGCGAGTCCTCGCGCGCGGCGGCGCGAAGCGGCTTCGTTCGGCTTGAACTCGAAAGACGCGGGGCCGACTGAAACGAGGATCGAGTCTTTTCGGCGCGCGCTGAAAACCGGATAGCGCCGCCCGTCAATCATGAGAACCCCGCCGCCATCGGTATTCGGCGAGAACTCGGCGGCGAGTTCTCGGTCTCGGATGCGGATGTGAACGACGGCGCCTTCGCGCGAGATAACCTCGACGTCGATCTCGCCCGAGTCCCCAGTGCGCAAGAGTTTCATCGGCGCGATCTCCACAGCTCGAAGCCGTTCAGGCCGTCCCACGGCGAACGATGCTTATTGCTATTTCGCTGCGATGTCGCCTCGGCCTGCGGATCGCCGTCGGCGAGGGCAGCGGCGACGATTGCCGCATCGATTTCGGCGGCGCTGATCTTCCACGCCGAAAAGAACTCGTCGATGAAATGCGTCGACAGTTTCGCGTCGTGAAATTGTTCGCTCGCTATTATGTCGCGCACGTAAGCGGCGTTATTCGTCACACCCAACAACGCGAATTCGCCTAGCGCGTTCACGAGCCGCCCGCGCGCCTGCTCGCGATCTGCGCCGTAACAGATCAGCTTGCCGAGCAAGCCGTCGTACCACGGCGTCACTTCGGCGCCACGCGCGAGGTGCGAGTCGAAGCGCACGCCCGGGCCGCCGGGAACATTCAGATGAAGCACGGTTCCGGTCGCGGGACGGAAATCATGTTCGGGATCCTCGGCATTGATGCGGCATTCGATCGCCGCGCCACGCGGAGCCGCCGGCTCCGAAATCTTGTCGCCCGCCGCGATTCGCAATTGTTCGCAGACCAGGTCGCATCCGAACCGCATCTCGGTCACGGGATGCTCGACTTGCAGGCGCGCGTTGATCTCGAGGAAGTAGAAGTTGTCGCCCTCGACCAGGAACTCCGCGGTGCCCGCGCTCGTGTAATGCGCAGCGCGCGCGAGTTTCAGCGCAGCGTCGATGATTTTCGCCCGCATCTCGTCGGACAGTCCCGGCGCCGGCGACTCCTCGATAATTTTCTGATGCCGCCGCTGGATTGAGCAATCGCGCTCGCCAAGCGCGACAACGTTGCCTTGTTCGTCGCCGAGAATCTGGATTTCTATGTGCCGCGGACGCGCGAGGTACTTCTCGACGAATATCCGGCCGTCGCCGAATGCGGCAGCTGCTTCGCGCGCGGCCGCTTCTAGAGCCGACTCAAGCTGTGCGGCCTCCGCGACGACACGCATCCCGCGTCCGCCGCCGCCTGCCGCAGCCTTGATGAGAATCGGGTAACCGGCGCGGGCGGCAAACTCGCGCGCCGCGCTGATTTCCGCAGTTTCGATTCCCGGCACTACCGGGACTCCCGCTGTGACTGCGATTCGTCGTGCGGCGACTTTATCGCCCAGCGCGGCCATCACTTCGGGCCGTGGTCCGACGAAAACGATTTGCGCATCGGAGACCGCCTGCGCGAATTCAGCATGCTCGGAGAGGAATCCGTAGCCGGGATGAATCGCGTCGGCGCCGGAGTGTTTTGCGGCCGCGATTAAAGAAGCGATATTGAGGTAGCTCTTTGCGGCCTCGGCCGGTCCAATCGCGATTGCCTCGTCAGCCGCACTGACGTGCATGCTTTGCGCGTCCGCTGCTGAATAGACGGCGACAGTCTTGAGGCCGAACAGGCGCGCGCTACGAATGATCCGGAGCGCAATCTCGCCCCGATTTGCGACGAGCAGTTTTGTGAGCGGCTGCGCCATCGATTGGTCGACGCTAGCACAATCAATTGCAACCGGCGCGCCTGTCGTATAATTCCCGAGAGAGAATCGCACTCGCATGAATCGCTATTTCGAGGATTTCACCGCCGGCCAGATTTTCAAGCATTGGCCCGGCCGCACGATCACGGACTTCGACAACACCTGGTTCACGCTGATGACGATGAACACCAACCCGCTTCATTTCGACGCCGCCTACGCCGCCACCACGCAGCATGGACGGCCGCTGGTCAACGGGCTGCTGGTGATGGCGACGGTGGTCGGCATGAGCGTGAAGGACGTGAGCGAGAATGCGATCGCGAACCTCGAGTACGAATCGGTGCGGCATACCGGTCCGACCTTCGCCGGCGACACGCTGTACTCGGAGACGACTGTGCTCGAGACGATCGCGTCGAAGTCGAAGGGCGATCGCGGCGTAATCTACGTCGAGACGCGCGGGCTCAATCAGCGCGGCGAAGAGATAATGATCCTGCGCCGCAAAATTCTCGTACCGCGCAAGCCCGCCTGAGACATTCATATGGACCAACTGTATTTCGTCGTTCACACGCATTGGGATCGCGAATGGTATCAGCCGTTCCAGCAAATGCGCGCGCGGCTGGTCGCGATGGCCGATCGCATGATTCCGCTGGTTGAGCGCGGCACGATTCCCTCGTTTCACTTCGACGGCCAGACGATCGTGCTCGACGACTATCTCGAGATGCGCCCGCAAGCAGAGCCGCGCCTGCGCAGTTTGATTCGCGCCGGCAAAATCCAGGTCGGTCCGTGGTATGTACTCGCGGACAGTTTCCTCGTGAGCGGCGAATCGCTCATTCGGAATCTCGAAATCGGGATGGTAATCGCGCGCCGCTTCGGCCGGCCGCTCAACGTAGGATACCTGCCCGACCAGTTCGGGCATATCGCGCAGATGCCGCAGATTCTTGCCGGTTTCGGATTCACGACTGCGGTTTTGTGGCGTGGCGTCGGCGCCGACGTGACTCGAAATCGCTTCACCTGGGAAGCGCCCGACGGCAGCAGCGTGCTGACGGTCTATCTGCCAAACGGCTATTCGAACGGCGCGAACCTGCCGCTCGAATCGGTGGAGAGCTTCGTCGCGCGGGCCGAACAAATCGCGCGGCGCGAGCGTGACTTCGCCGCCGGCACGCCGATCCTCGTGATGAACGGTACCGATCACACCGAACCCGATACGCGCCTTACCGCGCGAATCAACGAGGCGCGAGAGATCTCCGCGATGACGTTCGAGACCGGCACGCTCGAGAACTACGTGCACCGGCTTGCGGAACTTCCGCTCGACGGAACGCCGCGGCATCGCGGCGAACTTCGATCGCCACTGCGCTCGCATCTGCTGCCAGGCGTCACCTCAGCGCGCACCTGGATCAAGCAGCGCGACTTCGAGAATTGCCGCGAGCTCGAGCGCTATGCCGACCCGCTCGCTGCGCTGGCCAACGCGCTCGGGCGCGGCGCGGGCCTCGAACCGTTCCTCGAGATGGCGTGGCGGACCGAAATTCAGAACCATCCCCACGATTCGATTTGCGGATGCTCGGTCGACCAGGTGCATATCGACATGCGCTATCGATTCGATCAGGCCGCGATGCTCGCCGAGACGGCGGTGCGCCGAGCCGCGGCCGCATGCCTCAGCGCTCGCGATGCCGACGCGTCCCAAATCTCGGTGTTCAATCCGTCGTTCGCACGCGATGCGCTCGTGAGCGGCGAGGCGGAAGTCGCCGATCCTGACGCGCACTATGCTGTCGAGACTGCCGACGGCCGCCGCATCCCGGTTGCCACCGACGTGGCCAGCGAGGAGCGCGCGCTGGATAACGACATGCCGGCTGCGGAGTTCAAATCGATCGTTGGCGGAATGAGTCAGCCGACCCTGTTCCGCCGCAGCGTGAATCGATTCGAGATTGCGACGACGCTCGACGGCCGCCCGCAGGTGAACCTGTTCATGAGCCGCGCCGCGTTCAACGATTTGAATCTCGAAGAATTTCGGAACGCGATTCGG
>Ga0210391_10003859_pt1 | contig 12636 bp, 7 predicted proteins | sample IncBWC12OmetaG_FD_160573 | JGI IMG/M metagenome (GOLD analysis project Ga0210391, IMG submission 160573) | Forest soil microbial communities from Barre Woods Harvard Forest LTER site, Petersham, Massachusetts, United States - Inc-BW-C-12-O ... | reverse complement strand
CCCTTCCGCCGACGCGACGAGCAAACAACAAACGAGCGACACTCCGCAGTCACAAAATCGAATTCGCACGAGCTCGACGGTAGTGCTCGTCCCCGCGTTGGTGAAAACCAAATCCGGCGAAACGGTCTTCTCCCTCACCGCCAACGATTTCGTCCTCAAAGATAATGGCGTGGCACAGTCGTTGCATCTGGAGACCGATACAGATTCGCAGCCGCTGGCGCTGGTCGTCATCGTGGAAACTGGCGGGGAGGGCACGCAACATCTGCGCGACTACGGAAATCTCGGAGCGGAGCTCGATGCCGTCATCGGCGATGTGCGGCATCTCGTCGCGGTGGTCAGCTTCGACAGCAAGACTCGAATCGCACAAGACTTCACCGACAATACAGACGTTGCGGCAAAAGCGATTGCCACTCTGAACGAGGGTGATCAGGGGGCGGCCATTCTCGACGCGCTCCATTTCGGCATCGACCTGTTGCGCGATGTGCCCCCACACTACCGTCGCGCCGTGCTGCTTATCACCGAGACCGCCGACAACGGCAGCCAGACGAGCTTGGATGAAGCCGTCCGCTTAATCAGCGATACCAACACGGCGATTTATAGTTTCGGCTTTTCCACGACCAAAGAGGCCCTGAAGCACGAGGCATCGAAGCTGCCGCGGCCGGGAGGAACGCCTTACGGCAGCGAGCCGCGCGGCGCGGGCGGCTGCATGAGTCTGGACCCCGGCGCCGACCCCGACGCGCACGGAAATCGCCGCGTTCAGGCGCTGGACTGCATGAGCGATCTGATTCCGCCGTTGCGATTGGTGCGCCTGGCGTTTATCGCCGCGACGGATGGACTGAAGCGCAACGTGCCAGAGTCCGTGGCGCAACTGACCGGAGGCGAATATTTCGCATTTACAAACGCAGCGACGCTGCAGCGGAGCTTACTCACCGTCTCGAATGACGTGCCAAATTATTACTTGCTGAGCTTCCGTCCGGAATCGCCAAGCGCAGGGCTTCATACACTGGAACTGACGTTGAAGAACAGACCAGAGCTCGAACTCAGGGCGCGCAGCACATACTGGTTCGAAGCCGAAGCATCCGTCGCGCCGTAAGCCGCACGCCGATATGTTGGCAGTGAGCCGAAGATACAGCTGCCCTGACCTGTGGCTCATAACCGCACGAATGCGACCCCGACACGGCAGCAGACACTGCTTTCATTAGCCTATCCCCGAATCGGCTGCTACAATGCGGCCATGGCTGATTGGCGGCAAATTCAGGCGCGTATTCGCAAGGCGAAGAACAGCGCCGACGCACTGACGAAACTTTCCGAGCTGTACCAGCGCACACACGACGCGATGGTGGCCTGGGAGCTGGGAGCCGTCGCAGAAAAAGCCGAAAGAAATGAGGATGCCGTGAAGTGGTACACAATTGCAGCGGAACGATTCCGCCGCGCAGATTGGAAGAAAAAGGCCGAGGAAGCTCTGGCGCGATTGGGCGCGCCGATTCCCGTGGCGGGAGCTAAACCTAGTCCCGAGCCTGTATTTGCAGCAACAAGCAGCGCGGAAGTTGAGCCGAACCACGAATACACCGGCCCAAGCGATTCAGAACAGACGCAACCGCGCCTAGCGCTCGGCGAAATTCCCGAAGACGGCACGGACTATGCGGGCGATGCGATCAAAGTGGAGGTCGTGCATCTTTCCGACGCCACGCCTCCCACAGGCGCCGGCGTAGCCGATACCGACGCAAGCGGCAAGAAGAAGCGCCGCCGCGGTCGCCGTGGTGGGCGAGGCCGCCGACGCAAAGGCGCGCCCGCAGCATCCGGATTGCCTTCGCAAGCATTCGCGGAATCGGGCGCCACGCACGCGCCGTCATCGGTCGCCCCTCAAACGCGAGCGCCAGCGCCTACGCCGCGACTTCAGCCTTCGCGACCCGCACCGCACACCGAAACCTACGAACGGGTTCCGGCTGCAGCTGCGATTACGCCGCCTGAACCAGAATATACCGCGCACGCAGAGCAAGCCGCTCCGATGCTTCCCTCCGAGCGCACCGCACACGGCCGCGCCGGCGATCCGGCCCTGGCCTCGCGCATGTCCAAGCTGGAATCCATGCTGCGCCGCCTCGTCTCGAGCCCACTGCATCGTCTGGACGAATCGGATTCGGCTCCAGCGGGTCCGGGAGTGTTCCTGCTCTCAGATTCTGACCAGATAACTTCGTACTACATCGAAGCGTGCCAAACCCTGCGCGTCGGCCTGGGTAATCTTGCTCGCGGCAGTGGGCGCAGCACCACCAAACCCGTTCGCGGCGGACGTCCGGCCTTCGATAGCGGCCTGAAAACGAAGCTCGCCGAGCATTTGGGCATCGGCGAAGCGAAAGTTTCGCAATATCTAAAGGACCACTGCGTGGTCCGCTGGATCCAGCTCGACGACGATGCCCCTCATCTTGCGCATTTCGCGATCGGCGTCTTGCGCACGCCCCTGAACCTGGACTGAAAACAGGGCTAAATACTAGTCCGGACTGGTACTTCGGTCTTGCCATTGGCTGCGCCTGGGCGCCATTCACCCCTCAAATTGCGCCTTTAGACGCACCTTCCTAGACGCCTGCTTCGAAACCATGCAACTCTGGTACCGTAACTGGTTACGGATGAGACTCATCCGTAGGGGCAAGCTTTCAGGGGATGCAACGGGCACGTGGGGTCGGTTGAAAGGGAGAGGTGGAATTATGGCGAACGCAGTAAGCACAAAACTTTGGAAGACATTCGACTGGGCGCTCTGCAAGACCGCTGGCGTCACATACAACACGATTCAGTACTTCAACAAATTTAATCCGAACCCTTCTTTTACGCCGAAGTGGTCCGATAAGCCATTACTGAAATCCTGGGAAAAATCCAAGCCGACGCTCGGCTGGCCGCGTACCACCGATTCGCTTTGTCCCGATTGCGTGCGCGAAGCACGCGATCTGATCATCAACGGGAAGAAAGACTGGACCGATCTGGTGCACGAGAAGGTCGGCGAAATCAAAGCGCAAATCATCGAACGCGATGGCCAGGTCTGGATGGTGAAGGAATGCGCCATTCACGGAAAATATGAAGACTTGATGGCCGTTGATTCCAAGTTCCTGGAATGGATCGAAAAGAATTTCCCGGGCCGCGACATCCCGGCGCATAACGACGAAGGCCTGCATCGCCACGGTTCCAGCACGGTGCGCCATGGCCGCGGTTCCGTGCTCACTGTGGACCTCACCAACCGCTGCAACATGATGTGCGATCCCTGCTTCATGGACGCGAACCAGGTCGGCTACGTCCACGAACTAAGCTGGGAAGAAATTCAGGAAATTCTGGAGAACGCCACCAAGATCAAGCCGCGCCGCCAGATGTCCGTGCAGTTCTCGGGCGGCGAACCCACCATGCACCCGCGGTTTATTGACGCGGTGCGTTACGCGCGCAAAGTCGGCTACAACAGCGTGCAGGCCGCGACCAATGGCATCGAGTTCGCGAAGAGCAAGGAATTCTGCAAGGCAGCTTTCGAAGCGGGCATGCGTTACGCCTACCTGCAATTCGACGGCATCGGCAATGACGCCAACAGTCACCGCCAGGTAGGCAACCTGTTTGACGTGAAGCTGCGCGCCATCGAGAACATGCACGAAGCCGGCATCGAAATCGTGCTGGTCACGACCATCGTCAACAACGTGAATAACGATCAAGTTGGTCCGATCGTGAAGTTCGCCATGGAAAACCCGAAGAAAATTTCCTTCGTGTCCTTCCAGCCCGTTTCCTTCACCGGGCGCGACGAGGAAATTACTCCCGAACGCCGCATCCGCCAGCGCTACACGCTTTCGCATCTGGCGAAGGACGTCAGCGCGCAAGTGGGCAAAGTCGAGCCTACGCGCGACTGGTTCCCGATTTCCTTCATCAGCACGTTTGCGGGCTTTTCGGACCTGGTGCACGGCCCCGATTCGCAGTGGGGTTCGCTCTCCTGCGGCTGCCACCCGAACTGCGGCGTCGGCACGGCGCTGATGATCAACAAGGAAACCAAAGAGTGGGCGCCGGTTCCGCGCTTCCTCAATGCCCAGGGCTTGACCAGGGACGTTGCTGCGATCACCGACGCTGCCCGCAGCAAGGGTTTCTCCAACTTCATGATGGCCATGGCGCTGCTGAAGAATTACAGCCCGTTCCAGGCGCCTCCCAGCTTGCGACTCAAGGACCTCTGGAGGAAGTTCGACAAAACCTGGGCGCTTTCCAAGAATACCGACAAGAAATACGGCAAGGTTTCCGGCGACCGTACGTTCGAAGATGCCATGAAGCGCCGCAAGGAAGATCCTTGGAACTTTCTGTTCATCGCGGGCATGTGGTTCCAGGACCTTTTCAATTACGATTTCCGCCGCACTGAAATGTGCATCATTCCCTACGCCACGCAGCAGGGCGAAATTTCCTTCTGCGCGTACAACACCGGCGTAGGCTGGCGCAAAATCATCGAGAACATGCACAAGAACGCGACCGTCGCGCAGTGGTACAAGGAACATGGCAAGCACGACGTCTTCGCCAAGGGCAAGAAAGTCAATCTGGAGAGTTACGAGCACTCGCTCCGCATTGACTCCGAAGATGCCGCGCGCGTTCGTCACTTGGAGCACGACATTCCGGTCACCGCTGCCGAAGAAGACCGCATTCGCCGTAAGAAGGCGTTCGAAGAGGCCGCCAAGGTTCGGCGCATCTACGAAGAGCTCGTGCTGAAGAAATCCACCGAGCCCGTCGTGCAGATTGGCTCGATGCAGCAGATCCTCAGCGCGGTTCCCGGCGTAACTGTGAAGCCAGTGCAGATCGCTCCGGCAAACGGCAATGGCCAATCGAATGGTAATGGCCACGCGAACGGCAACGGCGCATCCAAAGTCGAAAATCCCGAAACAGAAGCCGCAGTAGCCGGCGACTAACTCAACCATCTCCGCAGGGTAGGTAAGGCCAACAGCCCCGGCGCAATCCGGGGCTGTTGTGTTTTTGATTTAAGCGCGCGGTTCGTCTGGATTAGGGCTTCATGATACGGAACCGCAATCGGACCGCAAAAACCAGTTGATTAGAATGCACCGCGGTCGTTTGTTTGCAGCGATTTACGGCATTTTCTAACCGCCGCGACTTCGATTAGAAAGCTACCTTCGCGCCTGTTACGTGCGCAGGAATCCGGCTGTGAACGAGAACAACCATGCGGCCAATCCCGGCTCGCTGAACGCTACGTCCCACACGTTGTGACCAATGCTGGGATACTCAGAATACTTCGGAGTGCCGCCAGCTTTGCGCAATTCCGCGACCCATTCGCGGGCGCGCGTGACCGGCACCAGCGGATCCTCGTCGCCTTGAAATATCCACACCGGAACTTTCGCGACACGCGGAACCATGTAGGCATCGCCGTACGCGCATAGCGCGATGGCGGCCGCAAATCGCAGCGGCGCAATCGACAATGCCGCCCACACACCTTCGCCGCCCATGGACTGGCCCACCACGTACTCGCGCGCGCGGTCAATGCTGTACTGTTTCTCCATCGTATCCAGGATCTCCAGCGCCAGGCGGATTGCCACCGGCGGCGTATTCGCATGTGGGCGCGCCCATCCTTTGGTAACGTCCACCTGTGGCGCGAGCACGAACGCGTGATACTTGGCCTGATTTTCCGGCGTAGCCCAGAAATGCGAACCTGCGGAATTTCCGCCTGAAAGCTGGGAAATATTATCCGAGCCGCGGCCGGCCGCGCCGTGCAACCACAATACGATTGGATATTTTTTCGCGGCGTCATAATCCAGCGGCACAAACAGCCGGTACGCCATGGCCTCGCCGCTCGGGCTGCGGTAGGAACCGGCGATGAAACCTTGAACGGCGGAAAGTCTTGCTGGCGCCGGCTCCCGCGCCTGCCCCGGATCAGTTGCTTGTGCTTGCGTACGGAGGCAAAAGAAAAAAAATAGAAGCAGGAAAAATCCGCTGCGGGTTCCGCGCGAAGTTTGCATATGTCTATCGCGAATATTTCAGGACGTTCTGCGGAGGCACGAGGCCCGCATTCAACTTAGGATCTGGAATCGGCGCGCCAGGCACGACGGGCAATGGCAGCACGCCTGCCCAGATCGGCAGCGCGTAATCCGCTTCGTCATCTTTCGGCGGGCCGGTGCGCACCTTGGCTGATACTTCCTCCAGCGGCATTGCCAGCACCGACGTCGCTTTTAATTCCATCTCCGTGGGTGGGCGAACATCATTCCAGCGCCCGCGCACAATGTGATTCGTAAAAGCTTCCAGCACGCGATTTTTTTCTCCGCTATCTTCCACCGGCATCGCGCGGCCCAGCATCACCACCGACCGGTAATTCGCGGAATGATGGAACGCCGAGCGCGCCAGCACTAATCCATCCACCAGCGTCACCGTGACGCACATTTGCACGCCGCCGGCGAGCGTGCGCAACATGCGGCTGGCTGATGAGCCGTGCACGTACAGGGTGTCGTGCACGCGCGCGTAATTCGTGGGAATCACAAACGGCTGGCCGTCCACAACGAAGCCAACGTGGCACACGAATCCTTCATCGAGAATTCGGTACACGGTTTGGCGATCGTACTTACCGCGATCGGGCAGGCGCTGAACTTTGGTGCGTGCTGTGGGGCTGAATGGCTCGCTCATGCATCGAGCGTAAAGCCCAGGGGCATTCGCCGCAAGTGCCAATCTGGATGGCCGCGGTTCGCGCATTCGCCTTGCGAGGTAGTTGTCGTAGCGGCGCGACCGAGGCCGTCGGATTATTGTCGCGGCGGTTCGGTAGCTGCGGCGGCCTTTGGCGGCGGAGCAATGTGCACGACGCGAAATCCGGTGTAGGCCGGATCCGCAGCGTGGTACGGCGCTTTATCGTCCGCGGGACGATCGGCACTGCCGCCCAGCGTCTTGCCGGAGCCTTCCGCAGCAATCACCCATTCAGCCACGTTTCCGCCAAGGTCGAACACCAGCTCCTCGCCCTCATCGCCTGCGGGAACAAAATTACCCACCTCGCGCAGCAGCGGCGCGTTTCCCGGCAATTCCTTGATCTTGGCTTCCAACCTTTGCGCATCTTCGGGATTCAGTGCGTAGCCCGCCCAGTAGTCCAACGTATTCTCGCCGCTGCGCGACTTGTAAAACTCGACGGACTCGCTTTCGTTCGGAAGCCGGTACGTCTCGCCGGTCAGCTCGCTCAGCCATTTGCAATACGCTTGCGCCTGCTCCAGTGTGATGCCGTTCGCCGGGTAATTTTCCGCGCCTGGTTCGAGCTTGTAGTCCTTATCGAACACCGCAAACTGCGCCCGCGTAATTTCAAACCGTCCGATTTCCATCGCGCCACGCTTCACTGTTTCGGGAATCAGCACATCCGGCGCGGGATTTTCGGGCGTTGCAGGCGGATGAAATGCCACGCCGTACGAAGCTCCGGATTTCTGAACAGTCGCGCGTTTCAACGCCACCTCCAGCGGCGATCCCTTCTTCAGCGCTTCGTTTTCCGGCGGCGTGGTCTTAAACAAATAAGCGTCAAACCACGCCTCTTCCTCATTCACCTTGCGCAGCTGGTGTGTCAACTTCTTTGGCCCGTGCGCTTCGCCGGGGAAAAGAATAAATTTCACCGGAGCTTTGCCGATCGTGTACAGCGCGCGGTAGTGCGTCCAGCCTTCTTCGGTGGGAACCTGGCGGTCGATGGTGCCGAAGAAAATCAGCGTGGGCGTCTTTACCTTGTCCATTTTGAACAGCGGCGATTTGTCGATATAAAGCTGCGGGTCTTCCAGCGGCGTTTTTCCGAAATAATAGTGGTCAAACGATTCGCCGAAATCCACGTTGGCCCAATCGCTCAGCCATTCCACGTCTCCTGCTCCCACCACCGCTGCTTTATAACGGTCGGGATTGGTGACGGTCAGCTGAATCGAAAGAATCGAGCCGTTGGACCAACCCGCCGCGCCGATCTGGTCGGGATCCACCAGGCCCTGGGCGATTAGGTTGTCCACACCGCGCTCGATATCCGGAATTTCCAGGTCGTAATATTTTCCGCAGCAGATGGCCTCTACGAATTTCAGCCCGTAGCCCGTGCTGCCGTGATAATTCGTTTTCAGGACGAACGCGCCTTTCTGCGTCATCAGATTCGGCGCATAGGCCCAACGTTCGGTCCACTGATCGAGGTCGGCGCTGGCAGGGCCGCCATGCGTCGTTACGATCAGCGGGTAGGCTTTGCCCTCCTTGTAATCGTCCGGATAGAACAGGACGCCTTCCACATCGTCGTCGTTCGCGCCTTTCCAGTGCAAAACTTCTGATTTCGCGATTGGCTTGTTCTTGAAGCCGGGATTTAAATTGGTGATCTGCAGCGGCGATGTGATTTTTGTGCCGTCCAGCTTCGCGCGAAAGAATTGCGTCGGCACGCTGGCGGTGGAGCGATCATAAATCAGCGTCTTGCCGTCCTCGCCCAGAACGAAACTGAAATAATGCTTTTCATCTTCGCTGGAAATGGATTTGCGCGACCATGTACCGCCGTGCCGAGTGAAACGCACCGGCTTGGTGTACACGCCGTCGGCCAGTAGCGCGATAAAACCGTCATTCGTCGCTTCTAGAGACCGCGCAAAGCCACGGTCCCAATCGAGATTCACTTCGCTTGATTTCGCGGCGCTCAGATCGTAGAAATAAATCCTTTCGACGGTCGCCACCAGGAACCTGGCATCGTCCGAGTAGGGCGCCACCACGTAAAATCCGGAATTATCGCGCGCCCAGTTGATCTCTCTTGGCTGGATGCGCTCGTTCGCGAAGACCTGCGTGCGTGCGCCGCTCGCGAGGTCTATGACGTAGGTTGCGGGCGGAATCTTCTGGTCCCACGCAAAGCTTATTTCCCGCCGCGCCACGGCGACCGCTTTTTTCTTGTCGTGCGAAACTTCGAAACCTTCGATCCAGTCGTCGTTGTCCGTCAGGCGGGTGACTTTGCTATCCTTCACCGAAAATTTGTACAGGCGCACCGGCGCACTGTGCGCGGTATCGTCCACCACGGTCGAATCGTCCTTGCGTTCCTTCGTTTGCCGCTCGTAGAGCGTGGCATCCTCTTCCGCACTGAAAACAATGGTGTCGTTGTCCAGCCACTCGAATTGCTGGATGCCGCGCTCGAACTGGGTCACAGCCCAAGGCTCGCCGCCCGCCGCATTCAGCAGCCAAAGTTGTGTTGGCGCCAGGTCGGGTTTCGGTTTGCCTAGCGCATGAGTGCTGAGGTAGGCAATCGTCTCTCCCGAAGGCGACCAGCGCGCATGCGACACTTCGTCCGTCCCGCGCGTGAGCTGCACTTGCTTGCCATCATTCAAATTGGAAAGATACAAATTGCTGACGAACAGATCCTTCTCTTTATCCGCCGTCCCCTTGATCCACACGGCAAATTTCCCGTCCGGCGAAATCCGAAACTGCCCTGCAGCCTCCTGATAGACCACATCCTCCGCCGTCCAACGATTTTTCTTGGCGGCATCCGGCTGCGACGCGTCGGCTGCGGATTGCGCCACTACAACCGGCGCGACCCAGAGCAATGTCACCGCAAGAAGGGCCAGGCCTTCCCGGCAATCTGCGAGAATCTTTTTCATGCTTACCTCGAGCTTCATCCATACCTGAGATAGCGTTCTTGGACAGCCGAAAAACTATCACAGACTCGCAGCAGGCGGTAGCAGCGTCGCGGCGCCACGAGTCGCATAACGGTCGTTCGTCTCTCCAGGCGAATTCAGCTAGAATGTTTTCATCAGCATACGGAGCCCTCAGCATGGCCATCAGCCGCGAGCAAGCGCGTAGCGAGCACACCGGGAACACTTCGCACGATCAATTTAGCGAGACGATTTACGGCGTGGTTTGCTCCACGTGCCACAATTACATTCTGATTGATAAGACGAACTGCCCGGCGTCGTGCCGCGAGCATGAAACCTGCCGCGCCGCTTACGCTTAGATTTCGTCCGCAGCTCGCGCGCCGGCTGCTCTCGCGCCCATAAACCTCGTTTCGCCTTCGGCTAGTCCCCACGCAACGCCCGTACATTCTCGCCCAAGTCTCGATTGACGCCTTCTTCGCGCTTGCGTACGATGCGCCGGATGCCGCAGAAACGGTGTCGGGGAGCGCGCGTCGAAAAATGAAATCCATCCTCAAAATCATCCTGTGGACTGCGATCGCGCTCGCCGGCGCCGGCGCGCTTGCCGCCATCGCCTTCGAACGCCGCGAGCCGCTCAACGCGGTCTGGTTCGTAGTCGCCGCGGTCTGCACCTATCTCGTCGCTTATCGCTTCTACTCGAAATTCATCGCCGCGAAAGTTCTGGCGCTCGACGACACCCGCGCCACGCCCGCCGAGCGCCTCGAAGACGGACACGATTTCGTCCCCACCAGCAAATGGGTGCTCATCGGCCACCATTTTGCCGCGATTGCCGGTCCCGGCCCGCTGGTAGGCCCCACGCTCGCCGCGCAATTCGGCTATCTGCCGGGAACATTGTGGCTGATCGTCGGCGCGGCGCTGGGCGGCTGCGTGCAGGATTTCATCATTCTTTTCTGCTCGATTCGCCGCGACGGAAAATCGCTGGGGCAGATGGCGCGCGAAGAAGTTTCCAAGCGCGGCGGAATGATCGCGCTGCTGGCCGTCCTGGCGATCATGATTATTCTGCTGGCGGTGGTCGCGTTGGTGATCGTGAAAGCGCTGAAAGAATCGCCGTGGGGCACTTTCACGCTGGCGATGACGATTCCCATCGCGCTGCTGATGGGAATTTATTTGCGCTACGTGCGTCCAGGCCGCGTGCTGGAGGCTTCGCTCGGCGGCGTCGCGCTGGTGATGCTGGCGGTGGTATCCGGCCAATGGGTGAACGCATCGCCCGCCTGGTCCAGCGCCTTCACGCTTTCCGGCCCGGCGCTGGCGATTGCGATCATCGCCTACGGTTATGCCGCTTCCGCGCTGCCGGTGTGGCTGCTGCTGGCTCCGCGCGATTACCTGAGCGCGTTCATCAAGGTGGGCGCGATCGCCGCGCTGGCTATCGGGGTGATCTTCGTGCGGCCCACACTGGAAATGCCCGCCCTAACGCGCTTCGTGGACGGCAACGGTCCCGTGTTCGCCGGCAAAATCTTTCCATTCTGCTTCATCACCATCGCGTGCGGCGCCATCAGCGGCTTCCACGCGCTGATTTCCTCTGGCACCACGCCTAAAATGATTCTGCGCGAAAGCCATGCGCGCATGATCGGCTATGGCGCGATGCTGATGGAATCTTTCGTCGGCGTGATGGCCATGATCGCCGCCTGCGCCCTGCAACCCGGCGTCTATTTCGCGATCAATAGTCCCGCGGGAGTCGTAGGCAAGACCACAGACGCCGCCGCCGCGACGATTCGCAGCTGGGGATTTGCGCTCGACCCGCAAACCATGTCCGCGCTCGCGCAACGCGTCGGCGAACACACACTGCTGGATCGCACCGGGGGCGCGCCTTCGCTGGCCGTGGGTATGGCGCAGATTTTCAGCGGCACCATCGGCGGCGAGCGATTGCTGAGCATCTGGTATCACTTCGCCATCATGTTCGAAGCGCTCTTCATTCTCACGGTGCTGGACGCCGGCACGCGCGTGGGCCGCTTCATGGTGCAGGAACTGGGCGGACACATCTGGAAGCCGCTCGGTAAATCCGGTTCGACCGCCGGGATTCTCGCCACCAGCGCGCTGATGGTTGGCGCCTGGGGTTATTTTTTGTGGCAAGGCGTGCAGGACCCGCTGGGCGGAATTAATTCTCTGTGGCCGCTGTTCGGCATCGCGAACCAGTTGCTCGCGTGCGTTGCCCTGGTAGTAGCCACGACGATCCTGCTGAAAATGGGCCGCGCGCGCTGGATTTGGGTAACGCTGGCGCCGATGATCTGGCTCGTCGCCATCACCATGACCGCTGGTTACCAGAAAATTTTCTCCGCGAACTTGCGGATCGGTTTCCTGTCGCAAGCCAATGCCTTGGCGGCGCAGATTTCATCGGGCGCGATTCCCGCTGACAAACTCGCAGTCACGCAGCGGCTGATTTTCAATAATCGGCTGGATGCGGCCGTCACCGCGGTTCTGGCCGTGATGATTCTGGTGCTCCTCGCCGAGGCCATCGGCGAATGGATTGCGATTCTTAGCCGACGCAAGGCTGCGGTGCTGCATGAATCGCCCTACGTCGCGACGCGCTGGGCCGAAGGAGGGGACTGAAATGAAAATCGTACGGAATATCTGGTCGTGGATCCGTCAGGTCAGCGGCGACGCGGCCTACGAAAATTATTTGCGGTCGTCGCGGCGCGTCGCGCAAGCGGAAATGGCACGCGTCGATTCTCGCACACTCCAAGCAGGCTGCTGCTCAACCCATGCCAGGTCCGCTGCGCTACTAACGCGCCAGGAGTTTTATCTAACCGCGCTGCGGCGCCGTTACTCCACCATCTCCCGCTGCTGCTAATTGGCAGCCGCGGCGCGCGGATCTCCGCCGCCCGCTAACTGTTTCCCAGATCTTCGACGTGGCAGTATGTGCCCAGCCTCAGGTTGTACGCCAGGTACCAGCCCAACACCCCACCCGCGATACATTGAAGACAGGCGATGGCCCTTTGATGCTTTAAGCGAGCCTTATATCCCCGGCCTAAAGTCCGGGGCTTTACGGCTCGAATGCGGTACGTTTTGCGGATCCGGGTTCGACCGAAACCCT
>Ga0210391_10003858_pt1 | contig 12642 bp, 10 predicted proteins | sample IncBWC12OmetaG_FD_160573 | JGI IMG/M metagenome (GOLD analysis project Ga0210391, IMG submission 160573) | Forest soil microbial communities from Barre Woods Harvard Forest LTER site, Petersham, Massachusetts, United States - Inc-BW-C-12-O ... | reverse complement strand
CGGGGAGAACTTCGCTCATCAGCGACTGCAGAACTTGCAGGTTCGTCGGCGGAGCGGGGATGCGCGGGCGCAGGCTCGGCACCAGGCGCGGAACGCGCTTGCAGTAATCGAGATAAGCGGGGCCGATCTGGTTGGTCAGGAAGGCTTCTTCACCGAGAATGAGCCGGAAGTAGAAGATTGCGGTGAGCACGACAAACACCAGCGCTCCCGAGGGCGGCATCAGAATTGCCACGCTGAGCGCGAACAGCAGAGACCCGATGTACAGTGGGTTCCGCACGTGCCTATAAGGACCGGCGGCCATCACCTGGCCGGCGTGCATGGCGCCGGACTGCACGATGGACGAGCCGAGATACGCTGTGCCCCACACGCGCACCGCCGCGCCTGCGAACGCGCAGAAGATCGCCAGGCCGGTGACGACCAGCGTCGCCTGCTCCAGCGGCAGCCAGTGCAGGCGCGCAAGGTAGGTCGAGAGGCCGAGCCACGCGGTGCTTCCGGGTACGCCAATTCTGTAGCCGGTACGGGAGTACAACCAGGGTGCCGTGAAGCCCAGGCAATAGAGGCCCGCGAGGATCAAAACGCGAAAGCGAAATTCGAAGTTGGAAGCTTTCATAGATGCAGCGGTGAAGCGGTCAGCGAAGAAACGGTCAGCGGTAAAACCCTCAGCGAAAGGCCGTCCTTCGCTGGCCGTCTTATTGCTGACCGCACCATTGCTGACCGCCTTATGCTGACCGCTTTACCGCTATTGTAGGGCGTCTCTGAGCCGCCCATGCTTCGCGGCTAAACGCGCTTCGGCTTCGCTGCGGCTCAATCCCAGGCGATGCATCACGACGGCGGTCTTCACCGACCCCGCCTGCTTGAGCAACAGCGCGGCGGCTGAGGCATCAAGCCCGGTGATGGTAGCAATGATGCGCGATGCCCGATCGGCCAGCTTCACGTTGGTGGGCTGCACATTCACCATCAGGTTGCCGTAGACGTACCCGAGGTGAACCATGACGCCGGTAGAAATCATATTCAGGACCAGCTTCGTCGCGGTGCCCGCCTTCATACGCGTCGATCCGGTCACGACTTCCGCGCCGGTGGCCGGACTGATGGCGATCTCCGCAGCGTCGGCGATGGGCGAGCCGGGCACGCAGGTCAGCCCGATAGTCAGCGCGCCGAGGCGCCGGGCGCGCTCAATGCCTCCGAGAACGTAAGGCGTGCGGCCGCTGGCGGCGATACCAACCAGAGAATCAAGCGAGGCGATGCCATGCGCATCCAGATCCCGCGCACCCTGCGCTGGATCGTCTTCAGCGCGCTCCACCGAGCGGCGAACCGCGATTTCGCCCCCCGCAATCAGGCCCTGCACCATATCCGGCGGCGTGTTGTAGGTGGGCGGGCATTCGGAAGCATCGAGTACGCCGAGGCGGCCCGAGGTTCCAGCGCCGAGATAGAAGAGCCGGCCACCCTTCTCCATGCGCGCGGCAATGGCATCAATGGCTGCTGCAACATGCGGCAGCACGCGACGGACGGCAACCAGAGCTTCCCCATCAGCCTCATGAATGACCTCCAGCATCTGCTGCGTGGAGAGCTCGTCAAGCCGCTCCGAAGCGGGGTTCTGCAATTCCGTGGGGAGATGAGCGAGATCAGACATTAAGGATGATGGTAACGCGGAGCCGAACTTCTGAGCGGCGATGGCTCACAAGGCAAAGCTCCCTGGCGGGGATGGACCGCCTAAGAAGAGGAGAACGAGCCGAGAGATTCATCGTCATTAGTTGTAGGAATATGTAGACTCCATTCGCATACGAACGTTGACAGGCTGCCCTCCCACAAGAAATGGCTCGTAGCGCTTTTTCTTGAGGGACTCGACTGCGGCCTGCCGCAACGCATCGGGGCCGCTGACGACGTGCACATCGCCGGGAACCCCGTCTCTCCCGATAGTGGCTTCGATGACGACTTTGCCCTGAATGTGCCATTCGCGCGCCTCGGCAGGATAGCCACCCAGATCGCCCGCAATCATCTCACCGGCAACGAGGCCCTCTGCGAGGGCTGTCTCGCGAAGTTGGGGTAGCAGATTGGCCTGCGGCGGCGGCAAGAAGTCGGCATCCCTGACGTCTTGCAGTGGCTCGATAACATCGAGATTGACGTCGGCTTCCAGGGCGGGCGCATAGGACCTCGTTGTTCGCGAGAGAGTATCGTCATGCGACCCATAGGTCTGCAGTTGGGTATGAAGGATTCGAATCGACCGAGGCATGTAGCGATCCTGAAATCGAACCAGGGAGTTAAACAGGATTACCTCAGCCGGCGTCGACTGGAGGCGCAACGCGGGATTATCCGCGTCGAAGCAGTACCGGCCTATCGTGGGGTGGAACTGTCCATCCTTTCCTCGAGTTACGTGAGGGGTGCCATCCGGCAAGAGAAACGCCTGAAGGATGCACACAAGGTCGGGACCCTTGTCAGCTTCCCGAGACTCCTGGAGGCGCATGTGGGCAAGTGCTATCGCTGTTGCTTCGGGAACGGGATGCGTCAGGAGGCGTTGGAGAAGGAAAGCGGCTCCATCGGCGCCGTATGGCAGAGCGGCGAAATCACTGAATGAGACGGTATCGGGCGTAGCGGACAGTTGCTCGCTGTCCAGGGAAGTCTGCCCCGCAGTCACGACGAAAGCGCCGTGGTTTGTGCCGTAGATCGTCTCCTTGTCGTCCCCTGAGACTGCAACGATTTTGTACTGCTGATCGCCCGCCCACCATTCCTCCCATACGCCCTGAGCTTTCACGTGCTTCTTCTCTTCGAGTACTTGCCAGGTGGCGCGGAGATGCCAGGGCTTGAGGGTTGGTGCGTGGAGGCCGTTGGCGTCCGCGGCCAATTGGAGGAGGGCAGCGGGATCGGCGGGGAGGGACGCCACTGGGGTCGTCGCTGTCTGAGACATGGGCGGTGCTTCGGCGGGAGCTGGCGTGGGCGGGGGCGTTTGGGCGAAAGCGACGGCCGCGAAGATGGTGGGTAGAATAACGGTTAGACAACGAGTGGTTTTCATGGCCGATGTGAAAGTGGAACCACTCTACAGCCGGCGAACCCCTCGCTCAAGGCTATTCTTCAGGGCCCGTGTCCGGACCGGACCGAAGTCTACTCGCCGATGTGCAGCTTTCCCACCACGTCCTGCGCGGCTGCGGCGGTGCGTACGTCACATTCCCACACCACGGCGACTCGCCAGCCCAGTTTGCGCAGCGCAGCGCGGTTTTTGCGGTCGCGGGCCACATTGCCCCCGCGCTTGGCCGCCCAGAATTCCGCCCGCGTGGCCGGGACCACTGACCCATATTTGCAACTGTGGCAGTGCCAAAAACAGCCGTGCACAAAGATGGCCGTCTGAAATTTAGGGAGAACGATGTCCGGCCTCCCGGGCAGATCTTTGCGATGCAGCCGAAAACGGAATCCCAGGGCGTGCAGCGCCGAGCGAACTCGCACTTCCGGCTTCGTGTTCGCCGAGCGAATGGCCGCCATGTTGCGGCTGCGCTGCTCGCGAGTGTGGACGTCGGCCATAAGGCAGCGATAAAGCGGTTAGCGATAAGACGGTTAGCGATAAAGCTGTCAGCGGTAAGGCTGTCAGCCAGAAACAGCGCGCGTGCCCGCAGCGAAAAACATTCTAATGGGCTGCGGCCGGGACTGGCAGGTGCGAAGCCAGGATGCGCCGCGATCGTGCAATCTTTGCCGCAGACTGGCCCTTCACAGCGGGCTTGACCCACGGCTCCATCGCGCGCGCGACCGCCGCGACCACCGGGACCGCTACGCTGTTGCCGAATTGTTTGTAGGCCTGGGTGTCGCTCACCGGAATGCGAAACGTGTCCGGAAACCCCATCAGGCGCGCACATTCGCGCGGCGTCAGACGGCGCGGAATGGCGCCGGGCCCGCGGCTGATGAGGATTTCCGAGCCGTCCTTGTAATAGCGCGCAGAGAGCGTGCGCGCCACGCCGTCCCCGTCCACCAGCCCGAACCCAAAGCCATTGCCGGCCGCACGGTGCTTCGCAGCGTAGTCCTGCAGATACTGCCAAAGATGCGCGCTGAGCACGTATTTCGGATTGACGCTGGCGAGCGGCGTAACCGTGTAGGGAGATTCGGGCGTCTCGCTGCCGTCTTCAGGATGGAGAATGCCGTGCAGCCGCGGCCGCGTGACCGGCAAATCGAGTTGGTCGAGAGAAAACCCGCACCCCTCGCGAAAGCCCGCGATCAGAATGCGTTCGCGATGCTGCGGAACAAAATGCCCCGCATCGATGACGCGCCACGAGGTTTGATACCCCAGTTCCTCTTCGAGCGTTTGCCGGATGACCTGAAAAGTGCGCCCCCGATCATGATTCACCAGGTTTTTTACGTTTTCCAACAGAAACGCGCGGGGCCGTTTCGCTGCCAGAATGCGCGCGACGTCGAAAAACAGCGTGCCCTGCGTGGCGCAGGCGAAGCCATGCGGGCGGCCCAGCGCGTTTTTCTTGCTCACCCCAGCAATGGAAAATGGCTGGCACGGAAAGCCGGCGACAAGAACGTCGTGGTCGGGGATATCGTCTGCGTCCTGCTCCCGAATATCGCCGGCAATGGCCTCACCGCCGCCGAAATTCGCGGCGTAGGTCTTCTGTGCGTAGGGGTTCCACTCACTGGTGAAAACGCAGCGCCCCCCCGTCGACTCAAACCCCATGCGCATGCCGCCGATGCCGGCGAACAAATCGATGAAGGTGAAGGAGGCCGCGCTCACGGTGCTATTGTGCGCTTTTCTTTGCCGGTTTCCTGGTGGATTTTGCGGCCTTCTTCGCAGCCGTCTTCTTGGCAGGCGCTTTCGCCGCCGCCTTCTTCGCGGCGCGTTTCGCCGGCGCTTTCTTCCGCGCGGCAATCGTCTTCTCGGTCAGCGCAGCCGTGAGCTCGGCAATATCAATGGGCTTCGCGGATTTGCGCAGCCGCTCCAGATCGTAAAACGTGCGGCGGTCGCGCAAAAAGATGTGCACCACGAAATCGACGTAGTCCAGCAGCACCCATTCGCCCACCCGCCGTCCTTCGACGGAATTCGGATAGGTCGCGAAGTCGCGCTTCAGGCGGAACTCCACTTCGTCCGCAATCGCCTGCGACTGCCGGTCGTTGGCCGAGCTGGTGATAACGAAATAGTCGGTGAAGGCGGAATCGGCGGTGTCCAGCTGCAGCAGCCGCGTGTCCTCGCCCTTCTTGTCTTCGCAAGCCGCAACTGCGGCCAATACCATCTTCCGCGTTTCCGTAGATGCCATGCGTCCCGTGAGCGCTCCCTCAGTGATCCTACGGCAATTGGCGGAGGAATGGGCAGCGGAAAACGAGGCTGTTATCGGTCAGCCGTATCTTCACGATAAAGTCCGTGCTCGCGGATGTACGCGCGCACCCGGGGTGAGAGGACAGCCGCTTCGTCGCCTCCGCGTTGCAGCGCAGCGCGAATTTCGCTGGCCGACACATCCTCGGCAAGATCAGGGAGCAGGTAGAGGTGCGTCGCGGGCCGACCCGCAGCTTTCAGGCAGAGAACCTGGTCTGGAGGCTGCGGCTGGTCGCAGGCGCCAATCGAAACGTCGGCAGGCAGGGCGGCGGTGAGATCGGCGATCGGGAACCCTGGCCTCGCCGCAACAACCATGTCGCACGCCAGCAGCAAATCCACGCTGCGGTGCCAGCGGCCGATGGTCAGGAACGAGTCGGCCCCCATGAGACAGAAAATCTGATCGTCATCAGCCAGCACGACGCGCAGCGCCCCGATCACGTCGATCGTGTAGTTGGGGCGTCCGTCGGCGCGGGGAGCGTCGAGAGTCGAGACTTCCATCCGCGACTCGCCCGCAATGGCCAACTCCGTCATGGCGACCCGGGCGGCAAAGTCGGCCTGAGGACGATCGTGTTTGAGCGGCTGCTTGCCAACCGGCGCGAACAAAACCCGGTCCAAACCCAGGCGCTCGATCGCGAGACGCGCGAGGGCGATGTGGCCGCGATGCGGCGGGTCAAAGCTGCCGCCAAAGAAGCCGATCTTCATTCATTCTGAGCATAACGGGTTCCCCGCGAAACGAGTTACAACCAGCGCCCGGATTTCCGGTACGTTGGTCGTAGGAGGGGCCTTGAACTATCGGTCGTTCATTGGGTTAGGAGCGAATTTGCCGTCGCCGGCAGGCGCGCCGGAGGCCACGTTGCGGCGTGCCCTCACGGATTTAGCGGGATCCGGGCGAGTGCTTGCGCGTTCTTCCTTCTACCGCACCAACCCAGTGGGCTTTGAGGCTCAGCCTGCGTTTCTGAATGCCGCGGTGCAGGTGGAAACGGATCTGGAGCCTGAGGCGCTCCTCGAATTTTTGCTGGCTACGGAGCGGCGTTACGGGCGCGAGCGCAGCCGCGATATCCCCAAAGGCCCGCGCACGCTGGACCTGGACCTGCTGCTGATGGACGACCTGGTCTTGAACACGCCATTGCTCACTCTGCCCCATCCTGCGCTGGCGGAGCGGCGGTTTGTGCTGGCGCCGCTGGCGGAGATCGCGCCGGATTTGCGCCATCCCCTGCTGGGCAAAACCATGGCGGAACTATTGGCCGCACTGCCCGATGACGGCGCGAACGGCCCTGACGCGGTGAAGAAACTGGACTTGGAGCCCATTCCAGGGCAACCTCTCTCATGAAAAGACCGTCGATGGGGCAGGCACTTTGAGAATCTCGCACGTCATTCTGCTGACCGCCGCTGTCGCTGCCTCCGCGCAGACGACGCAACCCGCGCGCGGCACGGTAGAGAATGCTCACGGCGCCCCCATCGCATCCGCGACGATTACCGACATGGCCGGAAATCCACTCGCAATAACCGGGGCGGATGGCCGATTCACGCTGGCCGCTCCGCCTCGTCAAGTTGAAATCGCCGCCGCGCATTATGCCGCTGTGGTTGTGACGATTGTTCCGGGCGCGCCGCTGCACGTCGTTCTGCGTCAGCCCATGGAGACCGTAGAGGTGACGGCCTACCGCTCGCCGCTGGGTTCCGCGGATAGTCCGGCGAGCACGCGTGTATTGAGCCAGCAGCAATTGCAGCAGGCGGTGGCGCCGGAACTGGACGGCAAGCTGCGCGAGGTTCCCGGCTTCCAGTTGTTCCGGCGGTCCAGCTCCCTGGTGGCGAATCCAACGACCGAAGGCATTTCGTTGCGTGGCCTGGGATCGACCGCGGCCAGCCGCTCGCTGGTGGTGCTGGATGATGTGCCCCTCAACGACCCGTACGGCGGATGGGTTCACTGGGAGGAGCTGCCGGAGTTGGCAATTCATTCCGTCGAAGTCGTGCGAGGTGGCGCATCGGATCTGTACGGCTCGAGTGCCATCGGCGGCATCATCAGCGTCATTCCGGTGCATCCCCAGGCTGACGGCCTGCAGGTGGAAACCAGCGGCGGATCGGAAAGCACGCTGGACGACGGCGCGCTCGGCACTCTGCAATCCGGACCGTGGTCGGGGCTCGCCAGCGGCGGCCTGCTGGCGACCGATGGCTACACGCTGGTAGCGCCAGAGTTCCGCGGGCCCATCGATCACCCATCGAATGTGCACGCGCAAAATGGCCTGGCCGAGATCGAACACGCTCTGCCTCAGGGAAAGGCCAATGACCCTGGAAGGATCTTTGTGCACAGCAATGTGCTGAATGAGATTCGCCACAACGGCACGCCCGACCAATACAACGCAACACGGCTGTGGCGCGGCGCGGGCGGCGCAGACTGGGACGGCTTCGCGCTCCGCCTCTGGGGCAGCAACGAGCACTATCGCCAGACTTTTTCGAGCATCGCCGCCAATCGCGCCTCAGAAAAGCTCACGCGCTTTGCATTCGATCCCGCAGACGAACTGGGTGCAGCCCTTCGCTGGCATCGGCCGGTCGGCGCACATGCGCTGGTGCTGGCCGGCGCAGACACGCACGACGTCCGCGCGGAAGACAGCGAAAGACTGTTCGCAGGCGCAGGCGGATTCCTCGATACCTCCGCGGAGCAGCGGCAAACCGGCGTATGGGGCGAGGCGCTGCTCACGCCTGCGCAGTGGACCATCAGCGCCTCCGCGCGCGTGGACCATTTTTCGAATTTCAATACGCGGCAGTTCAGCGCCCCCGCTCCTCCATCCGCGCTGCCCGCGTTCAGCGAGACGGTGTTCGATCCGCGGCTGGGGCTGGTGCGCCGAATTACAAAGTCGTTTTCCTGGAACGCATCCGCCTTTCGCGCCTACCGCGCGCCCACAGAAAATGAGTTGTACCGCACCGGGCAGGTGGGCCAGCAGGTGACTGAGCCCAATCCAAATCTGCGCTCGGAACGCGCGACAGGCTGGGAAACAGGCTTCCAGACGGAGCTCGAGCGGTTCGGCTCCAGCCTGCGAGCCAGCTATTTCTGGACGCAGGTGAACCGCCCCATCACCGCACTCACCCTGAGCGTGACGCCAACTTCTGAATTACTGCAACGCGAGAATCTCGGACAGATTGAGAGCCGCGGCATCTCCCTCGACTACGCGATGCAGCCCACTTCCTGGATCGCCGTTGACGGCGGCTATCAATACGCCATGGCCACCGTGACAAAATTCGCGCCGCAACCAAATCTGGTCGGGAAATGGATCCCCCAGGTTCCGCAAAACATGGCAACGGCTCAGGTGCGGCTCACACGCGTGCGCTGGGGGCTCGTCAGCGTGCAGGGCATCGAAAGCGGCCGCCAGTTCGATGACTCCGGCAACGCCTACCTGCTGCATGGTTATTTCCGCCTCGATGCCTATGGCGAACACAATTTCGGACGCCACCTGGTCGCCTTTGCGTCCGGCGAAAACCTTTTCAATCGCGCCATTGAGGTAGGCAAAACCCCCACACCCACGCTGGGTACGCCGCAAATAGCCCGAGCGGGACTGCGAATCACTTTCGGGGATTAACCGCGGCAGGAACGTGCTGCGCCAGGCTGCGAAACAGTCCCGGAATCTGCGCATTCCACTGGTTCCAGTCGTGGCCGCCCGGCGCCGTGTGAAATTCATAGCGAAATCCCCGCTTCGCCAAATCGGAGGCAAACTTGCGATTCGCACCCAGCAAAGCTTCCTGTTCTCCCGCCCCCAGGTAGAGATACGGAGTTTGCGCGGGGTCGGCCGTTTTTTCCAGCAGATACGGATCGCCCGCGCGCTCGCTGGCGCTGCCGATCGGCCCGAAAATAGAGCGGAAGCGCTCCCACTGCCCAATCCGGTGAATCGAAAACGGGCGGCTGGGCACGTCCAGCGCAGCGCTGATCGCTCCAGCAAACACAAACAGGTCGGGATGCGTGAGAGCCAGCTTCACCGCTCCGTATCCGCCCATCGAAACGCCCACAACGGCGCGCCCGGATCGATCCGCGATCGCTGGAAATCTTCGCTGCACGTCCGGGATCAGTTCCTGAACCAGGAAATCTTCGTAGCGATCCTTCGGCTTGGTTGCAGAATTAACCCAGTAGGACGACGCCCCTTCAGGCATCACCAGAATCAGCCCTCCCGCAGCATATTGCGCCACGTCGGAATCGTTCGACCAGTCGCGATAGCCTCCTCCGCCGCCATGGAGAAGGTAGACCACCGGCAATTTTGTATCCTGCGCGATAGCTTTCGGCAAAATCACCCGGTACACAACGTCGCGCTCGAGAGCCGCGCTGTGCAGGTTGACGTCCACCATCGTGACGCCGGAATTGAGGCGCGGATGATCGAGCGGCTCAAACGCCGGCTTGCCTCTGCATCCCAAAATCAGAAGCACGGCGCACGATAAGGCGATCGTGGCGGACCAACGGCTGCAAGCTTCTACCCGACGAGGCATAAGTTGCGGTAATGATACGCGGGGACGATTTCGAGGGCAGAGCGAGATTCTCAGCACCCGTCGGAAAGCATTGCGGCCACGCCCGCGCCGATCACCGACAGCCGCGGATCCTCCGGCAAAATCTCCACCTGGTAGCTCTGGAACGGGCTCATCTTGATCATCTCGTACAGATATTGCTTGAGCAGGGATATATCGAGGCGCTGGATATCGCGGCCGGTGTAGTAAAAGCGTCCCGGTCCTTCAAGATGGATTTGCGAGGCCGTCGCAGCCGCCAGCGCGCGGTGCGCCAGCTCGACAAACTCGCGGCACCTGCGATCGCCCTTTTTCGCGTTGGCGAAAATCTCGTCGGGCTCCATATCGAGGAACCGCAGCCGCATGGCGCGATGCCCGAGGATCCCCTCCAAATGCCCGAGGCCTCCGCACCCGCAGTATTTTTCTTTGGGGTCGAGCGTCACTGTCATGTGACCGCCTTCCCACGGGCCTTCGGTGTACGGATAACGTCCGAACCCGATGCCGTTGCCGATGGTCCACACCCGCACGGTGCGTTCCAGCTGCCCGCGCGTGGCAGCCACGCCCGCTGCGACGGCATCCGCATCATTGAAGACCCGCACCTTGATGTTCAGGCCGCGCTTCTCGAGGCCCGCCTTCACGTTGTCGCAGACGCGCGCTCCTTTTAGCTGCGGCAGGTTAGGAGAATCGAGCAGCACGCCCTGGTGCACATAGCCCGGCATGGCCACGCCCACGGCTTCCACATTCGTACCGGTTTGGGCCAGCGCAACCGTCGCGTCGCAGAGCATTTCGCAAAGGCTTTCCGCCGGGACTTCAATCAGGCCGTTCGTATCGTCCAGATCTTTCGGGAACTCCTGCAGCTCGCCCACGATCTGGTGCCCGTCGATCAGTCCCGCGACGACTTTCGTCGTCATCACTACGCCCACTGTGTTTGCCATGGAAACCTCCACCCGAGCCTAGCCCTCGAAGCGAGCCAGCCGGTTGATGCCGTTGAACGCGGCGGCCTTGTAGCACTCAGCCAGGGTTGGATAGTTAAAGACCGTATCGATGAAATAATCGACGGTGCCGTTCAGCGACATCACCGCCTGTCCGATGTGCACCAGTTCCGCCGCGCCTTCGCCAATGATGTGCACGCCCAGCACCTGGCGGGTCTCGCGATGGAAAATCAATTTCAGACGCCCGGTCGTGTCGCCGCGAATTTGCCCGCGCGCAATTTCGCGATAATACGCCACGCCTACCTCGTACGGCACATCCTCTTCCGTCAGTTGCTCTTCAGTCTTGCCGATGAACGATATTTCCGGAATGGTGTAAATGCCGTAGGGATAAAAGCTGGGATTGGACTGCACCTGATCGTTGCCGAAGGCTCGCTCCGCCGCAATCCGCCCCTGCTCCATCGAAACCGAAGCCAGCGCCGGAAAGCCAATCACATCGCCCACCGCGAAAATGTGCGGGACCTTCGTCCGGAAATCCTTGTCGACGGGGATGCGGCCGCGCTTGTCCGCCTCAATCCCGGCCGCGGCAAGGTTCAGCTCATCCACATTGCCCTGGCGTCCGATCGCGTACAGCAGCGCGTCGCCGGAGATGCGCTTCTTGCTCTCAAGATTCGCCACCACTGCGCCGTCGGGCAGCTCTTCGACGCTCTCCACTTCCTCGCCCAGGCGCATCGTCACGCGGCTGTCGCGCAGATGGTAGCTGAGCGCCTCAATGATTTCCTGATCGGCGAATTCCAGCAGACGCGGCCGTTTCTCCACCAGCGTCACCCGCACGCCCAGCGCGGCAAACATGCATGTGTACTCCACGCCAATCACGCCGCCGCCCACCACAATCAGGCTCTTGGGCAGATCCTGCAGCTCCAGCACCTGATCGCTGTTGATGATGGTGCGCCCGTTGATCGGAACCGTTGGCGACGACGCCGGCCGCGTACCAACCGCGATCACAATATTGTCGGCCTCGTAGGTATTCGTGCCGCGCAGACCTTCCACATGGATGTGATGATCGTCGTCAAAACGCGCGACACCATTGATCACTTCCACCCCGTTGCGCGAAAGCTGGGCGTCGGTCACGTCAATTTCGGTTTTGATGACGTGCTGCACGCGAAAGGCAAGATCCGCCATCGTGATCTTTTCCTTCACGCGGTAATTCATGCCGTAAATCGACCGGTAGTTGTATCCGGAAAGGTGCAGCACGGCTTCGCGCATGGTTTTGCTGGGAATGGTGCCGGTGTTGATGCACACGCCCCCCACCACATTGCGCATCTCAACCAGCGCGACGTGCTTGCCCTTCTTGATCGCGGAAACGGCAGCACGCTGACCGGAAGGGCCTGAACCTATGACCAGGAGATCGTATTTCGCCATGCGTTCAAAAAGATCCCGACTCGCGGAGTCGACCGGATGCGGGCCAGTGCTCATCTTAACCTTCGGCGCGTATCCTGCGGGAGCCGAGTATGTGAATTCGCTTTTACACTGAATTAGATGCTGCTCTATGCCATAACGAACCGTAAGCTGCTCACGGGCGATGACGCATCGCAGCGCGAACGCCTCGTTGAACTCGCGGCTTCGTGGGCCAGCGGCGGCGTAGACACCATTCAGATTCGCGAGAAAGACCTGTCGCTCACCGACCTGCAGCCGCTCGCCGCGCGCGTGGTTCAAGCGGTGCGCAGCGCCGGCGGCCGAACCCGGGTCCTGGTCAACGGCCCAGCCCAGGTAGCGCTCGACGCTGGAGCGGATGGCATCCACGTCCCCGCAGCGCTCGCGACTCAGCTCGACGTCAACGACGCACTCAGCGGCGCAGCGGCCACCGCCATCCGCGCCGCCCAGCAGGTTTATGCGCGCGCCGGCCGCGAGCCCGTGGTCAGCGCAGCCTGCCACTCGCCCGAAGAA
>Ga0210391_10003857_pt1 | contig 12647 bp, 9 predicted proteins | sample IncBWC12OmetaG_FD_160573 | JGI IMG/M metagenome (GOLD analysis project Ga0210391, IMG submission 160573) | Forest soil microbial communities from Barre Woods Harvard Forest LTER site, Petersham, Massachusetts, United States - Inc-BW-C-12-O ... | reverse complement strand
GACGTAGTGATCGTCGGCGCAGGAGCGGCCGGACTGATGTGCGCGATGGCTGCGGGACAACGCGGGCGGCGCGTGCTGCTTCTCGAACACAACGATCAGCCGGGCGCGAAGATTCTTATTTCAGGCGGTGGCCGCTGCAATTTCACCAATCTTGAAGTAGCGCCCGAGCGGTTTCTTTCCGCCAGCCCGCATTTCTGCAAGTCCGCGCTCAGCCGCTACACGCAGCACGATTTCATTGCGATGGTCGAACGCCATCGCATCCGCTATCACGAAAAAACTCTCGGCCAATTGTTTTGCGACGGATCGGCGCGAGCGATCCTCGCGATGCTGCTGGCGGAATGCGCAGCCGCTCGCGTCGATTTGCGCACGAGACACAGCGTCAAGGAAATTTCTCGCAACGATCGCTTTCGCATCGAGACCGACCGCGGCAGTTTTGCGTCGCCGACGTTGGTGCTCGCGACCGGCGGGCTCTCGATTCCAAAGATGGGCGCTACCGGCTTCGCTTACGAGGTGGCGCGACGCTTCGGTCTTGCCGTTGTCGAGCCACGGCCCGGGCTGGTGCCGTTGAAGGTCGCGGGCGAGACGCTCGAACTCTGCAAGACCCTTGCGGGAGTGTCGGCGGACGCGATCGCGTCGTGTGGCCGCGACAGTTTTCGCGAGAACATTCTGTTCACACATCGCGGCCTGTCGGGTCCGGCGATTCTGCAAATTTCGTCGTACTGGCGCGCCGGCGAGACCCTATCACTCAACCTCGCGCCTTCATTGGATATCGAAGACGTGCTCGCCGACCGAAAGCGCACGCGGCCCAAGGCTGAGCTGAAGACAGTCTTGGCCGAGGTGATTCCGACTCGCCTCGCGCATGCACTCGCGGGCGCATCGACAGCGAACGTCGCAATCGCAAATGTGCCGGACCGCGATCTCTCTGCACTGGCTCAGCGGCTGAAACGATGGCAGCTCAAACCATCGGGCTCGGAGGGCTGGGCGAAAGCCGAGGTGACAGTATCGGGAATCGACACTGGCGCGTTGTCTTCGAAGACGATGGAAGCGCGCGCCGTGCCGGGCTTGTTTGCGATCGGCGAAGCGGTCGACGTCACCGGATGGCTGGGCGGCTACAATTTTCAGTGGGCGTGGTCGAGCGGATGGTGCGCGGGCCAGGCAGTTTGAATTTCGCTTACTCTTCGAGCACGCCGTCGCCGACCAGCTTTGAGACCTCGGCGTCGTCCATCTTTAGAAGCGTGCGGCAGATTTCGCGCGTGTGCTGGCCGAGCGCGGGCGCAGGCGCGACGAGCGGCTCGGGAATCGATGCAGCGTGGAAGGCGGGGCCTTCGAACTTCATCATGCCGACTGGCGGTTGCGTCACCGGCTGAGGATAGCCGCGCGCGAGCAGATGCGGGTCGTCCGGCATGTCGCTCGCGTACATCATGAAGCCGGCGGCGACACCGGCGCGTTGTAGGATGTCGGTTACCTCGTGGTCGGTGCGCGAGGAAGTCCATTCGCTGACGCGACGATCGAGTTCGGCGCGGGCTTCGAGCCGGCCGGGCGCCGTTTCGAATTTGCGATCGCGCGACCATTCCGGATCGCCGATGGCCGTGCGGAAGCGGCGCCATTCGTCGTCGTCGCGGACTGTGATGACGCACCATCGCTCGGTCCCGCTGCATTGGTAGACGCCCCACGGCGCCATTCGCGGGTTGTGATTGCCTTGCGGTCCGACGGAGCCGGGCTCGAGCGACGCTTTGAGCATCAGATCGGCGAGCAGGCCGATGATCGTTTCGGCCTGCGCCACTTCGACGTGGCCGCCTGCCGCGTTGCGATTTCGCGCGAAGAGCGTCGCGACTGCTCCCAGAGCTAGCATTCGGCCGGCGGTATGATCGGGATGAATGGCGCCGGAGCCGGGCGGCATCCCGCCTTCGGGGAAGTTCCAGAGGTAAGTCATGCCGGTCGCGGTGCGGCAATTGGGGCCGAAGCCAATCCAATCTTTCCACGGACCGCTTGCCCCCATCATCTGACTCGAGGCGAGGACGATGCGCGGGTTGATTTCGCGGAGCTGTTCGAAGCCCAGGCCGTATTTTTCCATCGTGCCGGTGGCGCTGTTCTCGATGACGATATCGGTGTCGGCGGCGAGTCGCAGGATGATGTCGCGGCCGCGATCGGTGCGGAGATTGATGCCGAGGCTGCGTTTGCATCGGCTGGACGAAGCGAACGCCGGGTTCATCTCGGTGCCGTAGATCGCGCGGATGAAGTCCGGGTGCGCGCGCGTTTCGATTTTGATGACGTCGGCGCCGTTTTCGGCGAGCAGGCGGCCGGCTTCGACGCCGACGCCGCCGATGCCGAAGTCGAGGACGCGCAGGCCGGCGAAAGGACGTCCGCCTTGCGCAGAGTTTGTGGACAGCGCGCGCTTCGCAACGGGACTGAGCGCGTCGCGATCGTGCGCGCCGGCAGCGGGAGCCGAACCGGTGAAGCCGAGGCGGCGTCCGTCGAGGATGAAGAAGCCGTCGGCGACGCGACCGTTGACGCCGTCGGCAACCGCGGAATCGCGGAAAGTTTTGCGCTCGGCGAAATGATCGGCGTGGAGGACTTCGTCTGGCGTAAGTACCGGCGTCATCGCGAGGCCGCGGCGCTGCGCCTCGAGCGCCAGCTCAACTTTGGTTTTGTCCTTGAAGAATTCGGCATACAGCGGATCGAGAATGTCGGCCTGAATCTGCATGCGGCCCAGCAGAAAATCGAAGTGATCGGCCTGCACGACCTCCGGCTCACCGAGCCACGCGCGCATCGCGCGCCACTGCCGCCGATTCAGAATGATCAGGCGGACGAAGCCGTCCGCGCAGGGATACATCGTGTAGATGGGCGCGTTGCCGGTGCGCAGTTCGAAGTACTGGCCGCCTGCCGCCTTCGTCGCGCTGAAACTCGGCAACGCCCAGTCGGAAGTCTGGGCCGCAGCCTCCATGATCGAGACGTCGAGATGATCGCCGCGTCCGGTCCTGCTGCGATTGTACAGCGCCATTACGGTCGCGAAGGCTGCGGTAGTGCTCGCGATGTCGGGGGTGAGCGCTCCAGGAGGCAACAGCGGAGGCTTGTCCGGCGCGCCGGAGCGGAAGAGCAAGCCGGACAGCGCGACGAGGACGGCGTCGGTCGCGTGATAATCGCGATATGGGCCGGTCAAGCCGAAGGGAGTGATCGAAGTGATGATCAGCTGCGGATGACGCTCGAGGATTTCGCGACGATTCAGATCGAGCGCGCGATTGGATTCGATCCACACGTCGGCGTTATTGAGCAGGGTCTCGAGTCGGCGGCGACCGTCTGCGGAATCCATGTCGAGGGTGACGCTTTTTTTGCCGAGGTTACGGACGGTGAAATAGAGGCTCGTGTCATTGTGAAATGGAGCTGCGTGGCGCGATGCGGCGCCGCCGGGTGGCTCGACGCAGATCACTTCGGCGCCGAGGTCTGCGAGCAAACGACCGCATAGGCCGCAGGCCTGATCGATCACGCGGATGCCCGCGAGCGGGCGCTCGGTTTCCGAAGGCATTTTGCTACCTCAGGCGGTCGAAATGAAATGCGTTCTAATCTACCAAGAGGAGTGGCGTGCGCGTCAATGGAGAGGCGGGAATCGGTAGTGTCTTAATTTGAAATTCTCTTTTGGAAAACCCGCCGAGCAAACGCAAGGGCCTTTTCGGCGGTACGCGGTGAAGGGGGGTTCGCCCCTGCGCGCTGATTCATCACTCGCTCGCGTTCAGCCTGCTCTACGAGCACCCTCGGGTTAGGGCCGTGAATAAGCAGCAGTATCCATAGAAAATTAGCCAAGATCAGAATCGCCAGCCAAAGAGTTCTTGCCCAGCCGTCGGTGAGTAAAAACATTGAACCCACCAACGTGTTCAAGAAAAGGAAACCTGCGGCTATCACCAGATAGAAATTTCTCCGACCGTATCGTACTCGCGTTCCCCGAAGCGTTGGCTTGATCAGGTGGAGGCCCGGGCGCGGGCTGTCGCTTTCCGAAGGCACTTCGATACCTCAGGCGGTCGAAATGAAATGCACTCTAATCTACCCAGAGGAGTGCCGCGCGCGTCAATGGAGAGAGGGAACGTTAGGCGGCTTTGCGCACTGTTGGCGTCAGGCGGACCGGCAGGTGCTTCAGGCCGTTGATAAAGTTGGAGCGCAAGCGTTTCACCGGGCCGGTGCGTTCGACCGATGCGACGCGCTTCACCAGTTCTTCGAACAGGATGCTCATTTCCATTCGCGCGAGGCTGGCGCCGAGGCAGAAGTGCGGGCCACCGCCGCCAAAGGCTACGTGCTGGTTGGGTGTGCGACGGATATCGAAGGTGAACGGGTCGGGAAAAATCTCCTCGTCGCGATTGGCCGAGATGTACCAGATGCTGACCTTGTCGCCTGCCTTGAATTTTTGTCCGCGCAGCTCCGTGTCTTTCGTCACGTTGCGGCGAAAGAACATGACCGGCGACGCCCACCGGAGAATTTCCTCGGTGGCCGAGGTGACCAGCGAGGGATCGGCGGCGAGCATCGCAAATTGATCGGGATTGTCGAGCAGCGCATTCATCCCGTGCGACATAGCGTTGCGCGTCGTCTCGTTGCCGGCGACCGCGAGCAGCAGAAAAAATACGTTGAAGTCCAACTCCGAGAGCTGGTCGCCGTCCATATCCGCCTTGAGCAGCGCGGTGACGATGTCGTCGCGCGGATCTTCGCGGCGCTTTTTCGCCAGCTCGTTCGAGTACATGTACATCTCGATCGCCGCCGCCTGCACCTTCTCCTGGCTGACGGCGTACTCGGGATCCTTGCTCCCGATCATCCGATTGCTCCACTCGAAGAGCTTGTGGCGATCTTCGTACGGAACGCCGAGCATCTCGGCAATGACCTGCAGCGGCAGCTCGGCCGCGACGTCGGTCACGAAATCGCAATCGCGCTTTTCGAGCGCGGGCTCGATGATCTCCACCACCATCTGGCGGATGTGAGTGCTGAGCGCGTTGATCATCCGCGGCGTGAATCCGCGATTCACCAGTGAGCGGTAACGCGTGTGATCAGGCGCGTCCATCGAGAGCATCATGCGGCCCTGCGCCGACAGGTCGGCTGCAGCGTCGGCGTCCTCGAGCGCGACGACTCCGCCGCGCGACTGCTCCGAGGAATAAGTCACGCCGTCGCGGCCGACTTCGACCACGTCGTCATAACGCGTTAGGACCCAGAAGCCGGGACCGCCGGGCTCATGATGGCGGTAGACAGGCGCGTTGTGACGCAGCCACGTGAACCATTCGTCGGGAACTTTGTTCTCAAAGACGAGAGGGTCGAGCAGATTTATTTCGGGCGCGTCCACGGCGATTCCTCCTCGGCACGAGCGCGGCGGATAGAACGGCTCTAATCTACCAACAGTGCCGCCGCGTGCGTCAATGGACGCCGAACCTCAGTGGCGCGGAAGTTATCCGACGCGACGCATCAACTCGAGGATGTCGTAGCCCGTGATTTCGCGGCTCTTGGCCGACCAGTCACGCAGTTCCGTCTCGGACACCAGGCCGGCCTGCGCGCCCTTCGCCAGGTCCATCAGGCCAATTTTGATCGTCGCCTCGTCGATCATCTCGCCCGACTTCGGATCGGCCATCGAGCCGCCGCCCTTCTCGTGGTAGAGCTTGATCACGCGCCGCGCTTCCTCGACCTGATCGACGCTCGGCGTGTAGCAAGCGTTGGCAATCTCCGCCTGCTGCGGATGTATCACCCAGGTGCCGTCCATTCCCAGGTTCGCCGCGCCTACGTTCTTCTCGCGCAGTCCCGCCTGCAATTCCTTGATGCGCTCGGGCGAATCGGTGTTGCGCCACAGCCGCAGATAGACGTTGTCGATCGCGTGCAGCGCGGCAGCTTTAGCCGCGACCACCACCGCCTGCTTCGAGTAGTGAAAATTCTGGTTCTGATTCTCGACGATCTCGCGGATGCCCAAATTCGCCGCGTAGTCCGCAATCCCGAACACCAGCCCGCACATCCGGTCCGACGCAGTCGCGATCTCGTATGCCTTTACCAGCGCTTGCGGTGTCTCGATCAGTGACTCGATCTGCAGCTTGTATTTCCACCCGCCGCGCTGTTCGAGATCGTCGAGCAGCTTCGACACTTCGCGAATCTCCTCGGGCCCGCGCGTCTTCGGCAGCATGATGCCGTGGAAGCGGTTCGGCGCGCCGAGCACGATCGCTTCCATGTCGCCCTTGAAAAACTTCGAATGGATATTGTTGGGCCGCACCGTGACGACCTTCTTGCCGAAGTCGAGCGTGTTGAGCGCCTCGACCATCACCTTGCGGCTCTTCTCGCCCTTGAACTCGTACGGGCACGCGTCCTCGAAGTCCGCCATCACGTGATCGACCGGCGCCTTGACCGGGTCGGCCGCCGTAGTGTGCAGCTTCATGTTGTGACCGGGATAGGTCATCTCGGTGCGCGGAATTACGAAACGTTTGCCCTTGTCCAATACGTACATTGATAGATTCTCCCGCTGGCTCGCGCTCAGTTGGTCGCCTGGTAGTGACTCTTGCGCTTGATCAAAACAGTGCGTTCGATTTCGACGACGATCGTACCGTCGGGTTTCTTGCCGATCAATTTGAACTTCACCAGCCCTGCGTCTGGGCGATCGGCGTCACGCTTCTCGAGCACAGTCGACTCGGCGTAAATCGTATCGCCGTGAAAAACCGGGTTGGTATGCTTGCCGTTGTCCATCTCGACTTCGGCGATAGCGTTCTCGCTCGTGTCCTCCGACGCGAGGCCGACCGTAAACGCCAGCACAACGCCACCGTACACGAGCAGCTTGGCGCCGACATACGCACCGGGATTCTTGTCGATCAAATCCTGGTTGAAGTGCAGCTCCGCCGTGTTCATCACCAGCGAAGTGAAGTTGTGATTGTCGGCCTCGGTAATAGTGCGCCCACGCTGATGCTGGAGCGTGTCGCCCACCGTGAAATCCTCGAAATAACTGCCGTCGCTTGTGATGCTCACTGTCAGTTCTGCTCCATGATCCGCCGGCCGATTACTTCGTACTGAATTTCGCTGGTGCCCTCGAAGATCGACAGGACGCGCGCGTCACGCCAGAAGCGCTGCGCTTCGAACTCCATCGAGTAGCCGTAGCCGCCATGCACCTGCATCGCCTCGCGCGTGACCCGCTCGGCCATCTCGGCGGCGAACGCCTTGGCGAGGCCGGCCTCGTAGTCGCAGCGCTTGCCTGTATCCTTTTCGGCGGCCGCGAAGTAGCAGAGTTGGCGCGCCGCTTCGATTTCGACCGCCATGTGCGCGAGCTTGTGCCGAATCACCTGGAAATCGCCGATCGGCTGGCCGAACTGCTTGCGATCCTTCGCGTACTTGACCGCGCACTCGAACGCCGCCTGCGCCACGCCCACGCCGCGCGCTGCAGTCTGGATTCGTGCCGCTTCGTAGCTTGCCATCAACTGGTAAAATCCGCGCCCTTCGACGCCGCCAATCAGGTTCGCCTTGGGCGCGTATGCGTCGTCGAACTGCAGCGCGTAACTGCGCATCCCGTGGTAGCCGATCGTGGGGATCGGCGACCCGGTCAATTGCGGCGGCATAAAGTCGTCGCCCGGCGTCTTCTCGAACAGGATCAACGACAGCCCCTTATGCTTCTTCGAGATGTCGGGATCGGTCCGCGTCATCACGGTGAGCATGTGCGCGCGATTGGCGAACGTGCACCACATCTTCGATCCTTTGATTAGATAGCCGTCGCCGTCTTTCACCGCGCGCGTTTTGAACGACGCCGTGTCACTGCCCGAATCGGGCTCGGTGAACGCCGCCGCCGTCAGAATCTCGCCGCGCGCGATCGGCGGCAGGAATTTCTTTTTCTGCTCGGGCGTGCCGTTGGCGCTGATCAGAGTGCCGGTGATGATGTTGCGCGTCATCACGGAGCCGACGCTCAGCCATCCGCGCGACAACTCCTCGGTCACGATCGCCATCGAGATGTAGTCGAGACCCATGCCGCCTTCTTCGGTGGGAAAGATCACGCCGAAGTAGCCGAGTTCGGCCATCTGCTTGAGAATCCGCTCGGGGATTTCCGCGTTCTGCCGATCGAGATCGTTGGCTATCGGCTTGACTTCGGCCTCGACGAACTCGCGAACCGAGCGCCGGATAAATTCATGCTCAGGCGTAACCAGGGGCATCGTATCTCTCTCCTAGGCGGGAGGATTGCGTTTGCGAATCAGCACCGGCCGCTCGTATTCGAGCACCTTTTCGCCGCGTTGGTTGTAACCGGTGGTGCGGAACTTGACGACGCCGCGATCGGGCCGCGAGGTGTCGCGCTTCGAAAGCACCAGCGACTCCGACGTGATCGTATCGCCGGGGTAAACCGTCTCGTGCCACTTCATTTTTTCGTAGCCGAGATGCGCGATCGCGCGCTCGCTGAGATCCTCGACCGACAGCCCGAAGACCACGTTCATCACCAGCATGTGATTGACGACCACGTTCTTGTAGCCGAGGCTCTGCGCATACTCGCGATTAAAGTAGATGGGGTTGAAGTTCATCGTGACGCTGGAGAAAAAACTGTTGTCGCCTTCGGTGACAGTGCGGCCCCAGTGATGTTTGAAAAGATGGCCGACCTCGAAGTCCTCGAAGTAGTGGCCACGCTCGATTTTGCGCACCGCCATATGGGTCAGGCTGCCCTCTTCCTGTGATCGTAGAATCTTGAAAAGTCCTGAAGCCGAATCCGTTTTTTATGGAATTAGCGGTGGCGCGTCAACCGAGCGCCAGCGCTAGGTAGTGGCCTGAATTCGGTGCTGAGTGTCTGAATTTGACCGCGTGGGTTCTTAATTTTCCGATAGCAGTTCTTCTGAGGGCTCCTTTTCGCTTTTGCGTCAGTAGGGGTTTTTGTATGGACCATTCCATTTGCCTTCGAGCACTACGCGATCGGACGAATCGCTGCATGCGTTCAGAAAAAAAGTCGCACTACCGACCTCGCCGGGTTTTAGGCGCGGATAAATCAGGCGTATCGGCCTGCAAGCAGTTTTTCCTTTCGCGTCTAGTCCGTAGAAAAATACTTCACTGGGCAGCGGCCTCTTCCCGTTGTACCGGATTCGGCACGTGAGCCCTGATATGGCCTCACAATGACTTATAGTGAAGATTTCGCTGAGCGGTGCTCGAAGCTCCAAACACGGCATGTGCATCCCTCCATCTGTAGTGCAACCCGCCTGTGCAGGAGAAGGGTGGCAAGCAGTTACAGCGGCGAGCAATGCGAGCGCGGCTGCGTGGCGGGGCTTCACAGTGACTTGGGAGGCGGCAAGTTAGTCAGACAGTACCCTGCCCGCCCGCCAAGGCCAAATGCTACCGTCCTGATATGAGCGACCGCATTCCCTTCCGCGTTAGTCCGATGCTGGCGTCACTCGTGCCAAAACCGTTTCACCAATCCGGTTGGGTGTACGAGGAAAAATACGACGGCTATCGGATCCTCGCGTACAAGGAAGGCGCGAAAGTCACGCTGCTATCGCGCAACAACCTCGATCGGACGGCGACCTTTGCCGCCGTCGCCACCGCCGTAGGTCAGCTGCGTGAGCGGACCGTGCTGCTCGACGGTGAGGTCGTTGCCTTCGACGCGAAGAGGGTCTCGCGGTTCCAGTTGCTGCAGCGCGGCGACGTCGCGCAGGCCTTCGCCGTGTTCGATTGCATTTATCGTGGCGGGCGCGATCTCCGGCGCGAACCTCTCTCGCATCGGCGCGACGAGCTCGAGTCGGTGCTGGAGAAATCGCCGAAGCAGCTCCTGATTTCGCGCCGCCTTGCCAAGGACGGTCTCGCCGCCTACAACATCGCCAAGCGCAAAGGCTTCGAAGGAATTGTCGCCAAGGACAGCAACTCTCCATATGAAGAGCGCCGCTCCAGGAAATGGCTCAAGGTCAAGGCACATCAGGAGGAAGAGTTCGTCATCGGCGGCTTCACCGCACCCGAAGGCAGCCGCGAGCATCTGGGCGCGCTGCTGCTCGGCGCCTACAGCGGCAAGGATCTCCACTTCGTCGGCAAGGTTGGTACGGGATTTACTGAAAAGACCCTCGCCGCGCTGGCGAAGACCTTCCGGCCCCTGGTGGAGACGCGCCCGCAGTTCGTAGATCCACCGCGCGAGAAAAGTACGACCTGGCTTGCGCCGCGGCTGGTCGCGCAAATCGCGTTTCAGGAATGGACCGCCGACCGCAAGCTGCGTCAGCCTGTCTTCCTCGGCCTCCGCGACGACAAGAAAGCGATCGACTGCATCCTGCCCAAGAACTTCAGCTAGGTCACTTGCCCGCGACTTGCGGGCTTCCCGCCGCGCCGCTTCCCGCCAGCCGGGGATCATCCTTTTCCACACAGGTGTACGGTATGGCGTTCCACTCGTGACCGATCAGAGAACTGGACGCCGGCGCGGTCCACGACATGTAGTCCTTCTGGTCCCAGCACGTTGTGAGGTTGATTGCCTCCTGGTCGCCTGCCGCCGCCCGCTTGCGGACGTCTTCTCTCGATACCGCCATCCGTCCCTCAATCTCAGCCCGCTTGAATGGGGTTCCCTGGCAGGAGTCTTGGTCCCAGAAATCGCCGACCTTCTTCCACCGGCTCAGCGGAGCCGCATCATCGATCGTGATGACGGGGCAACCGTTCGCGGCAGTCACCATACGCCCAGGCGGACGCATCCGCTCCCACGTCGGGTCAGTCGCGCAGGCCGACAATGCCGCCGCCATCGCGAGCACACTCACGGTGCGTAACTTCATGTACAGATTTCTAACAGAGAGTTTTTAGCGAGAAAAGCCCGACTTCTGTCAGCGGGTCCCGCTCACGGCGCGCAGATCCGGTCTATTAGATTCGGCCCGAATTGCTTGAAGTCCGCCAAATTGAATGTGTAGATACGCTCGGCCCCGCTTCTGGCGGCGCATCCCAGGATCAACGCGTCATAAATTTTCGCACCGCTCCATCCGCCGTCCGCAACGGTTTTCAGCGCTTCCAGATAGTCCTTCCTTGAGATCGGCATCATCTGAAAGTTGGGCACAATATTGTCGGCGATCATTCGTGCCGCTTCGGCAGGATGGATTCGCGGCTGCACCGGCAAACGTGTAAGCGCAGCATACGTCTCGGCAATCGAATGCACGCTCATGCACCCTTCGTCTTTTTTGGTCGCCACTCGACTCAGCGCTTGAAATGCCGGCCAATGATGCGGATGAGTCTGCTCAGAGGCTGCGACCAGGACGTTGGTGTCAAAGAAGACTCGCACTGACTACCGCTTGGACACCGAAGCGATTCGCTCGCTCCGAACATCCTCGATAACGTGCTCCCAGTCGGCGTCCGCTCGTGCGGTTCCACGATGAACCCACAAACCATCGACCTTGACCATGGCTGGTTCCTCGTCGACAACGCGCACAAATATTCCGCCGGATTGAGGCGTGACCTCCAGCTCGGCCTCGGCGTGGATGCCGAGATGATCGCGTAGGTGCTTTGGAACCACGATCCGGCCTGATTTATCGACTTTCAATCTTGTGCCATTTCTAAATGCCATTTGCCATTCAGCATGGCATTAGGTGTGGCGGTCGGCAACCCCAACGCCGGTCATCCCTGCCCAAGGAAACTGCGAGTTTTGCTAAAATCGAGTTGTTCTCCAACAGGCGCCACGCAAGTATTGTCAAAGAGATCACAAACAGGTAGCTAATTCCGACGCGCTTTTGACCCGTAACCGAATCACAATACTGGAGCCAACCGCCTCCGGCCCTTGTCGCGGAGCATCGGCGCGCGGTGGTAACCGACCAAATGATGCATAAGGAAATTTACGAGATCGGACAGGTGCCGCCTATCGGCGTGGTGCCCAAGCAGATGTACGCGCAGGTTATCCGCGCGGACCGCTTCGGCGACCCCAACCACGCCTTCAAAGTTGAAAAAATTGCAGTCCCTGAGATCAAGGCCGACGAAGTGCTCGTCTACGTGATGGCCGCCGGGGTCAATTTCAACAATGTGTGGGCCGCCCTCGGCTCGCCGGTCGACGTGATCGGCGCGCGTCAGAAAGCGAAGTACGATCATTCGGATTTCCACATCGGCGGCAGCGACGCGTCGGGTATCGTCTATGCGACCGGCCACGACGTGCACAACGTCAAGGTCGGCGACCGCGTCGTCATTCATTGCGGCGTATGGGATCGCCACTCCGCCGCCGTCCGCAACGGCGACGATCCGATGTACGACCCGACCTTCAAAATCTGGGGTTACGAAACCAACTGGGGCAGCTTCGCGCAGTTCGCCCGCGTGCAGGCGCATCAGTGCATGCCCAAGGCGTCGCACCTCACCTGGGAAGAAGCTGCCGGCCCCACGCTGGTGGGCGCCACCGCGTACCGAATGCTGATGGGCTGGGCGCCTCACGTCGTGCGCCGCGGCGACGTCGTGCTGATTTGGGGCGCGTCGGGCGGCCTCGGATGCATGGCGATTCAGATCGTCAAGGCTGAAGGCGGAATCCCGGTGGGCATCGTCGGCGACGATCGCAAGATCGATTTCTGCATGAAGCTCGGCGCCAAGGGATGCATCAACCGGAAAAAATATTTGCACTGGGGCATGATGCCGCACTGGAAGGATACCGTGGCCTACAACAAGTGGGCGGCGGAATGCCGTGCCTTCGGCAAAGCCATCTGGGACATCGTCGGCGAGCGCAAGAATCCACGCATCGTCTTCGAGCATCCCGGCGA
>Ga0210391_10003855_pt1 | contig 12648 bp, 9 predicted proteins | sample IncBWC12OmetaG_FD_160573 | JGI IMG/M metagenome (GOLD analysis project Ga0210391, IMG submission 160573) | Forest soil microbial communities from Barre Woods Harvard Forest LTER site, Petersham, Massachusetts, United States - Inc-BW-C-12-O ... | reverse complement strand
GCGGTTGTAGCAGGTGATTTGGCCTTTGTGATCCTGAATGACGCCGTAGGTGGCGCTGAGTCCGAGGCCGGTGCCTTTGCCGACGGGCTTGGTAGTGTAGAAGGGGTCGAAGACGCGCTCGGGATCGCGCACGCCCGGACCGGAGTCGGCGAATTGAACGATCACTTCATTGGCTTCGCGCCAGAGAGAAACTTGCAGACGGCCGCCACCGACTTCCTGGAGAGCGTCGACGGCGTTCTCTACGATTTGAAGAAACGCCTGCAGGAGTTGGTTGGGGTTGCCGAGAACGCGGGGCAGCGTCGTGTTCTCGTGACTTTCCACGGTCAGGGTGATCCGCCTGTTCTCGAGTTTGAATCCTTCCATTTGAATGGCGCGCTGGAGAAGGGGTTTGAGGTCGAGAGGACTTTTTTCTCCCGGCGTCTGCTGGGAGAAGCTGAGGAGATCGTTGATGAGTTCGCGCGTGCGGCGGGCCTGCTGACCGATTTTCTGGGCGGTGGCAAGTTGCTCGCGGGTGAGATTGCTGCTGGCCGCCATGTGTTCGGAGCTGCTGAGAATAGCGGAGAGTGGGAACTCGAGTTCGCTGGCGGCTAGGGCAACCAGTTCGCCGAGGGAGGCGAGTTTCGCTTGCTGGATTACCCGGCCTTGCAGCCGCTGAAGATTGTCGAAGCTGTTGCGGGAATGCTTGAGCAGATGCAGCAGGCGCTGGTCCATCAGGTGTTGCTTGAGGAAGACGAGAAAGGCGAGGAGGCCGACGCCGCCCATCGCCACGATAAAGCGGACCTGCCGCAGATAAGGCTGCTCATGGCTGAGGAAAAGCGCCCAATAGGCCATGAGAGGCAAAGAAAATAGAGCGAGCTTCGCTAGAAACGGGGCGACCGGGCGACTGATGTATGTACTCGAAGGAAGCGCCTGCATGTCGCGAAGAGATTGCCGCCCGGCGATCGTGACCCAGAGGAAACCAAGCACGGCGGCAAGGAACGGCAGATCGTAAATCTTGCCAGTTTGGTAGAGGCCGCGCACGACGGCGGCATTCGCAGCTTCCAAAGAGAGGGTGTAAATGACGGTAGCCAGGCAAATGTTGCGATAGAGGTTTCGCCAGGATCCGGAACTGGTGAAGAAGGCGGTTGCGGACGCGGCAATCAGAATGCCTTCGTCGACGCGATAGAGTAAGTCGCGGCGCATCATGTAGGCGGCAACATCGGGGACGATGTATTCCTCAGGGAAAACGAGGAAGGCATAGACCACGATCCACCACACGAGCAGAATGAGGACGTTCAACGTGCTGGGCAACATTCCCTCGCGCTCGTCGACTTGATGGGGGCGTATCGCGACCGCCGCAATGATCGGGACGATGTGCAGGAATAACACCATGGCGCCGGGTGCGGGTTCGGGCATCGGTCTGCGCAAGACCACTTCAAACCACGTCCAGCAGGCCTGGTTGTAACACCACATGGCCATGCCCGCCGTCATCAATCCCCAGAACAGCCGGGTGTGCCCGCGGCTGTCAAGAGCGTTCCGGCCGGATACGACGAAAGCGGCCATGATCACAAGAAGTGGGACGATGTTGCCCATGGCCACACGGAAAGCGGGGTTGGGGAAGACGAGCGGAGCTACGGCAAAGGCCAAGAGCAGGCCCACTGCCGAGAGAAGCGCCGATTTGTGGAAACGGGACACGGCTTTTTCATCATATGACGTTTGTCATAAGATGTTTAGATCACGATGTGGTTACCATGGGTTACTGGGGTAACTCGGTGACTCTGTGGCCTAAATTGAGACCGCACCGGTGTTGCGGCGATAGGCCGGGACGAGATACTTACTCATTCCGTACAGCGCAGGCTTGATCATCCTGACGAGTTACCACCTAACCCAGAGCGCGTTCGGTGAAATGCTGTCTGCGCTTCTGCCACTCCGAGTTTTGAAACACGTGCGGACCGACTTCGATCAGCCGCGGCAGCATCTCGAAGACCGACACCGGAGTCCACTTCGCACCCTGGCGTGTGCGGAATCCGCGACGATTGATCTCATCGGCAATACGCGCGTACGAGCCTTCCTGAACGATGAGTTCCATCAACTGGAACAGGAGTTCCCGTTCCGTCGGATTCTCCTCCAATTTCTGGCTCTCCGCCGCGATCTGTAACCCGAATGGCACATCGATCGGCAGCTGGTCCCCACCGGCTTCGATCTCCCGCTCCCACTCGATGGCGACCAGCTTCCATCCCTTCTCCGTCTGATGTTTGAGATCCTCCAGTCCCAGCGGACTCGACACCACCTGACGAACTCGCTCCGTTTTCTTCATGTTCCGATACCTCGCCCGAGGAGTTTCGAGGAAAGCCAAGCATCCGAAGCTCCAAACCAGGCGAAGAAAAGTGCATTGCCTGCAACACTCCAGTTTCGCGGCGGATCGAGGGAACCGTCCGCTGGTGGACTGGAGTGTCCGGAATCAGACAGGCTCTGAGCAACCGTTGAAATCGGGCGTAAGCTGCTATGGCACACCTCAGTTTTTCCCTTCATAATTCGGGATATGGCCCTTGTTGCCTTCCTCCGGGGTGTTAATGTTGGCGGACACAGAACCTTTCGACCGAGCATCCTCGCGCGAGAACTGAGCGGCTATGACGTCCTGAACGTGGGTGCTGCGGGCACCTTTGTTGTTCGTAAACCCGGATCCCGAGCGAAATTCCGCACTGCATTGCTTCGCAAGCTGCCGTTCGAAGCGGAAATTGTGCTGTGCGAAGGCCGCGATCTCATGCGACTGGAGATGGAGAATCCGTTCGGAACTCAGCCATCGCCGCCGGATGTTGTCCGATTTGTGAGCATCCTGTCGAAAGCCGGGGGCGTCCGGGCGCCGCTTCCAGTCACGTTTCCCTCAAACGGAGAGTGGTTGGTGCGGGTGATTGCGTCCGAAGGGCAATTCGTGTTCGGAATGTACCGTCGTCACATGAAGACCATCGGCTATCTTGGCCAGATTGACAAACTGTACGGCGTCCGAGCTACGACTCGGAATTGGAACACAATAATTGCGATCACTCGAATTTTGAAGAGTCCCACGGGCCGACGCGGGGATTCTAACTCCTGAAATCAGGTTTTTCGCCAAGAACCGCTCGAACTACCAACCAACTCCTCGTCTGGGTGCTTGACTCGCGTGGCCCCTAAATCTAAGATTCCGGGCGTTATGACTGCGGCTGCGAAGGAGGACACAATGAATCGGGAAAAGGCGCTGAAGGTGGTGATGGTGTTGGTGGGATTAATCTTTTTGCTGGCTGTCTATCCGCTGATGATGTTTCTATGGCCGAGCGGGTGGCGATGGCAGCCGAATCAGCCGGAATACGAGCAGATGATCCTTGGCGTGTATGCCACGCTCGGTATTTTCCTACTGGTCGCATCGCGCAACCCGTCGGCAAATCGCAGCCTGATCGCCTTCACCGCATGGTCGAGTCTGGTTCACGCTGCCATTATGGCGGTGCAGGCGTTTCAGAATCCGACCGAACACGGACATCTGCTAGGTGACATACCAGCGCTTGTCATTGTCGGCATCGCACTGATCGCACTCGCGCCTGCCAAGCAATCGGCGTAGTGGGCATCAGCATCCGGTGCGTAAGCGCGCACTGCTTAGACGAGTCACAGCAAATTAGACACGAATGGCGTGACTCGTCGGCTCGCGTCGACGGCGCTTCGCCGGTCGCTGGCGCTGAATCTCGCGCTATTTCGCGGGGGTTATCGACACAGCCATGATCGTGGCCAGCATGGTTGCAACCAACTTCTCACTGCCGTCGCTGATGGCAAAGGCATCCGCTGTACAAACGGTCAGCGTCCGTCCTGCTTTCTTCACTTGCGCTCTGGCCAGGAAGACCTCGCCGGCAGCGGGTGCGAGGAGGTTCACCTTTAGCTCCACCGTGAGGACCTCCTTATCGTCTGCTGCCGCGGTTAAGGCGGCATAACCGCAAGCAGAATCCAACACGGCAGTGATCGCACCCGCGTGCAGGTAGCCGTTCTGTTGCGTGAGATTTGGCGAAAATGGCAGACGAATTTCCACGCCGCCTTGAACCACTGCCGTAAGCTCGGCCCCCAAAGTGAACATGAAGGCCTGCCTCGAAAAGCTCTGCCGGACGCGTTCCTCGTGGGTGGTCACCTATCTCCTCTAGCCGGACATTGGCGCCGGATCAATGGGGCTCTTTCGCGGGCGGTGCCTGCCGAGCGACCCTTTGGAGCATGGTCTGAAACCGGGTCCAATTCGTCACGGTACCGCAATCATAAATGCTTGTTCCGAGATGTCTTCGTTCGCGACGTCGATCATCTCACGCGGAAATAGCAGCGGGATATTCAATCTCCTTCTATTTTCCAGTTTGCGATGGTCGAAAAGGTTGGGTAAAATCATCGGCGCCGCCCCGTTTCGAACTCGGCCCGATTTTCAGGAGGCCTTATGGGAACCACCGCGCGGGTCCTTAGACGGTTATCGGAATTTCGATTCCAATATTTTTCTGCCTGCCTGCTTTCCCTTCCGGCAATTTTCTCTTTTACGATTCTGGCTCAGACCAATCCTCCTCCCGCCGATCCGCATGAGATGGTGACGCGCGAGCCGCGCACTCTCACCAAGCCGGCAGACCGCTCGGCGGCGCTCGACCTGCTCGATCGCGCTCGACAAAACTACAACCTGCACGATATCTCCACTCCTTACGCGCTTAAAGTGTCGTTTGAAACCAACGGCACGGCGCAATACGAGGGCGAATGGACGATGGAGCAGTTATCGGACGGCGGTTCCCATTGGCGCTGGACTGCGCAGTTGGGGGACGCGCAACTGATTCAGATCGGTGCTGATGACCGTGTTTTCAGCACAAATCCTTCCGAACCGGTGCCCTTGCGCGTTCAGTTGGTCCGGTCGGTTCTGCTTAGGCCGGTCGTGCAGAGCCCCGGCGCATTCGAGGTCCGCGCCAGGGATGTGGAGCGCGACGGGAAACGGATGTCCTGTCTGTTGCTCAGTTATTCGCTACCGCCGAATCCCGCGCCGCGCTCGTGGGTCGAGCGAGAAGACTGCATCGATCCGGCTACGGGCCTCTTGCAGGTGTGGTCCGAGGCGCCGGGGATTTATGCCATCTATGACTACGCCGGCGCCGCCGAATTTCATGGCCACACGCTGCCGCGGCAAATTTCCATATTCGAGGACGGCCGCCTCGCCGTGCAGGTGCGAGTGGAGAGCCTCAAAGATGCGCCCGACCTTGATCCGAATCTGTTCAAGCCAACGCCGGAAATGCTTGACGCGGGCGAAGCGTTCGCGCTGGCCGCGCCCCGACGCTTGCCGTTGCGCGTCGATCCTTCCGATGGACCAACTTCAAGTTTCTTCCAACCCGTGATCGTGCATGCGACCATCGATGCCGGGGATGGCAGCGTGTTGGATGCCGAAGCGCTACAGACTTCCGATCGCGACTTAAGCCGTACGGCGCTCGACATGGTCAGAAGCACAGCTTTTGAACCCTCGGGGTTTCAGCAGGAAATTTTCGTCAACGTGCAGTTTCATTTCCCGGCGGTGCGATTCGGTGGTCCGCCGATATTCCACTCATCCGTACGATGGGTGAATTTGGATCACCACGGCAAGTTTCCGCCAGTGAGACATCCACCGCCCCACCCCGGTAAGTAGGGCGACGTGACGGGCATCACAATGAGCTGTGATCGAGCCGGTCGCGGTTCGGGCCGGGGCTGCTAGAATTGCGTTGTTATGGCCTTTCCTGCTAACCGCCTGCGCCGTTTGCGGCGCACTGCAACGCTGCGGACGCTGGTCCGCGAGACGCGGCTGACCCCGGAATCTTTCATTTATCCACTTTTTATTTGCCCGGGATCGGGGATCCGAAAAGAGGTCGGGTCAATGCCCGGGGTTTTTAATCTTTCGATCGACGAAGCGGTGAAGGACGTGCGCGCGGCGCATGGGCTCGGAGTGCTTTCGGTCATTTTGTTTGGGCTGCCGGAGAAAAAAGATGAAGTGGCCACGGGAGCGTGGGCGGAGAATGGCATCGTGCAGCGGGCGGCGCGTGCGATCAAGAGCGAAGTGCGCGATGTGGTGGTGATGGGTGACGTTTGCTTATGCGAGTACATGTCGCACGGGCATTGCGGAATCGTTAAAGCAGAGGCCCAATCCTTGGGCGCGGCTGCGGCTGCGCCGCCAGTGACCGAGGAGTACGAAATCGTGAATGACGCGACCCTCGAGTTGCTGGCACGGACGTCGGTTTCACTGGCGCGTGCGGGCGTCGACGTGATCGCGCCGTCGGACATGATGGATGGACGAGTGGGAGCGATTCGCACGGCGCTCGATGAAACTGGATTCGAAAACACACCGATCCTTGCGTATGCCGCGAAATTTGCATCGGGATTCTATGGGCCATTTCGCGAGGCGGCGGATTCGACTCCTAAGTTTGGGGATCGACGTTCCTACCAGATGGACCCGGCGAATTTGCACGAGGCGATGCGGGAGATCGAGTTGGATGTCGAAGAAGGCGCGGACATGATCATGGTGAAGCCGGCGATGCCTTACCTGGATGTGATTGCCGCCGCCCGCGAGCGTTTCGATCTGCCGCTGGCGGCTTATCAGGTTTCGGGCGAGTACGCGATGATCGAGGCCGCGGCCCGGAATCAGTGGATCGATCGCGAGCGCGTAATGATGGAGTCGCTCATCTGCATTCGGCGAGCAGGGGCGAGCATGATATTGACGTACTACGCAATGGAAGCGGCAAAGCTGCTGGCGTAGTTCCCGCCATGGCGCGGCTTTTCGGTGGCGAAGCAGCCATTCTCGTCGAGCGCAAGCGCTCATCTTCTCGCGGCGATTTACTGCTAAAAGTGGCACGGTCCTGCGCAGCGGTCGCGAGGTCGATCCAGCATTGTTGAATTCGGATCAGAAACGAGTCAGCCTCTCAACGCACTATTAGGACAGTACTAGAAAGACGAGAGAGTCTTTTCATAATATTTATCGCAAAACTGTTGTAAAATCCCACGAACTCCGGAGGGTTGCGTGCCCCGCTATGCAGAGTTCTCATCGACGGAATTAATCAGGGCGTGCGCTGGCTCGAAAGATGAGAGAGCGTGGGCGGAGTTCATACGGCGCTTTCACACCGTGATCGCCGCAGCGGTGCTACGAACGGCGAGGCGCTGGGGCGAACCGCCGCGTACGCAAGTCGACGACCTGGTCCAGGACACCTACCTGAAGCTCTGCGAAGACGACAGCCGATTGCTGCGATCGTTCGACTCGCGGCACGAAGACTCCATGTACGGATTTTTGAAAGTGGTGGCGGCCAATGTCGTCCACGATCATTACAAGTCGGCGCTGGCCGTGAAGCGGGGCGCCAACCAGACGGAGGCGATCGTCGAACCCCTTCAGGTCGACCCGAGAACGGTTGGCCCCGACAGTTTTAGCCGGGTGAGCCAGCGGATTCAGCTGGAGCAGATCGACAAGGTGCTGAGGCGGGTTACGGCGGGCAAAGACCAGGAAAGAAAAATCATGATTTTCTGGCTTCGCCACCGCCAGGGGCTCACGGCGAGCGAAATCGCATCGATTCCAGGAATCGAGTTGACCACCGAGGGCGTGGAGAGCGTACTAATGCGCCTGTCGATTATGATTCGGAGTCACTTTTTAAGCACAAATCCCCACCGAGAAGTGAAGGTTTTGAGTCGGCAAAATCGTTTTAGAAGGATGGGGAACTGAGTTTTGGAAAGCAAATCCAATGAGCACATGGGAGCGGAGGAGTTGGCGAGGCTCCTCGAAGAATCTCGCGTTCACGCGGAAGGGGCGCTGAATGCGGTTGCTCTGACTCCTCATCTAGTGGACTGCGAAAGCTGCCGCGAACAATTTGAGGAACTTTCATCGCTCGATCGCCAACTGAAAAACATGCGACCGGCTAAGGTTGAGCAGCGCGCGGGCGAATGCCCGGACGCGGCGGTGTGGCGGGAGATTGCGGGTTCTCCGACGCCCGCCGAACAGACGCTTGCCTATCTCGAACATGCCAGCCGATGTGACCATTGCGGCCCGCTGTTGCGGGAAGCAGTGACCGAGCTGATCGATCTGCAAGGGGAACTCAGCGACGCGGAGCGCCGGCATATCGCGACGCTCGAAAGCTCACGGGTGGAGTGGCAGCAGAGATTGGCGCAACGAATCAGCGGGACACTGAGTTCGGCTCCTGAGCGGAAAGCGGCGACGGATCGATCGTGGTGGCAGGCGTGGAGAGTGCCGCGCCTGGCGATGGCTGGGGTGTCTCTTCTGGCCGTGGTCGGTGTCGGATCGTGGGTGATTATGCAGCGGAGGAGTCAGCCGGCCGCGGCTGACCTGCTGGCTCGCGCCTATACGCAAAAGCGAACGATGGAGTTGAGGATTGCGGGCGCCGGTTATGCGCCGCTGCGAGTTTCGCGCGGGCCGGCAGCCTCGTTTACCAGCCGTCCGGCAGCGCTCTTAAAAGCGGAGGCATTGATTGCCAGCCAACTGGACTCGCATCCTTCGGACCCTGGCTGGTTGCAATCGCAGGCGCAAGCGGACTTGCTGGAAGGGAAATACGATGCGGCAGTCGAAGCGTTGCGGCACGCGTTGGAGTTGGAGCCGCATTCGCCTGCCATCCTGACCGATCTGGCGACAGCTTATTTCCAGCGCGCTCAACAGGAAGACCGGAAGGAAGATCTTGGTGCAGCCTATGAATACCTGAGCCAGACTCTGCGGCTGCGCTCCGATGACCCGGTTGCACTTTTCAATCGGGCGATTGTTGCCGAACGTCAGTTTCTCTATCAGCAGGCGCTCGAGGATTGGGAGCGTTACCTGCGAGTCGATCCGGGCTCGCCATGGGTAGAAGAAGCACGCAATCGAGCGGACGCGGTGCGCGAAAAGCTAAAGCAGCATAGCAGCGTGGCGCCAGCGTTGCTTTCTCCTGCCGAAGTGGCCGCCTTAGCCGCAAGTGCTAGTCCGGATTCCACAGCCTCGCAGCGCTCCAACGTCGATGATCGAATCGAGGAATATTTGCACGAAGCGGTCCGCTCCTGGCTGCCGCAGGCATTCGGGTTAAAAAGCAACAGCGATCCGGGCGCCGCTAGGGCGCTTTTTTTTTTGGCGGACCTGACCGCGCGGCGGCACGGCGATATCTGGCTCACTGATCTTCTGCGCGGTTCTTCGGCGTCAAACTTTCCGCAAGCGACGGGCGCGCTCGCCCGCGCCGTCCAAGCGAACGACGCGGGCAATTACGACGTTTCCTACCAACAGGCCGCGCTCGCGGAACGATTATTTCGGGCTTCCGGAAATACGGCGGGGCAATTGCGCGCGGAGTTCGAGGAAGTTTTCTCAGACCAGATCTCGCGGCATAGCGAGGCCTGCAGGCAAAAAGCGAAGGCCGCGCTCCAGGAGTCGGCAAAACATTCTTACGGCTGGGTACAGATACAGCTTGGGTTAGAGGGCGGGTTGTGCTCGGGATTGATGGGCGATCTCGGCGCGTACGAAGAGGAAGCTCGTCACGCCCTGGACCGCTCAGAGAAAGCTGGCTATGGTGCGCTCTACTTACGGTCTCTCGGGTTTGTTGTCGAAGGCAGATTCAACACCGGGGACCGACCCGATGGCTGGAAGCTGCTGAGCACCGGCCTGGAACGTTTCTGGTTGCGCCAGTATCCAGGCGCGCGAGGATACAACCTCTACACAGAAGTTGCTGTGGAAGCTGATGCCAGTGGCTGGCCGAATTTGGAGATGGCGAGCTTACGCGAGGCTACCGCCTTACTCGACCCCGACCAGAGGCCACTGCTTCTAGCCCAAGCCTACACATGGATGGCAAACGCTGCGATCGCAGCCCATCTGCCTCAGGTTGCCGAGCGCGAATATGCGGACGCTGCCCGATTGTTTGCCGCTGCGCCGCACACCGACGCCAGTCGCAATGCTGAGTTAGATATGGAAGTGCGAGCTTCCCAGCTCGAAGCACATCAGGGACAATTCGATCGTGCCATCGCGCGCCTGACGGTCATCCAAGACGAGATTCGGTCGCTTTCGAACAACTATTTGGTTCAGATGTTCTATTCCACCCTGGGCGAACTCCAGCTCGACAGGCATCGCGAGGAGGAAGCAGAGCAAGCGCTCAGGCCGGCGCTAGCGTTGGCGGAGCGGAACCTCGCGACCCTCAAGTCGGAGGCGGAACGAGCAAGTTGGAGCAAGAACGCGGCTCCCGCTTATCTGGCGCTGGTCGAAGCTGAGCTGGCCCAGGGCCGGTCGGAGGAGGCGCTGGGGACGTACGAGTGGTATCTGGGAGCGCCGCAGCGGATGACAGCGGATTCCAGTGCGAATCGAACGTCGACCGATGGCGCAATGCCGGATGCGTCGCGGTTGACGTCTCGCCTCCCGCTGTTGGTTAAAGAGACAGTGCTCGCCTATGCCGTTTTACCGGACGGGCTGGCCATCTGGGCTTATGACGATCGGGGTGTCGAGGCGCACTGGATTCCGAAATCCACTGAGGGACTGCAAGAGCTGGCGGGCAGATTTCACGATTTGTCTTCCGATCCCAAATCAGACTTGAGCGCCTTGCGCCGGGATGCTCGTGGCCTTTATGAGCTGCTCATAACTCCTGTGGAACAGCACCTCGCGCCCGGGCGGACGCTCGTCATGGAGGCGGGCGGATGGTTAGCTAACGTGCCATTCGAGGCTCTGATCGATGCTAACGGGCGCTACCTGATCGAACGGGTGCCCATGGTTCATTCGAACGGGCAGGATTCACTGGCGAGTCTGCACGACGACACAGAAATTTCCGCTAACTTACCGGCGCTCGTGGTCGGCAGTACGGCTTCATCGTCGGCGGATGGGCTTATTCCGCTTCCCGGTGTCGCTGCGGAAGCGGAGACTGTGGCCAGCGGCTTTCATTCCGCGCGCGTGCTTACAGGCGAGGAAGCCACTCTCGGTGCGGTCGAAAGCCAATTGCCAGCAGCGGCGGTGTTTCACTTTGCCGGACACTCGATCGCAGCTCCCGCAGGCACCGGATTGATGTTCGAAAGCGCGAACGGCAAAACCCAGTCGCACCGCTTGATGGACGCAGCTGCGATCCAACATCTTCAACTCCAAGGGTTGCAACTGGCCGTGCTTTCGGCGTGCAGCACGGCCCCGGGGGGCGGCGGGTCCAGGGGATTCGACAGTGTTACGGATGCCTTCTTGCAAGCAGGTGTTCCGCACATTGTGGCGAGCCGGTGGGCGGTAGAGGAGACCCGAGGATTCGTAAGGGATTTTTATCGCAATGCCCTAGCGGGCCAAAGTGTTTCCGAGGCGGTTCGCATCGCCTCGAGGAATATGCTGGCCAATCCGCGCACATCTCATCCCTATTACTGGGCAGCATTTGCAGCGTACGGACGGCCCTAATCTCTAGCCACCAAGGAGAATTCGATGCAGACCGAAGGCTACTTCAAGGGTACCCTGGTTGCATTAACCGGCGCTCTACTGGCGATGTTCTTCCTGAGCGCTTGCCAGCAAACACAACAGCCGGCTCCGCCCGCAGCGGAATCGAAAGCCGCCCCCACCGAGAAAGTTTTTATTGAGTTTCGGGGGCCGTGGGCTTTTGTTCCTGATCCGAAGGATGCCAAGATGCTGCTGGCGATTGCGCCCAAAGCCAAGGGCCATCGCGATCTCTTTGTGCAGGCTTCGAACGAATCGACATTAGGTGCCGGAGTTTACGAGCTCTCGGTCCCGGCGCATAGTGGGACCGTCGCCGCGACCGCCGACCCCGACATTGCGCAGGCCGATATCGACGCTCAACGCCTGCAACGCGCCCTCGATAACAAGACCGCGCGATACGTCATTCGCCTGCCTGTGCCCGAAGCTTATGTCATTGCGAGCCGGCACAGGATCCGGCTGGACACAAGCTATCCCCCCGACGCGTCGAAGGAGAAAGACTTCGCTACCGCCATTTCGCTCCGCTACGACGTCAGCAGCCGGAACGGGTTTTCGCTGGCGGGCACTCCCGATAACGGCACCTTCAATCCCTTGCTGCTTGAGGTAGAGACGCCGATGGTTCGCTTCGTCATTGTTCCCGGACAGTTCGACGATCCGAATGACAAGTGCAACTCACACTCGCGTGAATCATTCCGGGCGCTGACGGCGCTGCTTCGGTTGAAGTTGTACGTGGATATTCCAAATGACCCTGTTGCTTGCCACGGAAAAGATCCGCAGAACCACCAGGCTGCCAACGCGGCGGGCGGCAGCTTGACGCGCTTGGAACGATTGGTTGCACTCCTAACCGAGAACCTGGCTGAAGTACAAGGTGCGAATACAGCGAATATCGGCCGCGGCATCCCCGATTATCTACCCGTTGCCGTGTATCTCTTCGGTCTGCCCACGCTCGATTGCATCATACCGATTGTCATGCTCAGGCCCGTCCCGGCAGCGCCGAATTCGTGATGCCGAGGCGGAGATAAAAAATTCATTTCCGCCTCTTGGACGAGCGCGCTGGCGATTATCAACGAACGACGAACGGCCAAAAGGGCTACAATAGCCGCGTGAATTCCCCTGTTCCGCCGAAGTCGGCGGTTGAGAACCCGCCTTCGGACAACCGGCATCATCACCGCCATGCCATTTACGCGGCCGAAGCCAGCGGATTGCTGATCATGGCGGTGGTGCTGCTCATTCTCACCGTCATTCGTTATTGGCGCGAGATTCCGTGGAGTGCGCGCTGA
>Ga0210391_10003854_pt1 | contig 12648 bp, 5 predicted proteins | sample IncBWC12OmetaG_FD_160573 | JGI IMG/M metagenome (GOLD analysis project Ga0210391, IMG submission 160573) | Forest soil microbial communities from Barre Woods Harvard Forest LTER site, Petersham, Massachusetts, United States - Inc-BW-C-12-O ... | reverse complement strand
GAAGGAAAGCTGGACTATGAATGGCCCGCGCAGGTGAATCGTCTGATTTCTCGAGGCGGATTTGATCTGATTTTGTCGATCGGGCAAGTGGTGCCGCACGAAGTAATTGGCATGGCGAACTACAACAAAAACATCCTGGTGGGAACGGGCGGACCAGACAGCATCAATCGCAGCCACTATCTAGGAGCCGTCTACGGCATGGAGCGGATCATGGGACGAGCGGACAATCCCGTTCGGCGCGTGCTGAACTACGCGGCATCTCATTTTCTAACCGACCTGCCAATCGTCTATGTCCTCACTGTAGTGGGCCGAAATACTTCCGGAGCAATTGTGGTGCGCGGGCTGTTCATCGGGGACGACTCGGAATGCTTTCACGCTGCTGCGGAGTTGAGTTTCCGCGTGAACTTCACCCTGATGCCTCAGCCGATACGCAAAGCCGTCGTTTACCTCGACCCGCACGAATTTCACAGCACCTGGCTGGGAAATAAAGCGATTTACCGGACGCGCATGGCGATGGCCGACGGCGGCGAACTGATCATACTGGCGCCGGGTGTGCGCGGCTTCGGCGAAGACGTCCGGATCGATAAGTTGATCCGCAAATATGGTTATCACGGCACCGAAGCCACCGTAGCCATGGTGAAAGAGAACGCGGACTTGGCTGCGGACCTAAGCGCGGCGGCGCACTTGATTCATGGATCGTCCGAGGGGCGGTTCCGGGTCACCTGGTGTCCGGGACATTTGACACGCGAAGAGGTGCAAGGTGCGGGCTTCGATTACGCTGAATTGAGCCAGATGATGAAGCTGTACGATCCAGGCAAGCTGCCGCAAGGTTGGAATCGAGTTGCGGGTGAAGAGATTTATTTTATCGAGAATCCCGGATTGGGCTTGTGGGCGTCTCGAGATCGCTTTTAGGGATACGACGGGCCCGCGCGGAAATGCGATCGTCAAATCCGCCTCGGCTAAATAGAGACTCTGGAACGACAACACAGAATTAAATGGGTCATGGAGGAAGCAAACAAAATGTTTCCCGCTCTGGACTTGTCGGGCAAGTTAGCGGTGGTGATTGGCGGGACATCCGGAATCGGCAAGACACTGAGCCTCGGGCTGGCCGATGCCGGCGCGAACGTAATTGCCACGGGACGGAATGCGGCGAATGTGGAAGCGGTCGCCCGGGAGATTGAAGCACGGGGGCGGCACACACTGAGAGTGACGACCGACACACGCGACAAAGCTTCATTGCACCGGTTGCTGGCGGCCTGTTTGGAGCGTTTTGAGAAAGTCGAAATCCTGTTGAATTGCGCGGGCAAGATCAAGCGTGCTCCCACACTGGACTTCCTGGAAAGCGATTGGAACGACATTCTTGACACCAATCTGACGGGAACGCTTCGCGCCTGCCAAGTTTTCGGACAACACATGCTGAGCCGAAAGAGCGGAAGGATCATCAATATTGCTTCGCTGAACAGCTTTGTGGCCCTGCACGAGGTGGCGGCATACGCCGCGAGTAAAGCAGGCGTGGCGGCGCTGACGCGGGCCTTGGCGGTGGAATGGTCAAGAGATGGCGTCTTGACGAATGCCATCGCTCCAGGAGTTTTTCGCACGTCGCTGAATGCGGACCTGCTGGACAACACGCCGCGCGGCAATGAATTGTTGATGCGCACTCCGATGGGACGATTCGGCAGGCTGGACGAACTGGTGGGAGCGGCCGTGTTTCTCGCGTCGGATTCGGCATCGTTCGTGACTGGACAGATTCTTGTTGTGGACGGCGGATTTCTGGCAAGCGGGGTAAATCAATAACCATCACCAGGATACTTTGCGATCAACCCGGATGCCGGTCCAAGGCCGCGCATTGAACAGAATTCGAGGAACTTTTCTATTCTGAGGTGACTTCAATCGCGCTTACAGACGGATAATTCACGTTAGGAGTGAAGTAGATCTCGATTTTGCCCTGCGGCGTGGGTTCAATATCCTGGAAGGATTTGACCAAGGGCTTGGTGCCGGCTTCCTGGAAAATATCAAAGCCTTTTAAAAGAATCGCTCCGTTACAAGAGACATCAAACACACGGCTGCCCACGCCTCCAATGCCGCCATTCTGGACACCAAACCAATGCTCCATAAAGTACAGTCGCAGGGTGTATCTACCCCCCGTCGCGACTGGCACTACATAATGGAAATGCCCAAAACGATGCCATTCGTAAAGTCGGCCATCGGCAACTTTGGACAAATCACCGGCGAAACCGTTAACGCGCCCGCCGATGAAGTACCGGTCTGACACCCAATCATTGCTATTGGAGTCGCGGTAAGGAGAATGCCCAACTACGATCCTGACCGGAAGCATGTGATGCGGAGTGCTCGGCAGAATTTCGACCGCGTTTACAAACGACTCAGGAGTGGCGAAATCCAGATGAATCGTTCCGTCACTCGCGGGTGTGACATCCGTAACCACCTTCGTTGTTGCAATGTCGTTCCCGCCGGCGTCGTCCACGACATCCAAGCTGGTCGGCGGCCCGCCATTGATCGCAAACACCACATTGCGGCTGTTCTCTTGTAGCCCCGCGGTTTCGGCGAACAGGAGATGAGCCTCGTAAGTCCCCGGCGGTACGGGATAGTTGCAATGAAAGATGCCGCGCCGCCCACTGGAAAAGAGCGCGGGCTCTTCAGTTCCTTGGATAGCGTGGCCTGTAACGGAGAACGAGCTTCCTCCCGAGCAGTAATGGTCGCTGTCCCAAATGGAACCGTCGCGATCTATGTAGGGGGAGGAAGCATTGCCCATCGCAACGCGCAGAATTCTTCCGGAAGAGTTGCCCGGAGCAGCGGCGGCGTGGAACTGTTGGGAGCTTTCATGCCCACCCGCTCGATTCCATGTTCTCCAGAGAAAAACCGTTAGTACGGATAGAGAAATCGCAAGAACAGCGATCGCAGCCAGGGTTCCGCTCCGTGTTGCGAACCTGTTCTTGGATTCGCTGCTACCCGACAATTGTGGGATCCTGTCCGGCTTTGACTCCTGCAGCACGGGGGCAGGATTATCTTGCAGATATAGTGTTCGGTCCTTCTCTCGGGAGGAAAGCGTATCGAGAGATTGGTGATTCTGACTCTCATAGAGGTTGGATTCATCCGTTATCGTTCCTGAGCCATTCGAATGAATAAATTTGGGAATATAGTGGCCAGCGGGTAGGCAAATGTGAACGGCGTGTTCTGCCCCAGCGCTTCTATAATAATCTTCTAGTCGCCTTCGTAATGCATGCGCAGTGACGCGGACAATGGTGTCCACCTGCGGGTCAAAGGCTTCCCGGCGGCCAAGGGCGTGCACCGCGATGTTGTATTCCTTGATGTCGTCAATCGCTCCTTCGAAGTACCTCTCGCATACATAGGTCATGAGCCGAACGAGGTTGTTCGTCCGTCCTAAGACACCGGAGGACAATACGTCTTCTACTTCCGCCCGCTCGGCCTCCAGCTTGCTGATTGCCGATTCCAAGCGCATGACTCCTTAGAAAGTGTACCGTCGGCTTGGCAGCCGACTGTTTGAGCGGAAGTATAACTGAAATCACGCGTCATGACACTGAGCTAAACGCCTGAATTTCCGTTGAATTACGTTGGACACTCTCGGAGAATAGGGGCTCTCCCCTTCGATCTCATAGCTACAGAATTGTAACTGTTAATTCACAGTTACCTAACTTCCTTTGCGTATCGGAGTGCTGCTTTACTCGGCCACCAAGTAAGCAAGACCATCACATTGCAGCGTCGTTTCCTGTGCGGCCGTCGCGGTCTATCGGCCAGGAGATCCTGATCACGAAGAGAACCATTCACGCCTATCGAGGAGACACTAAAATGATTCTGGCCCCTTCGAAAAATCGCTATGTTTCGATGATTTGCGCAAAGCGGCGACTCGATTCGGCACTGCTTCGTCTGACGACGGCTGTCGTCATGGCGTTACTGTTCGCGCTAATAGGGACCGGGGATTTCGCCGCGGCGCAGGACATCGTCGGCCGCATCTCCGGGACTATCACTGATGTGCAGGGTGCAGTGGTCCCCGATGCGCACGTCACGATCACGAATGAGGCGACAGGGGTTTCGCGTCCCCCCATTGCCACCAACGGCGCAGGCTTCTATGTGGCGGATGCTCTGCCCGTGGGCACGTATACGGTGACGGTCGAGAAAACGGGGTTTAAGAAAACTACCATCACTGGGAACACCGTCACCGCTGGCGGTCGCTTAACTGTGGATACAAAGTTGGACATCGGCACCGTTTCAGAGACGGTGAGCGTGCAGGCGACGGCGGTCACAACCAATACAACTTCCGGCGAAATCTCGACCACCATCACGAACCAAGAAGTGGAAAACGTACCGCTGAATCAGCGCCACTATGAGTCGCTCGTGGGCCTGATTCCCGGAGCGGCTCTCCAGAGCTCCGGGCTAAGCGCCGCGAGCATAACGAGTGGCTACAATAATACGATCGCGGACATCAACGGCCTGCGGCTGGACGGGCAGAACTGGAGCGTGGACGGCGGGTGGAACCTCGACGCCGGCTCAAACAACAGCGTGTTCAATGAGGTAGGCATTGATTTCATTCAGGAAGTGGACGTGCAGAGTTCGAACTATGACGCTGAGTTTGGCCGCTCCGCTTCAGCCACTGTCAACGTGGTGACCAAAAGTGGAGGAAATCACTATCACGGCGGACTTTTTGAATTCGTTCAGAACAATATTTTCAATGCGGCAAACGCCGGCACCAAGCTGACGTTCGTGCCCAGTGCGACGGTGCCGGCCTTGACCGGGTACAATGCGGTGCCCCCATTTCATTTGAACGACTTTGGATGGGATTTGGGCGGCCCCATCCCGTATCTCCAGAAAGGCAAGCTGTTCTTCTTTGCCGGCCAGGAGTGGAAGAGGTTCCGAGGATCCGCCCCAGGATTGCAGAGTTCGACGGAATCGCAGACGTTCCCCACCGCGGCGGAGGCGGCGGGCAACTTCACCGACGTTCTCACCGGCGCGACGCCACTGACGCTCAAAACGCCGGCGGTCATCCCTGCGAGTTGCGGCGGCATTCTATTCACCGCACCCAACGTCATAAACCCCGCATGTATCACTGGCGACGGCGCCGCCATTGCAAACGTCTACACGACAGCGGCGAAATTATCCACGCTCGGAGGGTTGCCGACCGCGGCCGCTGCGAACAACTTGACTTTCAACCTTCCGAACCCGGCAAACCTTCGCGAGGACATCATACGCGTGGATGAACACTTGAATGAAAAGCAGAGCATCTATTTCCGATACCTGCACGACAACGTTCTGATTACCAATCCTTATTCGACATTCGGGGCTACTCCGGAGGTTCCGGTGGATGCGGACCTGCGCGATCGTCCGGGGTACAACATTCAAATCGGATGGACGTCTGTGCTCAGCCCGAGCCTGATCAACGAATTCAAATTCAACGCCGACTGGCACAAGCAGCGTACTCCGACCGTAGGCACTGCTTTTCTGAAGTCCAATTATGGTTTCCAGTTCATTCCGCCGCTGGGAAGCCCGACGCAGTTCCCCGACGGGCTTCCGCAATTGAGCTTTACGGCTGTTTCGGGTTTCCCGACCGCGGCACCGACCGTCGTGACCGGTCCAGCGCCGAACTTCCTCGAGTCTCCCACAGCCGATATAAGTTTTGGGGATAACTTTTCGGTAATTAAGAGCAACCACGCGATAAAGTTCGGAGGATCTTTCGCTCGGAACCGCAAGACGCAGAACTCGCGCACAAATTACGACGGCTTGGTAACCTTCGCCAATACCGCCGGTCTCACCTCCGGCTCAAACTCGACGGGAGACCCATTCGCCGACGCGCTCCTTGGGAACTTTAGCAGCCTCGCGCAGAACTCAGCGTTAACGGTGGGCCAATTCCGGTTCAATGATCTTGAATTTTATCTACAGGATACTTGGAAGGTTACAAACAAGTTGAGTCTGGTGCTGGGACTTCGCTACATACGCACCACGCCGACCTATGCCAAGGGCAATAATATGACGAACTTCGACCCGTTCACATTCAACGATGCCCTCGTCCCGACCTTTGCGACGCCAGGGACGGGTAGCACCATTAGTCTTGCTTCACCGGGTCTTTGCAGCGGCCCGCAGCTAAACGTCATCGGTACGCCGGTACTTACAATCGAATGCAACGGATTGCAGCGGCCCGGAGGTGTGCCTTTCGACCAAGCTGGCAGCGTTCCTGCTACCTTTGAGAATCCGCAGCTTGTGGATGCTATACCTCCGACGGCAGCACGCGGCTTCTACAATCAGGAAAACCTGTTGTCACCAAGATTCGGCTTTTCCTACGCTCCCTTTGACGATAAGACCGTGGTCCGGGGCGGTTTTGGCATATTCTACGACCACCCGGAAGGAAACCTTTTGGGAAACGGCATCAACTCCCAAGGCTATGTACCATGGGCGCAGTCAGTTTCGATCTCAGGAGTGAACGAGGCATTATCGTCGTTCGATTCCGCTCCGGGCGCCGCTGCATTGCCAGCTCCCAGCACCCTTTCCTTGAGCGGAGTCAATCCCAACCTGGTAGTCGCCCGCAGTTACCAGTATAGCCTCGCAGTGCAGCGCGAACTGCCGCAGGGCATGCTACTTCAAGTAGCTTACGTCGGCGATCTGGGGCGGCACATCCTGCGCGGGGGCAACGCCACCAGCAACATCAATCAACCCACTTGGACGCCGCAGGAGTTCGTACCTATCTCGCCGAACCCGAACACGTATGCGTGTCCTGCTGGAATCAATGCTGCCGCATATGGATGCGCGGGGGGCTTCGCACCCGCCACTCTGGGGAAGGACCAGATTCGTCCCTACTTGGGATACTCGAACCTTGGCATGGCGCTGAGCGACGTGGACTCCAACTATAATTCTTTGCAGGTTAGCCTGAAGAAGCGCTTCGGCTTCGCCACGGGCATGGTTGCATATACGTATTCGAAGGCGTTGGGAGATGGCGGCGGCGCGGCAGACGCTTATAACGAAAATCCCGAGCCGGAATGTCCTTTCACATGCCTTGTCAGCACAGCCGCCAGCCCCGTGGTTGTTACGGGCGGAACCGGCGGAGTAGGGGGAACGCAGTCGGGCGGGGTGGTGGAATCGTGGAAGAGATTTGACTACGGCCTGCTGAGCTTCGACGCGCGGAACATCGTCTCCGCCAGTTTCGTGGTGGAGTCACCTTGGGGCAAGAACTTAAGGGGCGTGGAAGGGGGCTTGGCGAAAGGATGGACGCTGAGTGTGATCATGCACTACCAGAGCGGGTCGCCCTTCACTGCCACGGACACGGTAGCCGTTGGCGGCGCTTCCAACGTGGGTATCACGATTAATCGGCGGGCGGATGGTGTTGCGGGCCAGCCGACTGCGTTTAGCGGCGCATGCTCCAACGCACATGCGATATGCTGGGTCAATCCAGCAGCATTTGCGCCTGAATCCGCACTCGGCGCGGGCGACGCTCCCACCAACAACATCACCGGGCCGGCCTTCTACCAATGGGACCTATCGTTGGGCAAGTTATTCAATTTGCCCCGGGAAGGCATGGGCCTGCAGTTCAGGGTGGATGCATACAACGCCTTCAACCAGACGAACTGGAGCGGTCTCAATGGATTTGCCGTGAATAACGTTGGAAGCGCCAGTTTCGGCCAGATTACCCAGTCCTTCCCGGCGCGCATTCTTCAATTCGGCGCAAAGTTCACTTTTTAAGCCCTTGTCATTCGGGAACGCATTTCATCGGAACAATGTGATTCTGAAGCGAGTGGCTAGTTCAAGGAACAAACAAGCGATCCGGGGCAACAGTACCGCAGTGGCCCCACGAAGCGGTTGGCTCAGCCCGCGCTCGTCGTTCTGTCAATGGCGCCGATCGGGGAGATGGGACGGCGTCCCCCGCCGTCCCTTTCTCTCGCCCGGGACGACCAAAATTCTCGTGTTCGCTTGAATGCATTCAAATTTACGATTGAAGGCGAATCATGAATAATTCGATTCGTTGCCTGGCACTTGCTGTTGGCGCGTTGCTCTGTTCTACCCAAGCGGCGGCACAAGTTGCGCCACTGATTGCGAATACCAATGCGCGTCAGACCACGAGCTTGGACGGCTCGTGGCAGGCGATTGTTGATCCATATGATGTAGGATCGTTGGATTACCGCACTCAGCCTCTGAAAAATAACCACGCGTTCTACAAGAACCATAAACCCGACTCCGAATCGGAGTTAGTCGAATATGACTTCGATACTTCCGGCCAGCTTCAGGTGCCCGGTGACTGGAACACGCAGCGCGAGTCGCTGCTGTTTTATGAAGGAAGCGTCTGGTACGAGCGGTCTTTCGATTACGCAAAATCGCCGAAGAACAGGTTGTTTGTGCATTTCGGAGCGTGCAATTACCTCGCCGCTGTTTACTTGAATGGTGAGGAACTCGGCGAGCACGAGGGCGGCTTCACACCCTTTGATTTCGAAATCACGGATCGGGTAAAGCCACACGGCAATTTCCTCGTTGTCAGGGTCAACAACACTCGCCGAAAGGATCAAGTTCCGACGACGTATACAGATTGGTGGAATTACGGGGGAATCACGCGTCCCGTGACGCTGGTGGAAGTGCCAGAGACATTTGTTCAGAACTACTTCGTGCACCTTGAAAAAGGATCAACGGCCCAAATAGCTGGTTGGGTTCAATTGAACGGGCCAAAACTTCAGCAGAACGTCACAGTCCGGATTCCAGAGGCGGGGCTTAGCAAGACGTTCGCGACGAATTCCATGGGGCGGGCCGAGTTCTCTTTCAGTGCCGGATTAACGCTCTGGACTCCCGAGAATCCAAAACTCAACACGGTCGAGATCGCCACTGAAGCCGATCAAGTGACAGATCGCATAGGTTTCCGTTCCATCGAGGTTCGCGGGACAGAAATCTTGCTCAACGGCAAGTCAATGTTCTTGCGAGGTATAAGCTTTCATGAAGAAGCTCCTACGCGCGCCGGGCGCGCCTGGAGCGAGGACGATGCGCGGACGCTCCTTGGTTGGGCCAAAGCACTGGGCTGCAATTTCGTTCGCCTCGCGCACTATCCGCATAATGAAGCCACGTTGCGCTTGGCCGACCAAATGGGATTGCTGGTCTGGGCCGAGGTGCCCGTCTACTGGACCATCCAGTGGGAAAATCCCGAGACACTGCGCAACGCAGAAAATCAGTTGAGTGAGATGATCGCACGAGATCAAAATCGCGCCTCTCTTATCATCTACTCCGTTGGGAACGAAACTCCCATCAGCGATGCCCGGAATAACTTCCTGCGGCAACTCATTCAGTATGCGCACTCCGCCGACTCCACGCGCCTGGTGTCTGCCGCTCTTCAATCTACTGAAAAGGTGGAGGGGAATCGCACGACCGTCCGTATTGATGATCCGATCGCGAGCGACCTGGATGTGCTCGGCAACAACGAATACATTGGCTGGTACACCGGTCGCCCCGAGGATGCGGATTCGATGGATTGGAGCTCACAGTACGACAAGCCCCTGATCATGAGTGAATTCGGCGGCGATGCGCTGTATGGCTTTCATGGCAGCGCCTCCACACGGTGGACCGAGGAGTATCAGGAAAATCTTTACGAACACCAGATCTCTATGGTGCGGCGCATTCCCTTTCTTCGCGGAATGACACCGTGGGCTCTCAAGGACTTTCGGAGTCCACGGCGAACGCTCCCTCGATTTGAGGATTATTTCAACCGCAAGGGCCTTGTCTCCGATCATGGCGAGAAGAAGGAAGCCTTCTTCACACTGCAAAAGTTTTATCTGGAATTGCAGAGCGCTCAGCAGCCTAAGTAGCCAACGTGCTCGCTCCGCCGACTGTTTCTTCTTGCAATGTATGCTTACCGGAAGTGGGAAGGTGCAGGCGAATACAAAAGGTTGCCACTGAGAGTTCGACGGCAACCACAACAAGCTTGTTCTACGACGGCAAGGGAGCACGAGCGTCGCGACCAAACGCGCAAATGAAGCGTTGGAGCTCGTTAGTTCGAATCACGCCTCCGCAATCAGTTCTCTCCGATTTTGAAAAATCAGTATCAGCGGATGGCACGGTAAACCCGCAGTCGTTTTGGGACCGCCTGACGGTGTCGTCTGCCCGACCGCTGCACGCTCGACATCCATCGATCCATCCATTCATCGTTCGTTATTTTCGCGGTGGTGATTCGAGGCGAGTATTGACGGAGTTGAGTGGTTCTATCTGTCGATTCCGTTGATCGGCGTGGTGCGTGTTCTCCGGCAGAAATACTTGAACCCGGGTTTGCGATCGCTGCCCGAACTACTCCGTATAAGTTAAGAAACGTGGTCACTCACAAATGCGACCTGCGCTACGCGGATTCACCCTTTGCCTTTCGCAGCACGTCCTTTCGCCTCTCGAGCGATCTTCCTTACTTCCCGGACGCCTGACGTTAGCGCTTTCCTACGGCCGGACGCCGACGAACCTTGTTTGATGCGGACTCAAGCCACTGGTGTCGATGAAATTGTACAAACAGGAATGCGCCACGAAGGCAGCGGCCGACCTGACACGCAGCAATCACTAACGCTCAAAGAACCTCGCCCGCTTTGCTGAGGGTGACAAGCGCAGCTCACCGCGCTCTCTCGTGTGCCGGCTGTGCTCCTGGGCGCGGCTGAATTCACCAAATTTGGGATCACCCTTCGCTGGCTGTAGCCGCCACATTTCGTTGGGCCTTCCTGAAAATTCCGGACCAGCTTCTGAAGCCAGGGATGGCTGATGCCAAGTTGCCGAGCCCAATGACGACCCGACGGCCTTTTGCCGCAGACCGTGAGCCACTGGAACACATGTCTGCGAATCATACGCGTTTCCTCTCGACTAAGCCAAGGTCGCGGCGGTCGCCAATCGCTTGATAGTTTTCGCGCTCACTGGTCAATCACCGCTCCATCACTTTTCTTTGCATTCAGGCGGCGTGGAATTACTCCTTCCGGCGCGCCAATCTCTTCGCGGCGTTCGTCCATGTGAGCAAGAATCAAGGCCAGATTGTCTGTCTCTCTATCAACAGTCAGTGTAGCGGGCGGAGTTCCTTCAACTCTATTACTCAAGCTCAAGATGGCGGCAATGTTGCCATTGAGGCTCTGCACAATCCAAACATCTGCGATTTGCTGCGTGTAGGTACGGCCACGGGTCTTCAACGACCGTTTCGTGCCTACTTGCGGCAGCCGTTCGCAGAGTGCTTTACTGAGCAGGTGAGCGGCCTTTTGTGGTTCCGAAGAACGACCTTTCGGATTGCCCGACTCACCAGGCTGGAAGCACGTGGCGATCAACCATGGCGAATCCGGCGGTATCGCCGTATCTATCGAAGTATTTTGTGGAGGTAACGACATCAGTGAAAAGAACGGCGGTGTTCGTCTTGTGCTAGCGCAACTGTTCGTCAATCTCTGCGCGTGCTTTGAGGAGCCGGTCGATATTGGTTTCTGGCGTATCCATTGGTTTTGCGTCAGGCCGTTTTTCGAAATCGCGGGGCAATCAGACACCCGAAACCACGGTTCCCGATTTGATTTCGTACCCTGCGCATCATATGCTTTCCCTTCGAGTGACACAAAGAAACAATCAAAACTGAGATTGGACTGGTCGCCGGAACAGATTTCCGGATGGCTGAAAATCCAATATCCCGAGGACGAGAGTCTGCGCGTGTCCCACGAGACGATTTACCGTAGCTTATTCATTCAAGCGCGTGGAGTGCTGAAGAAAGAGCTGTTGGGGCATCTGCGATCCAAGCGTCGCATGCGCCGCTCGCAGCACTCGCATATCTTTAGAGACAGGCGCGGGCAGATCGTCGATGCCGTTTCCATTCGGGAAAGACCCGCAGAAAGCCGGGACCGCGCGATTCCAGGCCATTGGGAGGGCGACTTAATCAGCGGTTCAAAGAACAGTCACATGGTGACCTTGGTGGAGCGACACTCGCGCTTCACGGCACTGGTAAAGGTGCCCAGCAAAGATACGGCGGTGGTCGTCGCAGCGCTGACGCGGCATGTTCGTAAGTTACCCACGGCGCTGCGACGCTCCCTGACCTGGGATCGCGGACTGGAGATGGCGAAACACAAAACCTTCACGGTAGCCACGAACGTGAAAGTTTACTTCTGTGATCCGCAAAGCCCTTGGCAGCGCGGCTCGAACGAAAACACCAATGGGCTATTACGACAATACTTCCCGAGGGGAACAGACCTGTCCGGCTATACGCAGTCGGAACTGGACAAAGTCGCGCCGCGCTTAAATCAACGGCCAAGAAAAACCCTGGGCTTTCAAACTCCTGCGTGTAAACTTCGAGCCAGTGTTGCATCCACCCATTGAGACCGCCGCGTTAACCAGGCATGTGGATTACTCCCGAGTTGCCCGTCAGCCGGGAACAACCGAGATCGCTTACTACAAGCCGACTTCTCGTTACTTATTTTGATCGCGACATGGAGTTTGTCTGGACTCCGAAGCATTTGGACAAAATGAGCTTCCACCGGAGTTCGTCGGTTCAAATTAAGCCTCTGCAACCAACAAATTCTTTCTTTTCGGCGAACCCCGCAACCATCCGAATTGACAGTCTAGATTTCCAATCCGGCAGACGATCAAAAAAAGGGAGATAGTTTCCGAACCGCCGTCATGCGAGAGGCGTCTGTTATGGGCCGCTTCATGAACCCAAAACGG
>Ga0210391_10003853_pt1 | contig 12654 bp, 2 predicted proteins | sample IncBWC12OmetaG_FD_160573 | JGI IMG/M metagenome (GOLD analysis project Ga0210391, IMG submission 160573) | Forest soil microbial communities from Barre Woods Harvard Forest LTER site, Petersham, Massachusetts, United States - Inc-BW-C-12-O ... | reverse complement strand
AGGCGGCGTCCGGCGTCTGCGGGGTGATCAAGCTCGTGATGGCACTGCGCCACGGGATGCTGCCGCGGACCCTGCACGCGCGGGAGCCCTCGCCGCACATCGACTGGTCGGCGGGCGATGTGAAGCTCCTGGCGGAGGCCCAGCCGTGGCTTGCCGGCAGGCGCCCGCGTCGCGCGGCCGTCTCCTCGTTCGGGGTCAGCGGCACGAACGCGCACCTGATCGTCGAGGAGGCCCCGCCGCTGGGTGAGCCAGGGGAGGCGGTGAGCGAGCCGGCCGTAGTCGTGCTGACGGTGGGCGTGCCGTCCACACCCGTGCCGGCGGCGATCGTGCCGTCCACACCCGCACCGGAGGCGAGCGACCCCGCGCCGGCGGCGAGCCAACCGACCACGCCCGCGCTGGAGACGATCCCGCTGCTGCTGTCGGCCAGGTCGGAGGCGGCGCTGCGCGCGCAGGCAGAGCGTCTGCGCGCCCACCTGCAGGACCAGCCGCAGCTCACTCCGCTCGACATCGCGTTCACGCTCGCGACTGCGCGGGCACGGCTCGAGCGGCGGGCGGCAGTGATCGGCTGCGACCGCGACGCGTTGCTCGCCGGGCTTGCCGCACTCGCGCGTGGCGAGCCGGCGGCCAGTGTGCTGGAGGGATCGGAGCGCACAGGCAGAACGGCCTTCATGTTCACCGGCCAGGGCGCGCAGCGGCCCGGGATGGGTCGCGCGGCATACCGCGCCTTCCCGGTCTTCGCCCAGGCGTTCGACACGGTCTGCGCCGCGCTCGATCCGCTCGTGGGCCGGTCACTGCGGGAGCTGCTGTTCGCCGAGGAGGGGTCGTCCGAGGCGGCGCTGCTCGACCGCACCGAGTTCACGCAGGTCGCCCTCTTCGCGGTCGAGGTCGCCCTCTTCCGGCTCGTCGAGTCATGGGGGATCGTGCCCGATCTGCTGATCGGGCACTCGATCGGCGAGCTCGTCGCAGCGCACGTCGCCGGAGTGCTGTCGCTGGCCGACGCGGCGGTGCTGGTCGCCGCTCGCGGACGGCTGATGGGCGCGCTAGAAGCGGGCGGGGCGATGGTTGGGATCGAGGCGTCCGAGGAGGAGGTCCGTGAGAGCCTCGCCGGGCTCGAGCGGCTGTCACTCGCCGCCGTCAACGGACCGCGCGCGGTGGTCGTCTCCGGCGACGCCGAGGCAATCGACGGGTTGGCAGCCGGTTGGGCGGCCCGGCAGCGCAAGACGACTCGCCTGAACGTCAGCCATGCGTTCCACTCCCACCGGATGGATCCGATGCTCGAGGAGCTCGGTCGTGTCGCGGAGGGTCTCAGCTTCGGGCGTGCGCGGATCGCGATCGTCTCGAACGTGTCCGGCGAGCCGGCTGGGGAGGAGCTCGCGACGCCGCAGTACTGGGTCCGCCACGTGCGCGAACCGGTGCGCTTCGCCGACGGCATCGCCGCGCTCGCGAGCGCCGGGGTGACGCGTTTCTGCGAGCTCGGCCCCGGCGGCGTGCTGGCGGCGCTGGCGCACCGGTGCCTGGGAGATGACGAGCGGACGCTGATCGCCCCCGCCCTGCGCGCCAACTGCTCGGAGCCCGAGGCGCTGACGAGCTTCGCCACGCAGTTCCACGCCGCTGGAGGGCGCGTCGATTGGAATGCCTTCTTCGCCGGACGCGGGGCGCGCCACGTCGATCTCCCGACCTACGCCTTCCAGCGCGAGCGCTACTGGCTCGCATCCGAAACCGGCGGGCTGCGCTCGCGGGGTGGCGCCGGCGACCTCTTCGCCGCCGGGATCGGCGCCGTCGAGCACCCGCTGCTCGGTGCCGCCCTCCCGCTCGCCGGGGATCGGGGTTGGGCATTCACCGGCCGTCTCTCCCTCGCGACCCATCCCTGGCTGGCCGATCACGCGGTGCACGACACGGTGCTCCTGCCGGGCACGGCGTTCCTCGAGCTCGCGCTCGGCGCCGGCCGGCAGGTCGGGTGCGAGATCGTCGAGGAGCTGACGTTCGAGGAGCCGCTCGTGCTGACCGAGCAGTGTGGGGTGCGGCTGCAGCTCACGCTGGGCGAGTGCGAGGAGTCGGGTCGGCGACTTCTCGCGATCTTCTCCCGGGCGGACGACTCGTCCGGCGAGGAGGCCGGTGACCGAACGTGGGAGGAGCCCCGTGGCCGAACGGGGCAGGAGTCCGGGGACGAAATCGGGGACGAAACCAAGGGCGAAACCGAGGACCAGGCCGGGGACGAGGCGGGGTGGACCCGCCATGCCAGCGGCGTGCTCGCGCCTGCGCCCGCCACGGACGACGTCGTCGAGGGCGCCATCGCGCAGCTGCGCGAGGAGGCGTGGCCACCGGAGGGCGCCGAGCCGATCGAGGTCGAGCACCTGTACGACCGTCTGGCGGAGATCGGCTTCGGCTACGGCCCTGCGTTCCAGGGAGTCGAGGCGGTCTGGCGCCGCGGCGAGGAGGTCTTCGCGGAGGTCGGCCTGAGCGAGCGTCAGGCTGCCGAGGCGGCTGGCTTCGCCTTGCATCCCGCGCTGTTCGACGCGGCTCTCCACGCCTGGCTGTTCGTTCGGAGCGAGGGACTCCAGCCGGACACACTGCCGCTGCCGTTCGCGGCGAGTGGCGTCCGCGTGCACTCATCCGGCGCGGCGTCGCTGCGGGTTCGCCTGGGCCCCGCGGGCGAGGACGCGCTGAGCATGGTGGCGCTCGACGGCGCCGGCGAGCCGGTGATGTCGCTCGACGCGCTCACGGCACGGCCCGTGGACGCGAGCCGGCTCGTGGGTGCGCGCCCCACCCATCGGGACTCGCTGCTCCGTCTGGAGTGGCCGGAGATGGAGGCGGATGCGTCGCGCCGCTCGGCAGATGCGATGCCGCCGCGTCTGGCGATCCTCGGCGACCTGCGGGTGCGAGGCGTCGAGGCCGACCGCCACGCCGACCTGCGCGCGCTCGGCGAGGCGGTCGAGCGGGGCGCTTCGGCGCCCGACTTCGTGCTCGCCGCCGCGACGGTCGGCGGGGGTAAGGAAGAGGCCGGCGTAGGCGGGGAGGCGCCTGACGCACGTGGCGAGGCGGTTGGCGCAGGTGGGAAGGGTGCTGACGCAGGCGGGGAGGCGCTCGTGCGCGCGGTGCGTGCGGGCGTCATACGGACGCTCGAGCTGCTCCAGGCATGGATCGCCGAGGAGCGCCTGGCGGACGCGCGACTCGTGATCGTTACCCGCGGCGCGGTCGCCGCTCGAGACGGCGAGGCGCCCGATCTCTTCGCGGCGCCGGTGTGGGGGCTTGTGCGCAGTGCCCAGTCCGAGCACCCGGGCAGCTTCCTGCTCGTCGATCTCGACGACGGTGGCGGGGAGAGGGATGGGGATGCGGAGGGGTACGGCCCCGGCGATGGCGCGCGAGGCGAGGTGCGGTATGGGGACGGCCACGGCAACGACGCGCGGGGCCAGGATGGGGAGGTCTCCTGGCCGGCGCTGCTGGCGAGCGGTGAGCCGCAGCTGGCCGTGCGCGGCGGCAGTGCCTACGTGCCGCGCCTGGTGCCACTCGAGAGCGGCACAGTGCTCCCGCCGGCACCCAAACCCCTCGATCCCGACGGCACCGTGCTGATCACCGGCGGCACGGGCGGCCTGGGCGCGTTGGTGGCTTGTCACCTTGCCGCGGCGCACGGCGCTCGCCACCTGCTGCTGGGCAGTCGTCGCGGGCGCGAGGCCGAGCGCGCGGGGGAGCTCGAGACGAAGCTCGCGGAGCTCGGCTGCGAGGTGGAGTTCGCGGCGTGCGACGTCGCGAACCGCGATCGGCTCGCGGCGCTCCTACACTCGATCCCGCCGGAGCGCCCGCTGCGCGTCGTGATCCATGCGGCGGGCACGCTCGACGACGGGTTGATCGAGACGCTGAACGCCGAGCAGGTCGAGCGGGTGATGCGCCCGAAGGTCGATGCGGCGCTGCACCTGCACGAGCTGACCGAGCACCTGGAGCTCTCGGAGTTCATCCTCTTCTCCTCGGGAGCGGCGACGCTGGGTGCCCCGGGGCAGGGCAACTACGCGGCCGCGAACGGCTTCCTCGACGCGCTCGCCCGCGGGCGCCGCGCGCAGGGGCTCGCGGGAACCTCGCTGGCGTGGGGACTGTGGGCTCAGGCCGGGGGCATGGAGGGCGGGCTCGAGCAGGAGGACATCGAGCGGCTGGGCCGCTCCGGCCTGCTTGCGCTGCCCGTGGCCACGGGTCTCGAGTTGCTTGACAGCGCGCGGGTGGCGGACGAGCCGCTCCTGCTGCCGGCGCGCCTGGACACCTCCGCGCTGCGCGCGCAGGCGCGGGCGGGGCTGCTGCCGGCGATGCTGCGGAGTGTGGTGCGCGCGCCTCCGCGCCGTGCGGCCGATGCCCGCTCACTGGCGCGGCGCCTCGCCGGCGTGCCGGAGGCCGAGCGAGACGCCGTCGTCCTCGACCTCGTGCTCGCGCAGGTCGCCGCGGTGCTGGGGCACGGCTCAGCGGACGCCGTGGATCCGACGCGCGCCTTCAAGGACCTGGGGTTCGACTCGCTCGGCTCGATCGAGCTGCGCAACCGCCTCTCTCTGACGACCGGCGTGCGGCTGCCTGCCACGCTTGTGTTCGACCATCCGTCGCCGGCCGCCGCGGCCCGCTTCCTGCGCTCGCGGGTGGAGGGCGCCGAGCGTGAGGCACCCGTGACGGCGCGTAGGCGCTCGCGCGTGAACGAGCCGATCGCGATCGTGGGGATGAGCTGCCGCTACCCCGGCGGGGTGCGTTCCCCAGATGACCTCTGGCGGCTCCTCGAGACGTCCACGGACGCGATCTCGCAGTTCCCGACCGACCGCGGCTGGGACCTCGAGCGCCTGTACGACCCCGACTCCGCCCGGCGCGGCACGTGTTACGCCCGCGAGGGCGGGTTTGTATACGACGCTGGGGAGTTCGACCCTGACTTCTTCGGGATCAGTCCGCGCGAGGCGCTCGCGATGGACCCCCAGCAGCGGTTGCTGCTGGAAGTAGCGTGGGAGGCGTTCGAGGACGCGGGTATCGACCCCGTGTCGCTGCGCGGAAGCGATACCGGCGTATTCGCCGGCATCATGACCCAGGACTACGGCTTTGCCGCCGGCGCAGGTTCGCTGCCGGACGAGGTCGAGGGCTACATGGCGACCGGTGTCGGCGGGAGCGTGGCGTCGGGTCGGCTGGCATACGTGTTTGGGCTGGAGGGGGCGGCGGTGACGGTCGACACGGCGTGCTCGTCGTCGCTGGTGGCGCTGCACCTGGCGTGTCAGGCGGTGCGTCAGGGGGAGTGCGAGATGGCGCTGGCGGGTGGCGCGACGGTGATGTCGACCCCCTTCCTGTTCGTCGAGTTCAGCCGCCAGCGCGGCCTCGCCCCGGATGGGCGGTGCAAGTCGTTTGCGGGAGCAGCGGATGGGGTGAGCTGGGCCGAGGGCGCCGGCCTGCTGCTGCTCGAGCGACTCTCGGATGCGCGCCGCAACGGTCATCGGGTGCTGGCGGTGGTGCGCGGCAGCGCGACCAACCAGGATGGGGCGAGCAATGGGTTGACGGCGCCGAACGGACCCTCGCAGGAGCGTGTGATCGGTCGGGCGCTCGCGAACGCGGGCCTCGCGGCGGGCGACGTGGACGCGGTCGAGGCGCACGGCACCGGCACGACGCTTGGCGATCCGATCGAGGCGCAGGCGCTGCTGGCGACCTACGGCCAAGGGCGTGAGAACGGTCCGCTGCGACTCGGGTCGATCAAGTCGAATATCGGCCACTCCTCCGCGGCGGCGGGTGTCGCGGGCGTGATCAAGGTGGTGATGGCGATGCGTCACGGGGTGCTGCCGGCGACGTTGCACATCGATGAGCCCTCGCCGCACGTGGACTGGTCGGCGGGCGATGTGCGGCTGCTGAGCGAGGCGGAGCCGTGGCCCGCGGGTGAGCGCACCCGTCGCGCGGGAGTCTCCGCGTTCGGTGTCAGCGGCACCAACGCACACGTGATCATCGAGGAGCCCCCGCTGCCGCAGGGGCTATCTCAGCCGCATGGGGATCCGCGGCTGCACGGGGCATCGCAGTCGCACGAGGCTGCGCAGTCGCACGAGGCTGCGCAGTCGGACGAGGCTCCACAGACGGACGAGACTCCGCAGTCGCACGAGGCTCCGCGGTCGGGTGAGCAGCTCGTCGTGCGCGAGCCGCCGGCGCTCCCCCTGCTGCTCTCGGCGAAGAGCGAGGCGGCGTTGCGCGCTCAGGCCGCGCGGCTGCACGCGCACCTTCAGGCGCGCCCCGAGCTCGCGCTGCTTGACGTCGCCTTCTCGCTCGCGACCACCCGCGCTCAGTTTCAGCGGCGCGCGGCTGTCGTCGCCGGCGACCGCGACGCGCTGCTCGTGGGACTGGAGGCGCTGTCGCGCGGCGAGCCGGCGGCAGGTGTCGTGAGGGGCGCAGCCGTCGGGGGCGGCAAGACGGCGTTCATGTTCACGGGGCAGGGCGCGCAGCGCGCGGGCATGGGCGCGGAGCTGTATCGGTTCTTCCCGGTGTTCGCGGAGGCGTTGGACGCGGCGTGCGCCGAGCTCGACCGGCATCTGGGCCACTCGTTGAAGGAAGTCATGTTTGCGGCCGAGGGGTCGGCGGAGGCCGAGCTGCTCGACCGCACCGAGTTCACGCAGGCAGGGTTGTTTGCGCTCGAGGTGGCGTTGTTTCGGCTGCTGGAGTCGCTCGGGGTCAGGCCGGACTATCTGATCGGTCACTCGATCGGGGAGTTGGTGGCGGCGCACGTCGCCGGCGTGCTCTCGCTGGCGGACGCCAGCGCATTCGCGGCAGCACGCGGGCGGCTCATGGGAGCGCTTCCCGAGGGTGGCGCGATGCTGGCGGTGCAGGCCGCGGAGGGCGAGATTCGCGAGAGCATCGCGGGAAGCGAGGAGTGCCTGGCGCTAGCCGCGGTCAACGGGCCGGCCTCGGTGGTGGTATCCGGCGCGGCGGGGGCTGTCGAGGAGCTGCGGGCAGATTGGCGGGGACGGGGGCGCCAGACGACGCTTCTGCGCGTGAGCCATGCGTTTCATTCGCCGCTGATCGAGCCGGCGCTCGAGCAGCTCCGCGACATCGCCGCGGGCCTCGATTTCGAGCGTCCACGGATTCCGATCGCCTCCAATGTGTCGGGTGAGCTGGCCGGAGACGAGCTGACCAGCCCCGACTATTGGGTGCGCCACGCGCGCGAGACCGTCCGTTTCGCCGACGGCGTGCGCGCACTCGAAGCGGCCGGTGTGAGCCGCTTCTTGGAGCTTGGCCCGGACGGCGTGCTGTCGTCGCTGACGCGCCAGTGCCTGAGCGAGGAGCTCGAGGGGCGGGCGCTGATCGCCCCGGCGCTGCGGGGCGATCGTCCCGAGCCGCAGGCGCTGAGCGGGTTCCTGGCCGCGGCGCACACCGGCGGCGTGGCGCTCGATTGGCCGGCGTTCTTCGCGCGAGGAGCGGCGCGCCGCGTCGATCTCCCGACCTACCCATTCCAGCGCGAGCATTTCTGGCTCGAGTCCGTGCCGGGAGTGGGCGACCTGCGGGCGGCCGGGCTGCGCGCCGCCGACCACCCGATGCTGGGCGCGGCGGTGCGGGTCGCCGAGCGCGACGAATGGCTGTTCAGCGGGAGCCTCTCGATGGCGACGCACCCCTGGCTGGCCGATCACGCGGTCCTCGACACGCCGCTGCTGCCCGGCACCGCATTCGTCGAGCTCGCGCTTGCGGCCGGTGCTCGTGCCGGTTGCGAGGTGATCGAGGAGCTGACGCTGGAGGCGCCGCTGGTTGTGGCCGGCGAGGGGGCCGTTCAGTTGCAGCTCGCGGTGGCCGAGCCCGACGAGGCGGGGCGGCGGACGGTCGTCATCCACTCCCGCCCGGATGCCGCCGATGGCGAGGAGCTCGAGGATGAGACGCAGTGGACCCGTCACGCGAGCGGCATGCTCGCCACAGCGGCGGACGCGGACGACGCTGTCGAAGCGGCGTTCGCGCAGCTCCGCGGGCAGGCGTGGCCGCCGGAGGGCACCGAGCCGATCGAGGTCGAGCATCTCTACGACCGCCTGGCGGAGGTCGGCCTCGGCTATGGCCCCGCGTTCCAGGGGGTCGAGGCGGCATGGCGCCGCGGCGAGGAGGTCTTCGCGGAGGTCCGCCTGGGTGAGCGTGAGGCGGCCGAGGCGGACAGCTTCGCCGTCCACCCGGCGCTGTTTGACGCGCTCTTCCATCCGGTCATCGGCGTCGCGCTCGAGGAGCACCCCGAGCAGCGTGGTCTGTTGCTGCCGTTCTCGTTCTCGGGTGTACGACTGGACCGCCGCGGCGCCTCGTCGCTGCGGGTCCAGATTGCTCCCGCGGGCGAGGGCGCCGTGCGCATCACGTCCTGCGACCACGAGGGCCTGCCGGCGCTCTCTGTTGCATCGCTGGCGGCGCGGCCGGTGCCGACGGACCAGCTCGCGGGGGCACGGGGCGGGCAGCACCCTTCGCTGTTGCGCCTGGAGTGGGCGCAGCTCCCGCCGATCGAGGCCACGCCGCCACGCCTGACGACGATCGGCGGCGATGACGCCCACCTGCAGTGGCGGGGCGGCGCCGATCGCCATGCGGATCTTCGGGCGCTGGGCGAGGCGATCGAGGGAGGCGCGCCGATGCCCGATGCCGTGCTCGCCCTCGCGCCGGTCATCGACACCGCCGGCGAGCTCGCGCAGCGCGCCCGCGCGGGGGTGCGGCGGACATGCGGGCTGTTGCAGGGATGGCTGGCGGATGAGCGGCTGGCGGAGGGACGGCTGGTGGTGGTGACTCGCGGGGCGGTCGCGATCGGGGAGCTGGAAGCCCCCGACCTGGCGGTGGCGCCGGTGTGGGGGTTGGTGCGCAGCGCCCAGTCCGAGCACCCTGGCCGTTTCCTGCTCGTCGACCTCGAACCCGACGGCGAAGAAGGTAGCGGGGAGCGGGAGATCCCCTGGGGGATGCTGCTTGCAGCCGGCGAGCCACAGCTCGCGGTGCGCAGGGGCTCGGTCTACGTGCCGCGGCTCGCGCCGCTCGGCGAGGCCCCGATGCCAAATGCGCGCGCCGGGGGGGTGCTCGATCCCGGCGGCACCGTGCTGATCACCGGAGGCACGGGTGGCCTGGGCGCGCTGGTGGCGCGCCACCTCGCGGAGGCGGACGGCGTCCGTCATCTGCTGTTGGCGAGCCGCGGCGGCCGCCGAGCCCCGGGGGCAGAGGAGCTCGCGGTGGAGCTTGCGGACCTGGGTTGTGAGGCGAATGTGGTGGCGTGCGATGTCGCGGACCGCGATCAGCTCGCTGCGGCGATCGGCGCGGTTTCCCAGGAGCACCCGTTGACGGCGGTGATCCACGCCGCGGGGGTGCTCGAGGACGGTGTGATCGAGACGCTGAGCGCCGAGCAGCTGGAGCGGGTGCTGCGTCCGAAGGTCGACGCGGCGCTCCACCTGCACGAGCTGACGGCGGGCCTGGGGCTCTCGCAGTTTGTCCTGTTCTCCTCGATCACGGCCACGCTCGGCGGTCCGGGGCAGGGCGGCTACGCGGCCGCGAACGCATTCCTGGACGCGCTCGCGCACTGGCGGCGCGCGCGGGGGCTGGCGGGGACCTCGCTGGCATGGGGGCTGTGGGCGCAGGAGACGGGGACCGGGATGGGCGGCGGCCTCGGCGAGGCCGATCTGGCGCGGCTCGGCCGTCTGGGGATCGCTCCGCTCTCCAGCGACCAGGGTCTCGAGCTGCTCGACATGGCACGGACGAGCGACGAGCCGCTGCTGATGCCGGTGCGCCTGGAGATGGCCGCGCTACGTGCTCAGGCGCGTGCCGGGATGCTGCCGGCATCGCTGCGCGGCATCGTGCGGACACCTGCACGGCGGGCGACCAATGGCGGCTCCCTTGCGGGGCGGCTGGCCGAGCTCCCGGAGAGCGAGTGGGACACGGCCGTGCTGGAGCTGGTGCGCGGACTGGTGGCGGCGGTCCTGGGGCATGCCTCGCCCGCGACGGTGGCGGTGGACCGCAGCATGCACGAGCTCGGCCTGGACTCGCTGAGCGCGGTCGAATTGCGCAACCGGCTCAGTCACGCGACCGGACTGCGGCTGCCGGCGACGATCGCCTTCGACGCCCCCACCCCTGCGGCGATGGCACGCTACCTGCGCGAGCGGGTGGAGCAGCAGGGGCGCGTGGAGCGCAATGGCGCCGCGCCCGCGCACGGCGAGGCAGCGGGGACGTTCGGCGCTCTGCTGCGCAGCGCTCACGAGCGCGGGGCAATTTCCGAGGTGATCCCGCTGCTGCTGGAGGCATCGAAGCTCCGTCCGGCGTTCGGCTCGCTCGCGGAGCTCGGGCGCCCGCCTCGTCTCGCGACGCTGTCGGGTGGAGACCTCGCTCCGCTTCTGGTTTGTCTTCCATCCTTCCTTCCCGGATCGGGCCCACATCAGTTCGCGCGGCTCGCACACGGCGTCGGCGCCGCGGGCAGCGTCTCGGCGCTCTCGCTCCCCGGCTTCCGGCCCGCCGAGCCTGTGCCGCGATCGTGGAGCGTCGCAGTCGAGGCTCTCGCCGAGTCGGTGCGGGGGATCGCCGAACGCGAGCCGTTCGTGCTCGTCGGCTACTCCACGGGAGGGACGTTGGCGCATGCGCTCGCCGGATGGCTGGAGAACGAGAGCCTCCCTCCGGCGGGTGTCGTACTGCTCGACACCTATGCGCCCGCCGCGGAAACCGAGTGGGAGCGGCGCGAGGTTCTCGCCGGCGTGCTGAGCCTGATGGTCGAGCGCGATCACGAGCTGATGTCGCTCGACGACGACAACCTGCTGGCGATGGCCAGCTACGTGCGTCTGCTGGAGGAGTGGGAGCCGGCGTCGATCGCGGCGCCGCTGCTGTTGATTCGAGCGAGCGAGGCGCTCGGTGGCGCGTCGGGGGCGAGCCGCCTGCCGCCGGGGCAGGCGCCGGATGAGATCGTGGAGGTGGCAGGCGATCACTTTGCGTTGATCGAGCACGCGGCCGAGGAGACCGCGAGGGCGATCGTGGCGTGGGTGGGGTCATTCACTGCGTCCGCTGGTATGGCCGAGGCGGTGCTCGATGGGACGAGCCGATGATTTGGCAAGTGGGTGTGACACACCTATGATTCCGGCACATCAGCGACTCGGAGGTACGATGAGCACCGATTCCACATCCACCCTGAAGACACGCCTCCTGAATCGCATCGGCAAGCTCTACATCCGGTACCTGCAGCTGGATTATGGGATGCGTCATTGGGGAACCACCGAGCAGGATTACGAGCTGTCGTTTCCGTGTGATCGCTACGTCCGCGAGCCGCACGGAAACTCCTATCGAGCGGTGGACATCCAGGCGCCGGCTGAGATCGTCTATCCCTGGCTGTGCCAGCTGCGCCTCGCGCCCTACAGCTATGACTGGGTCGACAACTACTGCCGGCGGAGCCCGAAAGAGCTGATCCCCGGCGCCGCGCGAGTCTCGGTCGGGCAGCGGTGGTTCATAAAAATCTTCGAACTCGCGGAGTTCGAGACCGGAAGGCATCTGACTCTGTACATTGGACGTGCGCGCTGGTTCTGGGGCCCAGACGTCGGTGCCACCTACCTCCTGGTGCCTCGCGACTCCGGTAGTTGCCGCCTGGTCGTCAATGTCGCCGCCTACGACAGCGGTGGGATCGCCGGGTTCATTCGAAAAAAGACATTCCCCGCGGGGGAGCTTGTGATGATGCGAAGGCAGCTGCTCAACATCAAGCTGCTGGCAGAGGCCCAGGCTCGCGAGGGTGAAGGATCCGCGCCGGCAACGGTCGATGGTGAGGCGTCCGCGCCGGCAATGGTCGATGGTGAGGCGTCCGCACCGGCAACGGTGTAGCCGTGATCGAAGTCCGCCCGATCGAGCCGTCTGACGCCGGCGAAGGCTCGCGCATCCTCTACGAGGCGTTTCGCGAGATTCACGACTATCACCGCTTCCCGGGGGCTTATCCAACGCTTGAGGTCGCCGCGCACTTCGCTGACCAGTTCATCGACCATCCGTCGATCTGGGGTGTCGTCGCCGTGTCTGACGGGCGCATCATGGGCTCCAGCTTCATCGACGAGCGCGGTCCGATCAGGGGCATTGGCCCGGTGAGCGTCGACCCGCAGACGCAGGATCGCGGTGTCGGGCGTCGCCTGATGGAAGCGATGCTCGAGCGCAGCAGCGGCGCTCGCGGTGTCCGCCTGTCGCAGGACTCGTTCAATCGATCCTCACTGGCGCTCTATGCGTCGCTGGGCTTCGAGGTCAGAGAGCCGGCGGTCCTGGTCGGTGGGCGGCCGGGCAGCGCTCCGCGGTCCGGGTTCGATATCCGTCCCTTGGAAGAGAACGACATCGAGGAGTGCGAGCGATTGTGCCTGTCCGTCCATGGTTTCGAGCGTACCGACGAGCTGCGCGATGCGCTGCGGACGCCGGTCTTCTCACCGCTCGTGGTGGTTCGCGATGGTCGGATCGCCGCCTACGCCACCACGCTGAGTTACTTCCCAGCCGCCCACTCCGTCGCTGCGAGCGAGGACGACATGCGCGCCTTGATCCTCGGCTCCGCTGCGATCGACGCGCAGCCGGCGTCATTCCTTTTGCCGACGCGGCAGAATGGCCTGTTCCGCTGGTGCCTGAGCGAGGGGCTGCGCATCGTCAAGCCCGTGACCTACATGACTGTCGGTGAGTACCGCCAGCCAGACGGCTGCTGGATTCCGTCGATTCTGTACTGACTGCACGCGGCCCGAC
>Ga0210391_10003852_pt1 | contig 12657 bp, 11 predicted proteins | sample IncBWC12OmetaG_FD_160573 | JGI IMG/M metagenome (GOLD analysis project Ga0210391, IMG submission 160573) | Forest soil microbial communities from Barre Woods Harvard Forest LTER site, Petersham, Massachusetts, United States - Inc-BW-C-12-O ... | reverse complement strand
GAGGGTTGCTGGTTGCCATTGCGCCGGAGACCCTGGATGAAGTCAAACGCGTCCTGGGAAACATCGAGCCCATCGGGATCCTGGAAGGGCCGGGAAAATGGTGCGTCAGGCTATCCGGTCAATAGCCGCCGCGAGCGCCCTGTCTTTTTCCGTGACGATATCTCCGGCACTGTGTGTGTTTAACCGTATCTCAACGGTATTATACACATTCGACCAGGAAGGGTGGTGGTCCCTTTTTTCCGCTTCAAGGGCTACCCTGGTCATGAAAGCAAAGGCTTCGGAAAAGTCCTTGAAGGTGAATTTGCGGTAGAGCGCGTTGTTTTTTTCTTCCCACATAGGTGCTGGTGACGCGCCTCCGGCGCGACAGGGTTAAAATATGAGGTGTTGTTTATTGCGAATACTTGGCAGGGGCAATTCCGTTACAAGCTGTATGTTGTCCATTTTCTTGAGTTCCTGCTGCAGACTCTGCCAATCTTCATCTTTTTGCTCGCCCCCCTTGGCAATCCAAAGGAAATCGAGGTACTTGAATTCGGGGAGGAGGAACTCCCCGTCAAATTGGTTGTTGTACAGGTAATGCCTCAGGGCGCCCATGGGCTCCGCGAATTCGTAAATGGCAAAAAAATACATCCTGTTTTTCTTACTCAATTTGATTTCCAAGTCGTTGTTGATCCTGAAATCCAGGCGCAGTGCATGATTGAGCTGCCAACAAAATTGGTAGTCCTTTACGGGGGCTACGATGCCCAGGATGCGGGTATCCTCGAAAAAGTCTTCGGCGGTTTGCTGGATGTCTAGTTTATACTTCACTTTCTTTCCGAGGCCTCCAGGTTTTTATACACGCTTTTCAGATCCAGGGCTTCTCCTTCGTATCCATTTGAATTCCTGAATTCGGTATCCAGGTTTATCACTACCTGAACGGAATCCGCGGTCAGGACCGGTACCCTGGATAGATAATCGCCCGTATAGCCAACGAACAGGAAATTACTTTTTTTCCAGCCGGCATGCCTGACCATCCTCGCCAGCTCGATCAGTGCAGCCGCTCCCTTACTACTGTCCAGGGAGGCTTCCACGAGGACGGTCCTTGGGGCATTGTTGTCGATAAGGCCTTCCGCCTCATACAAGTTATACCATTTCTCCGCGGTACTTACGGTCAGGTCTACATCCACGTAGGCCGTAGGATCCTTGAAGGCTTTAGCGCTCAAGCCCCGGGTTACGTATACTACGGGCAGGGCATAGGTGGCCTTTGCATGCGTATCGAAGCTCAGGTCGTCCGGCTGGGTGGTGGAATTATACAGGATGAGGGCCGTAGCGCCCTTTTTCTTGGCCGCCTGCACTTTTTCCACAAGCGACTTCCGGATGTCAGTACCCGCCTCCAGGTCGTCCTTGAGATCGTGGATCCAGGGCAAACCTCCTTCATTCAGTGAAACGCCCGAACTGCCGCTGGTGTGGCCATCAGGACTACCTACCAGGGGAAAGAACTCGGTACCAACGACAGCCTTTTTGCCATCCAGGCTCAGGGCACACGAGGGCCCTATGATCCTCCCCGCATCCACGGCATTCACCTGTATCTTCTTGGTTAATCCGACTTCGGCAAAGCGTGCCGACATATAGGTACACGCCGCCATCCCGGTGTCCTTTTGGAGGTTTCCGGCTTCTTCCGCAAGGCGCGCGGCGACTTCTTTATCCGCCTTCCTTAGTTTTTGTGCGATTCCCGGGTACGTGAGAAAAAGTGTGCCTACTAACAATAATCCTGGTTTCATATTTACGACCTTACAATATCTGTGCAAATGTTTTCCTTTTCTCGGAAATGGCAAAGCCCAATTTGAGGTTAATTTTGTCCCCTCGAGGCCTTATTTAAATGATACACATCGCTCTAGTAGGAAATCCAAATAGTGGCAAAAGCTCCCTGTTCAATGCGCTGACCGGCCTCAAACAAAAAGTAGGGAATTTTCCTGGGGTCACCGTGGATAAAAAAACGGGTACCAGTCAAATCAGCGACCACCTTTCCGCCAATATCATCGACCTGCCTGGCACCTATAGCCTCTATCCCAAGCGTTCGGACGAGTGGGTGACCTATGAGGTGCTTATGAATCCCGATCCCGGAACCCGCCCGGAAATGGTCGTTTTGATCGCGGATGCCAGCAACCTGAAACGTAATTTACTCTTCTGTTCCCAGATCATAGACTTAAAGATTCCGTTGGTCATCGGTCTGTCCATGATGGATATCGCGCGTAAAAAGGGGATCGAAATAGACATTCCGGGCCTGGAAAGGGACCTCGGGGTTCCCGTCATACCCATCAATCCCAGGCGGGAAAAGGGTCTGGACAAGTTGAGGAAAGCCATAGACCAAACGGCCCGGCATCTCTACCGGGCCCCCTCCAGGGATTTCATTTCCAACCTGGAGCTTGCGCCCGCGGCAGTGACCTACGTCAAGAAGGATTTGCCCCTGATCAGCGACTATACTGCCATCCATTACCTGATCAACCACGCCCATATCCCGATTTCACAGAAGATGAAATCCTCTATAGAAGGGTACAAGGCAGACCAGCCCTTCAATGCCACCAAAATCCAGGCGGAGGAGATCATGCAGCGCTATGCGCGCATTAAGCAGGTCATGTCCAACAACATCGTGGAAAAGGACCCCTTGCAAAAAGCCTTATTTACCGAGCACCTGGATAAAATTCTACTGCACCGGCGTTGGGGGTATGTCATTCTTGTTTTCGTCCTGTTCCTCCTTTTCCAAAGTATATTCTGGATCGCCCAATACCCCATGGATGCCATCGAATGGGCTTTTGCGCAAGCTACGGGTTGGTTGGGAGGAATTTTGCCGACTGCCTGGTGGAGCGATCTGTTCCTCAACGGAATACTTGCCGGACTCAGCGGGATAATGGTATTTGTTCCCCAGATCATGATCCTTTTCGGCCTGATCACTCTTCTCGAAGACACCGGATATATGGCCAGGATCAGTTTTCTCACCGATAAACTCATGAGGAAGGTAGGGATGAACGGGAAGAGCGTCATGCCTTTAATCAGTGGTTTCGCGTGTGCGGTTCCTGCCATCATGAGTACCCGAAATATCGAAAACCGGAAAGAACGCCTGCTCACCATACTCGTCACGCCGCTGATGAGCTGTTCGGCCAGACTTCCCGTCTACACCATCCTGATCGCCCTGGTGATCCCTTCCCATTACTATTTCGGATTCCTAAGCGTTCAGGGTCTCGTCATGATGGGGTTATACCTTCTCGGAGTGGTCTTTGCCTTGTTGGTTTCTTATATTCTGAAACGCGTCATCAATATCCGGGAAAGGAGCTTCTTCATCCTCGAGCTTCCCGTCTATCGGGCTCCCCGCTGGAAAAACATGACGATCACGATGCGGGAAAAGGCGCGCATATTCTTAAGGGATGCGGGGCAGGTCATTATGGTCATTTCCCTCATCCTTTGGTTCCTTAGTTCCTTCGGGCCCGGTAACGGCATGCACCGGGTGCGGGAAAAATACGCGGCTATGGCCCAGGTAGACGACCGGGCCGAAAAATCAGAACTCTTGGGGGCCAGTTACGCAGGCCGGTTGGGAAAGACAATCGAACCTCTGATAAAACCCATTGGCTTCGATTGGAAAATCGGCATCGCACTGATCACCTCCCTGGCAGCCAGAGAAGTATTCGTTGATACCATGGCTACGTTATACAGCGTCGGGGAAGATCACGCCGGGGACCAGTTGACCCTCAGGGAAAAAATGGCCCAGGCCAAAAAGGAAGACGGTTCCAGGGTCTATACCCTTGGAACAGGCGTATCACTGATGATCTTTTATGTATTCGCCATGCAGTGTATGAGTACCCTGGCCGTGGTCAAAAGGGAAACACGAAGCTGGAAATGGCCCATGTTTCAACTCGTTTATATGACAGGGCTGGCATGGGTAATGAGTTTTATTGCCTACCACTTATTGCGCTAGGCGCCGATCAACCCTGCTTTACGGCTGATCTCCAGCATTCGGTCTATGGGTTTTCGCGCCGCGAGGCGAAGCGATTCCTCCATCCTGATTTCGGGCAGCTCGTATTCCATACACAGGTATACCTTCTCCAGGGTATTCAACTTCATGTGGGGACAATCATTACAAGCGCAGTTATTATTCGGAGGAGCGGGGATAAAGGTCTTTTCCGGCGACTCCTTTTGCATCTGGTGCAATATTCCCGTTTCCGTGGCAACGATGTAGGCCTCTCCGGGATCGGATTTAGTAAATTTCAGCAATTGAGTCGTCGACCCGATAAAATCCGCCAGGCGCAATACGGCTTCTTCACATTCGGGATGGGCAATCATTTTGGCCCCGGGGTTCCTAACCTTGAGTTTTGTTATCCTTTCCTGCGAAAATATCTCGTGCACCATGCACGATCCGTTCCACAAGACCATATCCCTTCCCGTCTTTTTTACCAGGTAGGCCCCGAGGTTCTTATCCGGGGCGAAAATGATGGGTCGGTCGGCGGGAACGCTTTCAATGATCTTTTCCGCATTGGAGGACGTGCAAATTATATCGCTGAGGGCCTTGATTTCAGCCGTACAGTTGATGTACGAGATAACCAAATGGTCGGGATATTGTTCGCGGAATTTTGAAAACAGGGGAGCGGGAGCCGAATCTGCAAGGCTGCAACCCGCCTTCAGGTCGGGCAGCAAAACTTTTTTTCCCGGATTGAGTATCTTGGCCGTTTCCGCCATAAAATGCACTCCCGCGAATACGATCAGGTCGGCCTCGGTCCTGGCAGCCTGTTGGGCCAGGCCCAGACTGTCCCCGATATAATCAGCCACGTCCTGGATGTCGGGCTCCTGGTAGTAATGCGCCAGGATCACCGCATTCTTTTCCCTTTTCAACCTTTCTATCTCCTGGAACAGGTCCAATTGTACGTCCAGGTTCACATCCAGGAAACCCACTTTATCCAGTTTTTCCCGGGCCGCTGCCAGCGAAAAGTTTTCCATAGTATTAATAGTTATACATCTTATTTATATAAAGATCTATTATTATTACGGGTGTGAATTTGTGTATAACGCCCATAATTTCCTCTGCAAAGTTAGCGCATCCACGATTATTGGCCCGTTTGCACCGCCGGAGAGCCTGTGTATAAAGGAGCCCTTTTCCACCCACTTTTGCGTTGGCTCCCGGAAAAAGGTTCTTCCTCCCCATTTTCCCACGAGCCGGAATGTGGATAAGTGGCCTTTATTCACATTAATTTAGTGTTACCAACAGGTCGGGTGGATTACCCGGCAAAGTTCCACGCGTGGAACAAAAAAGTTGGGGAGGGTGCAAAAAAGTCCGGCCAGATAAACAATTTGGCATTTTTAACGTAGGTTTGCCCTCCATCAAAAAGTGGTGAATACGGTATTCATATGTCAATTATTCAGAAAATCAGGGATAAATATGCTGCCTTGGCGATTGCCGTCATCGCCATCGCGATGGTAGGCTTTATCTTGATCGACGCCTTGAGCAGTCGAACCGGAGGTGGGGCATTTGGGTCGAATACGACCGATGTGGGAAAGGTGAATGGGGAAATCATTAACCGGGTGGACTTCGACGGACTGTTGAAACGGGCCGAGGACAATTATACGAGCCAGGGAATGCAGGTCAATGAGGAGCTTAGGGGCCAGATAAACAATTCGTTGTGGAGACAAATGGTAGACCAGAAGATATTGGACCAGCAAATGGACGACCTGGGACTAACCTTTACTCAAAAAGAACTGGATGCTGTGCTGTACGGGGCCAATCCTCCGGAAATGCTCCGGGAAAGGTTTACCGATCCGAAAACGGGTCAGTATCAGGCCGACCAGGTGCGGGAAATGGTCCGGCAATTGAAGCGCCGGCCGGCATCGGACCCTCAGAGGCAAGCCCTTGAGGACTATATCAATAACAAGGTAATCAAGGACGCACTCCGGAACAAATACCTGATCATGTTGATGGGGGGAGCGTATTATCCTAAATGGCTGGCCGAGAAGGATAACCAGGACAATAGCGCCGTCGCCAACATTTCCTATGTGGACGTACCTTATGCCCTGATCTCGGATAGTTCTATCAAGGTCACCGACGCCGAAATCGACGATTATGTAAGTGCACATAAGGGAGAATTCAAGTCAGATGAAGCCTCCAGGGATATTAGCTATGTCCTGTTCAGCGGGGACCCAAGCCCAAAAGACAGCGCCGTGGCCTTGTCCCAGGTCGAGGGCTTGCGCGCGGGTTTGGCTGATGCCAAGGACCCGGCCGTTTTCCTGAATGAAAACGGGTCCAGCATTACTTATAACGATCAATACCAGACTAAAGACGCCCTGCAGGTGCCCGACAAGGATTCCATCGTGGCCCTGCCGATCGGAGGCCTTTTCGGGCCATTCCTGTTTAATGGCAGTTATGCGATCGCCAAGATGATCGATAAAAAGGACCTGCCGGATTCCGTCAGGGCCCGCCATATCCTTGTGGGCACCATCGATCCGAATACCAGGCAACCGACCCTGGACGACAGCACTGCCAAACGCAAAATCGATAGCATCCAGAATCTTATCGACCACGGTGCGAATTGGGATAGCCTGGCAGCGAAATTATCCGACGACCCGGGTTCCAAGGATAAGGGTGGTGACATGGGGTACTTTACCGCGGATAGGATGGTCAAGGAATTTTCCGATTTTTCCTTCAACGGAAAGAAAGGGGAAAGAAAAATCGTGAAAACCGTATTTGGGTACCACCTCATCGAAATCCTGGATCAGAAGAACATCGAGCCCCATTATAAGGTTGCTTTTATGGCCAAGGACATTCAACCCAGCGATGAAACCACGAATGCGGCCAACGTGGCGGCCACCAGCTTTTCGGCCGATGCACAGGGCGGACTGAGTTTCGAGGATGCGGCCCGGAAACACCACGTCTCGGTACGTACGGCCAGCCTCCACGAATCCGAGTATGATGTGCAAGGCATTGGACCGGCGCGATCCCTGATCAAGTGGACCTTCCAAAGCAAAAAAGGGACCATCGGAGAACCCGAGGAATTCGGGAATGAATTCATCGTGGCGGTCGTTACGGGGGTCCACGATGCGGGCCTGCCCAGTGGTACGTATGCGCGCCTGCTGGTAGAAAACAGCGTGCGCAGGGAAAAGAAGGCCAAGATCATCTCCGACAAACTGGGCCATGTCCAGGATTTATCCGCTGCTGCCGCCGGTTACAATCAAACTGTCCAACACGCCGACAGTGTCCACTTCACCTCCATGGCGGTCCAAAACCTTGGGAATGAGCCCAAGGTGGTGGGAGCGGCTTTTTTCAAAGGAAACCTCAGTAAAGTGTCCGAGCCTATTCAGGGCAATTCGGGGGTTTATTTCCTGAAAACGGACGGGTTGATCAGCCTGCCCAACCAAAACAACGACTATACCATTCAACGCCAGAATATGGAGGGGGTGATGCGGCAGTCCATCGGACAAAGCTCTCCCGAGGGCATGCACGAAGCGGCGAATATAAAAGACTACAGGATCAAGTTCTATTAATAGGGCCATACCGCCTTGCAAGAGACCCCGACTGAAGAGCCGGGGTCTTTTCGTATTTTTGCAGTATGGATACCATTGTGAATAAGGTTGCGGAAAGCGGAATCCTAAGCCTCGATCTCCAGGATTACCTGCCCGCGCCGGAGACGCTGACCGAATTCGATCTGAAGGATTACCTTTTTATGGGACTGATCCTGAAAGAAAAAGATTTCCGGGCGTCGCTCCAGGCGATCGATTGGTCGGCTTACCAGGATAAGTCCGTCGCCCTTCATTGTTCGGTGGACACCCTGATTCCAGCCTGGGCGTACATGTTGGTAGGAGCCTATCTACAGCCGGTAGCCAGGACCGTTTTCATGGGGAGCCCCGAATCGTTGCGGTTGCGTCTCCTCCTGGACGCCATCAACACTTTGCCGACGGAAACGTATCGTGATCAACGTGTGGTGATCAAAGGTTGCGGAGATCAGTCTATCCCGGCGGATGCCTATCTGGCGGTTACGCTTCGGCTCAGACCGGTGGTAAAATCAATTATGTACGGGGAACCATGCAGCACCGTCCCGGTGTTCAAGAAAAAATAGCCTTTTTCAGTGCAGCGCCGAGAGCCTCCGGGCGGCCTCTTCCAACGTTTTCTCGGCCTTGGCGAAACAAAACCGGACCACCCCGTCGTCCCGACCATCCCGATAAAACACCGAAACGGGGATAACCGCAACCCCGAATTCCCTCGTGAGGCGCACTGAAAAGTCGGTATCCCGCTCATCGCTGAAATGACCGTAGGAGCCCAGTACGAAATAACTGCCCTTGCTGTCAAGCCACCGGAAGGGACTTCCCTGCATGTGTTGCAAAAAATAATCGCGCTTTTTCTGAAAAAAGAGGGGAAGGCCTTCGTAGGCCTCCCGGTTGTCCAGGAAGGCCGCCAGGCCCACCTGTGCGGGCGTATTGGTCGAAAAAGCATTGAACTGGTGGACCTTCCTGAATTCCTTGCTCAGGGCGGGCGGCGCAATGCAGTAGCCGATCTTCCATCCGGTACAATGATAGGCCTTGCCAAAGGAAAAGCAGGCAAAGGTCCGTTCCCTCAGGCCCGGGAAACCCAGCGCGCTGGGGTGCTTGTATCCGTCGAAAGTAATGTGTTCATATACCTCGTCGCTGCAAACGAGGATGTCCGTTCCGTCCAGTATGTTTTCCAGTTCGCGAAAATCGCTTTCCTTCCAAACACTGCCCGTCGGGTTGTGAGGTGTATTGAGGATAACCATCTTTGTCTTGGGCGTAATTGCCGCGCGGACACGGTCCCAGTCAATGGAATATTCGGGAAAGGTCAGAGGAATCAATACCGCTGTTGCTCCGTTGAGGGTGATTCCGGGGAGGTAACTGTCGTACGCGGGCTCGAAAACGATTACCTCGTCGCCGGGCCTCAGGATACAGGTAAGGGAAGTATAAATAGCGTAAGTGGCGCCCGGGGTCACCGTGACCTCTTCGGTGGGGTCCACGCGGACGCCATACAGGTGCCCGACTTTGGCGGAAATCTTTTCGCGAAGCGGGGGATACCCATTCATATGGGTATATTGATTGTAACCCTCCTTCATGGCTCCGCCCACCAGATCCGAAAGGCGCTCGTCCATGGGGAAGTCTGGGAATCCCTGGGATAAATTAATGGCGCCGCATTCCTGCGCCAGGGAGGTCATTACCGTGAAAATCGTGGTGCCGACGGAAGGCAATTTGCTCTCAGGCATACCGGAGCTCCCCCAGGGCCCGGCGCAGGGAATCGAACATTTCGGGTATTTCTTCTTTGATGCAGGTACCCACACTTAGGCGGTACCAGGAGGAATTGCGACCCGCCCCGAAAGCATAGAAGGGCACAACGGCCAGGCCGGCCGCGCCCAGGATGTAGGCCGTTACCGCTTCCTGGTTTTCCAGGGTTTTACCGGCCGGGGTCTTTTGGCCCACGAGGTTGAAGCGCACGGCCAGATAAATTGCGGCCTGGGGGGCTACCGCGTCCACGGCCAGACCGTCGTCCTTCATCTCCATGAAACCTTCGTAAATCCGCGTAAGGCGTTCCTCAAGTTCGGACTTGAACTGGAAAAGATAGCGATCGATGTCGGCGCTCCTAAGTAGGTATCGGGCAGTGGCCTTTTGTTCCGCCATGGGGGCCCAGGCGCCCATATGCGAGAGGATAGCCTTCATTTTAGCGATCACCAGGGCCGGACCCATGGCCCAACCCACGCGGAGCCCCGTGGACGCAAAGGCCTTGCTGATCCCATCGATAAATATGGTATACTCTTTCAGCTCGGGTCGCAGGGAAACGGGGTTGTAATGGCGTGTCGATCCGTACGTCAGGGTCCAGTACATCTGGTCGTACATGATGAATAACTTTTTCCTCCCGTCTCCCCGGCGCAGGTTCTCTTCCACCACCCCGTCGCAAATTGCCTGCAATTCGCTTTTGCTGAAGGTGGTTCCCGTGGGGTTCAGGGGAGAGCACAGGGCCAGCAGGGTGGCGTCTCCCAATAAAGGGAGGATCTGGGCGGCGGTGGGCATGAACTGTTGTTCCGGGCCGGCCTCTATGGTCACGTGCTGGCCTTCCACGAAGTGCACGTAATGGTTATTGTTCCAGGAAGGAACTGCATAAATTACTTTCTCTCCTTTATCCGCGATGGAACGGTACAGGGCATAAATCAAGGGGCGACCCCCCGAAGCGATGAGCATTTCCGCGGGCGAATACTGCAACCCCAACCTTTCGCCGATGAATTTCCCTACGGATTCCCTCAGTTCAAGGATGCCCTCCGCGGGCGGATAGTTGGTATACCCCTCCCTGTAAGCATCGTGGATACCCGCCTCCAGCTCGGGGGGGATGGGAAAGATGCGGGAATCGAAGTCCCCGATCGTGAAATTGTATATTCTGCTACCCTGGCGGATTTTATCATTGATCTCATTGCCCAGGCGAACTATTTCGGATCCAACGAGGCTTTCGGCCAAACGAGAGAGTTGCATGCAGTCGAAGTTACGGCTTATCCCCGCAGGTTTATAAGTTTTGGAAGGCTATTGCTAAAAACTTTATAAATTGACGCCGATTTAGCGGACTCTCATTTTCAAACGAACCCGGCATTATGAAGTTTATCGTTTCCTCATCGGCATTATTGAAACACCTGCAGCAGATCAGCGGCGTGATCAACGCCAATACGGTACTTCCCATACTGGAGGATTTTCTTTTCGATGTCCAGAAAAACAGGTTGACCGTCGTCGCAACCGACCTGGAAACCGTGATGAAAGTTGCCTTGGATATAGAAGCAAAGGACAGCGGGAAGGTTTGCATCCCCGCTAAGATTTTGATGGATTCATTGAAGAATATTCCGGACCAGCCCCTTACTTTTACTATAGAGAAAAATTTTGCGATAGAAATTACGAGTGATAACGGGAAGTACAAGGTCATGGGCGAAAACCCGGATAATTTTCCAAAAGAACCCGCAGCTGACGAAGCTACTGCTTTCACCATGTCGAGCACGGCGCTGGTGACGGCCATCAATAAAACGTTGTTTTCGGTGAGCAACGACGACCTGCGGCCGGCCATGACGGGGGTCTACTTCGAGTTGGAAAAGGACAGCCTGAATTTCGTGGCTACCGATGCACACCGTCTGGTCCGGTATCGCCGAAAGGAAGTGAAGGTGGGAAAGACAGACAACTTCATCGTCCCCAAGAAACCCCTGAATCTCCTGAAAAGCGCGCTCCCGGACAACGACGACGAACTGAAGTTGTCTTACAGCACCAACCATTTATTCGTGTCCCACGGAACCACGCAACTGACGTGCCGCCTCATAGACGCCCGCTTCCCCGATTACAAGGTGGTCATACCCGTGGATAATCCATACGCGATGGTGGTGAACCGGCTGGACTTTCAGAATGCACTTCGCAGGGTCAGCGTATTCAGCAACAAAAGCACCAACCAGGTGGTCCTGAGTATCAGCGGAAGCGAACTCCAGTTGGCCTCCCAAGATGTGGACTTCAGCTTCGAGGGAAATGAGCGGATGCGCTGCCGCTATGAAGGAGAAGATATGCAAATCGCCTTCAACGCGAAATTCCTGATCGAAATGCTCAATGCCACCGATGCCGAAGAAGTGAAGATGGAGTTGTCCACGCCCACCAAGGCGGGAATCATCAAGCCCGTGGAGCAGGAGCCCGATGAGGATCAGTTGATGCTCGTGATGCCGCTCATGTTAAACACCTAACGCGCTCGCGCCAACACGTACAACATGGTTTTACTGAAAACCTTTGATAATTATATCAGCGCGCACGTGGCGCTCACCAAATTGCAGTCAGAAGGGTTTCATCCTTCCCTTCGCGATGAAAACCTGGTTACGGTAGAACCGTTTTTACTCTACGCCACGGGGGGGATCAAATTGGTGGTTCCCGAAGACGAGGCCGAAGAGGCGATGAAGGCGCTGCCGGTGGACGCCCCGTAAGCCCCCGCAACAGACGAAAATTAGTCGTAAATTCATACGTGCACGCGATTAGCCAATATTGGGCGCAAATTCCGTCTTCCCACCGCTTCCTTATACTGGTGGGTGGGCTCCTCGTGTTTTGGATACTCGAAGGGTCCCTGCCCCTTTTCAGAATGTCCTACCGGAAGTGGAACCACGCGGGCGTAAACTTATTTTTCACCCTGACCACGGTAGTGATCAATTTTGCTTTCGCTTTTGCCATTGTGGCCACCTGTCAGTGGGCCTCCGCGCATCATTTCGGACTACTTTATATTGTACCCCTGCCCACCTGGGCTTTTGTGCTGGCCGGATTGTTACTCCTCGATCTCATCAGCGCCTGGCTGATCCATTGGATAGAGCACCAGACCCGATGGATGTGGCAATTCCATACGATTCACCATATCGACCGGAATGTGGATGTGACTACGGCCAACCGGCATCATCCGGTGGAGAGCGTTTTCCGCGCTTTCTTCACATTGCTCGCGGTTTTTGTCACGGGGGCGCCTATTTGGGTCCTCATGCTCTACCAGTCATTTTCGGTTTTGTTTTCCCAGTTCAATCACGCGAATATCCGGTTGCCACATCGGTTTGATCGGGCGCTTTCGTGGGTTATCGTTTCTCCCGATATGCACAAGGTGCATCATCATTTCGCGCGGCCGTATACTGATTCCACTTACGACAACATCTTTGCCCTCTGGGT
>Ga0210391_10003851_pt1 | contig 12658 bp, 7 predicted proteins | sample IncBWC12OmetaG_FD_160573 | JGI IMG/M metagenome (GOLD analysis project Ga0210391, IMG submission 160573) | Forest soil microbial communities from Barre Woods Harvard Forest LTER site, Petersham, Massachusetts, United States - Inc-BW-C-12-O ... | reverse complement strand
TGTCTCCTCCCATGTGATCGGCACTCTGATCTATACGTTGACCGGATTGTTCATTGCGCCGGGGCTGCTGAAGCGGCTGAGTAATGCGAATTGGAATGTGCTCTATAAAGCCTCTCCCGTCGGTTACGCGATGGCCGTGCTGATGTCGTACTGCGCCATCGCGGCGATCTTCGAGGTAAACCTGCAATTCGCCGCATTGCTCGCCGGATATGGCATTGTTGGAGGACTGTATGGAACCCAGCGCGAGCGCTTTTCCACACCAATCGACGCCATCTCCAAAGTCTCCTTTGGCGTTTTCGTGCCCATCTACTTCGGAATAATCGGCTATAAGCTCGTGTTCGGACGGCAGTTCTCTTTCGCGATTCTGTTGGTATTCTTGGTGGGTTCGTCGCTGATTTCGGTGTTTTCGGCAGGATTGGCAGCGTGGCTCGGCGGCTTTCGCGGGCTTGATGTCTTTAACATCGCGATAACCACAAACGCACGCGGAGGCCCGGGCATCGTCTTAGCGAGCGTGGCCTATGACGCAGGCATCATCAATGCAGCGTTCTACACCACACTGGTCATCACCGCCGTGGTCACTTCGCAGATGGCGGGAGCGTGGTTGCGCTTCGTGCTTTCGAAGGGCTGGCCGCTGCTCTCCACCAATCCCGACGAAACGTGGAAACTCGGCGAGGCTGAATCCGGTGCCGCGCTGCCACATGGCACAGAGGGTGTCGCAGTCTAGGCTCGATATCGCAGGAGCGTACTCCATTGCCTCCTGCCGGAGGTATAGATGCGATGCCCTTAACGTTAACCTGGCATGAAATCGCACTCAGACTCGCCCTCTCGGTTGTGGCTGGAGGGCTGATTGGCTTGGATCGCGGCGAGCACGGACGTCCGGCAGGACTCCGCACAACCTTATTAGTATGCCTGGCGGCAGCCGTCGCCATGATTCAAACGAATCTATTGCTGGTGACAATTGGAAAAACTGCGGATTCGTTCGTGACCCTCGACCTAATGCGTTTGCCGCTTGGAATTTTGACAGGAATGGGATTTATTGGCGGTGGCGCCATCCTCAGACGCGAAAGCCTGGTGCTTGGAGTTACCACTGCTGCCACGCTGTGGTTTGTAACGGTGATCGGTCTTTGTTTCGGGGGCGGCCAGATTTCCCTTGGGATTACAGCGTTTGTACTGGGCATGATGGTGCTTTCAGGACTGCGTTGGTTCGACTACCGCATGAAACAGGAGCAACACGGAACCCTGACTTTGACGACAGAGCGCGACCAACCGTCCGAAGAAGAAATCCAAGCCACTGTCAGAAAGGCGGGGTACAAGATCAGTCTCTCGGCGGTCGCCTACGGCGGCGAAACGGAGCAGCGTCAGCTCGAATTCAATTTGCAATGGCGGGGAGTTCCGCAACATGCAGATGCACCGCCATTCGTTCGACAGTTGCTGAAGGACCAGCACGTGTTGGCTGCTCGATTCAGGGTCTCCTAATACCATGGCGATGCCGCCAGGCAATTCTAAGTAATCAATCAAGTCCAATTGATTACGGGTAAGAAGCTTTTTACCCGACCATTTGTATCCCCTGCGCTGTCGCAAAGTGTGAAGTGCAAATGGTATCAGTAGCGAGGCGATTGACCATGGAGGTGGCGAATGTGGTTGCCATGGGTATCATGGCGGTGACGATCGGCCGTATTTTCCAGTTCTCCGAATTGCCAGCCTGCCCTCGATCACCGTGGTTCCAGTCGGCGATTTTGTTGCAAACGTCTTGGTCAGTTCAAAGCCCGCGGCTCGGTAGACCGCGCGGTATTCCGCCTCGGTGCGCTCACGGCCGCCAGTCAAAAGAAGCATGTTCAAGTCGGAAAGTTCCGGATATACGGTGCTCGCACCCGGCCCTAGCATTGTCTCCAGCAAGAGCAGCCTGCCACCTGGGGCGATGGCGCGGCGTACGATCTTCAGGATTGCCACTGCCTTTTCGTCATCCCAGTCGTGGATTACGCGGGAAAGAAGATAGGCATCAGCTCCAGCAGGAACGGAGACAAAGAAATCGCCTGATATGACCTCGCACCGATCTACCAATCCGGCCTGGGCGACGGTCCTTTGGCCGCCCTCGAAAGCATGCGGCAAGTCGAAAACCACTCCGTGCGTGGCTGGATTCTTCTTCAGGATTTCGACGAGGTTTCTCCCGTGGCCTCCTCCCACGTCGACGATCTTTGCGGCTTGAGAAAAGTCGTAGGCTTCCAGCACACCGGTCAAATGAAGGGTCGAAAAGGCGGTCATGGTGAGGTTGAAAAGTTGGGTTCGCTCGGGATTCCGCAATATCCAATCGAAACAATTGGCGCTGCCACCAGAGAGTTTCTGACTGGCGCTCTCGCCTGTCTTGACGCAGTGCTCGAAAAGCTCAACCGCACCGGCCACCGTCTTGCCGCCAAAGAACAGCGCCGCAGAGTACAGAGACCCCTCCCCGTCGCTCCTGAGAAGTTCGCCCAGTGGTCCTAGCGCGAAGCGGTCAGCCGACGCCTGTGAAAACACCTTGAAGCTCGCGAGTGCGCGCATCACGCGTCGGAGAGACGCCGCATCGGCCCCGGTTACGGAGGCTAGCTCTTCGGCGCTTTTGGGCGCTTCGGCAAGCAGATCGGCAACTCCTAAGGCGGCAGCAACGTGGATTGCCTCTGAAATCAGCCGCATCTGTAACAGTTCGAGCAAGCGGGCGGCAGCTTCCGCTTTGGTCGTGTGCATTTGGTCGGCACAGTCATGGGTCATGGTTTTCATCCGGTAGACCTCGGTTATTAAGGCCGCGCAACAAAGGCCCGAATTCATTGCAGGCGATGCCGGCTGACGCAATCGACTGGTTCATGCTGGTTCGAGACGGTGGGAAATGTCTTGAACAGGCCCTAAAAAATCTCTAAAAAATCTAGGAACGCCCTACCTGCCTGCAGGATAAGGAATTAGGCATTGAAGTGGTTGGACCGGGGTTGGTTAGGGCACCGGAAAATAGCCCCGCAGGCGAGCCGGTTTTCGAGTTTCATATCGGTCTTGCTTGTCGTAGAATCAATCGCAGTTTTCAGATTGGCGTACTAGCTTCCAGCGGGAGCCTTTGCTGCGGGGCAAGGTAAGAGTGGGGTTTCGTCCTCCCTCGTTGGATACTTCGAACGCGCCGCGCGTTCACCATCAAGAGAGCCCGCAATGTGTCCAGTCGCCTCCCCACGGGACACGTGCCAAGAGACGCCTATGAGTGCAGCCAACCAGTTCCGGCAAACCATAAGGAGACTTGAATGTGGCCCGTCCTACGAATTTGCTCCGTTTGTTTTGGATACAACCCAGCACGCATTGCTGAAGGACGGAAACCCCGTAGCTCTCACTCCAAAAACCTATGACATGCTGCTGCTCCTGGTCCAGAACAGTGGGCGAATGCTCTCCAAAGAAGAGCTCATGAGGATTCTGTGGCCCGACAGCTTTGTGGAAGAATCGAACTTGACCCAACAGGTTTCGATGATCCGCCGAGTTCTTGGTGACTCTGCCAGCGACCCGCGATACATCGTAACCGTACCCGGCCGAGGCTATCGCTTCATTCCCGAAGTCCTGCGCTGTGAGGACAAGGAGGAGCGGAGCAGTTCGAATGTGCTGACTGCGCAAGTATTTGGAGGCACTGGCGATCGAGAGAGCGAAGACCAGACGACAAAAGCCGGAATGGTCGCAAGGAAGTCTTTGGAACCAATCGCCCCCTACACGCCGACGCGGTCCAAGAGTAACCGTTGGGCTTTGCTTTCTATCGCCGCACTCGCATTGCTGGTCGCGGCGGTAACAGGAATCACAAAGCTCAGGCATGTCCCTATATCCGCGCCCTCGCAATCTGGGACGCCACAATCTGCGATGCCACGAAGTCTCGCGATTCTTCCGCTCCAAAACCTGAGGCAAGATTCCAAAAGTGACTTTCTGGGATTCTCGCTCGCTGACGCTGTAATTACCAAGCTCGACTATGTGAGTTCCCTGACCGTCAGGCCCTCCACCGCTGTCGAGAGGTACCGCAACCAGGTAATCGATATTAAAAAAGTTGGCGGGGAACTGAACGTCGATACCCTTCTCACCGGAAGCTTCCTCCGCGATCGCGATAAGCTGCGAATTACCTATCAGCTGATCGAGGTTAAGACCGAAAAAATTCTGGGCAGGGGAACGATCGACTTGAAATATGACGACTTGTTAGAGGTCCAGGACAATGTCGCCCACCGGATCATCCAGGAACTTGAGCTGAACCTGTCACCATCCGAGGCAGAGAGGATCAAGCCGGACGCCCCCATCAATCCGCTGGCCTATGAATATTATCTGCGGGGAGTCGACCTCCATGGGCAACACAGATTTCCTCTGGCGATCAAGATGCTTGAGAAATCGACCGAGATCGATCCGGGGTATGCTCCCGCTTGGGCTTATCTGGGAGCGGCGTATACGTCGGACGCTGCTTTCGAGTTTGGCGGACGCGAGCAATACCGCCGCGCGCAAGCCGCTTATGAACGCGCGCTCTCGCTACAGCCATCGCAACTGGATGCCCAGATTTTCTTCGCCAACCTGCTTGTTGACACTGGAAAAGTTGAACAGGCCGTGCCTTTGTTGCGGGATGCGCTTAGGACCAATCCCAATTATGCCGCGGCGCATTGGGAGCTGGGATATGCCTACCGCTTTGCCGGCATGTTGAATGAATCGGTCGCGGAATGTGAGCGAGCGCGCCAGATAGATCCGCTGGTCAAAGCAAATGGCTCAGTCTTCAATACGTATCTCTATCTGGGGCGGTACGACCAGTTTCTTCGCAGTTTGCCTGACGTGAATGATTCATCCTTCCTCTTGTTTTATCGCGGTTTTGGAGAGTACTACCAGAACGATTGGGAGCGGGCCTCCAAAGATTTCGATCGCGCCTACGAACTCGAGCCTTCTCTGTATGCGGAAATCGGAAAAGGTCTCAGCGAATCGATTGCGCACAGAGAGGCAGACGGACTGCAGATATTGCGCGGTCTAGAAAGCAAGGTCAGAGAACGCGAAGTCGGTGATCCCGAGGCGGCATACAAAATTGCCCAGGCCTACGCGATTTTGGGCGATAAGGGTTCCGCTCTCCGCGTGCTACGGCGCAGCATCGAATCCGGCTTTTTTCCCTATACCTATGTCGCCGCGGACCCGCTCCTGAACGGTCTCCACAACGAACCCGAGTTCAAAAAGAATCTGGAAGTGGCGCGCGAGCGGCATGAGAGTTTCAAGAGCAGGTTCTTCTAGGCAAATCGACGTTTGGCCAATCAGACTTTCGATGCACGGCGCCCTGCGTGCCGGCAAGAATAATCCCATTCGGGAGACGACCCCATGATGAACTTGCCTTTGTGGCTGTTCTTGGCATTTTGGGGCGACGATCCGAACTCGCCAAGGACCCGAAGCGACAGTCCTCTTCGATCGCTCACTTGATCACACCCGAGAAAATGTAAGCGGCATTGCCGAATCTACGAAAGGATGCCGGTGCCGGGGTGCACGGGGCACCTACGAGGAATGTGAAAAAGACGCTACGAGAAACATCCCCGAACTGCTTCAGCGGCTCAAGGATGGCAAGTATCGGGCCCAACCACGGGATAGAGTCTACATCCCCCAGGAAAACGGGAAACAGAGGCCGATCTTGTGCAAAAGGGGATGGTCGAAATACTGAATGCCATCTACGAGCAGGGTTTTCTCGAATGTACCTACGGGTTCTGACCCGGGCGAGGGGCGAGGGGCACACCCGGCATGGGCGCGTCCAGCGGTGGGACGGCCAGTTGCAGCTGAGTGCCAAAGGTTGCGTTTGCCTCGGCGCCTACATCGTCGGCTTCCAGTAAATGGTGCGCGCGCGGCACTTCTTGACCCGACTTACTCGATACAACTATCATCCTGCCAGCGATTATCTCCTGGCGCGGGGGCTGCCACTCAGTGGGGGCGCACTATGCGTGAACTCTTCGCTTCGATTCTGTCTTTGACTCTTCCGGTTTTCAGCTCAATTGCTTCCTTCGCTCAGAATGCCAAACCCATCCTTATGGGACCGGTCATTGAAACGCAGCGCGTCGCCCTGGAGGGCAATACACCGCCTGCAGCCCTTCATGCCGAGAACGACCGCGGCCCCGTGGCCGACACAATGCAGCTCGACCATATGCTGCTCACTCTCAAGCGCTTCCCCGAGGTGGAGGCGGCCCTCGAAGAATTGATTGCCGATATGCACAATCCTGCTTCGCCTGCATATCATCGGTGGCTTACTCCGCAGCAGATTGGTCAAAGCTTCGGTCTTGCCCACGAAGACCTTCAGGTTATTCGGAGCTGGCTGGAATCGCACGGCTTCACCGTCAATCGTGCGTACGCAAACGGCCTCGTCATCGACTTTTCCGGCACCGCCGGCCAGGTGCGCGAAGCTTTTCATACGGAGATTCACCACCTTGTTCTGCCCACAGGCGAACACCACATCTCGAACATCAGCGATCCGGAGATCCCAGCTGCGCTCGCTCCCGCCATTTTGGGCGTCGCTTCCCTGCACGACTTCTTTCCAAGGTCGCATTCGCTGCACCTCGGTCCCGTCAGCTACGACGGCACCACGAACACCTGGAAGCCGCATTTCAACATGAACATCGATGGATCTCTCTACCACACCATCGCGCCCTACGACTTCGCCACCATCTACAACCTTCTGCCGCTCTGGAGGCGGGGTTTCACCGGCAAAGGCGTGACCATCGCGGCGGTCGAAGACAGCAATCTGCTTCATCCCGGCGATTGGGAGAGAGTCCGCCAGACCTTCGGCCTCGACAAGTTTACCAAGGGCAATTTCAAACAGATTTACCCCGGCTGTGAGAACCCGGGCCAAAACGGCGACGAGACCGAAGCCGCCCTCGATGTCGAGTGGGCCAGCGCTGCCGCCCCAGAGGCCAACGTTGAACTCTCGGCCTGCGCCAATACCAGGACCACTTCTGGTCTCGACCTGGCGATTCTTGGCCTGATCGACTTCGCTCCACCCGACATCATCACCGACAGCTACGGGCTATGCGAAACCATCACCGGCGCGGCCGAGATCGCTCTTGAGAACCGCGAGGCGCAATTGGCCACAGCCGAAGGTACAACTTTCTTCATCGCACAGGGGGACACCGGCGCGGATGAATGCGCTCCCGTGGAACCTACGAATTACGCCATCTTTGGAATCAACAGCGGAGACAACACCGCCTCCGCCTACGCCGTCGACGTGGGCGGCACCGATTTCATGGCACAGTACAACTCCGACGTCAGTGGTATTCCCATCAGCAATTACTGGAGGGCCACGAACGATCCCGCGACCAAGGCATCCGCGCTTTCTTATATTCCGGAGATCCCCTGGAACGACGGATGCACAAGCCGGCTCATCTACAGCGATCCGGTGAACGGCGGCTATACTCACTCCTACGGACCCTCCGGCTTTTGCAATTCGACCCTGGGGCAGGAGTTTCTGATTGACGTGGCCGGCAGCGGCGGCCCCAGCACCTGCTTTACGGGCAAGCCTTCCATTCCTGGCGTGGTCAGCGGCTCCTGCAAGGGGAATCCCAAGCCGTCTTACCAGTTCGGTGTTCCCGGGGTCCCCAACGACGGCCTTCGTGATCAGCCCGATGTCTCGCTCTTCGCCAGCAACGGAGCTTGGGGGAGCTTCTACTTGGAGTGTATGTCGGATAAGAGCGAAGGCGGCGCTCCTTGCACGATCGAGAACGACGCGGTCGTTGAAGGCGGCGGCGGGACTTCGTTTAGCGCGCCGTCCATGGCCGGAATTCAAGCATTGATCAATCAGAAGTTTGGCCGGCAGGGCAACGCCAACTATGTTTACTACGCCCTCGCCACCAAGCAGTTTACCCGGCACGACGCTTCTGCTTGCAATGCCAGCCAGACCAATGGCACTCTTCCAGCCGGTGCTTGCGTCTTGCACGACATCACCCGCGGTGACGTGGACATTCCCTGCGGGCAGAACCCCGACAATGGCAAGTTCTACGATTGCTTCGGAGCTTCGGGGAGAACCATCATCGGCGAGCTTTCCGTCTCAGACGCTAAGGGTAAACCTGCCTATCCGGCCACCGCCGGATACGACCTCGCGACCGGGCTTGGGTCCGTAGACGCCACCAATCTCTTCAATGCCTGGCCGCAACTGCATTAGTTTCGTTCGACAGCAGTGGCACCACAGCAGTGATGGTTTCGCAGACCGCAACCGCCGCCCTGCATTCAACTCGCAGCCGATTAGCGAATGGCTCTCGGGATTGTGCCCGGCCAGATCAGCGTTCGACGACCTATATCAGGCGCTTTGAAACCGGACTCCAATCGCGGAAATGTCTCGGGACGCAGTAGGGGTTCGACCCCGGAAGTGCCTCAACGACTCTCACCTGCCACTTCGATTTCGGGGAATTACCCCTCCTCAAGGACGCCTTAGAGGAACGCCTCCACGAATTGGTTTGTGCGGGTGAGCTAGATCTGTCTACGGCGCAGGGCGACATCGCCACTGATTGGATTGCAGCTTACAAGAAGTATTCTTATACGAATCGACCCTCTTCTTGCATTCGCGTTTCGCCGCAGTGCCTATCTTCTGCGGCGAATTAGGCCGCGGGGAAACTACCTCCGCGTCATCCGCAGCTCGATCATCATCCGCTCCTCCCCTTTGTCATCGATCATGAAATGGCGATGGAAGAGAAGGCGGCCGTCTTCCTCAAGGTGCGCGCGCGCGACGGTCTTGCGCCCAGGATGCTCGGTATCGAGGGACGTGGTCCACAGGACGATGTTCCGGCCGTCGAACGTGCCGTCGCTCTGGCGAATCGACATGGTCGTCTGCCGCGAGTCGTACCACACGGTGGTGAAGCGATTGGTTTTGGAATCGAAGCCTGAGATTCCGGTGCCGGTGCTCTTGGTTCCGTCAGGATTGAAGAAGGTGAAATCCGACTGCAGGAACTTGCCGTCCTGGATCATATACTGCTTGCACTCGCCTTTCGTCACGATCGGCTTCCCGTTCATCGGGAAGAACGTCTTGACGATGTCCCAGTCGCCCGCAAATTGCGCGAGCAGCCTCTGACCGGCACCCGGAGCGTTCGGCGGCTCATATTGATTGTGGGTTTGCTGCGCGACCACTGCAGTAGCAATGAGTAACGCCGCGGTTATCCATTTCTTCATGGCTCGCGGATTATATGCGAAAACCGTCGAGCATTGCACACGTTTTGGCACCTGCCTGTCTAGGTAGAGAACGAAAGCAGTGCGATTACAAACTTTCGGTGACGCTCGCGACCGATGAGAACTTGCTGATCGAGTGGCGCAGTCACGCTGGCTGCGGATTCGATCTGTCAACCCTGTGCTTGCTCTGACACTTACACTTGACTGACGCATATCGGGGCATCGCTCGTCTAGGTCCGGGTCCTTACCAGTTCGGCCAAGGAAAGTTCAAAGCGCTGTGGGGAAACGTCAATCGCGATGTGCTCGTGGTGGTGGACCAGTTTAGGCAAAAACATTCAGCTTTGTTTACTTCAAACCGTATACGTCGAGCTCTCCGGTCCCTGAGGTGTCATGGCCGGTTGCGAGGTAGACCTTGCCGTTCGCGACCATGGGAGACGAGAACTTGATTCCGTATCCCGGAGTGTCGCTGGAGTTGGATGCACTGTTGTAGAGTTCGGTCGCCAGGCCGGCGTCGTAGGCGATGAGGCTGGCGTTCGAGGGCGTGCCGCCGCTTTGGAGGGGCTGGCCATGGTCGAGTAACCAGACGATGCCATTCGACGTGCCGTTGGCAGAGATGAACAGGGTGTAGCCGTTGCTGCCTTCAAAAATGGTGGGGGCGACGTAAGCGCCCAGCCCCAATGGAGTCTTGGAGCTAGGATCATAGGGAAATTGCCGAACGAAGGCGGGAACGCCCGAGACGGCGGCGGGCGTGATGCCCAAATAGACCGAGCCATTGAAATAGGACGCGGTGCCGAAGATTTCGTAGGAGTTGACCTCTGTGGTCCAGGTGTTGCTGTTAACGTCAGTGCAACTCTTCGAGTAGGGTGGACTCAGATCGGGCTCGAAGAATGTGAAGTAGGCGGCGCCGCTATCGCCGGTGCTCTCCCCGCCAAGAGAGTTGGTGTCGAGGAGGAAGAGTTTTCCGATCTTGCCTCCGGCCACGACTTGGTTGGCGCCTGGAATGAGAAGCAGACCGCCGGATGCGAGATCGGCGTCGGCGCAGTCCATGAACTGGTAGGCGTCGGGGGTGAAATAGCTGAGCATGGTGAGGGTCGAGTTGCTGGAGTTGGCCGGACTGAACTCGAGGACGGAGTCGCTCCAGGCGGTCTTACCATCCCAGGGACCATTGCCGGTGCTGATGTAGATGTTTCCACTGGCGTCGGCGACGGGGCCACCACCGCCCATCCAGACGCCACCGGCACTGCCGTATGTGCCTTCGCCTATGAGGTTCGGACTAGAGTTGAAGGTTACGGGTGGGGAGGCTAGATTTTGTTCCCGATAGGCAAGCAACCATCCATCGTGACAGCCGCCGAAGCCGATGTAGACGTAACCGTTGGATACGAGGAGCGCGGCGCGCTGGATGCATGCTGTGGTTAGAGGGCCGGCGTTTGCGCCGGTTGCCGAAACGTTGACTGTCACGGGGCTGCCGGGCTGTTGCGCCCCGCTGGTTATATCGAGAGCGTTCACGCGGAAGGTTGAGCCGGCGGTAGTGGAGGTTTGCGCGGAGACGACGTAGATCGTGTTAGTCGTCAGATTGATCGCTGGAGTTGAAGTGACGCCTTGCACGGGCTGGATGGGGCCGTTGGTCATGGGGGTTTCGCCGGATTGCAGAAGCGAAGTCTGCCACAGGGGCGAGCCGGTGCCGTAATTATCGGAGTCAAAGGCGTAGACGCTGTCATTTTCGGTGGCCACGAAGACGACATTGTGAACGGCACCGTTGACAGTGAGATTCGAGACCAGCAGCGGCTGGCCGTAGACGTATCCATCAAGCGTGTAAGAAAACAGCTTGCCGAAGTTTGGCGTGCTTACGGTGACGGGAGAAAGAATTCCTTCGCCGGGGTTTAAGCCGGTGCGCTGGGCGTCGAAGTGGAAGAGCGGAATGTTGGCGCCGCTACCAGTGACAGTGAGCGATGAGGTCCCATGCGCGCCGGCGTAGGAAGCAGTAATGGTGCTGGAGCCAGCGAGTACGCCTCCGGCGAGGCCGGCCGCATCGACGAAAGCTATCGCGGGCGCGCTGGATGTCCAAGTGGCGGAGGAAGAGACGTCGGCGGTCGATCCGTTGCTGTAGGCGGCGGTAGCAGTGAGCTGTTGCACCGCGTCTACGGCGATCGTTGGGCTGGCAGGAGAAACCAAGATGGAAGTGACGGTCGCGACTGTGAGCGCAGCGGTCGAGCTGAATCCGCTGAGCGAGGCTCGAATCGTGCTCGACCCGGCGGCGATGCCGGTCGCCAGGCCTGTGGAATTGATCGCAGCCACGGCGGGAGAGGAGGATGTCCAGGTCGCCAAGGAAGTAACGTTCGCGGTGGAACCGTCGTTATAGTTGCCGGTGGCGGTGAATTGCTGGGTAACGCCGATGGCCAGATTTGCCGCGCTGGGAGCGACCGAGATTCCGCTAAGCGATTTGGCCAGAACGGTGAGGGTTGCAGTTCCGCTTGCGCCGTTCAGCGCTGCGGTGATGGCGCTGGAGCCCGCGGCAACCGCCGTCGCCTCACCGGTGGCATTCACGGTTGCAACCGGCGGGGTCGAGGAGGACCAGCTCACCGATGAAGTTACATTTGCGGTGGAACCGTCGTTGTAGGTGCCGGTGGCGGTGAGTTGCTGGGCGCCGCCAATCATCAGGCTTGCCGAGTTGGGAGCAATCGCGATCGCGGTGAGCGACTTCGGCTGAACCGTAAGGGTGGCAGTCCCACTCACGCCCTTGAGAGCAGCGGTGATGGTAGCGGAACCTGCGGCGAGGGCAGTGGCATTGCCGGAGGTGCTTATTTTCGCGAAGGCAGGAGCGGATGATGTCCAGCTCGCGGTGGAACTTACATTTGCGGTGGAACCGTCATTATAGGTAGCTGTCGCGGTGAACTGCTGGGCACCGCCGAGCTTCATGCTCATGGTGGACGGTGTAACTGCGATGGCCGAGAGCGTCTTGGTTGATGTGGTCGGAGAAGCTGCGGGCAGACCCTGGCATCCCAGGCCCGCAATGGCGAGGGAGAGAACAGACGCAGATATCAAAATCAGAAGCCAGTGGCGAGAAGTGGCGCTCATCGTCCCCTTAAACTGATCTGATAAACCTGATCCGAAAAACCGATCCTAAAGGCGAACCATTAGACTGCGGGCTTCTCCCTAGGGTTGCCAGGAGGCCACGCATCGTCGTCCAGCGGCGCTGGGCCTACGAATTCTGTGAGTTACCGACGAACCCAGGGGGCTATCGACAATTGGGATTGCCTTATATTTTGCTTTTTGAGGCAGGAACGTTTCTTGGCCACGTTCTTACCGAGACCGGGAGATAGCTGACAATAGTGGACTGTGACGCACCAATCCCGCCGCACGGCTCCCTGAGATTTGCTACTACTGTAAGGAAGATGTGAACTCCCAGCTGTGTCTCCACCCGTTTTCCGCTCGTCGGCCTCAAGAGCGAAAGCGCGAAGCCGCGCGCTCCCGTGTAACGGCCGGCCTGAGGTCGGGCGCTCGCATGGCTTAGAAAAAAACT
>Ga0210391_10003850_pt1 | contig 12658 bp, 14 predicted proteins | sample IncBWC12OmetaG_FD_160573 | JGI IMG/M metagenome (GOLD analysis project Ga0210391, IMG submission 160573) | Forest soil microbial communities from Barre Woods Harvard Forest LTER site, Petersham, Massachusetts, United States - Inc-BW-C-12-O ... | reverse complement strand
ATTGATAATGCGGTGCAAGGACTGCAACGGCTCAAGAAGAAATCGGACTTGCTGCAAGGACCCTTTGCCGAGACAGTGGCGCGCCTGGAATCAGACCGGGCGCAGGTGAATGTGCGTTTTTTCGCGGTCATGGAAGCATGCCAACAACGCGATACGGAGCATTTGATTCGTAGCTAAGCCAGGCGGGTGTCCCAGGGTCTCGTAAAAGCGAGACCCTTCGACTTCGCTCAGGGCAGGCTCTGGGGCACTCGGCCGGTTGAATGTCGAGATCGAGAAGAAGACTCGCGGATAGAACAGCTTCCCGCTGACCGGTCTTAGGCTTCAGGTTCTCGGGCAATTAAAGTTCTACCGCTGTCTTCTGCTATAGTTCCGAAAAGCCCAGCGGTTCAATCGCTGCGGCTTTCTGACCCGCATGCAACTCATCTCGCCAACCGAACTCGCCAAAGAAAAAACAAAATCGGTTCAGGATTACGTGCTCTTTTGCATGCACGCCGTTGCCAATCTGTTCCGCAAACCGCTTTACGTCGGCGATATTGTGCAGCAGGCCGATGCCATTGGCGTTGGGTCGCTGCCCATCGTTCTTTTGACCGGCTTCTTCACGGGAGCGGTGCTGGCACTGCAAGCCGCGAACACGCTTAGCCGCTTCGGTTCCATCAATCTGATTGGCGAATTGGTGTCCGCTTCCATGGTTCGAGAACTGGGACCGGTGCTCACCAGCCTGATGGTCGCCGGGCGAAATTCCTCCGGCATGGCCAGCGAGCTGGGGTCGATGGTGGTAACCGAACAAATCGATGCCATGCGCGCCCTCGGCACCGACCCCATGAAGAAGCTGGTCACGCCGCGCGTGGCCGCCACTGTGTTCATGCTGTTTTTTTTGGCGATCATCTCCGATCTTGTGGGATTGGCAGGCGGATCGATGGTAGCCAAGGTTCTGCTGCGCCTTGACGCCCGGCAATACTGGTCCAATGCCTGGGAAACGCTGGTGTTTCAGGATATCTTCATGGGACTGATCAAGCCGGTGCTCTTCGGGTTCGTGATTGCAACCATCGGCTGCTTCTACGGAATGAACACCAGTGGCGGAACTCAAGGAGTGGGCAAAGCCACCACGCAAGCGATGGTAGCTTCTTCCGTGCTGATTCTCGTACTCGATTTCTTCGTGACCCGCTTCCTGATGGCCGTTCTCTCGTATCACTGATCGTATGTCCACGCCGACCCTGCCGCTCGATTCCGCTGCCGTGACCGCGAAAGAAGATTCCACGCCGGCGATCGTGTTTGAAGATGTGGCGCTTTCTTTTCCAGAGAACGACGTTTTGCGAGGAATCTCTTTCCACTTGAATCGCGGGGAAACGAAGTCAGTCTTCGGCGTTGCAGGGTCGGGAAAGAGTTTACTTCTGAAGCTGGCAATGGGACTCATCCGGCCGGACTCGGGACGCATCCTGGTTCTCGGGCAGGATGTGACGCAGATGCGGGAGGAGGACCTCTTCGCGTTGCGCCGCAAAATTGGAATGGTTTTTCAGGAGAGTGCGCTGTTCGATTCTCTCTCGGTCCGCGAAAATGTGGCTTACCGGTTAACCGAAGAACACGGCATCTACGATGATGAGATCGATCACAAAGTGCGCGAGGCGCTGCGCTTTGTGGAACTGGAACACACCCTTGATCTCGATCCTTCGGAGCTTTCTGGCGGCATGCGGCGGCGCGTGGCAATTGCGCGTGCGTTGATTACACAACCTGAATTGCTGCTTTATGACTCGCCCACCGGAGGTCTCGACCCCGTGACCTCAAATACGATTATCGAATTGATTGTGAAGCAACGCGATGTGAACAAAACCAGCGCCCTGCTCGTGACTCATCGACTGCAGGACGCTTTCACCATGGCGACGCACCAGTTCGACAGCCGGAACAACCGAATGATCGCGCTACCTCCCGGCCAGCACTGCGAGGTGCCCATGAGTTTTCTGATCCTGCGCGATGGCAAAGTAATTTTCGACGGCGACCTGAACCAACTGGCGCACACTCAGGATGAATACATCAAGGAATACATTTCGTAGCGGTTTGTGATTGAGCTAGCGGGTAACTTTGTAATTTATAAGCGGATGCCACGCAAAAGGGGAGCGAAAAAATGGGGAGGGCGGGGGAGGGCTGCGACCCGAATAACAAGGTCCTTACCAGTATGCGATGGTAGGACCCGAAAACACAAGCGGAAAGCGATTTGCCGGCCTCCATTCTTTGCTGAGCCGCATAAAGCTTCACATTTACCGCAGCGCGCTCACTTAGAATACGCAACTCCTGTCATCATGGCATACGTTCGGATTACTCCCTCAGACTACGCTGAAGCCCTCGAAGCCGATTGATAGGTTCTTGCGGAATTACCTCTGACAACAATCTCAAGCTGTAAACTCACAAGAATGCGAGTAAAGATTCTCGGTTCGGCGGCTGGAGGCGCATTTCCGCAATGGAATTGCTCTTGCGCGAACTGCCGAGCCGCGAGAGCCGGAACGTTACGCGGCAAGCCGCGCACCCAGACTCAGGTCGCGATCACCCAGGACGGGCAATCGTGGTTTTTGTTCGGTGCTTCTCCGGATTTGCGCGCGCAAATTGAAGCGACCCCCGAACTGCATCCCCGGGAAGGACTGCGCCAGTCGCCCATCGAAGGCGTGGTACTGGCTAATGCCGACGTCGACCACGTCCTCGGACTGCTTCTGTTGCGCGAACTTCAGCCGCTGCGCATTCACGCCACCGCTTCGGTTCGCAGCATCCTTCGTGAGGACAACTCGATGTTCGCGATGTTGCAGCGCGTTTCTAATCAAGCTGTGTGGAGCGAATTTCAGTCCGAAACGGAATTCAGCCTATGCAATGCGCGCGGCGAAAATTCCGGTATGCGCTGTCGCGCGTTCTCGTTGAGCACTCATTATCCTGCATATGTCACGGCAAAGCGGCAGTCGCAACTCACGGCTGGCGAAGCCTCCCTGGGGTTCCTGGTCGAATCGCCGACAGGCTCTCGTTTTGCTTATATGCCGGCCGTCCCTCATTTGGAGGACGCGTTGATTCAGCAACTCAACTCCTGTGACATCCTACTTTTCGACGGCACGTTCTGGAGCGACGACGAACTCATCCGCGTGCAGGGCGGCAGCGGTCAAACTGCGGCCCAGATGGGCCATATCCCCGTCGAAAATATTCTCGCGAAGTTGGCGGGAGTGCGCCATCCGCGTAAAATATTTCTACACATCAACAACACCAATCCCATCCTGGACGAGGCCAGTCCGCAGTATCGTCAGGTGCGGGACGCGGGCTGGGAAATCGCGGAGGATGGATGGCAGTTCGACCTATAGAAGACGATCGCGTCAAAGAAACAGAAACCCCGCCATCTGTGCCTTTGCTTTCGCTCGAAGAACTGCGCGCTCAGCTACAGGCCACTGGCGAGGAACGCTACCATCACAAGCATCCGTTTCATCTGCTGATGCATGAAGGCAAGCTCAGCCGCGGACAACTGCAAGCATGGGCGTTGAACCGTTATTACTATCAGAGCATCATCCCCATCAAGGATTCGATCATTCTCTCGCGCGGTCCCGACCCGGTCTTTCGCCGTGCCTGGCGTAAGCGCGTAGTCGATCACGATGGCGACGCCACCAGTGAAGGCGGCATCAAGCGCTGGATAAAGCTGGCGGAAGCCACCGGCCTCGATCCCGCGCAGGTTCGCGCCGGCACGGGCATTCTTCCCGCGACTCGCTTCGCGGTGAATGAATATCTGAATATCGTTCGCAGCCGGTCATTGCTGGAGGCAGTTGCATCCTCGCTCACGGAATTGTTTTCGACTAAGTTAATCACTCTACGCGTGGAAAAATTGCGACAGCATTATCCCTGGCTTGCGGGAGGGCTGGATTATTTCGAAGCCCGACTTTATCAGGCGCCGGAGGATTCGCAATTCGCGGTCAACTACGTCTACGACAACGCGAAGACGCGCGCCGAGCAGGAATTGGCGATCCAAGCCTTGCGCGACAAGTGTGACATTCTGTGGGCGCAACTCGACGCTCTCTACTTCGCTTACGTGCAGCCGGGATGGCCGCCTCCTGGAGCGTTTCGCATCGAGGCCAGCTAGCATGATTCGCGAATCTAAAGCACTTTGTCATTCCGACCGGAGCATTGCGATTGGCTTCATCAATCGCAATGCGAAGCGGAGGAACCTGCTTTTCCTTGCGGTGCCCAGGACCCGGCTGGCGGGACACTAGCGTGCCTCCCCCCGAAGATTCCAGCCACCCACGACTGGCCGCCGGTTGCCGCTGGGGTGCTGAAAGTAAAGCGGGCGAAGAGCGCGTGATTTTGTTTCCCGAAGGCGCGATCAAGCTGCAAGGCACCGGACGCCAGATACTCGAGCGCTGCGACGGTCAGCGCACCTTCGCCCGGATCATCGCAGAATTGCAAGCTGAGTTCAGCATCGCCGACCCAGCCAAAATTCGCAGCGACATCAGCCAGTTTCTTGAGCAACTGCGGCATAAGCGGATTGTCGACTACTAGCCTCAACCCGCGATCAGCTTAGGACGGGCCCGGGATCCCCACTTCCACATAGCTGCCGGGCGTGGCCGCATTAACGGCCGCTGCAATTTTTTCGACGTGCAATCGAACCATCGGCCACTGCGGAGTGCTCAACACCACAACCGCTATTTTGCGGCCCTCAAGGTTCTGCTGGTACTGAATATTCTTGTCAGCGGTAAGAAACACGTCGAACCCAGCCCGCTCCGCCTCGGCCAGCAAGTCGCCGTTGGAAAGCTTATCCCATCCTCGTTGTCTAGCCCGCGTGATGGTATGGCCCGGAAGGAACCGGGCAATACCTCTAGGCGTTACGTGATCAAAAAGAATGAGCATCAACAGAGGAGTGTGCAGCGGGGACGGGGACGGGAACCGGACCCGCCTCAAGACTCCGGGCGGCAAATTCCAGGACCGCGTTGATCTGCTCGCGCGTAACGTCGAACTGCTCAATGATTTCATCCACGGTGGCGCCAGCCTCGAGGTTTAGGAACACGGCGGAAACTGGCATCCGCGTATCGCGGAACACCCACGCGCCGCTCAACCTTCCCGGCACACTTTCCACGGCGGGGCATTGCGACCAATCGAGAGCTGCCATATTCTCACCTCCGCTTACCCTAACTTCTACCACGACTAGACAGATCAATCCAGTTGCTTCCCGTTCACGTCAAGCGCAGTCTACGCTTGATCATCTCTAGTGGTATGAGCTCGTCTTCGCCGTCCTCGATGCGCGCCCTGACCGGCGTCGTACGCCTTCATGTCGGCAAGCATCTCCCCATCGCCAACTACTTTGCGTGCGAGATTCTAGCGAGCGGCTCTCCTAGTTATCTAGATGTTAACCTATGAGGGTCGTCGATTCAGCGTAGCCCATGATTCCCAACCCGCTTGCCCTTATCGCCGAGATTACGCATCGCTGCCCGCTGCATTGTGTCTACTGCTCGAATCCGCTTGAGTTGGCCGCGGTGAACTCAGAGCTTTCCACGCAGGAATGGGGCGACGTTTTCCAGCAGGCGGGCAAACTCGGCATGTTGCACGCGCACTTCACCGGCGGCGAACCGCTGGCTCGTCCCGATCTGACAGAACTCATCGCGGGCGCACGGGGGGCAGGACTTTATACAAACCTGATTACTTCCGGCCTCGGGCTGGCTGAACCAAGATTGCGGGCCCTGGTCGAGGCAGGACTCGATCATATTCAGCTTAGCTTTCAGGATTCGCGCGAGGACTCCGCCAATTGGATTGCCGGCGCTAAGGCGCACGCTCACAAGATCGATTTGTCGCGCATCATTCGCAACCACAAGATTGCGTTCACGGTGAATCTGGTTATTCACCGCCAGAATATCGATCACCTCGAAGAGATGATCGCTTTCATCGAGCAACTCGCGCCCGAGCGCATGGAGATCGCCCACACTCAGTACTACGGCTGGGCATTGCAAAACCGCGCCGCGCTGCTGCCCACGCGCGCGCAGTTGGAGCGCGCGGTTGAAATAGTAGCCGCTGCAGAAACGCGCTTGGCAGGACGCATCCGCGTTGATTCGGTGGTTCCCGACTATTACGCGCGTTACCCGAAGGCCTGCATGGGAGGTTGGGGCCGTCGATTGATCCTGATCAATCCCGCGGGCAAAGTTCTTCCCTGCCACGCAGCGGAAATCCTTCCGGGGCTTGAATTCGAAAACGTCCGCAAGCAATCCCTGGAGTACATCTGGCGTGAGTCTTCATCGTTCCAGCGTTTCCGCGGAGAAGAATGGATGCCGGACCCCTGCCGCAGCTGCGAGCGTCGTACAGAAGACTTTGGCGGATGCCGCTGTCAGGCTCTGCTGCTTACGGGTGACGCAACGGCGACCGATCCGGCCTGCTCACTTGCGCCCGCGCATCACATTGTCGAAGCGGCATTACTTGAGGCCAACTCTGCTGCGACGACATCACAGCCTGTACCGGCAGCGTCATTCGTGCAGCTACAAAAACTGAATACCGATCTTTGGAGCTATCGCACGAATCCGGAGTAGCCTGCTTTTGCAGCTCGCAAATGACTCGCGCCGCAAAGAGACTTTCTTACCAGCGCACGCCGATCGTGATTGGACGTATATCCGTTGTCGTGTGATCGCCTGATCCGTGCATCAGACGGTACTCGGCATAGATTTCGACGCCACTCGGCATTTTGCGGGTCACACCCGCACCGATGTTGTAGCCGAATTGATTCATGCTGGAACTGGTAAAGCTGCCGTTGAGGGGAACGCTAAAATTCTGGCAAGCCCCCCACCATTCCCAAAACCTACTACATGCCCCGCCGGGAACCGTCGTGTCGGAATTCAAGCTGCCGGTGCGATGGTAATAGGCCGGACCGAAGAGAACGTATCCACTATAGAGTTTGCTCACGGGTATGTTGATGATTGGATCCACTGTGGCTGCCAACGCATAAGAGGTTGCGCTCGCGGCCTGCGCCAGGCTCAGCGACGAATCACGCAACGGCAGATCTGCAAAAATGAAATCCCCGCGCAATCCGAGGTATTTGTTTGCATTACGAGCCACGCCGACCGATCCTGTGACACCCCCACCCCTCACAAAAGTCTTGGTCGCGCCGCTGTCGACCTGCGCGCCCGCTCCCACGTTATAAACCCAGTTCTTGTATTCGTGAGCGCGCTTTTTTCTTCGCGAGATCGATGCCTCGTCCGCAGGTTCCTGGTCACTTGACGGTTGTTGCGCTGGCGGAGCCGATGCGGCCGTCGGGGTTGCGGGAGTTTGATCCGCAGGCGGAGTCTGGGCGAATGTTCGCCCTCCAAGAAGACTTGTCAGAGCCAAAATTGTCAGAAGCAACGTCAGCGCACTTACAGTCGCGAACTTTCCAATCATCCATTCTCCTCCCAGCCGGGCGTGGTGGCGGACCGTAGCGCTCGGCATAAAGAGGCGAGAGGCGCCGTTGGTAAAGGTTCCGCTGTGATTCCTCGCCAGAAGGCATTGGCCTCGACTGCGGCGGGATCGCATCATCTTATCAACTTTGATGCTGACTCTGCCGGGCAAGCCGCCCGGCCCAAGGCGCGCTTTCCACTTCGCGCCGGCGCGAGTCCCACGTATGATAAAAATGATTCTCAACTCCTGAGAGCAACTTTTGCACGAGACTACGCCAGAGCAGGCCTCCAACGCCAAACTTACCCCCACGTCCCAACCTCGCAATTCTCCGCGCCGGGTTGCCCTGGTGGGCTTTGGAACAGTGGGCCGTGCCGCGGCCAAGATTCTGTGCGAGCGCGGCGATGGATTGCTGCGCCTCACGCACGTCTGCAACCGCAATGTCGAGCGTAAGAAGCAGCCATGGGTTCCGAGCGATGTGGTCTGGACGGAAGACTTCCAAACCATTCTCAACTCTGATGCCGACATCATCGTGGAACTGATCGGCGGCTTGAACCCGGCGGAAGAGTGGGTGCGTAGCGCCTTGAGCACGGGCAAGTCGGTGGTTACGGCCAACAAACAACTCATTGCGCGTCATGGACCGGACTTGCTGCAGCTTGCGACTACGAACGGATGCCAGCTTGAGTTCGGAGCTTCCGTGGCCGGCGGAGTTCCCGTCCTTCCCGCGCTGCGAGCCGGGTTGTGCGGGGATCGGCTGCACGGCATCGCAGGCATTCTGAACGGCACTTGTAACTATATCCTCAGCCGCATCGAGAGCTCTCGCATCCCGTTCAGCGAGGCGCTCGAAGAAGCGCAGGCGCATGGCTATGCCGAAGCCGATGCCAGCGAAGACCTTGACGGCGGCGATGCTCGCGCCAAACTTTCCATCCTCGTGCTGGCTGGTTTACAGGCTCGCATTTCTCCGGGAGATATTCGTGCCCGAACCATCCGCTCGGTTGACGCGGTCGACTTCGACTACGCTGCGGAGCTGGACTGCACGATCCGTCAAATTTCGCGTGCGGATTTGAAGGGAACCACCTTATTTACCGACGTTGGCCCCAGCCTAGTTCCCGCGTCGTCGCCGTTTGGACGGGTGCAAAGGAATTTGAATCTGGTTTTGACCTCGGGAGAATACGGCGGAGACACGGCCTTCCTGGGAGCTGGCGCAGGAGGAGATCCTACGGCCGTCGCGGTGGTTTCGGACTTGATGTTCGTGGCTGAAGGTCTGGCTGCTGGACCGCGCTCTCATCGTCCGCTAAAACTCGAGCCGCCAAAAGTGAGCTGCGACTTTGAGACGCCGTGGTATCTGCGCTTTCTAGTGAAAGATCAGCCCGGAATTATCGCAGGCCTAGCCGCAGTCCTCTCGGCTCATCAGCTAAACATTGACGCGGTGCTGCAAAAACCAGGATTCGACAAGAACGCTCTACCTTTTGTAATTACTTTGGAACCTTGCCGCGATGCGCAACTGCATCCCGCACTGGAGAAGATGGCGGCGCTCCCGTTCGCACTGAAACCGTGCCTGTGTCTGCCCATCCTGCGCTAGAGTCTCTGGGAAACTCCTCCGCAATAGAAAAGCCGCCAAGACGACGAGGCGGCCTTCTTACTCGGCGTTGTTGCTGCGGCTACTGGAAGGCAGCGGTGCCTAAAAGCGTACGGCCGGACTCGGGCGTTTGATGGCTCCGTCGTGCTTCCAAGACCACCTGTGTGCCATTCCGGCGCCGCCAGGGCGGCAGCTACGCTTACGTGCCGATTCGGATCGGTAATTATTGGCTGATTCTTAGCGAAGACGCGAACATTCTTTCTTGAGGGGGCAACTCAACGAAGGAGAAAAAAATGAAAACGAAACTGCTTCTGTTGCTGTTTCTTCCGTCATGGGCTTCGCCCAGACCCAAGGCTTTTCCACACCGGCAACCAACGATTTAGACGGAGCGAACCTGCCGCTTACGGCGACCGTAATACCGGCTAACAACCCACTCCAAGTGGCCATACTGCATTGGTACCCCGCGAATCTGACGACCAGCTTCACCGTAGGAACCAACCCAAATGGCCTTGCCTTTGATGGGGCCAGCATCTGGGTGGCGAATTCGATCAGCCAGAACGTAACCAAGTTAAGGGCGAGCGACGGGACGGTGCTCGGAACCTTTGCCGCGGGAAATTACCCGACTGGCGTGGCCTTTGATGGGGCCAACATCTGGGTGACGACCCAGGGAAGCAACACTGTGACCGAACTGCAGGCAAGCACTGGCGCGACCCTAGGGACCTTCCCCGTGGGAACCAACCCCGATGGCATAGCATTTGATGGAGCCAACATCTGGGTGGCGAATTACAACAGCAACAACGTGACCGAGTTGCAAGCCAGCACCGGCGCAGTCCTCGGAACCTTCGCCGTCGGAGCCAACCCCGATGGTGTCGCATTTGATGGGGCAAACATCTGGGTGACGATCAATAACCACGGCAACGGCAACACGGTTACCAAGATCCGGGCGAGCACTGGCAGGATCCTCGGGAGCTTTACCGTGGGAACCGGCCCCTCCGGCGTGGCCTTTGATGGGGCAAACATCTGGGTGACGAATGGGACAAGCAACACCGTGACCAAGCTGAAGGCGAGCAATGGCTCGATCCTCGGAACCTTTACGGTGGGAAGCCAGCCGAATAGTGTGGCTTTTGATGGGGTCAATATCTGGGTGACGAATCAACTGGCCAACACCGTGACTAAGCTGAAGGCGAGCAATGGCTTGATCCTCGGAACCTTTGCTACGGGAATCCAACCGGGTGGTGTGGCCTTTGATGGAGCCAACGTCTGGGTGACGAACTCCGGAAACGGCAGCGGCACCACAGTTTCAAAGTTTTAGTTATACGCTCAGGGCTTGGGGGCGGATCGACCGCCCCCTTTGTTCCGCGCTGCCGCGCCTACTTCCAGAAAGGATTCTTCAATCCCGCAGGCGCGAGGGCGCTGTTGGTCTCTGCTCCAGAATCGTCGGATACTTTTTCATCGAGAAAGCGAGACGCGGGAGCTCTGCGTTCATCCTCAGGGTAAAGGATCTTGGTGGTAGAAGGGCAATCTGAGTTCATTGGGGAACCTCCACAAACGGTAGCTATTGGGCTCTACGAACGACCTAGGTTCATTGGAACACTCTTATCTCCTATGGCAGGCTGCATAATTTCGATCCTTTGTATCGAAAAAACAGAAGCGTGATCCACGTCACCAAGCCATTTCGAGGCAACCGCCAAAACTGCTAGGATTGACCCCGCCTGAACATAGGGCACCAAATTCATACTCGAGGAATATTTCTGATGAAGTATCGCAAGCTGGGCCGAACCGGATTCGAAGTCAGCGACATTGCATATGGACTATGGGGGATGAGCGGTTGGAGCGGCTCCGACGACCAGCAGTCGCTCGATTCTCTGCAACTCTCTGTCGATTCCAGCTGCAACTTTTTCGACACCGCATGGGCATACGGCGAAGGCAAAAGCGACGCCCTTCTCGGCGAAACGATGGAGAAAAATTCTGGTAAGCGGCTTTACGCAGCGTCGAAGATTCCTCCCGCCAACGACAAATGGCCAGCGCTTCCCTCCTACAAATACAGCGACGTTTTTTCTTCACAGCACGTGCTCAAGTATGCCGACTTGATTCGCAAGAAGCTGCGCGTCGATTCGATCGACCTGCTGCAATTTCATGTGTGGGATGATAGTTGGACCGATGAACCGGAATTCCGTTCGACAGTAGAGAAATTAAAAGACGGCGGCTGGATTCGCCACTTCGGACTCAGCCTGAATCGATGGGAGCCGGAGAACGGCATCAAGGCCTTGCACACCGGCTTGGTCGATGTCGTCCAGGTCATCTATAACATTTTCGATCAGGCGCCCGAGGACAAACTGTTTCCCCTCTGTCAGGAACTCAACGTTGGCGTGATCGCGCGCGTGCCGCTCGACGAAGGCAGCCTCGGCGGCAAGATGACTCTCGAAACCCGCTTCCCGAAAGACGATTGGCGATCGTTGTACTTCGGCCCGGAAAATCTTGCGAATACGATTCATCGGGTCGAGAAGCTCAAGAAAATCGTGCCCGCCGGAATGACATTACCCGAAATGTCTCTGCGCTTCATTCTGTCTCATCCAGCGGTCAGCACGACGATCGTGGGGATGCGCGACCCCAAGCATGTGCGCCAGAACATCGCCGCCAGCAACGCCGGCTCGCTGGAGTCCGCTCTGCTCGACGAACTGAAACATCACCGCTGGGACCGCAAGCCCGCGCATTGGTCTGACTAGATAGATCTCAATAGCCAGTACCTAGTACCCAGGTGCCCAGTCAACACTTTTGCCCTTGCCGGGTACTAGGTACTGAGTACTGAACTCCCTACGACCTCTGGTAGTAGCGAACCCCGCAGTCTAGTCTTTTTAGTTTCCCAGCGACACGATCGCGCGCCTAGCTACGTCCAACCATGAAAACCATTTCAAATAAGATCGCATTCACCCTGACGCTGTTTGCACTCGTGCTTACAGGAAGCCTATTCGCCCAGAACCCGCGTGGATCGTTACGCGGCACGGTACAGGATGCCACCGGGGCCCGCATCGCCTCAGCCAAAATCGAGGCGCAGCTTTCGGGCTCGTCCGTGCAACGCAAGGCCAACAGCGAAGACCGGGGCGAGTTTCGTCTCGATGATCTTCTTCCCGGCAACTACCGCATCAGCGTCAGCGCCACGGGATTCGCTCCAGCGCAGGCCGATGTTGTCATCGCCGTCGCCACAGTGCGTGATATTACGGTCACGATGAAACCCCCGTTCGTGCAGCAAACGGTCAGGGTGCAGGCCGAGACTTCTTCCATTGCGACCGAACCGATCGATCTCGCCAGCGCCGTCCATCAGGGAGTAATTTCCAGCCACGACCTTGAGACGTTGCCGCTCGCAGCGCGCAGTTTTGCCAACATCGCGTACCTAACGCCGGGCACCGAGCCGGTCGAGCCTTCCGACCCAACGAAAGCGCGCATTACCGCGGTTTCCACCGGCGGGAGCTCAGGTCTGAACAACGAACTTTCCGTCGATGGCGGCGACAACTCGGACGACTGGATCGGCGGTTTTCTGCAGAACTTTTCTCCGGAGGTTGTGCAAGAGTTCGCCGTGCGCACGGCGCAGGAAGACGCCGACACCGGAGGCACCACAGCTGGCTCGGTCGTCATCACCACCAAGCGTGGGACTAATGAATGGCACGGCAGCGGCTCTTTCTATGAACGTGCGGCTGCGCTCAATGCACGCTTCCCTAT
>Ga0210391_10003849_pt1 | contig 12660 bp, 10 predicted proteins | sample IncBWC12OmetaG_FD_160573 | JGI IMG/M metagenome (GOLD analysis project Ga0210391, IMG submission 160573) | Forest soil microbial communities from Barre Woods Harvard Forest LTER site, Petersham, Massachusetts, United States - Inc-BW-C-12-O ... | reverse complement strand
CCTGCTCGATGTATTTTGCTTTGTAGTCGTAATAGTCCCGATGCGGGACAATTTCGCCTGGGATCGATGCGCGAATTTCGTCGTTGCCCAGCACGCTGACTTCGATTTCGCGCGCATCGACGCCGCGTTCGACGATGATTTTCATGCCGAACTGCGCGGCGTGGTCGATCGCCTCAGGAAGCTGCTCGCGCGTGGTGACTTTTGTCATGCCCACTGACGAGCCCGCGGTGGCCGGCTTCACGAAAATCGGCAGGCGGAGCTGCGTAAGAACGTCGGCGGCGATGTCTTCGCGGTTGTTCTCCCACTCCGACCGCCGGAACACGATGAACGAAACGACCGGCAGGCCAGCCTGCTCGAACAAGCGCTTCTGAACGTCTTTGTCCATGCCGACGGCCGAAGCAAGAACGCCCGCGCCTACGTACGGCATGTTGGCCATTTCGAGCAAGCCCTGCACCGTGCCGTCTTCACCAAAGGTGCCGTGAAGCACAGGAAAAACCACATCGATAGGAACGCTCGGTTGACCTGCGCCAGCGCCAAGAGGAACGAGCGTCGCCGCGCTGGGATCGGCGGGAAGCAGGACGCGATTGCCGGTCTTCAGCACGTCGGCGAGCAACTTGTGGGCTTTCGCGCTGACGAGCCACCGGCCATCTTTGTCTATGCCGATCGGCACCGCTTCGTATTTTTCCGGATCGAGAGCGCGGATCACCGACGCCGCCGACGCGAGCGACACTTCGTGTTCGCCCGATCGACCGCCGAAGAGGATGCCTACGCGGAGCCGCTTTTTCTCTCTCATCGATTCACCAGCGGCCGCAAGGGGCCACCACTGCGATTACAGAATCTTTTTACCAAGTCCCGAAAGCACAAGCTCCACGCCGAGCGTCGCGGTGGTGTTGTGAACGTCGATCACAGGATTCACTTCCACCAGCTCGAACGAGCACATCTGACGGCTATCGGCCACCATCTCCAGTGCCAGATGCGCTTCGCGGTAGGTTACGCCGCCGCGCACCGGCGTACCAACTCCGGGAGCGTCTGACGGATCCACAAAATCCATGTCGAGGCTGACGGCGATGCCCGCCGTATCGTCGCCCGCAAATCGCAGCGCGTCGGCCATAACTTCGCGCATACCACGCTCGTCGATATCGCGCATGGTAAAGGCGTGTACGCCGGTCTCCTTCATGAGCTTGCGCTCTTTGGCGTCCAGGTCGCGAATGCCGACGAGCACCACATTGCGCGGCTCGACCATCGGCTTGATTTTCGCGAGGCCGGTCAGCTCCGGCGGCCCGAAGCCCATGATCGAGGCGAGCGGCATGCCGTGCACGTTGCCCGAGGGCGAGGAGTCGGGCGTGTTCATGTCGCCGTGCGCGTCAAGCCAGATGACGCCGATGCGCTTGGAGTCTTTGTCGTAGTGTGCGGCTGCGCCCGCCACGGTTCCAACGGCGATGGAGTGGTCGCCGCCCAGCACGAGCGGAAAAATGTCCTCGTCCATCGTTTTCTTCACGGCCTCGGCGAGGCCCTTGCAGGCTTCGGCGATTTCATCCAAGTAGCGTGCGCGTTTTTCGCCGTAGGGTTGTTCTTCAGGCTGGGGGACAGGCACGTTGCCGCTGTCTTCCACTTGGCGCCCAAGCTGCCTCAGCCGCGCCTGCAAGCCCGCCACGCGCAGCGCGGACGGACCCATATCGACGCCTCGGCGGCTGGCCCCCAGGTCCATCGGCACACCGATAATTCGAATTTTTTCGGGCATTTTTTTCTTTTTTTCGATCCCGTACGAGAGGGAAGGAGCCTTAAGGATAGACTCGATACAGCATCCGTGGGAAGGGGATGACCTCGCGGATGTGCTCGGTCCCACATATCCAGGCTACCGTGCGTTCCAGGCCCAGGCCGAAGCCCGCGTGGGGTACGCTGCCGTACCGACGCAGGTCCAGATACCACTCAAAGGACGCCTCAGGAAGACCGTGCTGGCGCAGGCGCTCGACCAGCGTTTCGTAATTCGCCAGGCGCTCGCCGCCACCGATGATCTCGCCGTAGCCTTCGGGCGCAATCATGTCGAAGCTGAGCGAAAGTTCTGGCCGGTCGGTGTCGGTGGCCATGTAAAAGGCTTTCATTGCAGCAGGATAGCGGTGGATCACCACCGGGCGGTCGAACTCTTTGGAAATGATGGTTTCCTCATCGCCGCCGAAATCGTCGCCCCATTTCGCGGGATTGCCGGCGTTCTGGAGGACCTTGATGGCGTCGTCGTAGGTGATGCGCGGGAAAGGCGGCTTGATTTTCTCAAGTTTGGTCACGTCGCGTTCGATCATGCCAAGTTCGCGGGAGCGGTTCTTGATCACCGACTCGACTAAGGCGCTGACCAACCCCTCGCCGAGCTGAATCATGTCTTCCAGGTGCGCGTAGGCCGCTTCCGGCTCGAGCATCCAGAACTCGGTGAGGTGGCGGCGCGTCTTGGATTTCTCGGCCCGGAACGTGGGGCCGAACGTGTATACCTTGCCGAGCGCGGCGGCCGTCGCTTCTACGTAAAGCTGGCCGGACTGGGTGAGGTAGGCCTTCTGGTCGTCGATGTAGTTCACTTCGAAGAGCGTGGTGGTGCCTTCGCATGCGGCGGGCGTGAAGATCGGCGCGTCGGTGAGTGTGTAGCCCTGCGAGTCCATGTAATTTCGCGCCGCCAGTTCGGCTTGCGCCCGAATGCGCAGAATCGCGGCCTGGCGCGGAGTGCGGATCCAGAGGTGGCGTCGGTCGAGCAGGAAATCGACACCGTGCTCTTTGAGCTGGATCGGGTAGGGAGTGGCGTCGGCGACGCGTTGCACGACTTCAATCGCACTTACGCCGATTTCGTAACCGCCGGGAGCGCGCTTTTCTTCGCGAATCGATCCGGTCACGATCACGCTTGATTCGATCGGCAGTCCCTTCAGCGCCGCGAACGCATCTGGCGATTCTTTGAGCGAGACGACGCCCTGCATGATGCCCGTGCCGTCGCGGAAGATGGGGAAGAGCAGCTTGCCTGATTCGCGCATGTTGTAGAGCCAGCCGCGAAGGGTCACGGCCGATCCGGCGTGCTCGCCGGCTTTGTCGATTGTTGCGATCGGCGCGGATGCGGGCGCCTTCTGTGTGGCTTCGTCAGTCATGAATGTGGTGGTCCCTTTCGTCTCTGAAAAATCGTTTGCGAGCGCTACTTACCGAGCGCATTTTCGAGTTTGTCGCACGTGGCGCGGATTTCGTCGAGCGACGGCCCGGCGGCGCCTTGTTCTTTGAGTTCGAGCACCAGTGGAATCGTATCAGTGCCTGCAATGTCGCCGAGCGCGGCTTTCCAGTCGATCGTGCCGGTGTAGGGCAATAGGTGTTCGTCCTTCTCGCCGTGGTTGTCGTGGATGTGAGCCGTCACGATGCGGTCGCGCATCGCGTCAAAGCTGGCTTCCACGCCCTCTTCCATGTGCGCGTGGCCGATGTCGAAACACAATTTCAAATCGTGCAGGTGCGTGTCGGTGATGAAATGCTGCAACGACGACGGCGCGCCGAGCTCGTCGGGCGTATTTTCGAGCGCGATCGTCACTCCGCGTGCCTTCGCGAACACGACGAGGTGCTCGAGCGAGGTAAATGCCGCGTCGTACTTGCGCTGGTCGCCGGACTGGCGGCCGTAACCGAGGTGCTGCACCAAGAACTTGCAGGGGATCGTTTCGGCGACTTCGAGCGCGCGCTTGATCTCATCAACAGCGTCGAGCCGCCGAATGCGCTCCGTATCGGAAATCGAGATGGGGATGCCGCCGTCGTTGCGCGCCGATCCGTCGCGTTCGGCTGGGGAGTGCAACGCATGCAGGGCCAAGCCGTACTCACCGAGAGCGTCTCCCAGTTCGCGAACGGCCTGCGCGTTGCGGTAATAGAAATGGCCCGCACGGCAATACACTTCAACTGCCTTAAAGCCGGCTTGCGCGATCGCCGCCAGCTCCGAGGCGGCGAGTTTCTGATTCACGAATCGGTACGTGGAAAGAATGCGTTCCATGTGGCCCCTGGGTAGACGAAATATGTTCGGCTGGAACGGAGGTTTCGTCAACCGCCGCCCCCGCGCCGTGTTCGCATCCGGCGTCGGTTTGGCGTGTCTTGGTAATTGAGTAGGCCTTGCGCATGGCACAACGGGCAAACGATAATTTTCGGACACATGACCACACTTAATCGTGTCTTACGCAGGTTCGCGCCCGTGTTTTTGGCGGCGCTTCTGGTGCAAGGCTGCGGTCCGCGGCTGAGCCTTCTCGACGAACTGGCGCAATCCGGCAAAATCAACGAACGCGCGCCGGTCACCGCGCACCTCGAAATCGAAATCAACGCGCCGCCCGCAAAAGTGTGGTCGCTGCTCGTTGATGCACCTTCTTGGCCCAAGTGGGAGAAGCAGATCAACGCCGTGACTTCGGATGGGCCGCTCGCGGCCAGCAAGAAATTTATGTGGAAGTCGGGTGACACGGCAATCCACTCGCAGGTCCAACTCTTTGAGCCGGAAACGCGGCTTGCCTGGACGGGCAGCGCCATGTCCGCGAAGGCGATTCACGTGTGGCAGTTGCAGGAAGTGGCAGGCAATCGAACGCGCGTGCTGATGACGGAATCCATGGACGGGCCGCTTATGTCACGCTTGTTTCCGCAGGACAAACTCAGCGCGGCCAGTATGCAATGGCTCGTCGCGCTGAAAAACGCTGCCGAACTCGCCCCGCCCAAATCTCATTAGCTCTCGCCTGCATCAATTACTGCGCAACTACGGCTCGCGGCTGTGGTCGAGAAGATTTTCGACGCGCGCGAGTTTTTGTCCGCTCTCCCGCTTGAACGCGATACGCCGGAGTACAGCTGATCCGAGTGCAACCGGAGCAATCGGAACTGCCGCGCGTCAGTAGCCGACTGCTTTTCCGTCGCGGCGCGGATCGCCGGCGCCCAGGCGTTCTTTTGTATTGGGATCGATGCCGATAGCTTCGTCTTGGCCGATGAAGCGGCGGTTCGGCGAAATCTTGTAACCGCGCTCCTCCAGGCCGGAAACGACTGAATCGGAGATGAACGGTTCGAGGCCCACCGTATCCGGCAGCCACTGTTGATGGAAGCGCGGCGCGTTGACCGCCGCCTGCGCCTCCATGCCGAGCCGGGTCCAATTGATCATCGTCAGCAGCACGGTGTTGATGATCGTCGGTCCGCCGGGCGAGCCGGTGACGAAACTGAGTTGCCCGTCGCGCAGCACAATCGTTGGAGTCATCGAGCTGAGCGGCCGCTTGCCCGGTCCGATAGTGTTCGCTTCCGATTGAACGAGCCCAAAAAGATTCGGTTCGCCGGGATGCGCGGTGAAATCGTCCATTTCGTCGTTGAGCAGAAAACCGCCTTCGGACGTGACCGCCGAGCCGAACGAATCGTTCAGCGTGTAGGTGTTCGCGACGGCGTTTCCCGCGGCATCCACCACAGAAAAGTGCGTCGTGTTCGTGTGGCCGACTTCGGCCAGCGCGCGCTTGGCGGCAATTTCGTAATTCTCGCGTGATCTATCGCCGTTTAGCGCGGACGTCGCAGGGCACGGCGCGTTTGGATCGGCGTTCTCAAACGCCGCGGGATTGCCCGCACCGATTTTCTCGCTCGACGACGCGTCGATCGGGTCGATCGTTTTGCGTCGAATCTCGGCGTAGCACCGTGACGTGAGCCCGCGCACGGGAAGTTTCGCGTAGTCCGGATCGGCCAGGAACGCCGCGCGATCGGCGAACGCTCGCCGCATCGCCTCGATCACCAAGTGTACGGACTGCGTGTCGTCCCAGCCCTTCAATTCATAGGGATCGAGAATATTCAGCGACTCAATCATCGCGACGCCACCCGAACTTGGCGGAGGGCTGGTGACCAGCTGCCAGTCGTGCCCGCCGTAGCGATATGTCGCGAGCAGCGGGTCGCGCAGCTTCGGCTCGTAGTGCTCGAGGTCGGCGTAGCTCACAAGGCCGCCCTCGCGCTTCATTTCTTCCGCCAGTTCGTGCGCGAGTTTCCCATGATAGAAATCGCCCGCGCCCGACTGCGCGATGCGCTTCAGAGTGGCCGCCAGTTCCGGCTGTTTAAACAGCTCGCCAGGATCGTAGTAAAGCCCGCGCTTCAGGAAAATTCGCCGGCTGGCGGGAAACATCTGCAGCGTCTTCGCGTCTTCCTGGAAGAGTTGAGAGAGCCGCGCGCTTACAGGAAAGCCGTTCTCCGCAAGGTCGATCGCCGGCTGCATCACGTCGGCAAGCTTCATCGTGCCGTAGGTTTTTAGCGCGAGTGCGAGGCCCGCCACAGTGCCTGGAACCGCGACGGCTCGATAGCCGATCAGCGACGGGTCGACATCGGGCAAATGATCCATCTTCGAATACATGTCGCGCGACGATGAGGCTGGCGCGGTTTCGCGATAGTCCACGAATTTCGTGCGTCCATCATTCATGCGCACCAGCATGAAACCGCCGCCACCGATGTTGCCCGCTTCGGGTTCAACCACGGCCAGCGCAAAGCCCACCGCGACCGCCGCGTCCACCGCATTGCCGCCGCGTTTCAAAATCGCCACGCCGGCCGCCGACGCGAGTTCTTCATCGCTCACCACCATTCCGCTTTTCGCCCGCACCGCCTGCTGCGGCCAGTCGAGATTCTTCACCGCAGGGCGCGCGTTGAATTCGAGAGGCGTTTGCTGCGACGGCTGCGCCTGCGCGAACGTACTCACGCCTCCGGCGCACAACGCGAGAAGGACAGAAAGGAACCGGGCCGAAAATTTCACGATGAGGAGATCCTTTGAACGGAATGAAAAAACCGAAGTGCGTTCCTCGACGGGCGCGTCAACCGCTTAGCATCACCATCAACAGCGCGATGAATCCACCGAGCGCGAGCGCCAGCAGCAGCCAGATCCAGATCGAGAACCGCCTGCGCATCAGCGCGGGCGGAGGCGGATTCGGCTCGCCGTAATCGAGCAGATCGGCGGTCACTCCCACCGGCGGTGGGGGCTTGCGGCCCGCCGCGCCGGCTTGAGGCTCCGGCTCGCCTTCGCGCGGTGTGAATTCGTGGGGCACTGCGAACGATGCTAGCACCGCGCGAAATCAGCGTGCAAGCGTGCGGGAAAGGGGGACTAGAAAGACAGAAGTGTCAGCATCAGCAGCGCCGCTGCGCCGCCGATGACAATCGCGATCAACATCCATCGCTTCAGCCGCGGATACGTCTTCGGAAGGGCGAGCATGTGGCTCGCTGGATCGATTTGAGGAAACATCGGCGAAGAACTCTTCGAGCCCGAGGGAGAGAGACTTGAATCCGCGTACGAAGAGGGATCCCGGTGCGCGACGCCGGAAGCTGGGTTAGGCATCGGCAGGCATATTACACCTGTGTGAATTTAAGTCGAGCAGATAATTCCGGGAAACTGGGCGATATTCACAGCTTTATGCACGTGCCGGATAAAGCGTCATCCGCCGAGCAGCGACTTGATTCTGCCCAGCAGGCGCAGCTTTTCGTGGGCGTGCGCGCGCGAAAGATACTCGAGGCCGCTCGGCGCGCCCAAGTACGCGCGACCACCCTGAATTTTCGGGAGCAATTTCTCGAGCTTCCGCGCCACATCGTCGGCGTTTTCCAGTTTTGCAGCGGTGCCGCTTACAAGGCCGAACGCGACCGGCTTATCCGCGCCATCGGAGGCGATTTTCTCGGCGAGCGTCTCGCTCGCCGTTAAGTCGAAGCCGATCACGTCGACCGGCAACGCCATCAGCTTGTCGTAGATCGGGGACGCATCGTGGAAGTACGTGTAGAGCGCCAACTCCACCACGCGGCCGGACTGGCGCATGCGGTCGCGCGACGCGGCCAGCAACTGCAGCGCCGCCTCCAGAATCGGCCAATCCGCCGTGTGATACAGGATGGCCGGCTCGTCGATCTGAATCAGCTGCGCACCGCCGCGAGCGAGTGTTTCGATTTCCACGGCAAGCACATCCGCGAAATTCTGCGCGCGGCTTTCGAGATGTTCTGAAGTGTCGCGAGCGTGCCCGCCGCCGTTGCCGTTTTCGGTGAGCGAATATTTTGCGAGCGTGTACGGCCCCGTAATCACGGGCTTGATCGCGAGCTTGCCGGCTTTCGCGGGCGGCGTCGGCAGATGGCCCAGCGCATTCCGCGCGAAGCTGTATTCGTCGGCTACGAGCTGCCCGCGCCGCTGAACTTTATCGGTGAGCACGGGCTGGCGGAAATACGTGCCGGTGTTGAAGAAGGGAAGCAGCTCGTCCATCCTCACGTTGTCGAGCTTCCCGGGGATATGCGAGATTGGGTCGCCCCAGCGGATTTGCCCGTCGGTAATGATGTCGAGCCCGGCTTCGACTTGGTCGGCGATGGCGCGGCGCGTCATGTCGTTCTGCGCGTCGAGCAGGTCGGCCGAGGTACGGTCACCGTTTGCCAGCGCGTCCATTGTGCGGCGGAGGATCAGCAGCTCGTGCGTTTCGCCAAAGCGTGGATATCCCCCGGCGCTCGCGAGATACAACCCGGGCGATCGAAGCGTCATTCGGTACCTCTACAAAGGGGGCGTGCAGAAAAGTTAGTCGAAAGGCTGGGGGAGGTCAAGCTGCGCGGCGTACGGCTTGCGGTTTGTGCGCGTTCCACAGGTACAACGTGGCGTACGAACGCCACGGCCGCCACGCTTCGGCGCGCGCCGTGAGCGCCCGGTGATTGGCGAGGCCGCTGGCGCGTAGCAGCGCAACGTCTCCCGTGGGAAACGCGTCGGGCTCGCCGAGCGCGCGCATCGCAATGTACTGCGCAGTCCATGCGCCGACGCCCGGAAGCGCGGTGAGCTTTGAGAGAAATTCATGAAGGTCGATCACGCCGGTGAAACGGACCTCGCCGTCGCGAACGGCTCGCGCGAACTCGCGAATGGTCTCTGCGCGCGCTTTTGTGAGACCAAGTGATGTGAGATCCGCGCGCGCGAGAACGTCGGGCGTCGGGAAAATGTGCGTGAGTCCAGGAGAAGGCGCATAGAGCGTGCCGAACTTGGCGGCGATGCGGCCGGTGATCGTCGACGCGCCGCGAACGCTGATTTGCTGTCCGACAATCGTACGAATCGACAGTTCGAACGGATCCCAGCAACCGGGCAGGCGCATGCCGGGCGTAGCTCTCACGAGCGGCGCCAGCTTGGAGTCCTTGCGAAGCGTTTGCGCGATTTTCCCAGGATCGGCGTTCAAATCGAACATCGCGCGAATCCGCTCGACGATGAAGAAAAGGGCTGACGGATCGTCAAACTGCACGGTGACGCCGAGCGAATGATTTTCGGTGTGCGTTACCTCAAAGTATCCGCGCTTCCCGCCGATCTTGATCGTGCGGCGATACACACCGCCGAGAACGGATTCAACGCCAGGGATCGCGCGCCGTTCGAGAAAGTCGAGCATGCCTTTCCACTCATAAGGCGGACGGTATCGAAGACTGAATACATAGAGATTTTCGCCGGCGTGCGCACCTGGCCGTGCGAGTTTGCGAATGTGCGTCGGCGTCCGGCGGTAGTTTTTTTGTATAGCGGCGTTAAATCTCCTCACGCAGCCGTATCCAGCGGCGATGGCAACCTGGCTCATCGGGAGCCGCGTTTCGTCGATCAGCTTTTTGGCGAAGTGCAGCCGGCGCGTTTGAGCCACCGAACTTGGCGCCGCGCCGAGATGTTTCAGGAACAGGCGGCGCAAATGTCGAGGGCCGACGCCCAGGCGTTCTGCGAGCGTTTCGATCCCTCCGGATTCGAGGCCGCTTTCGCCGATCAGCAACAGCGCGCGCGACACGGTGTTCGACGTTCCCGCCCACGCTTTTGTGGCGGGCGAGCACTCGGGACGGCAGCGCAAGCATGGACGAAACCCCGCTTCCGCAGCCGCGGCGGCGGTGGGGAAGTACCGGCAGTTTTTCTCTTTCGCCGTCGGCGCGGGACAAATCGAGCGGCAGTACACGCGGCTTCCCAGCACGCCGATGAAAAACTTGCCGTCGAATCGCGGATCTCGAGACAAGCGAGCCCGCGAGCAAATACGCCAATCGAGTTTTATGTTGTCCTTCATGTTTGTTCGCTGCGAGTGTCGTCGCGCTCGTTCCAATCATAAACGAACCACGCGTCGCGATTAGACGCTTTCGGACATGAACCGCCGACCGCGTCCTGTAGCGTCCAGCCGCCGTTTTTGCGGGAGTATCGGCGTCCCAAAACGTCCAACTTCGCCAGCGCGGAGCGTTTATCGTCGGCGCAACAGCAAGTCTCGCTGCCCACCCGGTTGAGCTTGCTCGTTGCGCGGAGCTGCTGCCGGCGCGCTCGGCCGGGCCGTGCGTGCGCAGCGGCTCCGTCGCGTGATTCGCGACGCCGTTGGCTCCGACGCAACATCGAGCTCGACCCCAGTTGAGCCTGCGCCACGTATATCGTAGGATACGTTCACCGCGAAGGTAGAAGCGGCCCGGTTCCCAGCCCGAATGAAACTCTTTCCGTTTCGCAGACTCGCCGCGATTGCTCTTGCCACAAGCGCGTCGGGTATTTCCGCCGGCGCTTTTCAATCCTCGCCACAGCAACAAGCCGCCATCTCCGCCGCGCTTGACCGAGGTGACGACTACGCCGCCGTGCAGAAGTACGAGGAGGCGCTCGCGGCGTACCGCCAGGCCGACGTCCTCGCGAATCACTCCTGCGCGGCCTGCTTTCTACGCATCGCGAAAACCTCACTGTTCTTGGGCGATCCAGCCACGGCCCTTTCGGCGGCAGCCAGCGCTGCAGCGTCCGCGGGCGACAACCGCGTTCTTGCAGCCGACGCGCATTTGCTGCGCGGGGAGATTCTCGTCGCCACGTCAAGCGACGCAAAAGATCCCAAATTCAAGGAAGCCGAACAGGAATATCGCGCCGCCATCGCCGCCAGCCCGAAGAAATCGATCGCACGATTTTCGCTCGGCATGCTTTTGCTGGGCGAGGGACGCGACGCGGAGGGCGTGGCTGAGCTGCAAGCGTACGTCGATGGCCCGTTCGCCGATCCCAAGCGCGTCGAACGCGCTCAGCGGATCATCGAGAATCCTTCGCTCGCCCGCGCGCCCACTTCCGACGACTTTTCGTTTACTGCGCTCGAGGGCGAGAAAATCTCGCGCGACGGACTGCGCGGCACTGTCGTGCTGCTCGATTTCTGGGGTTCGTGGTGTCCCCCGTGCCGCGAATCGATTCCCATGGTCGCGAACCTCAACAAGAAATTCGCCGGCCAGCCCGTGAAAGTCGTCGGCATCAGCTCGGACTACAGCGAAGACGCATGGCGCGAGTTCATCAAAAAAAATCACATGACGTGGACGGAATTTCTCGATCGCGATTCGCAGGTTCAGGCGATTTTTGAGATCCAATCATTTCCGACTTTCATCGTCCTCGACCGCAATGGCGGGATTCAGTTCCGGCAGGCCGGGCTCGGCGAGGATTCCGAAAGCGTGATCGAGTCCGCCATCAACGGGGCGCTCCGCGTGCCATACGATCCTGCGCCTGCGCATGCCGCGCCTTCGTCCACGGCGACGACCGAGACGGGATCGTCGTCAGCCGCGCCGTCGAGCACACTGCCGCATCTCACGCGAGGGCCGCGCGCGAACTGGCAAGCGGCCGACATTCCATTCACCGCCGCGGCGATTCTCGGAACGGAGGGTTGTGCGAAAGCTTCCGAAGCGGGATACAAGACGCCGCCGGACGACGTCGACAACGGCGACGCGGACAAAGGAAGCTACCGCAACGAATTTCTGAAATTTTCCTACACCTACCCGGCGAAGTGGATTCCCGATCCGCCCGAAGAACTCGAGCGGCAGAACGGCAACGCGACGCGATGGGTCGAAAGCCAGCCGCTTGCAGGGTTCACGGTGGTGCCCGTTCCGAAAGTTCTGATGACGGCACGGCCCGACGCGCGTTCACGCGTCCCATTCGCGCGCATCAGCGTTCAGGCTGCCGGCGCGACAGATATAAAGAGCGTGCAAGAAGACGCAGATCGTGTGGCACGAGTGAGCGGCGCGACGCTAAAGACGCCGCCGCAGCCGATTACCGTGGGCAAACAAACAGTGTTCCTGATGGATTTTGACGTGCCGGGCGCCGATCCGCCATTGTGGCTCGCGGCCGTCGAATTTCAGGCGGGATCGTGCCGCGTTACGATCGAGCTGGCGGCAGCGTCGCACGACGAGCTGGCGAAAATCGTGAAGACGCTTCCGTCGCTCACGTTCTACGGCCCGTAAGCAGCGCGGCCTTTACACTTCAGGTTTCGGATCTTCGCTGGTCGCGTCGCCAACCGAGAAGTACGAGCAATCCGGATGCTGAAACACAAGCGCGCTGACGCTCGCTTCCGGATCCATCATCATTCCATCCGTCAAATGCACGCCGATTTCCTCGGGACGCAGTAGTAGCCAGAGGCCGGCCTGATCTTCCAAGTTCGGGCACGCGGGATAGCCGAAGCTATAGCGCTTGCCGCGGTAGCGCGACGTAAAGCGATCCTGCATCGTCATCGTCGGCGAATCGGGAAAGCCCCAGTCCTCGCGGATGCGCCGGTGCAGCCATTCCGCGCATGCTTCAGCGGTCTCGATCGCGAGCGCCTGCAGCGCATGCGAAAAAAGGTAACGCCCCGCGGCCTTAGCTTCTTCGGATTTTTCGCGGATATTTTTTCCAGCCGTCACCACAAACAGCGCCAGATGATCGCGCTCGCCCTTCACAGCCGGCAAAACGTACTCGCTCAG
>Ga0210391_10003844_pt1 | contig 12667 bp, 11 predicted proteins | sample IncBWC12OmetaG_FD_160573 | JGI IMG/M metagenome (GOLD analysis project Ga0210391, IMG submission 160573) | Forest soil microbial communities from Barre Woods Harvard Forest LTER site, Petersham, Massachusetts, United States - Inc-BW-C-12-O ... | reverse complement strand
GGGATCCAGCGCGCCGGTCACCTGCGTGAAGTCACCGCTGGCGCGCAGCTCACTGGTCGCCTTGGCCAGCGGCGCGGCGTTGTCCCAGATCGGCTGCGAGAACTTGAAGATGATCGTGGTCGGGTTAGCCGATGACTGCGGGAAGTACTTGGCCAGCAGCGCGGCGCCAGCCGCCGAGTCGCTGGCGGCGGGCGGCGTCGTGGTGCCGCCGAAGCCCGCGGCGGTGTAGCCGAGTACGGCGAACGAGAGGCCACCGAAGAACACGAGGCCAGCCACCAGCGTCGCCCCGGGGTGCTGGACAATCCGGCCGGCGACCCGGCCCCAGACGCCGGGCTTGCCGCTGCCCTGGATGCTCAGCGGGATCAGCTTCGGCTTGCCGAACAAGGCCGTGAACAGCGAGCGCTTCACCGCCAGCAGCGACAGCCGGATGGACAGCAAGGCCGGCAGCAGGGTCAGCCCGGCCACCAGGATGACGCCGACGGCGATGGCGAACGGCCAGGCGAGGTCGGAGTAGAAGGAGAAGCTGGCCAGCAGCAGGGTCAGCACGGCCGCGATTACGGTAGCTGCCGACGCGCTGATGGACTCGCCGACCCTGGTGACCGCGCGAACGATGGCGTCCCGCGCCGACGGCCGCGGATGGGCGAGGTCCGCGAGGATACTCGACCCCGTTCCGGTCCTGCCGGGGTAGTGCTCTCCCCCGGTCTCATGCCCCGACCCGCGCAGCTCCTCCCGGACACGGAACACCAGGAACAGTCCGTAGTCAGTGCCCGCGCCGATCACCAGCACGATGAGCAGCAGCTGGGCAATCGGCGAGACCTGGAGTCCGTGCTTGGCGGCCTCGGCCACCAGCGGACCGGCGATTGATACCGACAGCAGCGGCGGGAGGACCGTGGTGATCGCCAGACTGAGGGAGCGGAAAATCAGCACGAGCAGCAAGACGACAAACAGCGCCGACAGGCCCTGCACCTTATTACCTGTATTACCGGAGGCCTTCTGCTGGTCGACCTGGACGGCGAGGTCGCCTGTGACGTGCGCGTGCAGGTTCGGCGGCAGGTGGGCGCTGGTGATCTGCGCGCGCATGCCGTCGACCAGGTTTTTTGCATAATCGGGGTTACCACTGCCGGCCACGCTGGCCAGCGCGATCAGCTGCTCGGCCTGGCCGTTGGCAGACCGGCCGGCGTTGACGACCTTGGCGATCCCGGGCACGGTCCCGAGGTTGTGCGCCAGGCGATCGAGCGCCGCGACGTCGGCGGACGTGAGTGATCCGCCGGTGGTTGCCGCGACGACCGGGATCGGCTGCCTGTTCGAGGTGCCGAACGGCGCCGCGAGTGTCGCGGCCTGCGAGCTTGGCGAACTCGGCGGCAGGAACTTCTGGTTATTACCCTGCGTCACGCTCGATAGTGCCGGCAGCTGGGTTGCCGCAAGAACTGCCCCCGCGATCCAGAGCAGCAGCACTAGCCAGCGAAAGCGAACACTAAACCGGCCGATCGCCCCGTAGATCGCATCGACGTTCATGAGCACGAATCCTACGGGACCGGGCGCGATGGACAGGTGTCGGGCCGCGTACCGCCGGCTGAACTCGCGGCACCGCAGCGCGTCTGGCGGTGCCCGCGTATCGGTCAGTGCACGCGGGTGATCCGGCCAGTTATCCGGTCGCGGACGCCGGACCCGCGGGCGCCGGCTGCGTGTCGGGCTGGACGTCATCGGCGAGCGCGTCCACCGCGCCAGTCAGCTCGCGCAGCGCCGGCAGCGACGACACCAGGCTCCGCCTGCTGGCGGCTGGCAGTGCCGTGAGCGCGGCCGCCAGGATGCGCGAGTTGACCTGCTGCCAGTCGGCGACGACGGCATGGCCCGCAGCGGTCAGGTCGAGTACGGCGGTACGCCGGTCGGCGACACCGCCCGTGCGGACCACCAGAGCGGCCCTGGCCAGCCCGTTCGCGAGCGTCGCAACCGAGCTTGGCGCCAGCCGGAGCAGCCGGGCGACCTGGCCGGGCCGGGCGGCTGGGTTTTCCGCCAGGCAGGACAGGAACTCCAGCTGAGCCACCGACAACCCGCCGGGAAGGGTCCCGCCCGGCCCGTAAGCGCGCGCGGCCCGCCGCATGGCGCGGCGCAGCCTGGAGACGGCGTCAGCGAGCGCCAGCCCTGCTGGATCCGGCTCGACGGCCGCGGCGGGCTGGGGAGACATGATCCTCAGCATAGCCAGCGCGACGGCGCTGGCCGTCGCGCCGCCGCGCTCGCCGGTGCCTAATATCCGGCGTTGGCGCGTCATCTTGGCCCTATCCCGAATACTCTGCCGTTAGCGCTGGTCATCAGCTCAGACAAGGGACCGGCACCTAGGCCCGAGCAGGGATAGTCAGGGACATGCCGGGCGCGGTGCTGGCCTGTTAGCCGCAATGCCGCCAGACTCGGCTAGGGCAGGTCCGGGCTCCGCCTCCGCGCGGCCGGGCAGCCGCAGGAAGGACACCGATGCAGGAGCTGCGCCTCGTCGCGGTCAGCGAGGACGGCAGCTACGCCATCCTTGCGGTGCCGGGACGCAGCGGTCGGTTCCTGTTGCCCATAGATGAGCGGCTGAGGACGGTGGCCAAGGGTCAGTTCTCCCGGCTCGCGCAGTACGAGATCGAAGTGGAGAATCCGTTGCGACCCAAGGAGATCCAGGACCGCATCCGGGCTGGCGAGACGGCAGATGAGATCGCGGATGCGGCCGGGATACCGCCGGATCGGGTCCGCCGGTTCGAAGGTCCCGTGCTGGCCGAGCGACAGTACCGCGCACAGGAAGCACAGCGCGCGACCATTCGCGGCCGGAGCGATTCCGGCCCCGGACCTCGGCTGGGTGACATCGTCGCCGAGCGACTGACCGGAGTAGGCGCGCACGCGGACAGCGCTGAGTGGGACTCGCGTAAGCGGCCAGACGGCAACTGGCAGGTCCGGCTCCAGTTCAGCATCGGCGGCCGGGCTAGCGCCGCCGAGTGGATCTACGATCCGCGACGCCGTCATGTCATCCCGGACGACGATCAGGCGGTCCGGCTGTGCCTGCCACAGGAAGAGTGGGCCGCGGTGACGTTCGCCGAGCGCAGCCGGGCGACGGCGACTGTGACGCCGATCGGGTCGCGGCAGCACAGCCCGTACGCAGACCAGGGACGTGAGCAGGAGCGCAGGATCGCGGCAACGCCGCCTCGGCCCAGGGACGCCGATTTTGCCGTGTCCGGGGACATCGACTCCGCGCGCGCGATCCCCGCGGCGTCCGCTGGAGCGGCCGCGGGCCGCCCCGCAGCGGCGCCTGCGGCTCACGGTGACGGCGCTACTGAGCAGCTGGCGGACGCTCCCGCGGCCAGCACAGGGGCGGCCGCCGACGCGGCCGAACTGCGAGCGGCGTCAGCCAAGAAGGCGGCAGGCGGCAGGTCCAGGCGCGCCTCGGTGCCGTCCTGGGACGAGATCATGTTCGGGACATCTCGCCAGCAGGACTAGGACGACCGCTCCCGCCGCGGGTCGCACGGGCGCGGGTTACGCGCTGTCGCAGCGTAGGATTCAGGCCGCCGGATGCGGTGACGCCGCAGCTAGATACGGGACCGAGATACGGGGCAGGGTGAGGCAGCGTGCGCCGGGGTGGAATTGGCCGCCGCAGCAAGGTAACGAGGTCGCTGGTCGGCGTGCTGGCCATGAGCCTGGCGCTCGGCGGCTGCGGGCTGCTCGGCAAGACGACGGCGCTGGTCGCCGACGCCCCGCTGACGATGTCGGTCACCAGCCCGGAGTTCTCCAACAGCGTCATCCCGGCCCGGTTCACTTGCTCCGGGACGGGCGTGAGCCCGCCGATTTTCTGGTCCGCGCCGCCGCCCGGCACCAAGTCGCTGGCCCTGGTCGTCGACGACTCGGCGACCCCGATCTCGCCGCGGGTGTACTGGTTCGTCTTCGACATCAGCCCGGCGACGACTGACCTTCAGATCGGCACGCTCCCGCCGCATGCGCGGGAGGCGATGAACAGCGCCGGACACGCCAAGTACGACGCGCCGTGCCCGCAGGGCACCCCGCATAACTACCGGTTCACGGTCTACGCGCTCAACACGTCCTTCGGGAGTTCGCTGCCCAGGAATCCCGGGCTGCTCCAGGTGCTGACCGCGATCGCGCCACACGTGACCGCCCGCGGCACGCTGACCGCCAGGGCCTGTCCACCCCGGAATTTCAGTAGCTGCCGGACGGCCGGGACTTAGCGGCCTGGGCCGCAGCTGCTGGCTACTCTCGGTAGTTGGCTGACGGAGGAAACACGCGACGCGGTTGGGGAAAGTTCCCGAATTGCGTGACAAGGCGTATAGCGTCCGACACAATCACTGTTCAGGCAGATCTGCCGCAGTAAGAAATTAGGGTGCTTGCACTTCCGGGGGAGGCTCGCGCAGATGGCCGCGCGAGTCTGGCTGGCGCCACCCCGAGGCCATATCAGTGGGATGGTGTGATGATCACTACGATCTTGATTGTCCTTGTGGCCGTGGTCGTGCTGATCGTAATAATTGCTGTCCTCGCCTTGCACTTCCTGCGTGCGGACGACTCCGACACCTTTGACGAGCACGACGAGATGCCAGCGGACTCGCGCCGCTCGCGCCGCTCCCCCGCAGAGCCAGCACGCGAACTGGTACCGGCGGCAGCCGACCGACGCAGATCGCGGCCGGAGCCGGACCGTGAGCAGCGGCCAGCCGAGCGCCCGCTGCGAGCGGTCGAGGATCGGCCCGGCCGCACTGCCGGTGACCGGCCCGCCGGCTACCGTGATCGCGACACCGGACCGCGCCCTGCCCCTGCTGAGCGCCGCAACGGGCAGACCGCTGGTCAGCGTCCGGTCGCGGCCAGCGCCCGTACGGCCAAGCCTGCCAAGGTCGCCGCCGCTGATGCGGCGACGGCTGCGTGGGACTCGCTGTCCGACGTCGACTACTGGGCTGAGCTAGCCGCTGACAAGCCGCAGGTCAGTCCCGCGCCGCCAGCCGCCGGCCCGACGCGGCCGAACGGCATCGCCCGGCGCGGACGCGACGCCAGTCCCGCAGTCCGGGCGGCAGCCGACGGTCGCGCTGCGCAGCGCGGCGAGTCTGGCCCCATGCCCGCCGCCGCGCCGCCGAGTGGCCCGCAGCCGATCGGACAACTGCCGGTTCGGTCGAGGTCGCATCCCTCGCGCACCGCGCCCGCTGCCACTTCCGGTCGGCCTGCCGAGATCGGCCGGACTGAGCAGCTACCTGTCCGTGCAGCGCGTGCCTATGGCGGCGAGCCGACTACGCAGAGCCTGGCTGCGCTTGCGCGTCTGTCCGGCCAGCAGCCGGCCGCTGCGCCGCGGCCCGCAAGCGGCCAGCGCCCCGCCAGCCCACAGCGCCCCGCCAGCGGACAGCGCCCGGTCGGTAATCAGCGACCTGCGCCAGATCCCCGGCTGGCTGGCGGCCGACCCGGTCCCGGCCAGCGGTCAGGGCAATCTCCGCTGCCTGGCGTTCCGGCGGCACAGGCATCGCCGCCGAACGGGTACCCGAGGACGCCCGTACCACTGGACGACGACCCGCTGACGAGCCCGTCGTTCCCCGCCATCAACACGTCAGACAGCCGCTCGTATCGCACCCGGCGGCCAGGTGCCGCCCAGAGCGGCCCGCACACTGGTCCGCAGCCGACCTCGCCGTACGCTCACGACCCCGCTCCGGTCCGCCCGGCTCCGGTCCCCTCGGCGCCGCCACCAGTCGCGAACCCGTACGGCAGTTACGTCAGCGCGCCGTTGCCGGCCTACCAGGACCTCGGTCAGTCTCAGCCCGAGGCCGCGAGCTACGGATCCGGTTATCCCGGCACACAGCAGGCCGATGGCAGCTGGTACCCCGCCGCGGCCACCGGTTACCTGCCCTCCGGCTACACCGGCGGCGACTACACCAGCAACGAGTACAGCCGCGCAGATGGCGGCAACGGCTACGCCGACAACGGCGGTAACCCCGCGGTCGGTCACGGCTATGCCGCTGTTGATTACCCGAACGCCGGCTATCAGGGCTACCAGCCCAGCCCGGTCGCACCGGGCGCCTACGGGCCGCAGGGCCAGTACGCCCCTCAGTACGATCAGCGCGGCTATAACGCGCCCGACGCGGCCTACGGCCAGGACGGATATCAGGGCTACCCCGGCTACGGGACTGGCACGCGCTAACCGGCCCGGGCGATAGCGGCCAGCGGCGCACATGCCGGGATTGACAAGACCCTGCCGTCGGTGCCCACAATGTGCGGACCCCCGAAGCAGGTGACATGCAGCCCGGTGCCAGAGATCATGCGCGTAGCTATCACTTGCATAAGCTCGCTACCGCCCTGGACACTGAGGGCTTCCACGCCACGGTGAAGACCTCCTACCCGGCGGCGCTGCACGTGTTCATGCCGGGTGCCTCCATGCTCACCGAGAGCATTGACTGCGTGCCGGGCACTGATGACGAGGGCCGCCTGCACTGGTACTACCGCTGGTCCTGGGGCGAGCTCCTGCACGACGCGAGTGACCCGCCCGCCGCCGCGGCCAAGATCGCCGAGGTGCTGTCGGCTCGCTAGCAGCACATCCGGCCGGCGCGCCGCGTGATCTGGGCCACTTCACGGTAATCTTGCCAGCACAGCGAGCGCCCCTGGCGCCGACCCTGCTGGCCGGCGACCAGGGACGTCTTGTGCTAACGACCGGCAGCAGTCCGGCGGGCGGCGGAGCGGAGGGATCGTCACAGTGCAGGTTGCGCAGGCAGGCAGGCTCAGCAACGTCAGGTACGACATACGCGGGCCGGTCCTGCGGCGAGCTCGCCAGCTCGAGGCTGCCGGACACGAGATCATCAAGCTCAACCTGGGCAACCCCGCCCCGTTCGGCCTCGACGCGCCCGACGACGTGCTGAACGACGTCGTCAAGCACATCACCGACTCCCAGGGCTACAGCGACGCCCGCGGCATCCAGCCCGCACGGCAGGCCGTCGCGCAGTTCTTCGACCGGCGTGGTGTCGCCGGGATCAGCGCAGACGACGTGTTCCTCGGGAACGGCGTCTCCGAGCTGATCGTCATGTCACTCCAGGCACTGCTCGACACCGGGGACGAGGTCTTGGTGCCCAGCCCGGACTATCCGCTGTGGACCGGGGCCATCAACCTGTGCGGCGGCCGGGCCGTCCACTACCGCTGCGACGAGCAAGCCGACTGGGAACCCGACATCGAGCACGTGGCGAGCCAGATCACCGGGCGCACCAAGGCGCTGGTGATCATCAACCCCAACAATCCCACCGGCGCGGTCTACTCCCGGCAGACGCTGCTCGGCCTGCTCGACCTAGCCCGCACGCACGGCCTGCTAGTCCTGACCGACGAGATCTACGACCAGATCCTCTACGACGGCGCGGTGCACCACTCCGCTGCGGCGCTCGCGCCTGACCTGCTGGTGCTGACGCTTGGCGGCTTGTCCAAGACCTACCGTCTGGCGGGCTTCCGGTCCGGCTGGCTGGTGGTCAGCGGACCGCGCGAGCACGCGGCCGACTACCTCGACGGCCTGGAGCTGCTGGCGAACATGCGGTTGTGCCCGAACGTGCCCGCGCAGCACGCCATCGAGCCGGCCCTTGGCGGACGGGTGGACATCACGCACCTGCTGGAGCCAGGCGGGCGGCTACGCGATCAGCGAGATCACGCGTGGGAGCGGATGACCGCGATCCCCGGCGTGACCTGCTACCAGCCCGCCGGCGCGCTGTACCTGTTCCCCCGGCTGGATCCCGACGTTTACCCGATCCGCGATGACGAGCAGATGATGATCGACTTGCTGGAGCAGCAGCACGTGCTGCTGTCGCACGGCAGCGGCTTCAACCTGCCGACCACCGATCATCTGCGGCTTGTCTTCCTCGCCAGCGTGCCCGTGCTCGACGACGCGATCGGCCGGCTGGCCACGTTCCTGGCTGGTTACCACCAGTAGCCGACGGCCGCACGCCGATCTGCTGGCGTCGCGGGCCAGCGGACCGCTGACTCAGCCCGGCCGGAAGTGCCGGTCCAGCTCGTTGGCGTACCGCCGGCCGAGCTCGCCGCCGTGCTCGTGCACCCAGCCGGTGAAGACGATGGAGCCCGTGGCCGGGCCCGCGGAGTCGGCCCGGCCGGCGGCCATCGACGCGTACTCCGCGGCCGTCAGCAGCGTGTCTCGTAGCACCAGGTTGAGCGCGCTGGCCATGACCGGGATGACCGCGCCCGGCACCGGCAGGAGCAGCGACCGGCTGCCCACCGCGTCGCGGATCTCCTCCACTAGCTGCCGGAACGTCAGTGACTGCGGCCCGACTGCGTCGACGGTCACGGCGTGCTTGGAGCCGGCCCCGAGATCGGCGCACAGCGTGGCGAGGTCGTCGACGTGGATGGGCCGCAGCCGGTAGTCCCCGCGGCCGCCGATGGCGAACACCGGCAGTCTGCGCAGCAGCCAGGCGATGTTGTTGACCAGCACGCCGTCGCCGCCGAACAAGACGGCCGGCCGGGCAATGGCATACTCCACGCCGCAGCCGGCCAGCGCCTGTTCGACCTCGGCCTTGCCGCGGAAGTACGAGTCAGGCGACGTCAGGCTCGGGTTCGTGATCGAGATGTGCACGATCCGTCGCACGCCGGCCCTCGCCGCAGCTGTGAACAGGACCTTGCTATTGGCGACCGCCAGCTCATGGTTCACCGCGCCGTGGGCGAACCGCACCCAGTACGTGTTGTACAGCGTGTGCGCGCCTGCCATCGACGCTTCGAGCTCAGGCTGGGCGCCGAAGTCCAGTGGCCGACTGTCGATTGAAGACCCGGCGGGCGCGCGCTCCGGGTGCGCCGTCAGCGTCCGGACGCGGCGTCCGCGCTGCAGTAGCTCGCGCGCGATCGCCGCGCCTGAGTAGCTGAAGGCTCCGGTCACCACGTCAAGTGGACTGGCGCTTGGCTGTGTCATCTCTCGTCCTTTCCGATGGCCGGCAGCCGCAGGCCGCCCAGCACGTCGAGCATCCGGGCCAGCGAGCGGAACCGGTCGAACACCGCGACGGCGGCAGCCCGGTCCCCGTCGAGGCTGGCGAGCAGTTCCAGGCCGAGGAAGCCGGCCACCAGCGCGTGCGCGGCCTCGGCCGGAGGCAGCAGCCGGGCCGCAGCCGACCGGCCGAGCGCGCGCCGGACGGCATCCTCGGCCAGGTCTCGCCAGGGCCGCAGTCGATCGGCGACCAGGTCGCCAAGTCCGGGCACTGCCTGCGCCCCGGTGATCATCTCGATCAGGACGCGGACATAGCCGGCATCCAGGTCCTCGACGAAGATCGCGCGTGCCGACTCGGCCAGCGCGGCCACCGAGGTGGCGTGCTCGAGCACGCCGCGGTATGCCTCCATCCGCCGCGTGCTCACCTCGTCAAGCGCTGCCAGCAGCAGGTCGTTCACCGAGCCGAAGTGATAGAAGACCAGTGCCTGGCTGTACCCGGCGCGGGCGGCGATCTCCCGCGCGCTCGCCCCGGCGAAGCCGGCCTCCCGCAGCGCGTCGATGGCGGCCGTGACGAGCGCCGCCCTTACCTCCATGGACTGCGCCCGGCGATTCGCGCTCCCGCTTGGTCGCGGCCCTGCTTTCGCCACGTCCGCCATCCCCCTGCCTGGAGCCAAGACTGACTTATTAGTTTGAGCGATTGCTCAGACTGTAGCACGCTTCTCTCAGACCCTCATCACGGAGCCGCAAGGCCTGGACTGATGATGATGATGATGTTTCTGAGCGACTGCTCGATCTTCGACGCCCCGCCGGCCAGTAGCTGAGACGCGGACCGCAGCCTCGCTATCCGGGCACTTCGCCGGTGGTCGCCGCCTCGCGCCGGTTCATGCTGGCGAGCCAGCGTCTCGTCGCGGCGGGCGTGGTGAGCCGGACGATGTGCGGGCCGGCCGGGTCAGCCGCCAAGGCGCGCAGCCGGCTGCGCCTGGGGCCGAAGGAGCGGAAGTGCCAGACGATGATGGATTGGCGCGAGAACGCCTGCCGAAACGACTCGGTGTTGCCGTTGCAGATCAGGCGGTGGTCGATGGCTCGCATGAGGGTCCGGCGGGCGAGCCGGGCGAGAGATCGCCAGCGCGCGTAGTCGAGCGCCACGATCAGGTCAGCCGGTGGAAGCACAAGATCGAGCCACGAGCTGTCGCCCGAGTCGAGTATCCACTGCTCCCCCGCGCAGATGGCCGCGATCCTGCGCCGCTGCTCGTCCGGCGCGACTATGACCCAGCCGGGCTCCCAGGTGAGATCGTCCACGCAGTGCCAGGGCAGCCCGGTCCGCTCGGCCAGCTGCCGGGCCAGCGTGGTCTTGCCCGACCCGGTGACACCATAGATCAGCACCCTGCCGGCCACGCGGCGATGGTACAGACCGCCGGCCGGAAGTGCTAGCAGGATTAGGCGGGGCAGGGCACCATCGGAACAGGTCAGGCCGGCGACCCGCTGGCCATCGGCGCGAGAGGGGTCAGCATGCCCGTCGTCCAGGCCAACGGCATCGACATGTACTACGAGGTGCAGGGCGAGGGCGAGCCGCTGGTCCTCCTTCCGTACCTGGCAGCCGATCAGGCGTGCTACGCCTTCCAGGTCCCCGACTACGCCCGGCATTTCAGCTGCTACACCGTAGACCTGCGCGGCGCCGGGCTGTCCGGTAAGCCTGAGGGTGAGTACACCACCGAGCTGCTGGCCGACGACGTAGCCGCATTCATGCAAGCGGCCGGGATCCAGAGCGCGCACGTCACCGGCCTCTCGCTGGGCGCGGCCGTTGGCATGTGGCTGGCCGCCCGGCATCCCGCTCAGGTGAAGTCGCTGTCGCTGCACAGCGCGTGGGACGCAACCGACCCGTTCCTGCGCTCGGTTGTGGAGACCTGGCGGATCATGGCCGGCGGCCTGGGCAGCGTGACCGAGATGGTGATCGCCGGCATCTTCCCGTGGTGCTTCACTCCAGAGCTTTATGCCGCGCGGCCCGAGTACATCGACTCGCTCGCCGATTTCGTCCGCAGCCGGCCCATGCCGCCAGTGGACGCCTTCCTGCGCCAGTCAGGCGCCGTGCTCGCTCACGACGCGACGGCCGCCCTAGGCCGCATCGAGGCACCGACCCTCATCACCTTCGGCGAGCACGACATGCCGACATCAACGCGGTTCGCCGGACCGCTGTCGGAAGGCATCGCGGGCTCGGAGCTCGTCGTGTTCGCGGACTGCGCGCATGCGCCGATCTACGAGATCACCGAGGAGTTCAACCGGCGCACTCTGGACTTCCTGCAGCGCCACGCCGGCTAAGGAGACCGAGGCCGGCTACGCATCCGGTCGGCCGTCAGGTGCCGCGGATCGCCCGGATGGACTCGCGCAGGGACGACGTCGTGGCCAGGACGGCGGACGGCTCGTAGCCGCAGTGCGCCATGCAGTTTGAGCAGCGCGGATCTTTGCCGCGGCCGTAGGCGTCCCAGTCGGTGGTCTCGATCAGTTCCTTGTATGTCTTGGTGTAGCCGTCCGCCATCAGGTAGCACGGGCGCTGCCAGCCAAGGAGCGAGTACGACGGGATGCCCCACGCAGTGCAGGAGTACTCCTTCTTGCCCTCGAGGAAGTCCAGGAACAGCGGGGTGTGGTTGAGCCGCCACCGCTTCCGGTTCCCGTCGCCGAAGGCCTTGCGGAACAGTTCGCGCGTCTCGGTCACGCCGAGGAAGTGGTCCTGGTCGGGAGCCTTCTCGTACGCATAGGCCGGCGAGATCTGCATGTCGTTGACCTTCAGGTCATCGTTGAGGAAGTTGAGCACATCGATGATCGTCTGCGGGGTATCGGTGTTGAAGAACGTCGTGTTGGTGTTGACCCGGAAGCCGCGCCGCTGGCACTCCTTGATCGCCGCGACCGCGTCCTCGAACACGCCGTCCTTGCAGACCGACTCGTCGTGCCGCTCCTTGAGCCCGTCGATGTGGACCACCCAGGCGAAGTAAGGCGACGGCGTGAACTTGTCGAGCTTCTTGGGGATGAGCAGCGCGTTCGTGCACAGGAACACGAACTTCTTCCGCTTGATCAGCTCGTTGACCAGCACCTCGATCTGCGGGTGCATGAGCGGCTCACCGCCGGCGATCGAGACCATCGGCGCGCCGCATTCCTCGATTGCGGCCAGCGCCTGCTCCACCGGCATCCGCTGCTTCAGCAGGCTCGCAGGCTGCTGGATCTTGCCGCAGCCGGCGCACTTGAGGTTACAGGCGAATAGCGGTTCCAGCTCTACGAGCAGCGGGAACTTGTCCTTGCGGCTGAGCTTCTGGCGCATCAGGTAAGACCCGACACGCAGGCTCTGACGCAGTGGCATGCTCACGATGGCACCGTCTTTCTCATCTGTCTCGTCAGTACTTATCAGGTACTGCTGTTATCAGGTACTGCTGTTGGTAACGCTGTGCGACCCGGCCTGGCTGTCGTCAGCCCAGGTCAGCTGTCTGCTTGCGCAGCTCCTTAGGAAGCCCGAACTGAATGGACTCGGTGGCGACGACGACGTCCTCGGTCTGAACCTCGCCAAGGCCGCCCAGAGCCGCCACGATCTCGCCGACGATCGCCGGGGGTGCCGATGCCCCGGCCGCGATCCCGACCGTCGCGGCGCCGGCGAGCCAGGCCAGCTGGATGTCCTGCGGACCGTCGACCAGGTAGGCCGTGGTCCCGGCGCGCTGGGCGGTCTCGACGAGGCGCTGAGAGTTGGAGGAGTTGACCGAGCCGGCCACCAGGACCAGGTCC
>Ga0210391_10003842_pt1 | contig 12670 bp, 13 predicted proteins | sample IncBWC12OmetaG_FD_160573 | JGI IMG/M metagenome (GOLD analysis project Ga0210391, IMG submission 160573) | Forest soil microbial communities from Barre Woods Harvard Forest LTER site, Petersham, Massachusetts, United States - Inc-BW-C-12-O ... | reverse complement strand
TTTCTTTCACCGAATGCGGCATCAGCACGCAGGAGAACGCGCATTAGCAGCGCTAGCCAAGCCCGACGCGGCGGACTAAATCCGCGAATCGAGGGTCTTTGCGGATTGGGTCGAAGTACGGATGTACTTTGACGAACTGCAGCATATTGGATTGTTCTTTGTACGCCTGCTCGAGCCAAACGAAGGCTTCCTCATTCTCGCCCAGGCCCAAGTAAGCATTCACCAGAGCGCCCGCTGGAGCATAGCCTGCGTTTCGCCGCTGTTTCAATTCAGCCAGCAGCCGCAGCGCATTGCTGCGCCGTCCAGCGTGCGCGTACGCGCGGATCAGTATTCCGAGCGCGCCTGGGCTGCGGTTCGACATTGCGACCGCTTTCTCCAGCACGGGGGTGGCATCTCCCGGCTGATTGTTAGCGATCAGCACGAATCCCAGGTCCATCAGGGCGCCAAAGTCATCCGGCCGTGCCGCCACTGCCGCGCGCAACTCTCGGATGGCTTGGTCGTAGTGGCGGGTCTGAAACAGTGTCCATCCGAAGTCTTCGAAGGAAACGCCAAGTGGGTCGAGTTCCCGGCCGCGTTCAGCCGAGGCCACAGCTTCGTCCGCGCGTCCCTGGCACGCCAGCCATAAACCAAGCCCCTCGTAAGCAGCCGCGCTGTTCGGGTCCAATTCCAGAGCACGCCGGTAATCCGCCTCTGCATCCGCCCAGTGCCACTGCTTCTGCTTCGTGCTGGCCAGCAGGACGAGCGCTTCGGCCAGATTCGGATCGAGCTCCAGAGCTTTCTCGGCCGCGCTCACAACTTTCGGGCGCGTCTCCTCAGCCGAGCCCCCTATAAAAACCGTGCCGAGATTGCTGTATGCATTTGCCAGGCCAACATAGGCGGGCGCAAACCCAGGATCTTTTTTGATCGCGTCCTCAAAGTACGGAATGCTGGCCTCCAGTTCCGCTTTGCTGCTGCTCTTATTGAGCGCGAATTCGCCTCGCGAATAACTCTCGTAGACTTCCGGCGCCACCGGACGCGCCGCTGCGAGCCTTTCGTGTTCCGCGCCGGTGGCCGTCGCTTCCACCTTCTGGGCAATGGATTGGGCCAGCTCGCTTTCGACGGTAAACACGTCGCGCAGCTCGCGGTCGTAGGTTTGCGACCAGAAATGCTCGTCCGTGGAGGCGCGAATCATTTGCGCGGTGACGCGAATGCGATTGCCGTCGCGCATCAGTGAACCTTCCACGATCGCGTCCACATTCAACGTCTTGGCGATTTCGGGCACGGAGATTTGCGGATTCTTGAAACGCATCACCGACGTGCGTGAAATCACGCGCAGGTCGTGAATGCTGGAAAGGCGGCCGATCAGCGCATCGGTCATTCCGTCCGCGAGATATTCCTGGCTGGGATCGCCCGTCATGTTTTTCAGGGGCAGGACGGCCAGCGAACTGATTTTGGGATGCGCCACAACCACCGTGTGACCGCGGCGCATGACGTAAGCGACGGTGACGGCGAGGGCGATGGCAACGGTAGCGGCCACGGCGAGCCAGCGGCGCAGTCCACGTGGAGAGCCTGTTCTCGAAATCGGTTTGGGGCTTGTCGCCGCCGGCGATGCAGGCTCGTCGTGCACTTGCGGCTGGTTGTTTTCATCCGGCCGCGGTTTCCGGCTTTGCCGCCAGGTGTCCAGCTCGGAAGTTAACGCGTACACGGAACTGCGCTTGTCGTGCACGTGGCGATGCACGGGCATGGCTTCGCACTTCTCCCAACGCTGGACGGTGGTGACGTCGCGACCCAGGTATGCCGCGATCTCCTTCCACGAGTCCAGCTGGTCTTCGGGCGGTTTCTCGTGTAGCTGCGTGCCGAAGGCCGGGTCGCCCATCGGTTCTCCTGCGCGGACTTCAGATTGGCTCGAAAAGTGCCCCGATTGTAACCCCTCCCTTGGGTAACTGCAAAAGGCGGCATTGGACGGCAAACGGGCCGTACCGCGCATTGCCGTTTGACCAAACCCCCCGGCGTGTCCGATGGTTGCCGGACATCTTGAGCGCGAAATCGCTGAAATGTACTTCTTGGGCCAGAAACCGCTACCGCTGCTCTGCCATCTCTCGCCGCCCCAGGGAGCAGATTTCTGCGACATAGACTCGAGTCTCAAACTTGGAGGTTTCTCATGAACAGTAAAGAGTTGCGGTGGATGGTCAGCGTCGTCGCAGTCGTGATTCTCGCGGTTGGCATCTGTGCACGGGCCCAAGCCCCGACGCCCACGCACTTTAGCGGGTTGATCAATGATTATTCGCCAGAGACCATACTGGGCAAGGTGGTTGGTCCATGGGAAATGCACGGGAAATGGTCCTTGGATTTGAAAGGCAGATCCGGCTTGGCCGATTTTTCCGCGGAAATGACCATGGAGCTATCGGATCACGCGATGGAGGTCGCCATTGCCAACGCCATCGCGGCAGGCACGGTTCCTCCGTCGTTCGACGATCCCGAAACACGCACTCCCCATACTCACCACATCACCATGAAGGACGCCAAGGTCAGCGTACCCGCTACCGGAGTCTGCCCTGCCTACGCCACCCCGAATACCACAACCCCTGGAATCATGGTGTCCGGGCCGGCTTATATTACCGGCAACGGAGGCCCCGCTCCCTTTTCAAAAAATGACACCGTACTATCCATGCTGCAGGTCTGCGTCAATGGAGGAACGGACGTCCCGTATTCGAACGTGTCCATGGTGTTCGGAGCTCCCGCAAGCGGCCATTTCGGGATGTCGGCGATCCACGGCGTGGTTCGCAAGGCACAATTGTTCGATTTCGACGACGAACATCGCTGAGCGTAGGCGGCGGGCTGGCGCTAATGAGTTTTCGGCGGAATCACTCGCGAAGCTGAGGGACTTTGACGACACCGGCGCCAGCCTCAAGCCTGGAGCGCTCGTGAAAAAGCGGAGCGGTTACTGCAAGAAAGTGTATATCGCGAAGTACCGTTGACGGCGGCGTTATCGAATCCAAAGATCTAAATCATGAAACGGACGGGCGGTTTTTTCACGCCGCGGATGTTGTGTTTCGTGGTTTTGTTCGTTTGTGCGAACACTCTCGCAGCGCAGGGTACTTCCTTTGTGGTCATCACCCCACAAAGCGCAACGCTGCTGGTGGGTGAATCCAGACCATTCCGCATGGTTGACCAGAACGGCCACTTGCAGCGCAACGTCACCTGGACTGTTTCCGACCCGGACGCGCTCCAGGCGAACGGCGCTGATGAGTTGACGATCCTAGCGAAACAGAGGGGCGATTTCCGCATCAGCGCGCAATCTAAAAACGGGTCGGCAGAGGCCACCGTCAGAGTCATGGAAGGGAAAATGCCGGTGGGCACGGCGATTTGGTCTTCAGGAACTGCTGAAGGCTGCAAGAGCTTGCAACTTGTTCAAGCGATGCCATCGGCGAACGGTCCCGACATGTATGAAACGAGCCATTGCCCTGACGGTGATTACGTCACCGCCCTTACAGCAGATGGCATGCAGCTGTGGCGCCGCAGGATTGGCGCCGCCGGCGCGCCTCCTACCATCCCAGATGGTAAAACGACAGTAGAAGCCAGTCGGATTAACCTAGCTTCGGCGTCCATCTGTGATGCGGTCTTGGTGGGAACCGAGCAGCAAAAGATTCGCGACTTGCTTCGTCAGCGCAACCTTTCGTTCAGCGAAGGCGCCACGGGCGAACGCCTGTGGATCGTCGAAGAATCAAACAAACGATGCGAGCTATGGTTCGACGATAAATCAGTTCTTACAAAGAAGCGCAAGATTTTCGTCACTGAATAGCTCACCTTCGTCTGGAAATCGCTGATGCAAACCCTGGCGTTCGGATGCGCTGCCTAAGCTATCGTCGACGACTATGCGTGGGCCGCGTATTCGGTTCTGCCCTTGCAGACCGAGTGCGGGCACTTGCAATCCAAGTCCGGCATGTCTTCCATCGTCTCGCACTGCGTACTACAATATTCTTCCGAAGTGACCTGACAGGTACAAACTGGATGTGCGCATTTCTTGGTTTCGCTGCTGGCCATAGGCTCCTCCCTTTGCGGTGGTGAAAGGCGCGAGTGTAGCATTTTCCTTCGCCAAAACAGACTCACAACTAGGCAAAGATGCGGCGAAGGGCCGGTACGTCGCGCTAGCGCCTCTACTTTTTTCCGACGACTTCCAGAACTGCGTTGGCGACGTAATTCGCCTGCTCGGCGGTCATGGTCGGAAATATCGGCAGGCTCAGGACGCGTTCGCAGGCGCGTTCGGTATTCGGAAATGTTCCTGCAGGATAGCCAAGCGAGGAGTATGCGCACTGCAGGTGAATTGGTTTGGGGTAATGCACGGCGGTGTCAATGCCGCGCGCGGCTAGCTGGGTGATGACGGAATTGCGATTGTTCACGTAGATCACGAACTGGTGATAGACACATTCATCGCGCGGATCATCTTGCGGCATTTCCAGGCGCGCGCCTTCGAGCAGACTGCGATATTCCTTGGCGATTTCGCGGCGCTTCTCGGTCCAGGCGTGCAGGCGGCGCAACTTGATGCGCAACACGGCGCCTTGAAATCCCTGCATGCGGTAATTGTAGCCGGGAAATTCGTGCTCGTAGCGCGCGGTCTGTCCGTGGGAACGCGCGGCCCGGGCGAATTTCGCGATGGCGTCGTCGTTGGTGGTTAGCGCGCCGCCCTCTCCATACGCGCCGAGATTCTTCGTGGGATAAAAGCTGAACGCTGCGGCGAGGCCGAGCGAGCCGACGCGCTGGGCGCGGTAGCGTGCGGCATGAGCTTGCGCGGCGTCTTCCAAAATGCGCAGGTGGCGACGCGCAGCGATTTCGCGGATGGGGTCCATGTCCGCGGGTCGGCCGTAGAGATGCACGGGAAGGATGGCGCGAGTGCGCGGCGTGATACAACGTTCGATTAGACGCGGATCCAGATTCGCGGTGGCGGGATCAATATCCACGAACACCGGGCGCGCGCCACAATAGGTGATGGCTTCGGCTGTGGCGAGAAAAGAGTTGGGTGTGGTGATGACGTCGTCGCCAGGCTGCACGCCGAGCGCCAGTAGGGCCAGGTGCAGCGCGGCAGTGCCGCTGCTCAGCGCGACACAGTGCTTGATGCCGCAGAAATCTGCGAACTCGCGCTCAAAGGCTTCGACTTCCGGGCCCTGCACGAACGCTGCAGTCTTGCAGATGCGGTCGAGCGCGGGAAGAATTTCGTCGCGCAGCTCTGCGTATTCGGATTGCAGATCCAACAATGGAACTTTCATCACAGTGGCATGCTGGCCCATGGAAAAACTGTACTGCACACTGAGGCGCGCCACAAGTCTGAGTGAAACGATTCGGGACTTGGGATTCCCGGATGCGTTGATTCGCGCGGGAGAGCTCTCCATCGTCGGCGATGGGCTTAAATACTGGATTGCGGGAAATCTGCACTTCTGTGAAAACTTTTGCGCAACGGCGGGGACGGCATTCCTTCGGTACTGATTGCGAACGGGTTATAGTTCTAGTAAATGGAAGGTGGATTGCCCCATAATGGTGCGGGGCCGGATGGGTTCGGTCTTACGGGCCAGTGAAAAGGGATGGAATCATGGGACGATTGCTACGATGTGCCGCGGTACTTGCGTTATTCGGTTGCGTCGCGGTGGGGACGGCGAGAGCCGACAGCCAGGAGCTGTCTTACTCCCTTACAGGTCCCGATGGGCTGACGGCGACCTTTATATTGCCGGTGAATCCGGTAATCGCGCCGGGGAACTTCACCTTGGGCGCCGCTTTTCAGGTGACCCCGATTGATTTGGTTGTAGACACCTTTGCCGATCCCGGCGGCGTTATTACATTCGACAGCTTCGATCCCATGCTGGGCGGGGGCGGGTTCACCGTTGACGAAGGCGACCTGATTAACCTGATGAACACACCGGACTTTACACAGGCGCTGTACTCCGGGCCGGAATCCTCGCCGACGATGTCCGACATCAGCGGAAGCATTCCACTGGAAGATTTCATGACGTTGACCCCCGGATATACGCTGACGATCACGCCGGTTTCAACGGTGCCGGAACCTGCATCGTTGTTGTTGGTGGGCGCGGGGCTGGTTGGGCTGTTCGTGAAGCGCCGACTCGGCGTTTCGCAGTCGTAGTTCGCTTGCACAGGGCGGCGCTCGCCGCCTTGATCCAATTAATACTTGTGCAGTGCGTAGCTTCGGCTACATTTTCGCGAAGCTTTTCCGCAGCCCGCGCGCGTCCAGCCTCCGACAAATCAAATATGCGTAAGCGTGCCAGTAACCTTGGTGCGGCGCAGCGCCCACGCAAACACCAGGAATGACAGCGGAATCAGGATCGCGGCGAAAATCAGCAAGGTGGCGATCGAGGGCCACAGCTGCCGCCATCCTGCGCCGGCCAGCAGCGCGGCGCGCAAACCTTCCAATGAGTAGGTGACTGGAATCAAGCGCGCCAGAATCCGCAGCGGGCCCGGAAGCACGCTGACGGGATACATCATCCCTCCGACCATCCCGGAAATTCCCAGGACCAGCCACTTCGCGGGATTTCCGCGCTTGAAAAGAATTGCATAGCTCGCTGAAATAATTCCCAAGCCAGCAAACGCGAGAATGGAGGCCAGCAGAATCGCGATAGCTCCCGGCCAATTCGCCGCGCGCGGCGTGAAATCGAAAAGCAGCGCGCCCCATGCAAGATAGACGCAGGTCCGCAGTGCGAGCGCGGTGAAGGGATAGACCGCCGAGCCTGCCAGGATCACGGGCAGCGGCGTTTGCGTCACGAGCAAGGCTTCCAGCGTGCGATTCTGCCGCGCCTCCTCGATGCTCGAATCGAAGGCGGTGAGCGACACGCTGAGATAGTCGAAAAACGCGAAACCGACGAGCGCAAACGCAAAATAATTGCTGCCGTTGGGCAGCGCGCTGGAAAGCTCGGGGCTGGCGACGAAACGCGACAGATAATAAAAAGTGGCGACGCCGAACAACGCCTCAATCGTTTCCAGCAGCAGCGCGCCGCGATAGCCGCGGGCGATGGCAAAATCGCGCGCGAAGAAGGCGGCAATCTTCCGCACTGTGCGCGCGATGTTCATGGGCGGGACTCGACGCGGGCGGGATGGCGCGCCAGGCGTGTGATCGCGTCTTCCAGGTTGGTGGCCCCCGTCTTGACGCACAGGCCGCGCGGGGAGTCGAAAGCCGTAACGCGCCCCACTTCGAGCAGCAGCACGCGGTCGGCGATTTCCGACACTTCGTTCAAAGTGTGCGAAGCAAATAGCAGCGTGGTGCCGTGCTGGCGCACCAGGTCATCTTTCAGCAGACGCCGAAAATCCGCAGCCGCGAGCGGATCGAGGCTGCGCGTGGGTTCATCGAGCAGCAGCACAGCTGGTTGATGGAGCAGCGCACGCGCCAGCCCCACGCGATGAGTCATGCCCGTCGAAAGAGTGCGCACCTGACGATCAAGCTCCGCGGCGATGCCCATACGTTCGGCGGTAAACGTGATGCGGGTGCGAGCCTCCGCGCGGGACATGTTATTCATGGCCGCGAAGAAACTCAGATTCTCCCGGGCGCTCAAACGAGTGTAGAAACCCTCGTCGCCGCCCGTGTGGTAGCCAAACTGGCGCCGCGCGCGGGAAGCCTCGCGCTCGACGTCGCAATCGGAAATCGCCGCGCGGCCGCGTGTGGGAAGAATCAGCGTGGCGAGAATGCGCAGTAGCGTGGACTTCCCCGCGCCATTCGGCCCCACGATTGCTACAGCCTCACCAGGCTGCACCAAAAAGGAAATTCCCGCGAGGGCCCTCTCGCTGGGGCGCGCGATGGGTTGCAGCAACGCGCGCCATCCGGAATGTGCAGCTGGAAAATATTTTTCAAGCGCTTCCACGCAAATAGCAGGCGAAGACATTACGGCGTTATAACCGATATCACCACGGCGAATCCAGTTCCGTCATTGCTGTTCGAGGCGAGTGACAGTAGAATAGGGGCGGTCGAGTCGATATCCGCAGGGCGTGTGGATCGAATCGGTCTTCAGCCGCCAAGCTTGCAGGCGGAAGAATTGCCCCAGCCCAATACCATGGGAGCGGCCGCAATGGACGCACCTCTCTCCTTACATACGATTGTTGTCGCTGCATCCGAACAGGTGTCGTGTCCTCTCGGTGAGGAATCGGCGATTCTGAATCTGAAGAACAGCGTGTACTACGGGATGAATCCGGTGGGCGCGCGTGTTTGGAATCTGCTGAAACAGCCGACGAGCATTACGGAGCTGCGCGACGTCCTGCTGGAAGAATATGAAGTGGACGCCACGCGCTGCGGTGACGATCTGCTGGCCCTGCTGGAAACGATGCGGCGCGAGGGATTGATCGAAGTACGAGGCGTGGCAGCCAGTGCGTGACGCGCGCGACTTTGTTCCAGGAGCTGGGTTGACAACGACACAGCATGCTTCGCGAACCACACGGAGTGCAAGCCGATAAGGCAATCATGATGCAACGGTGGCACAGGTTCTGGCGGCTCAGTGGCTATGAACGCGGCGTCGTGCTGGAAGCCGCCGGCGGACTGCTGGCTACCTGGGTGGGATTGCGGCTCGCGGGCTTTCGCCGTTGGAAGAATGTGCTGGCGGGACTGGCTCCTTCGCCGACTACCACCGCGCGGCAGGCGGACGCATCACAACCATCACAACGAGACGGTGCGCAAACGATCGCGCGCGTGGCCGCGGCGGCAGGGCGGAATTTTTTCTTCGCTACGAATTGCCTGGAACAGTCGCTGGTTCTGTGGTGGCTGTTGCGGCGGCGCGGAATCGCAGCGGAGTTGCGCATCGGCGCGCGCAAGGAATTCGAGCGCTTCGAAGCGCACGCATGGGTGGAAGTGGGCTCGGCGGTGCTGAACGACGCGAGCGCCGAGCATCAGCACTTCGTTCCATTTGACGGCCCGATTACGCCCCTGGAGGCGCGCATCAATTGAGCGGCATCGTGGGCATTTACGAACGCAGTGGCGCACCAGTGGAGCGCGGGCTGTTGCAGGCGCTCGCGCATTTTCTTTCATTTCGCGGGCCGGATGGACGCGAAACCTGGTCACAGGGCGCAGTTGGCCTGGGCCATACGATGCTGCGCACGACGCGCGAATCGCAGATTGAGCAGCAGCCAGCCAGCCTCGATGGCAAGCTGTGGATCACAGCGGATGCGCGCATCGACTGCCGCGAGGAATTGGAGAAGAAACTCGCGCTTCAGGGCTACGGCTCTACTGGCCGCGCCGTCACAGACTCAGGCCTGATTTTGCGCGCGTACGCGGCCTGGGGCGCGGAGTGCGTGCAACATCTGCGCGGAGATTTTGCGTTCGCGATCTGGGACGCGCATAGGAAATTGCTGTTTTGCGCGCGCGACCATTTCGGCGTGAAGCCTTTTTATTATTCCGAACTGGGCGAGCTCTTTCTTTTCAGCAACACGCTGGACTGCCTGCGCCAGCATCGCGGCGTATCCGACGAATTAAACGACGCGGCGATCGGCGACTTTTTGTTGTTTGGATTGAACTGCGATGCCGCTACCACCACGTTTCGCGACATCCGGCGACTGCCCGCGGCGCATGCCATGACCGTCAGCTCCGACGGGCTGCGCATACAGCGTTACTGGTCGGCACCCACCACTGGTCGCATCCGTTACCAGCGCACGGAAGATTACGTGGAACATTTTCAAATCTTGCTGCAAGCGGCGGTAACGGATCGCATGCGCGTGGATCGCGCCGGAATTTTGCTCAGCGGCGGCCTGGATTCGGCGACCGTCGCCACCACCGTGCGCGAGCTGGCCGCCGGCCCCGGCGGAGCAACGGATTTGCGCGCCTACACGGTGGTCTATGAGTCTTTGATTCCGGACCAGGACGGCCCCTACGCGCGCGAAGTGGCGGACTTCTTGAATATCCCGCACCAAACTATTCCGATAGACAGGTTGCAGCCGTTCGAACGATGGGACGAGCCTGGAATCGGGTCGCCGGAACCTGTTGACGATCCTTTTTTTGCGGGTCTCTTCGACCAGTTCCGCACGATCGCGGCCGATTGCCGGGTGGTGTTTTCAGGTGAGGGCGCTGACAACCTGATGCACTTTGAGATGTGGCCGTTTGCACGCGCCCTGATGCGCGAGGGGCAGTGGGCCAGCCTATTACGGGAAACTTCCCGTTATTTGTCGCTAAGGGCTTCGATCGTTCCTGGGCTAAGACGTCGCGCATTGGGCCTTTTCGGCAAAGACCCTACTGCGCCGGTGTATCCGGGCTGGCTGGAACCAGATTTTGCGCGTCGTCTGAACTTGCAGGATCGGTCCAGGGAATGGAGCGAGCTTCCGGCCGAGCGCCCTCACCCGATTCTTCCCAAGGCACACGCATCACTCTCTTTACCGCATTGGTCTTCCATGTTCGAACTGGAAAATGCGGGAGTGACGCGTTGCGCGGTCGAGGTGCGGCATCCCTTTTTGGACTTGCGGATCGTGAATTTCATGCTGGCGCTTCCGCCCTTTCCATTATTTTTCCAAAAGCAGCTTTTGCGCGAGGCAGTAGCGGGGCGATTGCCTGAAAGCGTGCGTACCCGGCGCAAGGCTCCCCTTGCGGGCAGTCCTTTGGTGGCACACTTGCGCAAATCTGGAGTGAAATGGATGGAGCAATCAGAGTGGAGCGCGGAAATGGACGGTTACGTTAACAAATCGGAGTTGGCGCCGTTTCAAAATGAAACGCACGCGGAGAAAGCTTCCTCCGCTCTCCGCCCGCTTTGCCTCAACTTTTGGTTGCAGTCAGCGCGCAAGGTCCGGTATAACTTGCGTGCGGAGGTTCGCAATGCTTAAGCCCGTTACACGGGATAATAGGAAGCCGTACTCATCTCCAATCATAACGATCTATGGCACGGTCCAGGAATTGACGCAGAAAGTATCGATTCGGAGCAACAACGACGGTGGGCACTTTCCGCGCGTGAAGACGCACGCCTAGCGACGCCGGAACCCAAGCAAGTGTCAGAAGTAATTCTCAGCGCCAGATCCAGCAGCCTTCCTAGCTGGTTCGTGTTGGCGGCGAGCCAAGAGAGACTCGAAAGTTCGTTTCGCAATTTTTTCAGAGTGCCTGTGGATTTTCGTCTTTGACCGCGTTGAATTTCACTTACGCCGTTTTCGGATTGTCGCTCCGCTGCAATCTTCCACTCCCCAATCTGACGACGATAAATCCCGAGGAAGAACTTCCACCTCTCGAATCAGCGAATGATCGTACGCTGGCGATTCACCTTAACGCTTCACCGCATGGCAACGCAGTAATTCCGCCCGGACCGGAAGAACTCAGTTACGACAGTCCCTATAAAGATGAAGCAGGCAACCCGGCGCTGAGAATATGGAAGGTGGCAGGCTCCCGGTATCTGCGGCTGGCCTACTTCGACGGCACGCAATTTTGGCTGGATCGCGAGGGCACGGAAGTCTGGGCGACGTGGCCGGGAAACCTGGGGATCGAAGACACAGCCACGTATCTGTTGGGGCCGGTTCTGGGGATACTGTTGCGGCTGCGTGGCGTCACCTGTCTGCACGCCAGCGCAGTCGCGTTTGGTGAAACAGCCGTGGCGTTTGTGGGCTCCGAGGGCGCTGGAAAATCGACTACAGCGGCGGCGCTGGCACGGCAAGGTCACGCGATCTTATCCGACGACGTGGTCGCCTTGGCCGAGCATGACGGCTCGTTCTTTGTTCATCCCGCGTATCCGTACTTGTGCCTGTGGCCGGAGTCCGTGGAATCACTCTACGGTTCACCGGATGCGCTGCCGAAGTTCAGCGCCAATTACGAAAAGCGCTTCCTTTCGCTGGGAAGACAGGAATTGCGATTTGCGGCGCGAGCCTTGCCGCTGGCTGCGATTTATATTCTGGGCGATCGGCGCGGCGATCCCGCGCCGTTGGTGGAGGAACTAGCGCCGCAGAAGGCGTTCCTCGCGCTCGTGGCCAACACTTTCGCGACTAATACGCTGGATAACGGGATGCGCGCGAAAGAGTTTGAAATTCTGGCGCGCCTGGCGCCGAGTGTTCCCATCCGGGCGCTTTGTGCGCATCAAGACGCCAGACGGCTGCCGGACCTTTGCAATTTGCTCGATGAGGAAGCGCGAAAGCTAGGCACGCGGCAGTCCGTCGGCTTGTAGAACGCGTGCCATTGAGCCGCGAAATGTAACGCCGCGAGATAGTAGCTCTTTGAATACCTGTAGTGGAATACCCGGCCATCCTGCGGTTTCTCGTTTTATAGAGCTGTGCTACCATCCACCTTCAAATGGCGTGTCCGTCCCCCACGATTCGGCGCCTTCGCCATAAACTGTGGGTAATCGCTTGTTCGCAACCTGAGGATTTCCTAAATTGCATCCACTCGGCCGCCGCCATTACGCCTTTTAGCTCACCAAGCTTAATCCCAGAAAGAACAAACTGAGGAGAAACTCCATGCAGACGAAATCCCGGCTCGTGAGAATTGGATTCATGGCTGGCGGGCTGTTGGCCATCCTAGCGTTCGTGCTGTCGGTGCAGATGTATCGTCGCGCACATTCATCCCAGCTCGTTGCGAGTAATCATACGGCGCCCTCGATACAACCAGTGACGCCGGTCTCCGCTGCGCAAAAGGAAGATATGACGCGCGCGTACGGCACACTACCGCTGGGATTCGAGGCTAACCAAGGGCAGACGGCGCCCGAGGTTCGCTACCTGGCGCACGGTCAGGGCTATCAAGTGTTCTTGACGA
>Ga0210391_10003840_pt1 | contig 12674 bp, 10 predicted proteins | sample IncBWC12OmetaG_FD_160573 | JGI IMG/M metagenome (GOLD analysis project Ga0210391, IMG submission 160573) | Forest soil microbial communities from Barre Woods Harvard Forest LTER site, Petersham, Massachusetts, United States - Inc-BW-C-12-O ... | reverse complement strand
CTTTTATTTCTGAGGTGACGGCGGAGTTGCCGATGTTGGCGTTGATTTTGCAGAGGCTGGCCACACCGATCGCCATGGGCTCGAGCTCGGGATGGTTGATGTTGGCGGGGATGATCATCCTTCCGCGGGCGACTTCGTCGCGGACCAGTTCGGGCGTCAGCTTCTCTTTGTGGGCGATGAAGGACATTTCTTCGGTGATGACGCCCTGGCGCGCATAGTGCATCTGCGAGAAGTTGCCGCTCGAGTTTTCTTTCTTGCGGCGGGCCAGCCACTCTGCGCGTGGTTGGGGGACGCTGTAACCGTTGCTGCCGTTGCCGTTGGTGCCATTACCGTTGCCGCTGATGGAAGTCATGATCGGACGCCTCTTTTTTCGATGAATCCGATTATAACCGCGTCCGAAGGCTGAGCGGATGGGGGTCCGTGAGTGGGCGCTGCAGCGTATAGATGATCGACGGATGTGCGAGGTTAGTGAGGAAGATCACAGAGCGGCTTTCGAAGGCCAAACGTTTTTTCGAGTGCCAAACCCAGCGGGCCTTTCTGCATCTTAACGTCGCCTGAAGTCGAAATTTTCAGGACTGACCTTGTTCCGGAGGGAATCATGGCGCGATATGGCACGTTAGGGGATTATCGTTTTTCTGACACGCAGGAGGCTGCGCTCGATATTCGCGGCGCGAAGATGTATGGCCCGGGCGACCAAAAGCTGGGAGAGATTGACGACGTTATTTTCGATGAAGCGACCGGCGCGATCGTGTTCGTCGTGGTGGATACCGGGGGATGGCTGTCGAGCAAGAGGTTCATTGTTCCGCCGCAGGAAATCCGGCCGTCGCTGCAACATGAGAATGATTTTTTGGTGGATCTGACGAAAGAACAGATTGAAAGCTTTCCACCTTATGACGGAACGGCGCTGACTTCGGAAGAGAAGTGGGCAGACTATGAACAACGCTATCGTTCGAAATGGGTAGAGAAACCGGTCATGCATCGCGAGGCGACCGACCGCAACGTCACGCCCACGACCAGGCAACAGGTGGGAGCGGGCGCAGGAACGATTCCGTCGAGCGAAGAGGATGCCGCGGAACTGGACGCGGAAACGGAGGTCGAGCCCGTTCGCTCGGAAGCGACCATGGAAGTGACCCCGGCGGGGCCGACGCTGCGATGGAGCGCGTTTGAAGATTCACTGCGGCAGCGGCGCGAGGAGGTGCTGCAATCGTCGATCGATAATGTGAAGGTGGACGACGCGAAAAAAGGTTCAGGAGAGCGATCCTCTAAACGTGAGGGCATTGAACGGCGCAAAGCCAGCTAGAAGTGTTTTGCGAGATGTTGACAGGGATGGCCCCGCTCTTTACAGAGCGCAAACTCTGACAAGCGGGGCCGTCGGCATTGGTTCCTCCCAGGGAGTATTCATCGGATCAGCCCGAAACAAAACGTGTTTCGCAATGCTTCTCGCGGGGGGCTTCTTGATCGTGGCGAATCGTAGAGCATAGAATCGCAATCGCTATTCCTCACTGGATCAAAGGAGAAATCTCGCATGCGCGCGTTCCGTCTTGTGCTGGCATTTTTGTTGCTCGCGATAGCTGCCAGTTTTTCGCAGTCCGCCTCTTCCGCCAAGCCCGGCGCCGGTTTCAGTCTCGACAACATCGATAAGAGTATTGATCCGTGTGTGGATTTTTTTCAGTATGCGTGCGGGAACTGGATTAAGAATTCGGAGATTCCGGCGGACCGGCCGTCGTGGCAGAGTTTTTCGGAGCTCCAGGAGGGCAACCTGGCCATTGAGCGGGGGATTCTGGAGAAGGCCGCGGCGGGTGGGAGCGCGCGCAATGCCATCGATCAGAAGATTGGGGACTTGTATGGGTCGTGCATGGATGAGAAGGCCGTCGACGCGAAGGGGATCGCGCCGATCAAACCGGAACTGGACCGGATTGCGGCGGTGAAGGACAAGGCCGCGCTGATCGAAGAGATCGGACACTTGCATCTGGTCGGGGGAACGTCTTTGTTCAGTTTTTCTGCGAGCTCTGATCTGCACAATGCCGACCAAGTAATTGCGTACATCAATCAGGGCGGATTATCGCTGCCAGACCGTGACCACTACGTCAAGGACGATCCCGATAAAGTCGAGATGCGGAAACATCTGACTGAATTTGCCACGCAGGTATTTACTCTCGCCGGCCTGACTCCGCAGCAGGCGGCCGCTTCAGCGCAAACTGTCCTTGTGGTGGAAACGCTGCTGGCGGCGGACTCGATGGACCGCACCAAGACACGGGATCCGAAAAATCGTGACCACAAGATGACGCGCGAGGAAGCGGTCGCGCTGGCGCCGGATTTCTACCTCAATCGTTATTTCGCCGCGGTGGGCGCGCCGGGCTTTACTTCGTTGAATGTCACCAATCCCGATTTCTTCAAGCAGGTGAATGGCGTCATTGCCGCCCTGCCGCTCGATTCGCTCAAGACCTATGTGAGTTGGCATGTGCTGCGCGCGGCTGCTCCGTGGCTCTCGCAGCCATTTGTGGAGGCTGATTTCAAGATGCGGCAGGCCCCGACCGGGCAGAAGCAGATTCAGGACCGCTGGAAGCGCTGCGTCACTCTGGTGGATGGATCAATGGGCGAGGCTCTGGGGCAACGCTACGTTGAGGCGACTTTCGGGGCGGAGGGCAAGCAGCGCATGCTGAAGATGGTCGACATGCTGGAAACCTCTCTGGATAACGACATTCAGAATCTTTCCTGGATGACGGACGAGACCAAGAAGCAGGCCAAGGTGAAGTTGCAGGCGATCCGCAACAAGATTGGATATCCTGACGTGTACCGCGACTACAGTTCGGTCACGATCAAGGCCGACGATCTGCTGGGAAATGTGCGGCGGACCACCGAATTTGAATCGAAACGGCAGATTGCGAAGATCGACAAACCGCTTGATCGGAAGGAGTGGGGTATGACTCCGCCGACGGTGAACGCGTACTACAGCGGGTCGGTGAATGAGATTGTTTTTCCGGCCGGCATTCTGCAGCCTCCTTTCTTTGATAAGACCATGGACGACGCGATTAATTTTGGAGGCATCGGGTTGGTGATTGGACATGAACTCACGCACGGGTTTGACGATCAGGGACGCAAGTTCGATCCGACAGGAAACCTGCGCGACTGGTGGACGGAGCAGGATGGGAAAGAATTTGAGAAGCGCGTGAGTTGTGTGGCTGATGAATATTCCGGTTTCACCGCTGTCGACAACATGAAGCTGAATGGGCGTTTGACTCTGGGAGAAAACACGGCTGACAACGGCGGGGCGCGCATCGCGCTGGCGGCGCTGGAGCGGCTGATTGCGGAAGATAAAACCGGGAAGGAAGGGCAGAGCATCGACGGCTTTACGCCGGAACAACGATTCTTCCTGGGATTCGGGCGGGTGTGGTGTGAGAAACAGCGGCCGGAATTTTTGCGCATGCAGGTCAGCACTAATTCACATTCGCCGGGGAAGTATCGTGTGGACGGCGTGGTGCAGAATATGCCGGAGTTTCAGAAGGCGTGGGGCTGCAAGGCAGGGCAACCGATGGTGGCGGAGAACGCTTGTCACGTGTGGTGAGCGACTCACTCGGCGATGATGAATTGGAAAACCCCACTTCTCGCGCAAAGGACGCGCGAGAAATGGGGCACCCGGCTGCTTAGACTTCTCCCGAGACAATGACCGTGACGCGACTGGCGCCCGCGCCCTGAGACGCATCGATCGCCTGGACTAGTTGCGCAAATGCCACCTGGCTGGATGCTTTCAGAAGAACGATCCGCCCGGCGCGATTGTCGAAGAGTTGGGCCAGCTGGCCTTGCAGCGCTGAAGGAGCAATTATTTTGTTGCCGACCTTCAGCGTGGCCGATCCCCGGTCCCCGCCGATCTGCACGGCGACGAAATTCGATGCCGCCTCGTTTCCGATCCAGACGTCGAGTCCCTTCGGCGCCACGATTGTGCCTGTATGCACGGCTTCCGGTTGTGCTGTCAGAAGGACCACATCATCGAAAAAATCCACACGCGCTGCGTTTAGAACCTGCTGCACACTGCTGAACGGCGCGCGGGCGTCGGCCTTGATGTAAAGCTTCTGATCGCGGCGGCGGGGGATGGTCTTCATCTTCTCCGCCAATTCCGACGGAGTGAACGGATCGATTCCGAAGTAGACGTTGCCATCAGCGTCGACGGTCACGATCCAGGCATCGTTGTTATCCGCCTCGGGCATGGGCGCGGCGTTGTTGGTGACGGCCATCTGCACGCTGATTCCGCGCTGTAGGGCTGGGGATTGCGCGACGGCCATCAGCACGGCAGCTGTGGTTAAAGTTGTTGCTAGTAGACACACGAATCGCATGTAGCTCATATTGGTGCTCCTTTCGGACGTTATGGAAGTTGTATGTCGACTGAGTGGCTAAGGTTTGGCGCCGCCGAGCGAGGCGGTGGCTAACGTGCCGCCGAGGCCCATGGTCTCGACTGCGGTCGAAGGCACGATCACCATTGCACCTTTTTCTTTGACGGCTTCGTAGAGCATGTTCATGGCGCGCAAGTGCAAGGCCACCGGATTTTCGGCGTATGCGGTTGCGGCCTGTACGAAGCTGTTGGAGATTTCTTGTTCGGCCTGACCGAGAATGATGCGGGCCTGGCGCTCGCGTTGGGCTTGGGCCTGGCGCGACATGGCGTCTTCGAGGCCGGCGGGAATTTTTACGTCGCGAATCTCGACCGATTGCACAGTGATACCCCAGGGATTGGTCTTTTCGTCGAGGATGCGCTGCAGTTCGCGGCCCATCATTTCGCGCTCGGTGATCATTTGTGCGAGTTCGTGACGGCCGATGGATTCGCGAAGCGCGGTTTGCGCGCTCATGGTAATGGCCTCGATGAAGTTCTCGACTTCGAGAATGGATTTTTCAGCGTTCCATACCAGCCAGAAAACGATGGCGTCGACGTTCACGGGGACGGTGTCGCGGGTGAGCGTGGATTCGGCGGAGACGCTGGCTACGCGGACGCGCTGGTCTACGTAGGGGCTGAGCGTTTCGAAGATGGGGATGATGTGGCAGAGGCCGGGGCCGCGCAGTCCGACGTATTTGCCGAGGCGTAGCACGGCGACCTTTTCCCATTGGCGCACGACTTTGATGGCGAACAGAAAGTAGAGGCCGACCGCCGCTCCGATGATGGCTGGCGCGGGATTGTGAATTGCCGCGGTTACCGCGAGGCCGATTGCGAGACTGACTGCGAATAACAAGCGGGCGATGCCACTGACGTCGTTGATTCGGATTCTTGCCATAACTATCTCCTTTGTGTGGGACGAGCCTGCGCGGAAGCGGGCAACAAGTCGCGCAAGCGATCGATTAAATCTTCCAGGGTGAATCCGGCGGCGCCTGCGCGGGCCGCGAATTCCTGGGCCATCTGGCCGAGCTGGCGTTCGCGTTCGGGGGAATCTTTTTCCAGTTTTTTGTCGGCGATGAAGGTTCCGGTGCCTTGATGGGTTTCGAGCAGGCCGCCGAGTTCCAGTTCGCGATAGGCGCGCATTACGGTGTTGGGATTGATAGCGAGATCGACGGCTAGTTGGCGGACCGTGGGCAGCTGGTCGCCGGGGTTCAACGTGCGGGAGGCGATGCCGCTGCGTACCTGGTCGATCAGCTGGCGGTACACCGGGACGCCGCTGTGCAGGTCGATGGAGAAGCGGGGCGGCGCGGGGGTGGTGTTCCTTCCCATGTGTGTCAGTGTACTACAGTGTTAGTACATTGTGTCAAGAGAAAAATGCGGAGCAGGGTTTTTGCTAACGGGTTCTTTTCGAAGAAGCCACCGGGCTGAAGCCCTTTTCCACCTTTATGGCCGCTTGACGCGGCCCTAAAGGGCCGCTCTTCCACGGTAGGGGCAGGGTTCGACGGAAGGCCGGAATTGGACGGAAGGCCGGAGTTCGACGGTTGGGCTTACTCTTCCACCGTGCGGCAACTTTGCCCGGTGCGGCTACTCTTCGACGGTGCGGCAGCTCTTTGGCAGTGGGATCTCTCTCGCGAAAGGCCAACTTCAAAAGAAGAAGCCCGGCTTGTGGCCGGGCTTTTTCTGCGATAGATGAATTGTTTCTTACCAGTTGTTCTGGATGATCAGGTGATCGACGATGCGGTGGGCTTCGTCGATGTGGTGGATGGCGCGATCGCGGAGACCGCGGACACCGGGATCATCTTCTTCGCGGGCAATATCGTTGTGCGCCTTGTCGAGCAGTTCGAGGGCGCGGTGGAAGCGGCCGCGGCGGTCCATGCGGGCGTCGACCGGCGGATGATCTTCCAGATTCTTGCCGTCATCAATCGCGGCACGCTTGATTTCGCCAATGGCTTTATCGATTTCTTCGATGGCGTGTTGTTCTTCGCGGTCCATATGTTCGGTCGCTGCCATCTGGCCCAGATGAGCGCGGGCGTGGCGCAGGTCGGTGAGGGCGTGCAGGTAGGCCGGATGGCGTCCGGGTTCGTCCGCGAAGGTCAGAGCGGTGCACATGGCGACAAAAAATACGAGTACGGCGCAATGTCGTACAGTTTTCATAGTCTCCTCATGGTTGTTTCTGGTTGTGGTTGAGTGGCCTTTCGGCGGAAATGTGCTTCGTAGGTAGTAACACGGGCGTGCGGTGTTTGACTCGGCAATTCTAGGGTGTAGGTAGGGCTGGGCAAAGGTTACTTTGGTACAGGCTAGTGCGAGGGCAGGATTGGGGCGAAAGAGAGCGAACAGTCAGCCGGAGAACAACAGGTTCCTCACCGGCCTTGCAGGCCGATTCGGAATGACAGAATGAGATGTGCCCAAACTGAACTACGACTGGAAAATCTTCACTTCGCGAGCTTGAAGCCTTTGCGGCGTTGGTCGCTGTAGCGCTGGAGGGCGTCGAGGATGATGGGGTAGGCCTCGCCTGGAGGACGTATTTCGTCGACTTCAACGGCTTTGCCTTCGAGCTGTTTGTAGTCCTGAAAGAAGCGGCGCAGCATGAGCAGGCGGTGCGGCGGCATTTCTGAGGCCTGGCGGTAGGAGTTGAACTCTGGGTCTTCGGTGGCGACGGCGATGATTTTGTGGTCCTGCTTGCCGGCGTCGATCATGGTCATCAGGCCGATGGTGCGGGCGTGGATGATAGTCAGCGGAACGACCGTTTCCTGGCAGAGGACGAGAACGTCGAGCGGGTCGTCGTCTTCGGCTAGGGTCTGCGGGATGAAGCCGTAGTTCGCCGGATAGTAGACGGCGGAGTAGAGGACGCGATCGAGGCGGATGAGGCCGCTCGATTTGTCGAGTTCGTACTTCACGCTGGAGCCGAAGGGGATTTCGACTACGCAGTCGAACTCGTGGGGGAGTTTGTCGCCGGGAGTTACGTCGTGCCACGGATGGATCATAGGAGTAGGTGTGACGCTCTTTTATTCTAGCGGATGGAGACGCATTTCTCTTGGTGACCGGAACACCGGCGGTGGTGCGGTTTGGCATACGCGTTGGGCCGGTTAAGCGGGAGATCTCTCGCTTCGCCTGAAGAGCGGCTCCGCTCGGGATGACGCAACTGCGATTTTTGTGCGTAAGAATTCAAACCGCAGAATTCGAACTACAGAATTCGAACTGCACCGCTACCCGATCCCCTGATTTCGCTTCAATAAAAAGGCGCGGACCGTGGAGTCCGCGCTTCTGTCCATTCAGAAGTTGCGATTTACCAGACTCTGCAGCGGTTTTCGCGGACCATGGGCTGGCCGGCTTTGCAGCCGAAGGCTTTTTGGAATTCGTCCATGTTCACCATTAATCCGTTCACGCGGTACTTGCCGGGGGAGTGGGGATCGGTGATGGCGGACACGCGCAGGTTTTCGGGGCGATCGTTTTCGCAGGCCCACTGGGCGTAGCCGACGAAGAAGCGCTGTTCGGGAGTGAATCCGTCGCGCGGTTGCAGAGTCATGTTTTTGGTCTGATCTTTCCAGGCCATCCAGGCGAGAATCAGGCCGCCCAGGTCGGCGATGTCTTCGCCTTCGGTGAGTTTGGAGTTGATCTTGATCTCGTCGATGACGGTGTACTGCGCGTACTGGTTGACGATGCAGTCGGCGCGATCGGTGAAGTTCTTGGCGTCGTCTTTGGTCCACCAGTCTTTTAAGTTGCCGTGGGCGTCGAACTGGCGGCCTTCGTCGTCGAAGCCGTGGGTGAGTTCGTGGCCGATGGTGCCTCCGGTGTTGCCGTAGTTGGGGGCGTCGTCCATTTTTGGATCGTAGAGCGGAGGTTGCAAGACGCCGGCAGGGAAGTTGATGTCGTTCATTTGCGGGTCGAAGTAGGCGTTGACCGTGGGCGGAGTCATGCCCCACTCGCCGCGGTCGAGCGGCTTGCCGATCTTGTTCAGGTCGCGCTTCGATTCAAAAATAGTGGCGCGCTGCACGTTGCCGACGAAGTCGTTGGGTTTGATGTCGACCGTGCTGTAGTCGCGCCATCGGTCGGGATATCCGATTTTGTTGACGATCGTGTGCAGTTTCTCGAGTGCCTGCTGGCGGGTGGCGGGGCTCATCCAGGCTAGAGTTTCGATGTCCTCTTCCATGGAGTGCTCGATTTGGCGGGCCATGAGGCTGGTTTTCTCTTTCAGCTCGGGGCTGAAGGCGCGGGCTACGAATTCCTGGCCGAGGGCTTCGCCGAGTTGCTGGTCGACCAGGGCGACGCAGCGCTTCCAGCGCGGACGGAGCTGCGGAACTCCGCGCAGCGTCTTGCTGAAGAAGTCGAAATTCTCGTTCACGAAATCGTCGGAGAGATAAGGCGCGGCGGCGTGCGCGGTGTGCCAGCGGAGGTAGGTCTTGAGGTCGTCGAGGCTGAGCGTCTTGAATTGTTTGTCGAGTTCGGCGTAGAACGCGGGCTGATCGACGTTGAAAACATTCTGCGGGGCCAGGCCGACGTCTTTGATGTAAACCGACCAGTCGAAATCTGGCGTCATGGCCTGCAGGCCTTTGAAGTCCACTTTGTGGAAGAGCTTGTAAGGATCGCGGCGTTCCACGCGGGTCAGCGATGCCTTGGCGAGCACGGTTTCAATCTCGAGCACTTTGGCGGCTTCGGCTTTGGCGTGGTCGGGCTTGTCGCCGAGCAGCTCAAACATTTTCTGCACGTGAACGAGGTACTTGCTGCGAATGTCGACCGACTTCTCGTCGGTGTTGGTGTAGTAGTCGCGATCGGGCAGGGCGAGGCCGCCGGCATTGGCGAAGCCAATCACATTCTGCGAGTTTTCGAAATCCTGATTGGAGCCGAAGTTGAAGAACAGTCCTCCGGATTGCAGCGAGGTGTGCAGGGCGGCGAGCAGCGCGGGCAAGTCGTTCGCCGATTGCAGGGCGGCGATCTGGTCAAGGAAGGGCTTCAGCGGCTTGGCACCGAGGAGGTTGACGCTGGCTTCGTCCATGCAGGCGCCGAAGTAGTCGCCGATTTTCTGCTGGTTGGCGTTGCGGCCGGCGGTCTGCTTCGAGAGTTGGTCGAGAATGCCCCAGAGAAACTGCTGGTTATCCTGATAGAGCTTGCCGTAGACGCTCCAGCGCGCCTGGTCGGCGGGGATGGGATTGTTCTTCATCCATCCGCCACAGGTGTACTGGTAGAAATTGGCGCAGGGGTCGGCGCTCTTGTCCATCGCGGTGACGTCGACGCCGGGGGTGTAGGGGAACGAGGTCAGCGGCTTTTCGTTTTGGGCTGACGCCGTGAGGGCGGCGGCGAGAAGGATGAGCAGCGGTAACAGAGTTTTCATAGACAGAGTCTTCATGGAGGTCTCCGGGCGAAGGGGAAGTTTAGCCGGAAGGGACGAGTGGGGCAAGGCGGAGGTACATTTAGATGTCCCGGCCGGCGAGGCAGTCTGGAATAAGGGAGTTGATGTAGCCTTAACGACACGCCGGGTGGTGGATGCCGGCCATTTCAACGGAGTTGACCCTGCTATGCGCAAGATCGTTTCGATATCATCTGCTTCGCTGCTGTTGCTCGCGACCTTTGCCTGGCCGCAGGCCACCAAAACGCCGGTCGGCCGACTGGGGCCGAGTGTCGCGGCCGGCAGCCAGGGCGTGGTGGTTTCCGGCAGACCTGCCGCCACTGCGGCGGGCATCAAGATTCTGGAACAGGGCGGAAACGCCGCCGATGCGGGGGCCGCTACTCTGCTGGCGCTGTCTGTGACTTATGTGGGCGCGTTCTGCGTGGGTGGAGAGATTCCAATTCTGGTTTACAGCGCTGGCCAGAAAGACGGCCGGAAAAACGTGAAGCTGCTGGAGGGACAAGGGGAAGCGCCTCGCGATCCGAAAGCGATCGCGTGGTACATGCAGCACGGAATCCCGGACGGTGACGTGAAGGCAGCGGCCGTGCCGGGCGCCATCGATGCGATCGTCACGCTGCTGAAACTTTACGGGACGAAAAGCTTCGAGGAGGTGGTACAGCCGACGCTGGCGATTCTGGACGCAGGTGGCCCGAGCTGGTATGTCGACACCGGCAGCGGGCAGAAGATCGAAACCGGTATCCACTGGCAGGCGGATATGGCCGTCACATTTCGAAAATTAGTCGAGTCGGAAAAAAGCGCGAAAGGTACGCGGGAGCAGAAACTGCAGGCTGTCTCGGACCGTTTCTATCGCGGCGACATCGCCGATGCCCTGGAGGCCTGGTATATCGAAAAGGGCGGATTCCTTCGCAAGGCGGATTTGGCCGCGCATAAAACTCCCGTGGTGGATCCGCTCGAAACCACGTACCGAGGCTACACAGTTTATAAGGCCGGTCCATTGACGCAGGGGCCTTATCTCTCACAGACGCTGCGCCTGCTGGAAGGCTTCGACCTGAAGACGATGGGCTTCAATTCCGCGGATTACATCCACACGGTGATTGAAGCGGAGAAACTGGCGCTGGCGGATCGCGATGAGTATTACGGCGATCCGAATTTTACGAAGGTGCCGATGCAGCAGTTGCTCTCAGACCGGTACACGGAAATGCGGCGCAGGCTGATCGATGCGAAAAAGGCATCGCTCGAGCTCCGGCCCGGTGACCCTTACAATATGAAACCGACCAAGCCGCCCACAATCACCGGCCCGTGGCACGGCGGAACCACCGTGATGTGTGTGACGGATAAGTTTGGGAACGTCATCGCGGCGACTCCCAGCGGCCTGTCGAGCACAGCGGGCGTGGCCGGACGCACGGGGATTATTCACGGAAGCCGGCTCAGCAGCCTGAACACGTTTGCGGGAACTCCGGACGTTATCGAGGCCGGCAAGCGACCACGAATCACGCTCAGCCCCACGCTGCTCTTCCATAACAATGAGCCTGTGATGGCGATCTCGGTAGCCGGTGGCGACATGCAGGATCAGGCGGCGATTCAGGTGATCCTCAACTACGTGGAGTTCGCCATGAGTCCCGAGGAAGCATTCAAAGCGCCGCGCTTCTCCACTGAGCATTTCATCAGCTCATTCGGGCAGGACCGCGCTCGGCTGGGCAGCCTCTCGGTGCCCAGCACTCTCTCTGAAGAAGTGCAGGCTGACTTGCGGGCTCGCGGCCACGTGGTTACTGTCGGGCGCGAGGGAGTGGGCGGAGTGGCGCTGATCGGCATTGATCCCAAGACCAGGCAGGCCACAGCTGTGGGTCCGGCCGCGGGCAAAATGGAATAGGAGCCGGGTGCAGCGGTCACAGCAAACGCTGGGCAGGGCGACGCGGAGCGAGAAGGGTTAGTGAGGAAGAATTCATTGGGCGGCCGTGGACCTTCGAATCTTGATTCTCGCCGGGGTGACGCGTAGAGTCTAGCTGTGGTTTCTCCACTCGGGATGCTTTGAGGGCGGGCAATTCTATGTCGAGTCAGGCCAATATCTATCTGAAATTCGGCGCAGTGACGGCGGTGATTCTGGTGCTGCTGGGCTACCTGGCCTACAGCGGAGTGCAGGACAGCAAGAGTTACTATGTCACGATTAAAGAACTGCACAAGATGGGCGACGGCGCGTACTCGAAAAGATTGCGAGTTGCAGGAAACGTGCAGCCGGGTTCGATCAAACGCGTGGGAACGCATGTGCAGTTTGTGCTGATGGAAGAAGACCAGACGCTTCACGTGGACTACACCGGGACGGAAGCGCCGCCCGATACCTTCAAAGACGATTCGCAGGCGCTGGCCGACGGGCGCTTTGATCGCGATGGCGTGTTCCACGCTAAGCAACTTCAGGCCAAATGCGCGTCGAAGTATGCTCCGCAACAGCCGGGTGCTGCGCCATCGGCCGAACCAGCCAAGACCATGACGCAGGTCCAGCCCAACTCCACTACCACAGCGAACTAAGTTATGCACAGGGTCGGCGGGTTTCAGCTCGCGTTGGGGCTTAGGCAAGTTCGTCTCTCCGGGAAATAAATTCTTTTTCACAGCCCATGGCCAATCAGTGTGCGAGATAGCCGACAGGTGCGAGCGCGTGGTCGAAATGTGTGATTGACTCCGGACTGGATTGGGCATAATTTTCGTGTGAGTTCAGTTCCCCCTGGACTCTGGCCACGCCGTCTCAATCGAAAAATGTGCTCAGGAGGATGCATGCGTATACGTGTGTTCAGTTACTGCTCTCTCACTTCGGCCCGCGGCGAAACCAACAGGCTGGTTAGAACCCATCGTCAACTCCTGCTGATGGCTGTAGTTTTGGTCGGCCTCAGTTCACTCGCCTTCTCTTCCACGGTGGCTGTCGGCACTTGCACGACGCTGCCTTTTTATTCGTCCATCCAACTTGCGGTGAATTCGGTT
>Ga0210391_10003838_pt1 | contig 12678 bp, 8 predicted proteins | sample IncBWC12OmetaG_FD_160573 | JGI IMG/M metagenome (GOLD analysis project Ga0210391, IMG submission 160573) | Forest soil microbial communities from Barre Woods Harvard Forest LTER site, Petersham, Massachusetts, United States - Inc-BW-C-12-O ... | reverse complement strand
CACCGAGAGTGCGCCAAAGCGCGCCTTGTTGCGTCGAATACCGCCCCCTCTTGTGGATCACGTAGAGCATGTCCATGCGAGCCGCGGTTAGCCCCATCTTGCGGAGCGTCCGTCGCGTGAGCCCGAGCGTGGCGTAGTACGCGCGCTTCAAACCGAAGAACACGGGGTGCATCCCTGGTCGCGGACACACATCCCGTGCCAACAAACAAAATCGGCCTTCGAACTCGCGACCGCCATCGAGGCCCTCCTCGAAACCCGCGCGAAAATGCCGAGCTATAGGCACTTCATTGCCAAGGCAATGGAAGGCCTTTGGCCGGGGTATCCGGCCGCGGGCTTTCCCCGAGGCACCGGTTGTGTGTCGAGGGCCGGCGCAGGGTGTCCTCCGGACAGGCTCGTAATTTCGCGCGGCGCGCCCGGCCGCTTGTAACCAGGGCCACGAAAGGAAAGCTAGAGCGGCGCGAGCTCGTTCTCATGTTGCAGCTTGAGAAACTTCGCGAAGCTCTCCTTGTCGATGGCTTTCTCGAGGGCGGTCTCCGGTGCGATCGTGCCATCGCGTACGTAGCGCTCGAGGGCGACGTCCATCGTTTGCATCCCCTGCCCTTGGCCGGCCTGCATCAGATTCGGAATCTGGAATGTCTTGTTCTCGCGAATCATCGACGCGAGAGCCGCTGAACCGATCAGGATTTCATGCGCCGCCACACGCCGGGCTCCGTCGGCGGTGCGCAGGAGCTGCTGGGCGACGATCCCGGCCAGGCTCTCGGCCAGCATCCCCCGCACTTGCGGCTGCTCGTCGGCAGGAAACGCGTTCACGATGCGGTCGATCGTCGACGCGGCGCTGTTCGTGTGGACCGTGGCGAACACGAGGATTCCGAAGCTCGCGAGCTGCAGTGCAAGCTTCATCGTCTCGTTCGTCCGGAGCTCGCCGATGAGAATGACGTTCGGGTCTTCGCGGCCGGCGCTTCGGATCGCGTGCGCGTACGTTGACGCGTGCACGCCGATCTCGCGGTGCGTGACGCTCGCGACGCGGGGCGTATGCACGAACTCGATCGGGTCTTCGATCGTCAGCACGTGGCACGCCCGCGTGCCGTTGATGTGGTCGATCATCGCCGCGAGCGTCGTCGACTTGCCCGACCCTGTAGGGCCCGTCACGAGGACGAGCCCCGTTCGCCGCTCGGCGAGTTTTCGAATGGCCGGCGGGCACTTCAGCTCGTCCAGAGTCAGAACGCGCGTCGGAATCGTACGGAAGACTGCGGCGAGCCCCGTCGCTTTGTAGAAGTAGTTCGCGCGGAAGCGGGCCTTCGTCTCGTACGCATAGGCGAAATCGAGATCGAGGACCTCCAGGATCGTTTTCTTTTGTTCCGGCGTTGCGATCTCGAAGAGCAGCTTCTCCATCTCGGCGTCGTCAATGGGCTCGTCGCGCATGGCCTGAAGCGCGCCCCGCGCGCGCATCATCGGCGGATAGCCGACGCCGAGGTGCAAGTCGCTGCCGCCGGCGGAGAGCAACGTATCGAACAGAGCGTTGATCGCGGGCATCAGAGGCCTTTCTTGCCGAAGAGCTGACCGGCCTTGCCAAGAAGACTTGCCGCGTCGGGTGCCTTCTTCGCGGGCGGCGCGTCGGGCGGCGCGGGCTTCTTCGCACTCAGCGTCGCTTCGAGCTCTTCGGGGTGCTCGGCCACTGAAACGGCCGTCTCGCGGGAGATGCGTCCGGCACGCACGAGGTCGAGGAGCGACTCGTCCAGGCGGAAGATCCCGAACCCCTTGCCGCGCTGCTGCAGACTCGGAATCTGGTAAGTCTTCGCGTCCCGGATCAAGTTCCAGAGCGCGATGGATCCGGGCAGGAGCTCCACCGCGACGGCCATGCCCTGCCCGTCGCTCGTCGGAAGGAGGCGCTGGCCCACGACGAGGTGCAATCCGCCGGCGAGGGTCATGCGGACCTGCTGCTGATCGCCCGGCGGGAACAGGTCGACGACGCGGTCGATCGTCTTGGCGACACTCGGCGTGTTCATCGTCCCGACGACGAGGTGCCCGGTCTCGCTCGCGGCGAGCGCCATGCGCACGGTCTCGGTGTCGCGCAGCTCGCCGACGACGATGACGTCGGGATCCTCGCGGAGCGACGCCTTGAGCGCGCTCGCGAACGATCGCGTGTGCGAGCCAACTTCGCGCTGGCTGATCGCCGCGCTCTTGCGCCCGTGCACGTATTCGATCGGATCTTCGACGGTGATGACGTGGTGGGTCGTCGTCGTGTTGATGATGTCGACGATCGCGGCGAGGGTGCTCGTCTTGCCGTGCCCCGTAGGACCGGTCACCAGGACGAGGCCCTGGTGGTGCTCGGTCGCGCGCCCGATCTCGGGCGGCAACCCGAGCGACGCGAGCGTGGGCACGGTCGCGGCGATGCAGCGAAACGAGCCCTTGTAGCCGGACCGCTGGCGCGAGACGTTGGCGCGGAAGCGACCGTGCGGCGACCTGTCGACCGCGAAATCGCAAGAGCCGTGTTCGTCGAGCACCGCGCGGAGCCGCTCGGGGACGAGTTCCCGCAGCATGCGCTCGACGACGTCGGCGTCGAGCGGGACGCCTTTCGGCGCGAGCTCGCCCCCGAGGCGCAGAAGGACCGGCCGGCCCGCCACGACGTGCAGGTCGCTCGCGCCGGAAGCGCGTGCGAACGCGAACAGATCGTCGATGCTCGGCGTCTCGCCGGCCCGCGGCGCTGCGGGTTCGGCGCGCGCCGCGGAGCGCAGCGCGACGGCTTCGGAGCGAGCGACGGGGCGCAGCGCGACGGCCTCGGGCTGCGCCACGGGCCGCGGCGCGACGGCCTCGGGCTGAGCCACCGGGCGCAGCGCGACGGCTTCGGGGCGAGCCCCCGCCGGGCGCGCCTTGATCACCGCGGCGCGCAGGAGCGGCTCGGAGACTCCGTCGCCGCCGACGAATTCGGACGGAACCGCGGGAGGAGGAGGGGCGACCGACTCGATGGCGCCGATGGGCACCGGCTTCGACGCTCGCCCGGTGGCGTGCCGAAGGGGGGGCCGCGATCTCCGCACCGCTACGAGGGGCGACAACGAGATGCGTCGCACGACGGTGAACCGGGCCTGGACCCGACCGCCGCGCATGACCGCATGAACGGCGACGATGCCCACGCCGTCGATCCGCGTCGTCCATTGCGCTGGCTTCGCGTCGAGCTCCTCGACGTGCCGGCTCCCGCCGACTGCGACGAGCATCTCGAGAATCGCGTCGGTCGACCGGGCCGAATCGTCGACCGGCTCGTACGCGCCGCCGACTTTCACGCAGGGCAAACGGTCGCTCACGACCGCGAACTCGAGAACTTCATTTCGCCCGAGCTCGCGCAGGAGCTCATCGACCGTCTTCATGCCTCGCGAACCAGCGTACAACGACGACTCGCGTACGCGCCGCTTTCGCGAGTCGGATCCGGCGGGCTCAACGACGTGAGCCCGGGATCCCTACTTGTATGTCTCTTGGAGGCGGCTCACCGGCGCGTGGAGACGGCTCACCGGTGCGTGGAGGCGGCTGACCGGCGCGCGGCCGGCGCGTGCAGGCGGCTTACCGGCGCGTGAACGGTGCGCGGCCCGCGAAGACTGCGGCGCTTCCGAGCTCGAATCCGATGCGAAGGAGCTGGTTGTATTTCGCGATGCGATCCGAGCGCGACAAGCTGCCCGTCTTGATCTGGCCGGCGTTCGTTGCCACCGCGAGGTCCGCGATGAACGAGTCTTCGGTCTCGCCCGAGCGGTGGCTGATGATCGAGCGGTATCCGTTCTCGGCCGCGACGCGAATGCACTCGAGCGTCTCCGAGAGCGAGCCAATCTGATTCAGCTTGATGAGAATCGCGTTGGCGGTGCCCGCTTCGATTCCGCGCTTCAAACGCTCGATGTTCGTCACGAACAGGTCGTCGCCGACGATCTGCACTTTGGCGCCGATCTTCTGGGTGATGAGCTTCCAGCCGTCCCAATCGTCTTCCGCAAAACCGTCTTCGATCGAGATGATGGGGTACTTGCTCGTCAGCTGCTCGTAGATCCCCGCGAGCTCCTCGCGCGAGATGCCGGACTTCTTGTCGAACGTGTACTTCTGCGTCGACTTGTCGAAGAACTCGCTCGCCGCGCAGTCGAGGGCGATGCTGACCTCCTTGCCCGGCTTGTAGCCGGCCGCCTCGATCGCCTGGACGACGTACTGGACGGCTTCTTCGTTCGACTTGAGCTTCGGTGCGAAGCCGCCCTCGTCGCCGACGGCGACGGTGTAGCCCTTGTCCTTCAGGAGCTTCTTCAGCGTGTGGAAGATCTCCGTTCCGGCGCGGAGCGCTTCTTCGTAGCTCGCGATGCCGGAGGGGACGATCATGAATTCCTGGATCTCGAGGCCGCTGTCCGCGTGGACGCCGCCGTTCAGGATGTTCATGAGCGGAGTCGGCAGAACGCGCGCCTGGACGCCGCCGAGGTAACGCCACAACGGGATGCCCACCGCGTCGGCAGCGGCGCGCGCGACCGCCATCGAAACGCCGAGGATCGCGTTCGCGCCCATCTTGCCCTTGTTGGGGGTGCCGTCGGTCTCGAGGAGCACGCGGTCGACCGCGGCCTGATCGAGCGAGTCCATGCCGATGATCGCGGGGCCGAGCGTCTGGTTGACGTTGTCGACCGCCTTGCCCACGCCTTTGCCGAGCCAGCGCTTCTTGTCGCCGTCGCGGAGCTCGAGAGCCTCGTGCTCTCCCGTCGACGCGCCGCTCGGGACGGCCGCGCGCCCGTGGCCCGAGTCGGTCTGCACTTCGACTTCGACCGTCGGGTTTCCGCGTGAATCGAGGATGGATCGGGCAAGGACCGCGTTGATTTCACTCATGCGCGCGGCCTTAGCATGAGCCTGCGCTGCGATCGAGCCCCGACTGCCAGGCCGCGAGGTCTTTCCAGGCGATCCGCAGATCGTCGAGAGTTCGCACCCGCCGCGCCGGCGGCAATCCGGCGAGCAGCGCCCTCCCGTATCCGCGTCGGACGGCCCGCCGGTCGAGGAGCGTCACGACGCCTGCGTCCCGCTGCGTACGAATCAAGCGGCCGAACCCCTGCTTCAGGGTCATCGCCGCGGTCGGCACCGAATACTGCGTGAAGCCGCTTCCCCCCTCGCGATCGAGCGCGGCCGTCCGCGCGGCGACGACGGGATCGTTGGGCGGGGCGAACGGGATCTTGTCGAGCACGACCAAGCGCAGAGCCCATCCGGGCACGTCCACGCCCTCCCAAAAGCTCATCGTGGCGACCAGGACAGCGCGCTCGCTTTTGCGAAAGCGATCGAGGAGCAGATGCTTCGGCCTCTCGCCCTGGAGCATGAGCGGGCCATGGAAGAGGCCGCGGAGTTTCCCGTGCAGCGACTTCATCGCGCGACTCGAGGTGCACAGGATGAACGCACCGCCGTCCGTCATGCGGACAAGATCGGCGATGCGATCCGCAGCCGCGTCGTCGAACCCCGGATCGGACGGCTCGGGCAAGTCCTCCGGAAGATACAGGAGCGCGCGCGACGCGAAGTCGAACGGCGAGGCCACGATCAGCTCGTCCGACTCGGGAGGCGCGCCGAGCCGCGCCCGCGCGAAATGGAAGCTGTCGCCGGTCGCAAGCGTCGCGCTCGTGAGGATCACGGAAGGCACACGATCGAAGAGGCTCGTTCGAAGCCTCCCACCGACTTCGACCGGGCTCGCGCCGATCGAGACGCTGCGCGCGCGCACGTCGACCCAGCGCACGACGTCGGAAATCTCACCGTCCTCGGTGGCGAGAGACCCATGCAGAATGCCGCGGAGGTGCTCCCGCAGGTCCTCGGCGCGCCGGGCGATGAGCTGCAGCGCCTCCTCGGGGCGCGCTTTGACGACCGCTTCGAGGGCGTCGAGGCGCAGATCGAGCGCGTCATGCGCCGCGCGAACCGGACCCTGCACGTCGCTCGGCGAAAGAATCCGCCGCGAGTCGCCGAACGACGCGTGCCGCGAAAGCTCGAAGAAGAGCGACCGGCTCGCCTCGCGAATCCCTTCGAGCGTCATGCGGATCGGCCCGCTCTTGAGGGCCTCGAGCGCCTTCGCGGCGAGGAGCGACCGTTCGGCGTCGCGCACCAGGGCGTCGATCCGGGCGCTCGAGACGCGCGTGCCGAAGAAGTCCGTGGCGATGTCCTCGATCGCGTGCGCTTCGTCGAAAATCACCGCGTCATAGGCTGGCAGGACCGTCGCGTGTGCCCCCCGCGGCCCGGTGCGCAGGGCCAAGTCGGCCAGAAACAAATGGTGGTTCACGACGACGATCTGCGCGTCTTCGGCCCGCCTTCGCGTACGGGTCGCGAAACACTCTTCGTAGTACGGGCACGGCGCTCCGATGCGCGTTTCGCTGGACGACGCGACGGCGCGCCAGGCCTCGGCGTCTTCCGGCAGGTCCGACAGCTCCGCGCGGTCCCCCGTGTTCGTTCCGCCCGCCCATTCCAGCACCCGCGCGAAGGCCGGGTCGCTCGTCCGCACGCCGGAGGCGATCGCCTCGTTCATCCGCCGAAGGCACAGGTAATTGGACAGGCCTTTGACGAGCGCCGCATCGAACGTCACCCCGTGGCTCGCGAGCGTCTCCGCGACGACGGGCAAATCCTTCACGAAAATCTGGTCCTGAAGCGCGCGCGTCGCCGTCGAGACGATGACCTTGCGGCCCGAAAGCACGGCGGGCACGAGGTACGCGAGCGTCTTCCCGGTGCCGGTCCCCGCTTCGACGAAGAGGTGCCGTTCGCCTTCGAGCGCCGCTTCGACGGCCTCCGCCATCGCGAGCTGTCCTTCGCGGAGCTCCCAGCCGGAAAAGGACCGCGACAGCGGGGAGCCGGGACCCAGAACATCGCGGGCGCGAACGCGAGCGCCAATCATCCGGCGGAGAGTTGCATGCTTTGGTCCCGAGACCACTAGAATCCACCGTTACCGCATGGTAGACGGCGGCGCGGTTCCACCGACCGCTCTTGCGGTCCTTGTTCGCGTCCCTCTTCGCCTCCCTCCTCAGCTCCCTCGGAGACCCTCGAACGCTATGTCCCAGTTTCCGTCTCAATCGGCACCGTCTCTCGGCTCGACTGGCTCTCCGGACGCGCAGGGCAAAGTGGTGCAGGTCATCGGTCCGGTCGTGGACGTCGAGTTCCCCGACGGAAAGCTCCCGAAGATCCTGAGCGCGCTCAAACTGACGAACCCGGGCATCTCGAACGTGCGCGACAACCTGACGCTCGAAGTCGCGCAGCACCTCGGCGAGAGCACCGTCCGCGCGGTCGCGATGGACACGACGGACGGCCTCGTGCGCGGCATGGCAGTGCGCGACACCGGGGCGCCGATCAGCATGCCGGTCGGCCCCGAGTGCCTCGGCCGCATCTTGAACGTCATCGGTGACCCGGTCGACGACGGGCCGCCGGTCCGCGCGAAGATGCGCGCGCCGATCCACAGGGCGCCGCCGCAGTTCGTCGAGCAGTCGACGAAAGTGGAGATCTTCGAGACGGGCATCAAAGTCATCGACCTCTTGGCCCCCTACCGCAAGGGCGGCAAGATCGGCCTCTTCGGGGGCGCCGGCGTCGGCAAGACGGTGCTCATTCAAGAGCTGATCAACAACGTCGCCAAGGCGCACGGCGGCGTGAGCTGCTTCGCGGGCGTCGGCGAGCGCACGCGCGAAGGCAACGACCTTTACATCGAGATGACGGAGACGAAGCTGCAGACCGGCGAACCGGTCATCAGCAAGACGGCTCTCATTTACGGCCAGATGAACGAGCCGCCGGGCGCCCGCGCGCGCGTCGCGCTGAGCGCGCTCACCGTCGCAGAGTACTTCCGCGACGAGGAGAAGCAGGACGTTCTCTTGTTCGTCGACAACATCTTCCGCTTCACGCAAGCGGGCTCCGAAGTGTCGGCGCTCCTCGGACGCATCCCGAGCGCCGTCGGTTACCAGCCGACGCTCTCGACCGAGATGGGCGCCCTGCAAGAGCGCATCACGTCGACCAACAAGGGCTCGATCACGAGCGTGCAGGCCATCTACGTGCCGGCCGACGACTTGACCGACCCGGCGCCCGCGACGACGTTCGCGCACCTCGACGCAACGACCGTCCTCAATCGCGCGCTGACCGAGATCGGCATTTATCCGGCGGTCGACCCCCTCGACTCGACGTCGACCCTGCTCGATCCGGGCGTCATCGGCGACCGCCACTACGCCGTCGCGCGCCGCGTCCAGGCAATCTTGCAGAAATACAAGGACCTGCAGGACATCATCGCCATCCTCGGGATGGACGAGCTCAGCGAGGAGGACAAGCAGATCGTGGCGCGTGCGCGCAAGATCCAGCGCTTCTTGTCGCAGCCGTTCTTCGTCGCGTCGCAGTTCACGGGCACGCCGGGCCAGTACGTCCCCCTCAAAGAAACGATCGAAGGGTTCGACGAAATCTGCCAGGGCAACCTCGACGATCTGCCCGAGCAGGCCTTCTACATGGTCGGCAACATCGCCCAGGCCAAAGAGAAGGCGCAGAAGCTCACGGGCAAGGCCTGAGAGCCGCGCCGATGAGCGAAGCGATCCGACTCGAAATCGTGACTCCCCGCGGGCGAGCGCTCCTCGCCGACGTCGACGAGGTGACCGCGCCGAGCGTGGACGGCGAGTTCGGCGTGCTCCCCGGCCACCTGCCGCTCCTCGCGGCGCTGCGCACGGGGATCGTGACGTACCGCCAGGGCGGCGAGACGAAGCGAGTGGCCGTCGGCCGCGGCTTCGCCGAGGCCGGGCCCGACAAGCTCGTGATCCTGACCGACGAGTACACCGAGCGAGGGCCGATCGATCCGGTGCTCGTGCGCAAGGAGCTCGCCGAAGTGCAGGCGCAGCTCGCGAAGCTCGAAGGCGTACCCATCGCCGCTCCGGACACCGAAGGGGCCGACCCGGCCGCGATCGAAGCGCGTGGCCAACGCGAGGCGCTCATCGCGCGTGAAAATTGGCTCGCGATCATGCTCGAGCTCTACGGCGATCCCCTCCCGGCCACCCAACGACCTTACGACGAGTTCGGACCGCCTTCGCCCCCCCCGGCAGACGAGGTGCCGACCGACGACGAGGCGCACGGCGAGTCGGGAGACGCCAACTAGCCTCGGACCATGCAGCGGGGTGTCACCACCGTCGTAGGCATTCTGGTCGTCGCGCTGGCCGTATGGGTCGTCGCGAGGAGCTTCGTGCCGCCGCACGCGATCGGGCGCGATCCCAGCGCGCGCGACGGCGCCGCAGACAACCCGGACGCGCTCCTTTATGCGTACGCGGACGCGATGGCCGCGGAGGATGCCGGGACGCTCTTCGCGGGGGACATCACCGACCTCCCGTTTCCTTCGCCGCGCGAAGACGGCGGCGTGCTCTTCGACGGGACGCCCATCCCGCCGCTCCCGCTGACCGCGCCGCGCCAGATCCGATTTGGCGTCGTGCTCGTCGCGTACGCCGGCGCGCAGCCGAGCGCCACGGGCGGCCGCGTCGTCACACGCTCGCGAAACGACGCGCGCGAGCTCGCGGTGAAGTTGTCGCAGACCGCCGCCCAGGACTTCCGCGCGGCGGTGCAGCAGGGCGATCCCGGGTCGTCGGACGACGTCGGTACGGTAAAACTCGGAATCCTCGAGCCCGGACCGGAGTACGTGCTCTTCACTTTGCCAGTTTCGGGCGTCGGCGGACCCGTCGATACTCCACGCGGATACTGGATCGTCAAAAGGCTCGAATAGGGTCGAGCGTCGGAAAAGCGTTCGGGAGAATCGGGAGAAGAGGGTTATCGCCATGGCCACGATCGACATCCGCCACGCGCACACGCTCGCCAAAGACGAGGCGAAAAAGCGGGCCGAGGAGCTCGCGAAGTCGATGCAGCAAAAGCTCGATCTCGAATGGCGCTGGGAGGGCGACCGGATCGTCTTCGAAGCACCGCGAGGGACCGCGAAGGGCACCAAGGGGACCGTTGAGGTCAGCGACAGCGAAGTGCGTGTGCAGATCGATCTGCCGTTCATGCTCCGCGTGTTGAAGGGCACGGTCGAGTCGAAGGTCAACGAGAAGCTCAACCAGCTCCTCTAGCGGCCGGCGGCACGGCTCCAGCGGCGCGACTCCGCGGCATGGTGCCGCGCCGGCACGGCGGAGATCCGCGGTGATCGTACGACACGTGCGAGCGCTCCGCGTCCCACGATTCGCCTGAAATGATGGCGGTCCAGCGCACGCGTGCACAGTCGTTCATTTGGCATGCGCCGCGCTGTCCGAGTGCGTTAGCCTCGTCGTGCGATCGCACGGCTCGAACGTTCGCGCATGTCCCACCCGATCTCGCAAAGTCCCCCATCCCCGCCGGGTGCCACGAGCTCCGTCGGCCCGCTGCCATCGACGTCTACCTCGCTGCGCGCCGTGGGCGATCCGGGGGTCGAGCGGCTCCGCGCCGAGCTTGCGGCGTCGAACGAGCCCGCGCGGCAAGCCCGCTTGCTCTCCGAGCTCGGCGAAATCGAGGAGTCTGCGGGGGACGAGACGGCAGCCGCTCGCGACTACCTCGCGGCGTACGAGGCCGACGCGACGTTTCGCGAGCCGCTGGAAGGGCTCGCGCGCCTCATCGAGAGGCGGCCGAGCCTCAAGACGCTCGGGCGCCTCTTCGACGCGCTCGTCGACGTCGCCGGTTCACCCGACGAGAAGGTGCGCGCGCTCCTGATGCGAGCCGCCCACATCGCGGACACCACCGGGGACCTCGGCGCGGCGCGGACGAGCGTGCGCGAGGCGACGACGATTTCCACCGCGGGGCCGGCCGAGCAAGCGAGCGCGTGGCTCGCGTTCGAAATTCTCGGGGCGCGGACGGGCGACACGATCGGACGCGAGCGAGCGCTGGCCAAACGCACGGAATACGCGGCCGGCGACCCGTCGTGGCGCGCGCTCCTTCTCTTGAGCCGCGCGCGCATGGCCGCTGCCGCCGGCGAAATGGACGCCGCGATCGCGCTCGGCGAAGAGGCCCGCTCGCTCGAGTCGGACGCCACCTGGGCCGCCACCGAGTTGCTCGAACAGATTCTCGGCGAGCACGGGCACCCCGGAGCGCTCGGCCGCGCCCCGTCGCGTTCGCGCGCGGACTTGCATGCGGCCGCGCTCGATGCCATCGCGGGTTTCGTCCACATCGCCATCGTGGACGCGGACAAGGGCGACGCTCTCGGCGTCCCCCTTTGGGTCCGCGAGCCCGGCCGCGCCGTCGACGCGTGGCTCCGCGCGGCGGAAGGGCGCCGCGCGCTCGGTCAGATCGACGCCGCGGCGCTCGCGCTGAACCGCGCGCTCTTTCTGGTGGATCGCATGTCCGGCCGCGACGGACGAATCGCCGAAGCGGCCGTGGCGCAGGCGCGCATCCGCCTCGCCGAGCAGACCGGCGACACGGCGCTGGCGGCGCAACTCGCCGCCAAGCGTCTTGCGTCGGAGACCGATGGGCTCCTCGCCGCCGGGCTCGCCCTTCGCGTCGCAGAACACGCGGCGGCCGAAGGCGATCCGAAAGGGGCGGTGGAGGCTCTCACCCGCGCCATCGCGAGCGACCCGGGATGCTTGCCGGCGCGGGCGCTCGCGCTCGACATTCTCGCCGACGTCGGCGACGGCGCCGCGTTCGCCGCCCAGCTCGAGTCCCTCGCGGAGCACCTCGGCACCGACGAGGCGCGGGGCCGCGCGTTCCTCTTGGCGGCATACATGTGGGCGGTCCGCGGCAATGACCCGGGGAGCGCGCGCATGGCGCTCACCCAGGCACAAATGATGGGCGCCGCGGGCGAAACGACGGCGCGCCTCGCCCGGATGCTGGCGAGCATCGCCAACGACGCCACCTGGTACGAGGATGCCTCGCGCAGGCTGCTCGCCGCCGGCGTCGGCGAGGACGAGGAGATGTCGCTTCACGTGGAGCTCGTACGCGCACGCGACGCGCGCGGCGACACGGAAGGCGCGGCGGACGTACTCGGAGAGCTGGCGGAGTCGGCGCACGGGAGCTGGCTGGCCCGCGCCGTCCTCGCCTTCTCCCCGCCGGGAGCCGCGCGCACCCGCGATTCGCAGCAGCTCGAAGAGCGCGCTCCCGAGAGCGACGACGCCGGGGACCGCTCGCGGGCAGCGCTCGCCGAGCTGATCGCGCACGAGACGAACCCCGATTGGCTGACGAGCCTGGGCGTCGTTGCGGCCTTGCGCGCGCATGCGCGGGGCGATGCCGAGCGAGCCAGGCAGAAGCTCCGGCAGCTCGTTTCGCACCACCCGGAGGACGCCGTGCTGGCGTCCTACCTCGCCGATCTCGAGCGCGCCCTCGGAGACCGCGAGGCCGCCGGACGCGTCGCCGCGAACGCCGCGACGGCGACGACCGACGTGGAGCTCGCCAGCGCGTGGCGGCTCGAATCGGCGTTCGAGAGCTGGCGCGCCGGGCATCGGCGGACCGCGGTCGACGAAATGGCCGCGGGGCTGATGGACGCGCCCGAATCCGTACGCACGGCCCTCGCCTGGGCGTCGTGGGGAGTGGACCCGGATTCGCTCGAGGACCGTCGCCGTGCCCTCTACAACGGCGAGCAAGGCGGCGGCAATGCGCAGGCGCTCGCGCTCGAGTGGTTCGCGACGGAGATTGCCGCGCATGAACCCGATGCGGCGGGCGCGGCCCTCGCGCGCGCCGAATCGGCGCCCGACAACCCCGTCGGTATCGCCGCAGCGCTTGGACGACTGCTCTGGTCGGGCGGGGCCGCTTCGCCGG
>Ga0210391_10003837_pt1 | contig 12679 bp, 7 predicted proteins | sample IncBWC12OmetaG_FD_160573 | JGI IMG/M metagenome (GOLD analysis project Ga0210391, IMG submission 160573) | Forest soil microbial communities from Barre Woods Harvard Forest LTER site, Petersham, Massachusetts, United States - Inc-BW-C-12-O ... | reverse complement strand
TTTTCCCTTAACGTTGAGTAGCCGCGCTCCGAAACCAAATTGCCGGATGGCCTCGTAATCGTGGCCTGCGTCGCTCGGCCAGCACGCGACGAGCCGGAGTGGCACGTTCCCAATGTTTGCGACTCGATGCGCCACATTGGGGGGGATGAAATGCAAGCTTCCCGGCGACATTGGTTCCATCCACGTCTTGCCAGTTTCATCCATCAAGATCAACGCACCTTCACCATCTACGATTCCATAGTATTCAGTGCGATTGCGCTTTTGATGAAAGTGCCCGTGGGTTATGAAATATTCGGTATCCACGCGACCGGGTTCGATGATTGTGGTTCCCCAAAATTGCGCGCCCTCGGTACCCTCCGGCACCGGACACCAGGCCTGAACGCGATACACAACCGTTTCCGGATCCATCGCTCGACGGGCATTTTCGTTAAGAAAAATGTTCTCCAATTGACCTAGGGTTTTCGTGCTTTCGCGGAGCTGTGCATCGGGGAAAAGCATCCCCGTTTTCCAATCCATCTTCATCATGCGTTCGAGTTCCACGGTTATGGTTACTCTTCCTTTCTTGTCTTCATACCGATGCCTCACATAGTGGGCAGGGACTCGGTCACAGCCACGGGTCGATAGAGATTCATATTGTTCGTGACATCGCTTGCCACGGTCGAGTTGCAGGCGTACGTAAAGAAGAGTTGACCTGCCGACTCAAGCTCGACATGCTTCCCGGCCTTGCTGCGGAAAGACTGGTGCCGTTGCCTCGTGAAACGGAATAGGCGCCATCACCTCCCAGCCAGCCTTGCCTGCGAGGAAAATAAGCAGCAGAAGCGCAAGCGGCTGGCGGAGGAGGTAATGGCGACGAACTGCTTTGCGAACTGCCACCACAAGACATCATAAGGCTGGAGGAAACAAAGAGACCAAGCAGAACTTTGACTTGCCCGGTTGCCATCTCTCGACTCCTGTAGACCACGTGCCTCGGGTTGACATTTGTCCCGCACGGTTTTTGTGCAGCCTCACCGCGGTGACAGTTTTGCACTGTCACCGCGTGAGGAGCGTGGGGGTGTAACTCTAGAATATGACTTTCAGCGCGAACTGTTCCTGTCGGGCTGTGCCAGTGCCGACCAGCGTGTTATTTGCTCCGGCGATCGTTGACCCGATCTTGCCAAAATTCAGGTCCGGCGCCGAGCACGCCGCAGGCGTCGTAGTGGTTGCGGCCACGATTCCCGTGCAAATGCCGTTGTCCGGATTCCCGAAGTTGGGATGATTCAGGATATTGAAGAAGTCGGCACGAAATTGCACCGTCACCTTTTCTCTCACCGGAAAATTCTTCATCAGAGAAAAATCCCATTGGAAGAATCCGGGCGCGCGAAGGCTGTTTCGACCAGCATCGCCCAGCCCCACTCCGGGGTCCCCATTGAAGTTCGGGTCCACCGCAAAAGCGGCACGGTTGTAGCTTGTCAGGGGCCAAGAAGCGTTTGGCAGCATGGTTGGCGCTCCCGTAACGTCGGGACGGATGGGAAGACCAAAGAAGCCTTGAATCAGCTCCGGATTGATCGAGCCGCCGGTTCGCGTCTGGAAAATGCTTGAAGTTTGCCATCCCCCAAGAACGCTGCGCATCAGCAGGTTCGATCCTTTGAGTTCCGGAAGGCTATACACGGCACTGGCGGTAAAGTTGTGCCGTATGTCCCAATCACCAGGGCCACGATCGAAGTTCGGGTCGGTCGGGTTGGAAAAATTGCTGAAGACATTAATCATGTCGTCGATTTCGTGCGACCACGTGTAGTTTGCTTCCAATTGGAGGCGGCCGGCATGGTGGCGTAATTGCACCTGCAAAGCGTTGTAGTTCGAACTGAGCTCGTCAGCCTCGTAGGTTTCATTCGCGAATCCAGAATACGGCCGGTTACTTTGAGTGAGCCAATTGGCCGCATTGAGATTCACGCCGGCAAAATCCACGCCCGCTTGCATACGGTGATCTTCGTTGCCGGTGTAATTCACCGTTAGAACAGTTTTGGGAGCGACTTCCTGCTGGATACCAAACAGCCAGTTGGTGGAGTACGGGTCCTTCGGGTTCTGCGGGAAACTGTAAACGTTTTGTGTTCCAGCCGGAAGCGGAGGATTGGCCATCGGATACACAATTGGCGCCTGGAAGACGTTCACCGAATAGCTTTCATAAGCAGGTAGGTTGCTTACCAGATTGAAGCCGAAATGCATCGGGTTGTAAAAAATTCCGCCATACGCATGGATGACGGTTTTTCCCTTGCCGGCGGGGTCGTAGGCGATTCCAACGCGAGGCGCGAAGTCCGTCTTGGGCGCCGTATAAATTGCCTGATTGAGAGGGAAGAACGTCTGAGTCGCGGAATCGAAATTCTGCTCTTGCCCCGATCCGGCGCTCCACGCGGTGTTGTAGTCATAGCGCAGGCCGAGGTTGAGAGTCAGTTTGCTGGTTACCTTCCAATCATCCTGGATATAGAAGCCCCAGTTCGAGCTCTTGACGCCAACGAAACCGGGATAGCCGATCTTCGACAGCACAAAGGGCTGATCCTGTTCCAGATTTGCGAAGCTGCCGAACTCGAAGGTCTGTTGAGGACGCAACCACTCGTTCAGCCGGTTGACACGAATCTGGGTTCCAAAGTGAAGCGTTTGCCTTCCTATGGTTTTGATGACGCTATCAAACACCTCGAGATCGGTGAACGGATTGATCTGATTGAAGCTGTTGGGACCGGGAAGCGATCCTAGGTTAGTAAAGAATCCGCTAAAGCCTGTGAGCGGCGTTGGCGTGTTGGAATTCGTGTCCGAATAGAAGCGGTTGATGGCCACGCCAAATTCGTTGAGCAAGGATGGGGTGAAAGTATGGGTCTCGTCGATTCTGCCGAGCTGTGTTCGCAGGTAAAGCGGAGTCACCTGTCCCAAATTCAAACCAATGGCCTGATTGGTGAGAGAATCATCGATGTTATAGCGAAAGAACACGCGGTCCTTATCGGAAATGTTGTAGTCGATCCGCGCCGATCCGCTGTCTTCTCGCAGGGTTGTCGGTAAGGCAGCAGGGTCATACACGAGATCGGAGCCCGCCGCAGGGTCGGTGGTGTCGGTATAGCCGGGCACGGCGCAGGAAGCCGGGGCTGGAATCGCCGTGCAGCCGGCAGGGAGCGGAGCCAACTGCGCCAAGACCGGCTGCATGGCGGGAACGAACTGTGACCGAACGTACGCACTCGGAGTCTCGTACAAGGAGTTGATCGCCGTCGTGTGTTGGCGAATCCCCTCGTAATTGGCGAAGAAGAAGAGCTTGTTCTTGATGATAGGACCGCCGATATTCCCCCCGAATTGGTTCATTCGCAGAGGCACCTTCGGATTGGTCAGCGAATTGGCGAAGTAGTCGTTGGCATCGAGAGCATCGTTGCGGAAGAACTCAAACAAAGTGCCGTGGAAATCATTCGTCCCGCCTTTCGTGATGATATTCATCTGCGGACCGAGCGAGTGTCCCACCTCGGCGGTGTAGCCGCTGTTGGCGAAATCGATCTCCTGTACGCTGTCTACGCTCGACCGGGTGAGCCGGGCCTGCTCGTTGCCTTCGGTTTCATCGAATCCATTGACATCGGGCCGCGTCGCATTCTGCCCGTCAACCGTAACATTCAGGCCGGTAAAAAAATTCTCCTGCCCATTCACACTTCCCTGGAAATCCCCGATGGAATTTACCGACCCAGGAGCGATTTCGAGAAAATCCATCACATCTCTCCCGTTGGTCGGCAGATTGCTGATCTGCGTTGCGTCCAGAGTTGTGCCCGCAGTACTCGACGCCGTGTCAACCGTGGTGGTCGTACCTGTGATTTCCACGGTTTCCTTGAGCGCTTCGACGGTGAGCGAGAGGCTCACATTCACCGTGGCTCCGACACTCAGCACGATGGGTTGGCTCTTGGCCTCGGCGAAATTGCTCTCTGTCGCTGAAACGACGTAACTTCCCGACGGCAGCGCGGAAGCAGTGAAATTTCCGCCGCCATCAGTCCGCAATGATTTCTTGAATGATGTTCCGACATTAATGATCGTTATGCTGGCGTGAGCAACCGCGGCCCCGGTTGGATCAGTTACGAGACCGGTAATCGTACCGGTATCGAATTGTGCGTTCGCCAGTGCCGACCCCAGAATTACGACGGTGACCGCCGTAATCACCTGCCGCAACATTGCGGCCAGAGACCGAAAACTGATCATTTCTTGCCTCTTTCTGTGCGGAGCATCAAGGGAGAACTTTCTGCTCGCAAGTTGGAACAGACGCATGTTAGTCCTGCTCTTTGCGCACAGTCAACCATTTTATCTTGTGTTTAATGCATAAATGATCGTATCTACTTCCGTTTTATGCACAAAACATAACAGGACGCGCGAAACTCGCGACACGTTTCAGGGCAACACTCGGTCGCAAATAATTGTGGCTGAGTCGCTTAGCCGGATGTTGGTATGGGTAGAAGCGCTCTTACCATACGGGCCGGGGCGGAAGTCCGCCTCAGCGCCAAAACGCGGTCCATTGACGGGCATGGGGATCGATCGACACTTTTCGAACTCCCATTTCGAACTTTGCGCCAACCGTACGATCAAATCTGCGGCCCGCGATTTCTCGAGGAAGTTCGACCTTCCCCGGTGGCTGACTGAGGGCCAGCGCAAAATCCAACTTCCAGCCTTTGTCGTGGTCCAGCGGTTCGAGTTGCAGCGTCACCCTTCCGAATCGAGTTGGACTTTGCTCCAGGGCGAAAGGCTCGCCGTGACCGAGATTCGGGGCGACTCCTTGAAGAAGACGCAGGCATTGCCCGTCTTCGAGCACGAGCATGTGTCGCAAGTAGCGCACGCACTCGGCGCTTGCCCAGTTGTGCGGCATGTCGCCCCAGTCCTGCCCCACCAGAGCTTGCTGTAATGGCTGCTCTTCGCGCCAACAATAGAGAGGCGACGCATGGTTGAGAAATCCGCGGAAGGTTCGGTCCGCCCAATCCTCGAGGCCGGCCCAGAGATAAACGTGGGCCGCAAAGGAAGCGTTGTAGTTCCAAATGCTTTCATGCCACAGCCAGCCGGTCTCCGCCGGAACGTCCTCCTGTGTGCTCGACTGGAGCAGTGCTATGTGGCCTCGCACGATGGGATCATCTTTCTCGAAAACAAGGCCGGGAAAAATGGCATGGGAAAGGGCCCATTGTGCGGTTTGCGGCCGAGGGCGAAGCCAGGGATCGGGATTCTCCCACTCGGGATCATCGCGAGCGAGCATCGGCAGATATGCAAATCCTGCGGGATGCCAGACCATCTCCGTCTTCGCTGCTCTCAGGAAGGACGCACGGAGTTCTTCGTAGAAGCTACCGGCGGCTTTGAAATCCATGCCTAGACGATCCGCCGCTCCGATTGCAGCCTTCAATCCGGCGAGAGTCCAAACTGTATTGGTGAACTCTGACCGCACTCCCCCGATTCCGCCGTCGGCGAAGCCGGGCGCCAGCAAACCGTAGCGGCCATTCGAACTGTCGCCAGAGCGCGCCGGACTGCGTAGCCGCGCGAGGAAATCGATGGCATGCCGGACATTCGGTTCAAGATCTTTGAACGTTTGCCAGCTCTGTTTCAATTCACACTGCCGCACCAGGGTAAAAATGGCGATCGCCGTATCCTTCCAATGCTCTCCGCCGCCACCGGCGACGATCTGCCCCGAAGGCAGTTGTTTCGCCCACTCCGAAAGCAAACCCTCATCGGCTTCCTTGTCATATCCAAGGTAACGGGCGGCCTCAAGAAGAAAATTGCCGTCAACGATCCAGAGATTGCGATACATCGTAGGCCCGACTTCGAACACCAGCCTGCTGTCTTTCATCTCACGGGCCTGTTGAATGTTTCGCGCGCAGGCAATCAGAAACTCGCCGTGCTTTCCGGGATAACTGCAGGCGACGCTCCCGAAGGGCTTCCACTGTTTCCAGAAGTCACGAGCTTCAGCGATCAAGCCATCAGGCTGCTGCATCATCTCCCCGAGAAGATCGACGGATTGATTTTCCTGCGGGAAACGGACGAAGTAGCGCAGCGGTTGATTCGGCGCAGCTTCACCGTGGGGCAAATACAACGTATACCCAGCTTCCTCCCAGAACTGGGCGAAGTCGGAGGTCTCTCCAATTTTCGCCGCGAGGAGAAAAGGCGTATTCCCCTCAACATCACCCACAACAACTGTCGGCGGCCCGGTGAGCTGTTTCAGTTTTCGACAGGTTCGAACATGCAAACGTGGAATCGCATCCACTTTCGACTGTTTCGGCAAAATCGTGAGCAGAACATTATCCACCCGCCCCTCGTTGCCGTGCCGAGTGGCGAAGGCTGCCAGTTCCAGAGTGGCGGTCGGCCGATCGATCAAAGTATGGACGATCGGAACGTGCGGTTCCTCCAACCACTGACGTGCTACTCGGTCGTCCTGCATGCCTGCCAGGGAAAAGGTGCAGACCGTGGCAAAATCCTCGCCGCCGACCATTTGTGATTTTGCGAAGTCGTACCTGAGATCGCCGGACTGACCCACAAGTGATTTCTTCGGATCGTCCGGGAAACAGATCGTCGCTTGCGACAAACGCGGAGCGTAGCGAAAATCTACTGCGGGTGAAGCAGTCGATGCGGTTTCACCCTGCTCGCCCCATGCAAGCGCACTCAGATTGGAAGCGGCTACTCCCACTGCACCAGAGAGAGCGCATCCTTCGAGAAACTTCCGGCGACTGAATTGTGGCACTATCTGCTCCAGGACTCCTGAATTTGTTCGAGCGTCCGGCCCTTCGTTTCAGGAACCGCCTTCCACACGTAAAAGAAGCAAACCAAGGAGAGTGCTCCGAAAACGGCAAACGTTCCCGAGAGCTTCAGCACACCGACGAGGCTGAGAAAAGTGAATGCGACCAGGAGAGTGCCCGACCAAAGGGTGGAGGTTGCAGTGGAGGCCGCCCGGCCTCTCACCTTCGTCGGAAAGATCTCAGAGATGATGAGCCAGGGGCCGGGGCCCATGCCAAAAACAAAAAACGCGACGTAGAAGAGAACACTCACCAGCGTGAGAGCGGGGGGCGCGGCTTGAACGTTCAGGCCAATGACCAGGCAGGCAAGGGCGACCGCCATTCCTCCGCTCGCAGTCATCAAAATTACGCGGCGCCCCCGGCGATCCAAAAACACCATCGTCACTAAGGTTGCGATCAGGTTCACCGCCCCGATGATCACCTTGGAAGCCAGCACCATTCCGGTCGACCGCCCGGGAAAGTGCTCGCGCACGGAGCCGTAGTACAGCACGGCATTCACCCCCGCCACCTGCGAAAACAGTGCCAGCAACATTCCCACCCCCAGCCGCTTGGGTATGTCTCCACAGAACACTTCGCTCCACGAACCTTGTTCCGAGGCACTCGCGGCCTTTACCGCCCGGACCTCTTCCTCTGCGGCCGGTTCTCCAACCAGGTGGGCCAAGGTTCGCATCGCCTCGGGGGGCCGTCCTCGGCGGATGAGCCAGCGTGGACTCTCGGGTAGGGCAAATAATCCGCCGAAAAATGTCAGAGATGGCACCACGGCAACCGCCAACATCCAGCGCCAACCGTTGTCTCCGAAACCGGACAGCCCCCAACCGGCGAGAAGGGCCGCAAGGATTCCGATCACAATCCCCAACTGGTTCAACGACACCAACGCGCCACGATGTTTTAAAGGAGATATTTCCGCGATGTATACAGGCGTCAGAACCGATGCGAGTCCGATGGCGAGCCCGCCAGCCAGACGCGCCGCGGAAAAAAGGGCGACCGTGCTCGCCGCCGCCGCCACGGGCGAGATGGTAAACAACACTGCCGAAAACATCAGGGATATCTTCCGCCCATACCGATCACCGATGATGCGGGCTGCGGCTGCTCCCAGCAGAGCGCCAACCAGGACGGCGCTGGCCGCGATCTCAGCGTCAAGATCGGAAGGCGCAAATTGTCGCCGCAGAAACAGCAACACTCCGTTAATGACCGCGGTGTTGTAACCGAAGAGGAACCCTGAAATCGCGGTAATGGTGGACAACAGGATTACATAACCGAGAGACTGGGTAGTGGCCTCGACAATTTCTGTCTGGCTACGCACGGCTGGTGTATCCATACGCGCTCCTAGGCTTTATGGAGACTGATCTCCTCTGACGAACGCTTTGATGGTTGCGCACCTTTTTCCCTCGGATTCTCCGCTGGGCCGGATCGTGTACGCGCCGGCTGCTGCGGGAACAATGAAGGTTTCTGCATAGTGCACCACCTGTGGATCAAATACCCCCGTCGGACTCTCAACCGTGACTTCTCGTCCCTCAACCAGGTTCAAGACGTTCACTGTGCCGTGAGTCTCGTGTGTAGATATCTTTGTGAACCATCGCCGGCGAGTCTCGATAAATTCGAGCTCATGCAGTCCGGTTCGCTCTTCGGTCCATCCATCGTTCGTTTCCAGAAGATCGAGGTGGTTAATCAGGCCTCGTCGCACCCATTCGGTGTCACGTTCCCAAGCGATGTTTGCGATTCCATGGTCAAGGTGAATGGGCCGAGGCAAGCCATTCAGCCCGAGCCGGCCCCAATCCCAGAGCTTGAAGGTGAAGATGTACGGTGTAGCGCTGATCTCGAGCACCATGCTGTTTTTGCCCGAGCAGTGAATCGTGCCGGCGGGAATTAAAAAGTGATCATGTTTCCGCGCGGGGAATCTGTTGACGTATTTCTCAGCGGGAAACGGAATACCGCCGTTTTGTGCCGCCCGCAAGTCCCGCACCATGGCATCCCGATCGACTCCCGTTTTTACTCCCAGGTATACGGTGCCATCTTCACCCGCATCGAGCAGGTAGTAACTTTCATCTTGCGTGTAGGTCATGCCGAAGTGCCGTCGAATGTACTCTGTCCGTGGATGCACCTGTAACGAGAGATTGCCGCCGCCCATGGTGTCGAGGAAGTCAAAGCGAATGGGAAACTCAGCGCCAAATCGCGAGTAAATAAAATCCCCGAGCAGTTCCCGCGGCTGAAAAAATGTGAGATCGATGGCAGGCAGTTCAATCTGCACTCCACCGAAGCCGAGAAGCAGGCTGTTCTCTTCAGGAACGCAATCGAAGCACCAGGCATGATTTGCGGCGTCGTGAGGCAGATCGCAAACTTCTTCCATCCAATGCCCGCCCCATGGGCCCGGATCAAAATAGGGGAGCACGCGGAAGGGGGTGTGCGACGTCTTCTTCAGACCTTCTCGCACCGCCTGACCAGCGACCATTTTTGGAGTCCAGCCGTTGGTGTCCAAAAAGAAATCGATCTTGGCGAGAAGTTCTTTCTTGAGACGGTCCGCGGCGCGCCAATCTACGAAGAAGGCCTGCTTATATTTCAGGCTGGCGCTTTCGTTGAAATTTTCGCTTCCCAGATTTGCGATCTCATTGCGGCGCTGGCGACCTTGAATTTCCCATCGAGCCATATCGGCATATATCAGAAGATCCGGTCTAGGGCTGACCAGTGAGGCGCCAACGCCCACGACAAGCAGCAAGCCCTCCCGCCAGTCTGAGGATTGGTTATGTGCCCGAAGCAGTTCCGACGGTTCGAAGAATTCCTGCAGTGTGATCCCGCTCATCCGCGCAAAAACTGGATCGTCACCCAAAATACCTTCCAGCATCTGGTCGATCTCTCTCGGAGCTTTGAGAAGTTTTGGTGTATAGATCACCTTCGCCGGATGCAAGCCCTCCGCCAAGACGTGTCTGATTGATGGTTCGAACGCACCGGGGTAGCAATCGATGCACACTACACGGGAGTTCTCAGAGGTCAGCGGTTCCAATCGATCCAAGATCGCCTGCCAGCCCACCCAGGTTTCTGACGAGGAGCTGTCGACAAGGAGGCAGGGGGATTTGTCGTAATTCGAGTGTCGTGGCGTCACTTGGCAGACTCTACCGGCAATTTTGAATAGCCTTCACGGACATTCCCCTGAACGAATACAGCCCACAGGTGGCGTCTGTCGAGGGGGACGCTTCTTCGGAGAGGCGCCAGGGATCCGTAATCGCGCTCAATCCTTCCATTTAATGCTTTCGATATAACTTTCGTTTTAGCTATAATCGCAAGTGAAAAGTATCCTTCTTGCCAGTTTGTGTCAAGTGCCGATGTTCGGGAGGCTGATTCGAAAGGCAATTTTTGTTTCGCTACGGAGGGAGTGAGGGCTGCATTGGGGAAGGTACCGAGTCGTTTCATGAAGCCTCTCCCACGAAGGGCTGCCTGCGAGGCTGTCAGAATGGCAAATGGTTGGACCACAGTTTGGAACCTAGCGAGCAGGCGCGGCCTGAAATCGGAATTCGTTTTCGATACAACCAGGAACGGGATACGATCATATCCCGAAGCTTCGTTCGGAGCTGCAGACCCACACTTCGCATTCCGGGGGCGGATCTTGTGACCAATCAAAGCCGAAATTACCGGAGGTCAATAAGCGATAACGGCAATTCTGTGAGCGGCACGGCAGACAGCCCTGACAGACAGCAGGCTAGGTTCACGGCGATTCTCACGGCGCTGCAGAAATCCGGTTCCGTTTCCGTGGAAGGACTCAGCAAGGAACTGCAGGTTTCCCATGTCACGGTTCGGCGCGACCTCGACCTGCTTGAAACCCGAGGGCTGTTGCGCAGAACCCACGGGGGCGCAGTGTCCATCGAACCATTTTTCTACGAACCGTTCCGTAATGATCGCTCCTTTCAGGCGCAGGTGGAAAAGTTCGCCGAAGAAAAACGGAAGATCGGCCGGGCCGCGGCCGGACTCATCAAGAAGGGAGACATCATCGCGCTGACCCCCGGAACCACGACTACAGAAGTGGTTCGCGGACTTCCTCTGAACCACGACATCACGGTCGTCACCAGTACGGTCAACGTCGCCATGGAACTTTCAAAGCGCAAGGATCTGAACGTCTATGTCACGGGTGGTCACCTGCACGGAGACTGGTTTTCCCTGGTAGGTCCGACCGCTGCACAGAGCCTTTCTCGAGTGATGATTCATGTCCTGTTCATCGGTGCCGACGGGATCGACGCGAAATCGGGGGTCAGTTGCTACGATCCGGAAGAAGCTCAGTTGAACGCGGCGATGGTGAAGCATGCGCGCAAGAAGGTGGCGGTAGTCGATCACAGCAAGTTCGGAGTCGTCGCGGGCTGGCGGATCTGCTCCACGGAGGAGATCGACGTCCTGGTGACCGATTCCGGCGCAACCGACGAGATGCTCGCGCCCTTCGAACCGGCTGATTTGGAAGTCGTCCGTGTGTAAATCCGAAGGGTGCGAGCATTCGGAGGTGTCGTCAATCGAACGCTGATGTTGCCAGAGAGATGAAAAACACTCTAATTGCTTTTCTTCTTCTTTACTTCTTGGGAACCAGCTGGGCACAAGCGGGCACTCCTGCCACATCGACTCAGCCCGAGGTGCCGGTCCGGTTACCCGATTTCAATTACGGCCAAGGATGGCTGGGAGCCGATGACGCATATTCAGTCGCACTTGGCCCGGGCAAGAGCCTTTGGCTGTTTGGCGACACGTTTGTCGGCGACAAGACCACGCAGCTGCGCAGCCAGACTAAAACCATGGTGCGCAATAGTATTGGAATCTCTGATTGTGTTCCGAACCAGGGCTGCACGATGCGATATTTCTGGCGTCACCCCGAAGCGCCCAAGCCCCGGTCATTTTTCGATACTGGAACCGACGAGCTTTGGTATTGGCCGTTGGATGGCTTTGTGGAGGGCAAGACTCTGTATGTCGCTCTCCTGGCGGTACGCAACAAACCGAATGCGACGCCGACTGACGTCTTTGGATTCGAAATTGCCGGCACCAAACTGGCCATCGTCAAGAACGTTCATGCCTCACCCGACAAATGGCAACCTGTCATTCACGATGTCACCGATTCACACTTTTGGACTGGGATTTCGATCGTTCGCGACGCGGATCACCTGATTTGGTACACGCAGGTAAGCAGAGGTGAAGGCCACGGTTCTATGGCTGCCCTGCGGACTTCGCTGAATAAAATCTCGACCTCGCCCGCCGCCTGGCAGTATCTCGCAAGCAACGGTCAATGGAGGCCGGGATTCCCGGGTGACGATGGCAGGCAAGTGATCGATCAACCCATCAGCGAGATGTCCGTGCGTTTTCATCCGGCGATACACAAGTGGATCGCACTCTCGATCGGTCCTGAATTCCCTTCGCCGCGTGCGGTGTACCGTTTGGCCGACTCGCCCCTGGGTCCATGGTCTGTGCCTCAGACCCTATTTGAGTTCCCGGAAATGAAAACCGGCAGTCCCGGATTTGACAAAGACACCTTCTGTTACGCGGTGAAGGAACACACGGAATTTACTGACGGCAAAATTGCCATGACCTATGCCTGTAATTCCATGGTCGTGGCCAAAGTAAAAGCCAACATGCAGATTTATCGCCCGAGAGTCGTAATTCTGGACTTGCCCAAGTGATTCCTTCGACCTTGAAGCCGCCCGCAGGCAGGTTCCCCGCCCAGAAGCGAAGACGCCACGTGTTGATCCGGAGGAAAGCCACAATCTGCTGCCTTGTCGTCCTGCTGAATTCCGTTGTGGCTGTGTCGCAGAAGCCGTCTTCGCCAACTCCTGAAAGCACCGGCAAAGCGCGGCCTGAGGACCATGTCTTTCAGAGTGCGTCACTCAACCGCGACATGCACTACCTGGTTCTCCTCCCCCGGGATTACACCGGTGGCCGTAGATTTCCCGTGCTTTACCTGCTCC
>Ga0210391_10003834_pt1 | contig 12682 bp, 7 predicted proteins | sample IncBWC12OmetaG_FD_160573 | JGI IMG/M metagenome (GOLD analysis project Ga0210391, IMG submission 160573) | Forest soil microbial communities from Barre Woods Harvard Forest LTER site, Petersham, Massachusetts, United States - Inc-BW-C-12-O ... | reverse complement strand
ATTCGACTGCGGCGATGGTGAAAGGAGTGCGCCCGCTGGCGGCGATTCCAACCACTACGTCTTTCTTGCCGGGCTTCTTTTTCGCCATTTCGCGTTCACCGAGTTCACGCGAGTCTTCGCTGGCTTCGGTGGCGCTGTACAAAGCTTTAGTTCCCCCAGCAATGACGAACTGCACAGTCTTCGGATCGGTATTAAAAGTGGGCGGACACTCGGAGGCATCAAGTGCGCCGAGGCGGCCGCTGGTTCCTGCGCCGACGTAAATAAGTCGGCCTCCTCGTTTAAGAGCTTTCGCAATCAGATCGATTCCGCGTGCGATCTGCGGTAAAGCGCGTTTTACGGCGGCGGCGACTTTCGCGTCTTGTGCATTGATGATGCGAGCGATTTCGAGCGATGACTTTTGGTCTAGGTTTTTGGCAGCGGAGTTGGGCTGCTCGGTGGAAAGACGATTCAGTTTCGTGAGGGGTTTCTGCGTAACACGTTTCAACCGTTCGTCTCCGTGAGCCGTCAGCCGTTTCTTGTCAACTCTCAAGTCCTAGACTAGCAGAGGTGATTGAATCGTTTTCAATGCCCACGGATAGCTTCCGGGCTACACGGGCATCGACGAAATCTCAAGCCCCTCCTAACGACTCGACCACCGCATCATGAAACTTGGGTCTTATCTGCTTGATAGCTTCATTCTTACAATCGGGCCAGGTGCGGTTGGTTAGCAGGGTTATAGACAACTGGCGTTCCGGGTCGATCCATAGCGAGGTTCCGGTGTAGCCTAAATGGCCGAACGAACTGTCCGAGAGATATTTTCCCGATTGCGAGGGTGATGACGGCGTATCCCAGCCCAGGGCCCGAGACGTTCCCGGCGGAGAAGGCTCGCGACGGGTGAACAGCGCCACGGTTTCCCGACCAAGGATGGGGCACCCTCCCGAGAGCATGGCATGAGCAAAGATGGCGAGATCTTCAGCGCTGCCAAACAAGCCGGCATGTCCGGCGACGCCACCCATCACGCTGGCATTTTCGTCTTGCACTTCTCCCTGAACGATGCGGTGCCGGAAAGATCGATCGTCCGCAGTCGGCGGGATGGAAGCACGCCACGCCGATGGCGGATTAAACGCCGTGCGCATCATTGCTAAAGGCCCGAAGACTTCGTGCTGGCAGAAGCGGTTGAGCGATTCCTCCGCAATCCGCTCAAGCGCCGCTCCCAGAATGATAAAACCGATGTCGCTGTATTCCGCACGCGTACCAGGGTCCGCAGTCAGCGGCGTGGCGAAGGCGGCGGAAAGCAGTTCGTCTCCCGTCTTGGCTCGCAAAAACAGCTTCTCGTAACCAGGCAATCCTGATGAGTGCGCCAGCAGCATGCGGAACGTGACCGCATCGCGCCGCGGATCTTCTCCGGCAAACTCCGCCACTACGGACACGACCGGCAAATCCAGGTCGAGCAGGCCGCGCTCGTACAGAAGCATAGCCATGCTCGTGGTGGCGACCACTTTTGTCAGAGAAGCGAGATCAAAAACAGCAGCAGTGGCGGCTTCAGCAGAATCGGGTTCGTAGGTGAAACGACCGAACGCCTTCAGCGCGACAATCTTGCCCTGGTGTGTGACGGCAACCGAAGCTGCGGGGAAGGCGCGATTGGCGATGGCCCGACTGATTAAATCGAAAGCCGGAGCGAAGAGTGCATCTTGCTCGTCGTAGGCCGGGGCGGGGAAGTTCGCTCTGGTGCCACCGGAAGCGTGCGTTCCAGGAAAGTGTTTCGGCAAAGAGGTTGTGCGTTCGATGTTCGGTTTATAGCAAACTTCCGGACGCGGGTAAAGATAACGAATCTCCGCTTGGCTTAGATGGCACCCCCCCTTACTTCAGTTTGTTGAGCCGTCGGCGCGACCTGTGTAAAGTCAAACTATCCGCATGATTAAGCTGAGTTTACGTTTCTTGATGATGGCGTTTCTCCTGAGCGCGCCGCCTCCATCCATGAGCGCCAGCTCCCAAGGAACTCCTGCGCCAGCACTCGGCGTGGTCGACGGCATCGTGCAAGAGGCGATACGCGATGGGCAGATTCCCGGCGCGGTCGTTTTAGTCGGGCACGACGGCGAAATTATTTACCGCAAGGCCTTCGGCGAGCGCGCGCTCGAACCGCGGCGCGAGGCCATGACCGAAGATACGATTTTCGATGTGGCCTCGCTCACCAAAGTCATTGCGACTACGACGGCCGTGATGCAATTGGCGGAGAAAGGTCAGATTCGCGTCAACGATCCGGTGGCAAAGTACATTCCGGAGTTCGCCGAAAACGGCAAAGAAGAAATTACCGTTCGCGAGCTGCTCACGCATCACTCCGGTCTGCCTAAAGATCTCGACTTATCACAGCCCTGGGAGGGTCGCGAAACCGCGCTCCGCATGGCGTATGCGGATAAGCCGACTTATCCGCCGGGCTCGCGCTTCCTGTACAGCGACGTCAACTTCATCGTTCTGGGAGCGTTGGTGGAGCGCGTGTCAGGACTGTCGCTCGACGAATACTGCCAGAAGAATATTTTGACTCCCTTGCAAATGACGCGCACCCGTTTTCTTCCGCCCGCTGCTTGGTTTCCGAAGACTGCGCCCACGCAGTATGACGAGCACGAGAAAATGTTGCGCGGAATCGTGCACGATCCCACAGCCCGCCGCATGGGCGGAGTCGCCGGACACGCCGGCCTGTTCTCCACTGCCGACGACTTGGCGAAGTTTGCCCAGGCCTTGCTTGATGGCACCACGATTCTCTCTCCATTGATGATCGAGAAAATGACCACTCCGCAGCAGCCGCCGACGTCGCAAGTTCTGCATGGCTTCGGATGGGACATTGATTCTCCCTTTTCCAGCAATCGCGGCGAGCTCTTGCCGGTAGGATCCTTCGGGCACACAGGATTCACAGGGACTTCGCTCTGGATCGATCCCACGACCCGGACGTTCATCATCGTGCTGGCCAATGCAGTTCACCCTCGCGGGAAGGGAAGCGCCGTAGCTCTGCGGTCCAAGATTGCGACAGCCGTGACTGCAGCTTTGCCGCTTACTGTTACCGAAAAAGACGAACTGCGATGGACGAGCATCACCGGATATAACGAGGCACAAACTGCGGAGCGTAGAGTTGCAGTTCGTAATGGAACGGTCCAGACGGGAATCGACGTACTCGAGGCGCACGGCTTCGATCTGATTCGTGGAACGGCTTCGAAGAAGAAGATTGGCTTGCTGACCAACCAGACTGGAGTCGATTCGCAGGGACGCCGCACCATTGATGTGTTAGCTCAGGCGACGGGGATTTCACTCGAAGCGATCTTCAGTCCTGAGCATGGAGTGACCGGGAGTCTCGACACGACCGACATCGGCAATTCGAAAGACGCAGCCACTGGTATTCCGATTTACAGCGTGTACGGCGGAACAGATGCGGCGCGGCGGCCGTCGCTCGAAGTGTTGAAGACTTTAGATGCAGTGGTCGTCGACATTCAGGACGCGGGCGCGCGTTTCTATACCTACGAAACCACTCTCGGATATTTTCTGGAAACTGCGGCCAAGGCGGGAATCGAAATCATTGTGCTCGACCGGCCGAATCCGATTACGGGATCGTTTGTGCAAGGGCCGATTCCTGATCCCGGGCATGAGAGTTTTACTAACTATGCGTCCGTCCCAATTCGCCACGGCATGACCATGGGCGAGCTCGCCAAAATGTTCAACGCCGAGCGCAACATTCATGCGCGGTTGCAAGTCGTTCCTCTGGAAGGATGGATGCGCGGCGATTGGTACGATTCCACCGGACTCACCTGGATCGATCCGTCCCCCAATCTCCGCAGCCTGACCGAAGCCACGCTGTATCCCGGAGTAGCGCTGGTTGAAGGCACAAACGTTTCCGTGGGGCGCGGCACCGATACTCCTTTCGAATTGCTGGGCGCGCCTTGGATCAATGCCGGGCAACTGGCGCAATATTTGAATGCGCGAGATATTTCTGGCGTGCGCTTCGTGCCGGTGAGCTTTACTCCGAGTGCCAGCACCTATGCCAGCCAGAGATGTCAGGGAGTCAACCTGATTCTGATCGAACGCAATGCCTTCGATGCGCCGGAGTTGGGGATCGAAATAGCATTGGCGCTGCACAAGTTGTATCCCGACCAGTTCCAGATTGGCCGGATGATCGACCTGCTGGCTAATCAGTCGGTGTTTGATGCGATTGTGAACGGCGAAGATCCCCGGCGCATCGCGGAAGACTGGCGCGAGCCGCTGGAGAAATTCGAGCAACTCCGGCAAAAATATCTGATCTACAAGTAATCTTCCACCGTAGAGACATAGCTTGCTAGGTCTCCCACAGTGCGCGGCTATACCTCTACCAGTGCATCCCGGCTCCATATTGGCTAAAATGGTTGCGCCCTGTTTGCACCTGCCTGACAAGGAGATCGCAAAGCCGCCATGGAAGCCGCCCGCCCCAAGATTCCAATCTCCCATTCTTTTTACCGGTGTGCCGGGCCTAACTGCGGACTTTTGAAAAGTTCGACCGACCGCTGGTGGCTGATGTGGACTTCGTATGGTGCGTTCAATCGGCCCGTGCTGTATTTGTGTCCGTGGGATGAAGAAATCGCCGCGCAGGAGGGTACTCTGCATGTCTGCGGCGAACTTTGTGCGCAGAAATTGCAATCTCAGTACATGGGGAATGTAAGACAGAACGACCTCAAACGCGCGGCGCGGTAAGGTTCAATATCGATGGGACACGACTAACTTTCTTCGTCTATATCGCATCGTACTTGCATCGAGAGCTGCGGTCGGATGTTGTTTCAAAGAGGTTTTATATGCGAGTTATCTTAGCGTTATTGTGTCTAGCCAGTTTCGCTCCAGCCCAATCCAGCCCGGCAACCAGCCCCGCGACCGTTCCCGCGGTCAAGCCTGACACCACTGCCGCCCCCGCAACCATTCCCGCAGTCAAGCCTGCCTCGCCGGGCGCGGCCAGTGAGCTCATGATCCCTTCCGGTACCAAGGTCCCGATCGAACTGAAACACGCAGTCTCAAGCAAAGGAACACACGAAGGCGATGGAGTTTACGCGGAGACCACATTCCCAGTCGTCGGCCCCACGGGCAGAGTTTTAATTCCTGCAGGCACGTATGTGCAGGGCACGATCAGCCACATCCAGCGCGGCGGGCATATCAAAGGGCGCGCCGAAGTTCTCATGCATTTCTCGACCTTGATCTATCCCAGCGGATACACCGTGTTTCTGCCGGGCGCGGTCGAAAATGCTCCGGGAGTCGATAAAACTTCTGTGAAAGATGACGAAGGCACGATCCGCTCCGACAGCCAGACCGGAGAAAAAGTTGGGACGGTTGCGACGACGGCCGGAACCGGAGCAGCTGTCGGCGGGATCACGAACGGCGCGCGAGGCGCGCTAATCGGCGGTGGAATAGGTGGCGCGATCGGAAGCGCGATCGCTTTCTTAGGTCGCGGCAACGACGTCAAGCTGGATGCCGGCACCACCCTGGAGATCGTAATCCAGCGCGACGTTCCGCTCGACCCCACTCGCGTGCCTACAACCACGAGAGCTGCTTCGACCACCCCTTAAGACAAATTCCTGCCGACGCAGACTGCCGGTCGCTCACTTCAAAGTAAACATCGCGTTGACATGCGCTGTCACCGAAGATGTCTGCGGGCTGAACCCCTCGGTCGGCGCAGGCGCCGCTGCCATCGCTGACATTTTCATCATAGGCTGGATCGGCGTAGGCCGGACATTCTCAAACGTATCCACCGAGGCATAGGACAGCTCACCCAAAGTGCGTCCTCCGGCGCGAGCTACGGCCTCCGCCGACTCACGCGCGCGGCGATAGGCATCCTCCACGGCCTTGGTTTTGGCCGCATCGATATTGTCGAGCACATAGCTGATCGACTGATCGCTGGTAATGTCGCTGTCAGACAGTTGCTGCACGATGGGAGCGATCTTCGTAAAATCCTTCAGCTTCAACGACACATTCACGTTGACCCGGTATGCAACCAGTTTGCGTTTGGCGTCTTTGTAGTCGTAGACCGGCTCGATGGAGAAGTATCCCAGTTGAGCCGCCGCGGGCTCGATGCCGTTCGAGCGCAAGATATCCCGTACCTGCTCGGACTGCTTCGATGCACGATCGTAAGCCGCACGCGAGTTGTTGTCTTGCGCCGAAATATTGAATTGCACTAAGGCCGTATCCGGATTCGCCTCGAATTTTCCCTCGGCGCCGACGAAGATGCTATTGGGCGGTGCCGTGATTGTAGGATGATCTTGTCCGTGAGCCAATGCGCCGGAGAAAAGTAAGAGTGTGAGCAAAGCTACCGCGGATTTCACAATAAGCCTCCCCAATAACTGCAAACAAAGTTATACGCCTCAGCCTCAATGAATAGAAGAACGCAAGGGTCGGAATAACTTGCGAAGACGAAGGGGCAGCTTAAGAAGTTTTAGCGGCGGAATAGGCGAAGCGGTTGATTTGTCCGTCGATATCTTTACGCAGGTCGGCCCAGATGTTCTCCGGCATCGATAGAAAAGCGGTCACGACCTCGGGATCGAACTGGCGCCCCGACCACTTTTCAATTTCCGTCCGCGCCTCGGCAATAGATCGCTTCGCACGATAGGGTCGATCCGATGTGATTGCGTCCAGCGTGTCCGCAACCGCGAAAATGCGCGCTCCCAGCGGAATTTCCTCGCCCTTCAGTCCGCGCGGATAACCGGTGCCATCGAAAAACTCCTGATGCGAATAAACAATCTTGGCGGCGTCAGCAAGGAAGGGAATTTTCTTGATCATCTGATAGCCGCGATACGGATGCTCCCGCATCTCCGTGACTTCCTCTGGATTCAACGGCCCAGGCTTACGCAGAATCTTGTCGGGGATCGCCATTTTCCCAATGTCATGCAGAAAAGCTCCGCGCGCGATCATTGCAATCTGATCCCTCGGTAGTCCCATGGCGCGCGCAATCGCGATAGTGAACGCGGTAACCCGTTTGGAATGGCCTTCGGTCTCCGCATCTTTCAGATCCAAGGCATCGCCCAAGGCCTCAAGTGTGATGTCGTAGGAGCGCTCCAGATTAGTCATCGCCTTCTGCAACTGCTCCGTCCGCGCCTCGACCATACTCTCGAGTTCGGTCTGGTACCTGCGATTCGCCATCTTCAAGCGGCGATTCTCCAACGCCCGGCGTACCGTCGCCAGCAGTTGTTCGCGTTCAAAGGGCTTCAGCAGATAATCGTAGGCGCCATTGCGAATGGCCGCCAGAGCAACCGAAATGTCATGCACCGCGGTCACCATGACCACAGGCATATCCGGATAGCCTTCCTTGGTGCGTTCGAGCAGGCCAATCCCATCCAGGTCGGCCATCATAAGATCGGAGAGCATGAGCTCGAATTCTTCGCCGGCGTCGAGCAGGGCCAACGCCTTCAGCCCGGAAGAAGCCTGACGAGTCTTATAGTTGGCCGCAGCCAACATGGAGCAAACAATCTCGCGGATAGCGTCTTCGTCGTCGACAACCAGGATGCGCTCGGCGGGCATGACACCTCCAGTGTACCGCGAATCGTCCCCGAATTCGGAGTTCCACGATTAGGAGTTGCTGATTTCAAAGTTCCGAAAGTAATCGTCCTTTAGGGGAAAGCCCGCCGCCCGGCCCTATTGCCATGTTATTAAGAAAGGTGCGCTTGGCCTCCTTATCGCAATGAATAGTTCTGCCCTATTTGCCTCGTACGCGTTCTTGGATATCCCGCTCCCGAGGTTTGTGGCGGCGGAATCGGCCGCGCTGGTAACCCTGGCCGCCGGCTTGCTGGTCTTCCGTACCTTCCGCGAACGCTACCTGCTTATCTGGATCCTGGGTTGGCTGGCTTATTTCGTCTCCGACTGGACGCTTCATCACCCCGGCGTCGGTTCAAACTCACGTTATGTGATAGCCGTTTCCCAGTCCCAGTTTGTGCTGGCTCTGTGTTTGTTTTCCGCCGCAGTCTTTGTTTATAGCCATGCCCCGAAAATACTGGTGCCGCTGCTGGCGTTTTGCATCGCGGTCATCGCCTTTGCGGCAGTGCGCGCCCTGTTGTGGCCGGATTCGTTCGCTCTCCGTCTCGTGCTCGAAGTTTCCTATCGCATCGTCACACTGGGAGCGGTCCTGCAATTGATCCGTTTCCGCTGGGCACGGTGGGAAATCGGTCCCTGGATGCTCAGCGCCAGTTTGTTGACAGTTCACCTCGACTGGGCTCCGCTGGACGCACACTTGCCCCCCGGATTCAACTTGGCCGTGGATTTGCTCCTCGGCCTGAGCATGTTGCTCATGGTGTTCGACGACTCCAGGATGCGCACCCGACGCCTCGGCGTCCTCAATGCCTTGACCACCACCATCTCCCGGTCACAGCAGCACAAGCCCATGACCGAAGCGGCACTGGGCGAATTGAAAACGCTGATGGGGGCAAAAGCCGCCTGGTTTCGCCTGCTCGAAGGTGACAAATTGGTGCTGACGACCCAGATCGGCCTTTCGCAGGACTACGTGCGGGATCGCGCCTCCATTCCCATCGATGAATCCCTAAAGGGCATGATTGCCCAAAGCGTGCCCATGGTGATTGAAACCGCGAGCGCGGCCGACAGCACCCGCCCACACCTGAAGCGCGAGCGCTTTCATCATGTGGTTACGCTGCCGGTGCTCGGAAAAAAGTCGGTGATCGGAACCTTATCCCTGGGCAGCCGTCACCGCTTCTCCTACACTCCCGACGATATGGAGTTCCTGGTCACCAGCGCTCATCAATTGGGATTGGCGGTCGAGAACCTCCGACTGGTCGAGCAGATTCTGCGCTCCCATCGCCAGTGGGCGAATACCTTCGATTCCATTCAGGATCTGGTTTTGGTGCACGACGCTGAATTCGTAGTCATGAAAGCGAACATGGCATTGCTGCAACGTCTGGGGCAAGCGCCGGCGGATGTGATTGGTCAACCTTGCGAATTCGTGCTTCCGCGCAACTTGCAGTGGAATGGATGCCCCTATTGCGTCGCCGCCGAAGAAGGCATTCAAGAAGCTCAGGACCCGTGCTTCGGTGGCAATTGCATGATTTCCACTTCGTCCTACAGCGAGCACGGAAGCCAGCAGAAGGGCACCATCCACGTAGTCCACGACACCACCGACCGGCACGACGCCGAAGAAAAATACCGGCAGATTTTCGAGCAAGCCCAGGAAGGCGTCTTCGTGGCCACGCCCGGCGGCAAACTGCTCGATTGCAACGACGCTTTCGTGCGCATGTTGGGCTACGACTCTCGAGCCGAACTCATGGCCATGGATCTGGACACCGAACTCTGCGCCTCCGCCGAGCAGTCAGATGCCTTTCATCGCGAGATCGAATCCCACAACTACGTTCGAAACTTTGAGATGGATCTCCGCCGAAAAGATGGCGCACTGGTGACCGTACTCGAGAGCAGTTTCGCCACCCGCAACGACGCCGGCAAAATTGAGCGCTATCAGGGCTTCCTGCTCGATATCACTGAGAAGAAGCGAGCGGAAGATGAAATCCGAAAGCGCAATCGCGAGCTGAACGCACTTAACGCGATGGCCGTAATCGCGACCCAGTCCTTCGATCTGGACGAGATCCTGAACCTGACCTTGCGCCAGGTCATCTCACTCCTCGGCGCGGAGACTGGATCGATCTATCTTGGAGATGCCGACCAGACCACATTCCGCCGCCGCGCCGGTTGGGGCCAGCGCAGCGCCGACCGTGCCCGTTTGTCCGAGATCCAGTTTCAAGAGGGCTTCGGCGATCTGGTTATGCGCTCTCGTACCGAGGTGCTCACCCCGGAATATGTGCCACATCTTCCGCTGGTCGTCGCCGAATTCATTCGCGCCGACGGGTTAAGTTCGTGGATCTGGGTGCTGCTCTGGAGCAAAGACAATCCGATTGGCATGATGGGAATCAGCAGCCGCGAAAACCGCGTTTACAGCAGCAACGACGAAAACCTTTTAGTCGCCATTGGCCGCCAGTTGGCGACGACCATCGAAAAGGTTCGCCTCTACGAAGAGACTTGCCGCGCCTACGAAGACCTGCGTAAGACTCAGGAGCAGTTGCTGCAGAGTGAAAAGATGTCCGCTGTGGGACAGTTGATTGCAGGCGTAGCCCATGAACTCAACAACCCCCTGACCGCGATTCTGGGCTACGCCCAGCTTCTTGAAAGCGAAGGACTGAGCGAGCGCCCCGCCGATTTCGTAAGCAAACTTTTCAAGCAGGCGCAGCGCACCCATCGTGTGGTGCAAAGCCTTTTATCGTTCGCCCGCCAGCGCAAGCCGCAGAAAGAACATGTAGACATCTGCAAAGTGCTCGATGAAACCCTCGCGCTGCGCGACTACGATCTGCGCGTCAATGAGATTGTGCTGCAGCGTGAATTCGAGGCCAACGCTCCCGCAGTCACCGCAGACCCCCACCAACTGGAGCAAGTTTTTCTCAACATCATCAATAACGCGGTCGACGCCATGCTCGAAGCCGGACGCGGCGGCACTTTAAAGGTTCGCGTTTACAGCAAAGATGGAAATGTCCACACTGAATTTCACGATTCCGGTCCCGGCATCAAGGAGCCGCATCGCATCTTCGATCCGTTCTACACCACCAAGGGCGTTGGCAAAGGCACCGGCCTCGGCTTGAGCATCTGTTACGGCATCATTCAAGAACATGGCGGACAAATCCAGGCGCTGAACGGACCAAACGGCGGCGGCGTCATCGAAGTGGTCTTGCCATCCGCCGGAGAAAGCGTAGCTCCGGAGAAGCCAGCGCCAACCCCGCGTCGCGAAGCCACGCTTGCCGGACGCATCCTTCTAATCGAGAACGAAGAAGCTGTGCTCGAGTTTGAGCGCGACGTACTCTCCGGCGCAGGAGCCGAAGTGGCCACCTCCACAAATGTCGAGGAGATGAAATCCCTATTGCCCAAGCAGTCCTTCGACGCCGTGATCATCGACGGAAAAGTGCAGGGCAGCGGAAGCGCCCAAGAAGTTTATAGCTGGCTCGCAGAAAACTGCCCCGGCATGGAGAAACATTTGTTGTTCACATTCTCTACGGTAGCCGAACCGGAAGTGCGCAGCTTCCTGCAAGAGAAAAACGTACCCTGCCTGGTAAAACCCTTTGAAGTCTCCGACCTGATCACCCACGCCCGCCGCCTAATGCAAAAAGCCCAAGCCGCCAGCGCCAGCTAGAGAATGTCCATGTGGAGCGGACACTCCTGTCCGCTGCCGTTGACCCTGAACCGTGTGGAGAGGACCCGCGGTTTGGCCCAGCCTTTTCTTCTGACTGAACAACAAAGTCGAGGGGTGCCCCACTCTTTCCGCGCTCTGTGCGGAAAGGTTGGGAGGCAAAGACTCCCAAGTGAAGACCACCGCGCAAGCAGCTCGTCTTCGTCCGGACTCTCGCGTCCACGTTAACTCTCAAGGGTGCCCCGTCCAAGCTCGCTTGGGCGGGGATTTCTCTCGACGGAACCTGGGCAAGATTCCCGCGAACTCGGGATTACGGCGTAATTTCAAAGGCAGTGCCGCAACCGTCGCCGCCGCAGGCCGTCCCGGAAGTACCGCCCAGGCCAGTTGCGCCATACAGGTCGCCAGCGGCATCGAGGACTAGTGGCGACTGGGGGCCGAATCCATCTTTACTGTTGAAGCTCCAAATCACGGTCTCGGTCCATTCCGGCGTTAACTCGAACACTGTGCCGCAGCCGACAAAGCCCTCCAGTTGGCATGCTCCAGTACCGCCGTATTGGGTTGTGCCGTAAAGGCTCCCGGCGGGATTAAAAATCAGGCCACCGGTAGGATACTGCCCGTCCTTGCCGTTGTTCTGGAAGTTATAAAGGATGGTCTCTTCTCCGGCAGGTGTCAGCTTAAAAACAACCCCACATCCACTGATTTCTCCCTCGACGACGCATGTTCCGCTACCGCCTAACGACGTGACGCCATAGAGATTGCCATCGCCATCGAAGATCAGGCCACCGGGGCCGGAGCCGTCATCGCTGCCGTCGCGGTAAAAGCTGTGCAGAATCTTCTCCGTCCAGCTCCCCGTCTGGTGCGTTAATTTGAACACCGTCCCATAACTGGATGTACCGCCCCCGTCCAACGTCGTACTGTAAAGGTTACCGGCGGCATCGAAGATGAGGGCTGCGGAGGGATGGTCTCCGTCCCCGCTGGCGGGGCGGAAGCTATGTAGAATATCTTCCGTCCAGGCTCCCTTCTTGGGCGTCAATTCGAACACCGATCCGTAGCTGCCCTTGCCGCCCCCGTCCGATGTGGTGCCGTAGAGATTGCCGCCAGCATCGAAAATCAGAGCCGCCCTGGGATAGTACCCATCCTTACCGTTGTCGTTGAAGTTATGGACAATCTTCTCCGTCCAGCCGCTTCCCGCTTTTGGCATCAGCTCGAACACCGTACCCAAGTCGTACGCACCGCCATACACCGTTGTCCCGTAAAGATTGCCAGCGGCATCCAGGATCAGGTTGGCGCTGGGATAATATCCATCCCTACCATTGCCGTTGAAGTTATGGAGAATCTTCTCCGTCCAGCCGCCTCCCGCTTTTGGCATCAGCTCGAACACCGTACCGTAGGCATGGGCGCCACCGTATTGTGTCGTGCCGTAGATGTTACCGGCGGAATCAAAGATCACGCTGGCGGGATAATACCCGTCCTCACCATTGTTCTTGAAATTATGCGGCACTTTTTCCTGAGAAGTCGCCCACGCATTCGTCAAGAGCA
>Ga0210391_10003832_pt1 | contig 12683 bp, 11 predicted proteins | sample IncBWC12OmetaG_FD_160573 | JGI IMG/M metagenome (GOLD analysis project Ga0210391, IMG submission 160573) | Forest soil microbial communities from Barre Woods Harvard Forest LTER site, Petersham, Massachusetts, United States - Inc-BW-C-12-O ... | reverse complement strand
GACTGTGCCCGGCCTCTTGAGTCCTAATGAGGGTTTGGCGATTCTGGGCGCCGCGCTGGATTCGCGCCATCATCATTCGGATTTCTCTTCCGATTGCTCCCATTTTGTCCACGGACTCTATGAGCGCGCGGGTTTCCCTTTTGTGTACGCGAGCTCTTCAGACCTCTACGAGGGGACCGATGAGTTTCGGCAAGTCGCCACTCCGCAACCGGGTGACTTGGCTGTCTGGCGCGGGCACGCCGGGATCGTGGTGAATCCCGCCCAGCATTCCTTTTTCAGTGTGTTGCATTCAGGTCCTGGTGTCGATTCATACGATTCGCCATATTGGAGACAGCGGGGACAGCCCCGTTTCTTTCGCTATCTCAAGCCAGCACCGAGTGGCGTCGTCAAAAGCTCGATACTGACGGCGAGCTGGCGGCCCACCATTTTGAACGACGCGGAACCGTACGAGTCGGCTCCTGATGGCCGGCCGTATGGGATATCGGAAAGGCCTTCCAGTGAGGCCGCAGCCGCCGCGAAACTTGCGAAAAATATGTCCGTGAACTCGGAGGCATTTCGCATTGTGATTCTAACTTCCGTTCGGCCCAAATCCGATCAGGTGAGCGCAGCATTCTTGCAGGCATGCAATGATTCGGTGGAGCAGCTTCGTGCGCGTGACCTCTTCAGGTCGGCTGAACCTCTGGTCGTCTTCGACCATTTCGAAGTGAAGAAGGTGCATATCACAGGAAACCAGGGCTGGATTGAAATTCAGCTCGATGAGCTGTTTTCTCTCACCGAAGGCAAAGCGGAGATTCACAAGCAGTCGGAACGGCAACGATGGGCTCTGAGGCGCGAAGATAAAAAGAGTTGGAAGCTCACGCCTTCACGGAACGCGATATACCTCCCTCAAAACACAGCCGAGCGCGTGTTGGCACATGAACTCTCGCAGCTCACCGAGGAGACTCCCGACAACGCAAGCGGAACACAGGAGAAGGCCAGGCTGGTGCGATTGCTGGATGTGCTTTTCGGGAACTAGGCAAAATAACAACTCTCTTAGTCCCACCGTGGGGATCAGTGCTGCGATAGTCGACCTCCTACGAGCACTTATCAATTCAAGATGCTCGATGTTCTTGCGTTTGCGGAGTGTTTTCAATCGCGTTTTTCTTCCGTCCCGTGCCGCCCGCAAACACCTTGGTCCGGTGGTGATTGAGAACCTCCCCTTCGTCTCAGAAGTGCAGACTCGACCTTGCTCCACCCTTGGCCGAGTAGCCCTCGTCTCCTGGCCAGCATGTAGCGTTACGCCGGTTTTATCAAGCCGGCCACCCACTCTGACGAGGAAACCGCCAATTGTCCTGAGTCCCTTTGCCCGCTGCCGGGGTTGCCGCCAGGGCGCGGATTCAGCACCACCCTGGAAGGCGGGGAGGCACGCTTCCGTGATGCCGACTTGAAGTGAGCCGTGGGAGCAGCGGATGCTACCCCGTGGCCAGCAATCGCCTCATCGTGATGGGTTCCGGTCGCGAATAAACAGCTTCGTTGGTCGTCCCTTGTATGTCGCAGGCTGGGATTCACGATATCCGCATTTCACCGCAACACGAATGGAGAGAAGATTCTCAGGGGCGATGATGCAAGCGGTTTGCGGGGACGGGAGCGCTTCATCACCCCAGGCAACTACGGCGCGAACCGCTTCCGTTGCGAAGCCTCTGCCTTGCACTTGTGAGACCAAAGCCCACCCGATTTCCGGCACGCCTTTGAGGAACGGATGCAGCGAGCGCTTGTAGTCAGCGAAACCAACCTCTCCGACAAAATTGCCAGTTGCCTTGTCCTCAGCCACCCAGTAACCAAAGCCGAGTATCAACCAGTGTCCAAAATAACGCAGAAACCTCGCCCAGGATTCCTCCTCGGTGTACGGGTTCCCGCCGATGTGCCGAGTCACGTTGGGGTCGGCCCACATCGCGGCGCAATCTAGGAAGTCGTCAATGGCATGGCCGCGGAGTCGGAGGCGCTCTGTTTCAATGGTCGGCACAGCGACTGCAGTTTGGAATGAGCTTGGCATTGGAGGAGTTTACCCATGGGCGTACCCTGCAGCAAGAAAGGGAACGCGGCGGGGCTCAGTTGACACTAAATCTGTTATCGACAGGCAGCCGAAATTGGGAAAGCCGGAAACTGTCACATGAAGAACTTACGTTTTCTCAAGGCGATCAGGATCGCGCGGCAATGCCAATGCCAGGACGAGTGCTGTTCCGGCGTAGATCAATGTGTCAAAGACGTAATTTATCGCCTCCATGATTTCCGGCGTTGTTCCGCCGCGGGCGAGGATCCAGATGGGCAGATATAGGAATAGAGTGAGGACGGTCATTAGAGCGCCAATCGAGGTTGCGGCCATCCGAGATTTTATGTTCAGGGCCAAGCCGATTCCGGCGGCCAGTAGGATCGCTCCTGTGAGGTATCCCCATACGCTGGGGAATGGAACCCATAATGGCGTCATCTTTTCCAAAGGAAAGCCGGGCGCAAACTCTGGATGAAGAAAGAATTCCACGGCAAAAAAGATCGCAGCCATCGCTATGACGATGCGCCCAAATAAAATCATCCATTTCGATTGTTGCGGCGACGAGGCGCGACTATGCAGCCCGGCAAGAGCCCATGCGCCTCCGGCAAAAGAGAGATCTCTTAGCGCGACGGCCCACGCGAATCGATTTTTGGGATTCGCGAGCGCATTCGGTATATGCATCATGCAGACAAATAGAAAGAACATCAATCCGAGCAGGGTGGACGACAAGCGTACGAACTTCCTCAGCGTAAGACTGGTAGCTGCTGCGAACAGCGCGCATCCGACGAAATACGCCCAGAACAAGTGCGCCGGCATCCAGGACGGGACCATTTCCGGGATTCCCATCGGGCCGCCGAAATGCTCGGGCGCGAATACGGCGAGCGGAACGGCGATGAAGATACAGCCCAGGGTGATGAGCTTGTCCCAGCCGCGAGCCGCGCTGATCTCTTTTCGAAGTATAAAAACTCCGGCGACAAGATAGATAAACCCGGCAAAACACATCCAGAAATTTACTGATGAAAGCATCAGAACCTCTTTCGCGAAGGTGCTGCGGCAGACACATTACCCCTGGGGCCTGGAGTTGCCTGAAGAAGAGATGGACATCCTCACCCAGTGATTGATCGAGAATCGTGCAGGCCCGATCTTAGTCGAGCAAGAACCCGCCGGCACCGAGCCAGAATTCCGCAAGTAGTTTGAGATTCTGTTTGTAGGTACGTGTAACCCTATATTCCTGCCTGCCCTTCAGCCGTAGACCATATTCTCCCGTCGAGTACGGCTTGATCTCTTCCACAAACGTGGCATTCACCAGCATAGAGCGATGGATCCGAATGAATCCATGTGGCTGGAGCTTCTCTGCCACCACCGATATTGACTCATGCAGGAGATGGGAAGTCGAGGCGCGCTGCAGCAATACGTAATTCCCCTCAGCCTTAATGCTGACCACGTCACCAAGATTGATAAAGAGAATCCTTCCCTTTACTTTGATGGCAACCCGGGGGGACTCTCGCTTGGCAAGTGCCTGCAACCTCGGAAGAGCTTCCATCAACCTCGGAATCGGGGGGTAATGAGTGGGGGCTAAGAGGTTCATGGCAAGCGCTTTTTATGAGCGTCGGTAGATGTGGACACCGCTTGCTGCTAGAGTGCACTTAAGAATGGTCGGAGACAATAGCCACTTGACTAGATTTGGACATAACCATTACGATCCGAGGAAATGAAGAGGGTAGCTTCCGGGATTCTCCCGATGATCGCGGTCAACCGGAAGGCCCCGAAGGCTCTTCATCGGCAGATCTATGACGCCTATCGCGCGGCCATTGTCGGTGGCAGCCTCCGGGCAGGGCAACGAATTCCGTCGACCCGAGTGCTTGCCTCCGAAATTTGCGTTTCGCGCTTTCCCGTTCTGAATGCGTACGCCCAGCTTCTTGCGGAAGGCTATCTCGAGAGCCGCGTGGGCGCAGGAACCGTCATTGCCCGTTCCCTTCCGGACCAATTGACGTCGAGCGAGCCAGCCGGCAGCGCCCGCCCACCAACCCCTTCTGGACCTCGGCCGGTCGCGAGTCGCTGTTCGATCCTTCCCCGCGTTACTTGCCACCCGTGGCTGCAGAGTTGGGGAGCATTTCGTGTAGGGCAGGTGGCATTCGACCAATTTCCCGTCCACTCATGGTCCAACCTGGTCTCGCGCCGTTGCCGAAGGATAGACGCGCAGGCATTCGATTACGGCGATGCAATGGGCTCCATGGTGCTTCGCGAAACCATCGCAAACTATCTGAAAACCGCGCGGTCGTTGCACTGCGAAGCGGAGCAGGTCATGATCGTCGGAGGTTCTCAGCACGCGCTTGAGATTTCGGCTCGCGTCCTCCTCGATCCTGGTAATCGTGTGTGGGTGGAACAACCCGGTTACCGCTTGGCGCGAGAAGTCTTTGCGCTGAGCGGTTGTCATCTCGTGCCCGTGCCGGTTGACAAGGAAGGTCTGAATGTTGCCGCCGGCATCAAGCAATGTCGCAAAGCGCGAGCCGCTTTTGTTACGCCCTCCCATCAGTTTCCACTGGGCGTGACCATGAGCGCCTCTCGCCGCCTGCAGTTGGTGGATTGGGCACAGAACTCAGGCTCCTGGATCATCGAGGATGACTACGACAGCGAATTTCGGTACGAAAGCCTGCCGATCGCATCGTTGCAGGGCCTCGACTCCAACTCTCGCGTCATCTACATCGGAACCTTCAGCAAAGTCTTGTTTCCGTCTTTGCGCGTCGGATATATGGTTATTCCTTCCGACCTCGTTGAGAGTTTTCGTGCTATCCGCCGGGTCATGGACCTTAGCCCGCCACGCTTCTATCAGGAAGTGCTCTCGGACTTTATTCGGGAAGGGCATTTTGCCCGCCACATCCGAAGAATGCGGGTTCACTACGGCGAGCTACGGACCGCGTTGGTAGCCAGTCTCAGCAGAGAACTGGGCCCTTTGGTCGAGGTGCTTGGGGACGAGGCTGGCATGCATGTGGCGGTGACGCTGCAAAACGGGAGTCACGATCTGGAAATCGCTGAACGCGCCGCCCGCCTGAACCTCTCGCTATGGCCGCTGTCTCCTTCCTACATGGGCGAGGCTTCGCGCTCGGGCTTCATCCTGGGTTTTGGCGGTACTAGTTTGACGGAGATTCCCGATGCTGTACGCAAGCTCCGCAACCTCCTTGCCATGAGGTGAGAAGTCCCGGGTTGTGGAACCTGGTCATGACCAAAATCTGTTAAATGGCTGTAAATCAGGCTGATTGCAACCGGTGTCTCGTTCTGGTCTGCGAGTCAAGCGAAGCGATCGCCGCATGCAACCAGCTGAATGTTCGGTAAAGGCGCAATGGAACCACTCGGACTGATTAGATCCCCAGCTTCTTCACTTCCTCGTTGTAATACTTGCGATAGAGGATATCCCACTCCTGCGAGCCTTCGAGGATGGTGCGCTTCTGGCTTTCGATCTTTTGCCGGGCGGCTTGATCAATTCGTTCTTCGTGGTTGAGCAGCTCTTCGAGAATCTTACGGGTCTCCTGCCGGATGGTGTTCGGGTCATCGATGAAATCGACTTCGTCCATCGCTTTGAGTGCGTCGGCGACTGCGCGTGCCAGCACATTAACCTTGTCGCGGCTCAGTCTCACAGCACCGCCTTGTACTTGCGCACCAGTTCGCTTTTTACTTTGCGAAACATCTCCTGGTAGTTGGCGCCGGTCTTATTCATCTCTTCCGAGTAGGCTTCGAGGATCACCCGCACTTCATCATTGATGCGGTCCTCCAGCGTGAGTTCTTCGAGCAACGCCGCGTGGACGCGCTCGGTCACCTTGGGCGCAGCTGTGGTTTCGATAGCCTTGCCGGCAATCAGTTTCTTGGTAACTTCGCGGGCCAGGTAGCCCACATATTCTTTGGAAAGAAGCATGAGCGGATAGAATGTCCTGTGTCAGCAGGGGTTTTAGTTTGTGAAACATAGAGTGTAACACGGCCTTCACGCAAGGCGCGGAGATCAAGACGATCGTCAACAGCGATCGTCTAATCGGCTAGCATACATCTGAAAGACGCCTGGCCGGGAGGTTGCGTAATTCATGATTCGCCGATGTGACGATCGCGATTTTGAGTTGATTTGGACCATCATTAATGACGGTGCGCAGGCTTACAAAGGAACTATCCCTCCGGATCGCTGGACTGAACCTTATATGTCTCGGGAGGAACTTCAACGTGAAATCGATGACGGGGTTGTGTTCTGGGGCTTTGAAGAGGCCGGGAACCTGGTAGGCATAATGGGTATTCAAAAGGTCCAAGACGTGACCCTCATTCGCCACGCCTATGTTCGCACCAGCAGTCAGAAGCGAGGGATTGGCGGGGACTTGCTGTCTCATTTGCGGGGGCTGATAAGCGGTCCCGTGCTGATCGGCACCTGGGCGAGCGCGGTTTGGGCGATCCGCTTCTACGAGAGACATGGCTTTCAGATGGTTGGTCCGCAGGAGAAAAATCGGCTGCTTAAAAGGTATTGGACCGTGCCCGAACGCCAGATTGAAACCTCGGTGGTTCTGGCGGATTCGAATTGGCGAGATCTCCGCTCAACCGCGTAGCTTTCGCAGGTCGAGCCATCACTGGCGCTGGCACCTTCCCGGCCAAACAGCTTACAATGAATGGCAAGCACAATCCGCCCATGTCGCCAATGCCAGAAGACCTGACTATCCTCAAAGATGACATGATTGCCTTCATCGAAGGCCATGGCATGCGCCGATTCCACGGCTACGTGGACTACGACGAGGTGCAATGTGTCATGTGGGAGACGGGCAACAACCCTGACGGCTGGAAGGATTTCGTCGAGTTGGCCAAAAGCGCCGGTGCTCCATTCCTCACCATGCACTCATGGAAGCTGGAGCGCGAGGAGTTGGATGAGTTGGTGGAGCGCCTCTCCCACTCGGAATTCAGTGACGGCGACGATGTCGAAGATGCCCGCTGGCTGCGCGCCCACGTCGGCAGGGTGGGATTTCTGCAACTCGGATGGGCCTATCAGGGATCGATGTTTCTTTGTGAGTCCAGCACCGATTGGTACGACCGCTACCAGCATCTTCTCGAAGTCTCCGAGGATTTCGGCGGCATCCCCATCGACGAACCGGATCAGGATGACGAGACCTAGTCGTGCGACAGAATGCCCGCTGGGAACTAGCCGCTGAAGATCAAGCGCAAGTGCAAGCCCTCGCTGAAGCTCTTCGTGATGTTTCTTGTCTTGCGTCCATCGCTTCGAATCGGACCGCCGACCCCGGACGGCGCAATCCTCTGCACACTCTAGCGCGCCTGCTTCTCCGTCGCGGATTGACTGACGCCGACTCCGCAGCACGCTTTCTCGCGCCTTGTGTCGACCATCTTCATCTGCCCGGGCAGATGACCGGCCTGCGCTGTGCGGTGGACCGCATCGACGCGGCCATCGAAGGCAAAGATCCCATCCTGATCTACGGCGATTACGACGTTGACGGCACCATGGCCGTCATCATTTTGAAGACTGCCATTGAACTTTGCGGCGGTACGGCCGACTTCCACGTGCCGCACCGCATTCGCGAAGGCTACGACATGCGCGACGATGTCATCGAGGGCGCCGCCGCCGCCGGCATTCGCCTCATCATCAGCGTCGATATGGGCATTCGCGCCTTCGCCCCCGCCGAAACCGCGCACCGCCTCGGCGTTAATTTGATCGTTACCGACCATCACTTGCCCGGACCCGACGGCGTCCCCAAGGCGCACGCGGTTGTTAATCCGAATCAATCCGGATGCGACTATCCCTACAAGCAACTTTGCGGCGCCGGTGTCGCGTTCAAAGTCGCGCAAGGATTGATGCAGCGCCGCCTGCCGGAAAAAGATCAAACGCGATTGTTATTGTCTTTCATGAAAGTTGTCGCGATCGCCACCATCGCCGACGCCGTTCCGCTGACTGGAGAGAATCGCGTCTTCGCCAGCCTCGGCCTCGATGCTCTGCGCCGTGCCGTAAATCCAGGGTTGAAAGCTCTGCTGGAAGTCGCCCAGATTTCTAACAAGCGTCCGCCCAACTCCGGCGAAGTTGCCTTCCGCATCGCCCCACGCATCAATGCCGCCGGGCGCATGGATATCGCCCGGGACGTGATCGAATTATTTAGCGTCAAAGACTCCGATCGTGCCCGTCTGCTCGCCGGAAAACTTGATCGTCTCAACGCCGAACGTCAGGAAGAAGAGCGCCGCATCCTGCGCTCGATTGACGAGCGCATCGCCGGCGACCCCGCTCTATGCGAGGCCTATTGCATCGTTATTGATGGCGAAGGCTGGCATCGCGGAGTAATCGGCATCGCCGCAACCCGCATTGTCGAGCGCTACCACCGCCCCGCCCTGGTGATCTCGCGCGATGGCGAAGAAGCGCATGGGTCCGGCCGTTCGATTCGTCCTTTTCACCTGCTCGAAGCGGTCGAGTCGAGCAGCAATCTCTTCACCCGCTACGGCGGACACTCCCACGCCTGCGGCTTTGCGATGCCCTCGGCGAACGTTGCTCGACTGGGTGCGGAATTGGATGCCTTCGCGCGAACCCGCCTCACCGCAGCCGACTTCGATCCCGTCCTCGACGTCGAAGCCGAACTGGACCTCACTGAAATCACTCCCGCACTATTTCAAATGCTGAGTCTGCTAGAACCCTATGGCGCGGGAAATCACGAGCCCGTATTCACCGCCCGTAACGTCCGCCTGATCGCTCCGCCGAAAATCCTGAAAGACAAACACATCAAACTGAAACTGAAAGCAAACGGAAACGCCGTCGGCGAGGAACTGAGAACTGAGAAGCGGGAACTAAGATCGGTCTTCGACGCCATCGGCTGGAACATGGCCGAACGTCTCCAGCAATCGCCTCTCTTGGCTGGAGATGCCATCGACATCGCTTTCACCATCGGCCACAACGACCACCCCGACTTCGGCGGGCTAGAACTCTCCTTGCGCGATTTCAAGGCCGCAAGTGGCACCCCACCGGGGACCGCCGCACCAACGATGGCGGATAATATCGAACTGTAAACCGGACTGGCGTCTCGAACTAGGTTTACGAAACTAACCTGCGCTACCCGTTCTGGGGTGCACTCCATTCTCACGCACCCCACCCCTGCACCACCCTGCACCCGACGCCGAGGCGGCGCAGGCTGAAAATCAAACCGTATCTCACCAAGCACTTCAGAAAACGGCGTGCCGATCGGTTGGGTTCGTAGTCGCTTCAATTAGACTGAACTCAGTGCCGCTCCCCATCTACCACCTCCGCCGCTGGCTGGCTGTAATCGCCGTGCTGTTCACCACGGTGGTTGCGGGAATGTATTTTTACGCCCGCCTCCGCCAGCACAGCGTGCTCAAGGGATTTCCCGGCAAGATCGCATACGACATCAAGCAGACCGCAGCAGGTTTTCAGTTTTCGAAATCCGAATCCGGGCGCACGGTCTTTACTATCCGCGCCAAAGCTGTTAAAGAATTCAAACTCAACGGCCGCGCGGAGTTACACGATGTCAACGTCATCCTTTACGGGCGAGATACTTCGCGCTTCGATCAGATTTATGGTGACGACTTCACCTTCGATCCAACAACCGGCAACGTTACCGCCAAAGGCGAAGTGCAGATCGATCTGGAAGCCAACCCCACCGGGGTGACGGCGCCCGACCAGGCTACCCCCAAGGACCTCAAGAATCCCATCCATCTCACGACCAGCGACCTGGTTTTCAACCGCGATAGCGGGGACGCTTCCACGGTTGCGCGGGTGGATTTCCGCACACCGCAAGCCACCGGCTGGGCCGTCGGCGTTCAGTATTCAGCGAAGACCAGCACTCTCACTCTGGTGTCGCAGATTCATGTGACTATGAGTGGACAGGACGCTGCCAGTCTTTTCGCCACCCATGGCACCATCACCCGCGAGCCACGCCAGATACTGCTCGATAATCCTCGGATGGTGCGCGAGAGTGGAACACTGCAATCCGAACAGGCCATATTCTTCCTGGGGCCGCAGAACGAAGTCGAGCGCATCACGGCCGCCGGCAATGTGAACGCCGAGACCACACAACCAAAGGCCGACCAGCTGCGCGCTCGGTCCGATGCCGCCGAGCTCTTACTCACGGGCAGACAGAATCTGCTGCGCACGGCTACGCTCACCGGCAGTGTCCACGTCGAGCGCATCGGATCGCAACCCATGCAGGGCGACGCTGGACGAGTGATTCTCGATTTCCTGGGCCAGAACCAGCTCCAGAAAGTTCACGCTGTCGAGGGAGTTCGCCTCAGGCAGCATTCTCTAAACGTCAATTCGTCCACGGCAAGCGCCCCTCCTGAGGATTTCGACATCACTGCGCCGATCATCGATTTTTTCGTTGCCGAAGGGCGCCGGCTCGACCACGCCGAGACTTCCGGCGCCGCGCAGATCACAATCTCGCCGACGCACGATCTTCACCCCGCAAGCGCAAAGGCTTCCGCTCAGCGCACTGTCATTACAGCCGGCCGCTTCGATGCCAAATTTTCCGAAACGCCCGAGGGGTCCAGCCGAGTAACTTCAATCCATGGCGCCCCGGATGCGAAAATTGTTAATCTCGTCCTTGGTCTGCCCGACCGCGTCAGCACCAGCCACGAACTCGATGCCGCATTCCTCCCCGAAGGCGGAATAGCCTCCATCGTTCAGCAGGGAAGCGTCGCTTATACTGACGGGCTATCGCCCGAAAAACGTACCCAGGCGTGGGCGGACAAAGCTCTCTACACCCCCGCCGATGGCATTCTCCTGCTCACCGGAAGCCCGCGTGTCTCCGACGGCGGCATGACCACAACCGCAAACACAATTCGTATCAATCGCGTCACCGACGACGCGTTTGCCGACGGCAGCGTCAAGAGCACTTACAGCGACCTCAAGGAGCAACCCAGCGGCGCGCTGCTTGCGTCGTCTTCGCCAATCCACGTGACTGCAGCCACCATGACGGCGCACAACTCTCCCGCAGTTGCTCTGTACGAAGGCAACGCCCGCCTCTGGCAGGATGCCGACATTGTCGAGGCTCCTTCAATTCAATTCGACCGCGATCGCCGCTTTCTCGTGGCCCAAGGGACCGCCGAGCACCCCGTCTCCACCGTGCTCGTTCAGGGGAGACTGGTCCAACCTGGTAAGGCTCCGTCCAGCGAGGCGCAGCCCAAGAAATCCCAGCCCCAAAAGACCCCTTCGGGCGAATACAAAGCGAATGGAAAATCGCAAGAAAAGTTTGACAAGGACACTCCCATCAACATAACTGCAGCGCGGCTCACCTACTCTGACTCCGACCGTCGCGCTCACTACGATGGCGGCGTAACCGCTCGCGGCAGTGGCTTCGATGCTACGTCCAAGGAGCTAGACGCTTATCTGGCGCCAAGAAACCAAACCACGAACAGTCAATCACTTAGCGGGCCGTCTCGGCTGGATCGGATGGTCGCCCAAAGCCACGTGATCATCCAGCAACCGGGCCGGCGAGCCGACGGCCAGACCCTGATTTACACCGCCTCAGACGACAAGTTCGTCCTCACCGGCGGACCTCCCAGCATTTTTGATGCCGAACGCGGCAAGATTACCGGCGTTTCGTTGACTTTCTTTCGGGGCGATGATAGGGTGCTCGTAGAAGGCGCAGCAAGTACTCCTGTGGTAACACAAACGCGAGTGGCCAAATAAAAACGATGAATGGCAAGATAAATGCGCACTCTGGCCACAGATGAAATTGGCAAGTCGTACCGTGGCCGCCGCGTTGTAAATGGTGTCAGCCTGCGTGTGGAACAGGCCGAGGTGGTTGGTTTGCTCGGTCCCAACGGCGCAGGGAAGACCACAACCTTTTACGCCATAGTGGGCTTGACCCCTCCCGATACGGGCCGCGTGTTATATGACGGCCAGGATATTACCGACGTTCCCATGTACCTGCGGGCGCGCCAGTACGGCATCAGCTACCTTCCGCAAGAAGCTTCGGTATTTCGCAAACTCACAGTTGAGGAAAACATCCTCGCGGTGTTAGAGGCGCAGCCGATGTCCTGGCACGAGCGCCGCGAGAAGATGGAGAAGTTTATTGATGAACTTGGTTTGGAGCACATCCGGCAGAATCGGGGATACGCTCTCTCCGGCGGTGAACGCCGTCGGGTGGAAATCGCCCGCTGCCTGTGCATCAATCCTACGTTCATCTTGCTCGACGAACCTTTTTCCGGAATCGATCCCATCGCCGTTCTCGACCTGCAGAAAATTATCAGCGGATTGCGGGCCAGCGGCATCGGAGTATTAATCACCGATCACAACGTGCGCGAGACCCTTACCGTAACCGATCGCGCCTACATCATCGACGACGGCAGAATCTTCCGTCACGGCAAGCCCGAGCAGTTGGCAAGTGATCCGGAAGTCCGCCGCGTGTACTTGGGAGAAAGTTTCTCCTTAGTGTGAGCCTGAGGAGAAGAAGCACTGAAAGGGCGCGGCTTCAGCCGCGCCGCCAAGGAGGGATGGCAGGACAGCAGGAGGGAGGCAGCGATGACGGACCAACGACTGGAAGCTTTAACCCATAATTTAGAGCTGTTATCCCTCGAAACCGGGAAAAGCCCGATAATCAGATCGCGCAACTCAGCCCACTTGTGACGGAACTATCCGGGGGCACAGCGAGACTGCTGCGGTGGTGGAGATGCCCGAACCCCGGCT
>Ga0210391_10003830_pt1 | contig 12685 bp, 15 predicted proteins | sample IncBWC12OmetaG_FD_160573 | JGI IMG/M metagenome (GOLD analysis project Ga0210391, IMG submission 160573) | Forest soil microbial communities from Barre Woods Harvard Forest LTER site, Petersham, Massachusetts, United States - Inc-BW-C-12-O ... | reverse complement strand
TACCGTGTGTCCGTCGGCGCGCAGTCTGGGCACCAGCAACGAGCCGGCGAATCCGCTTGCGCCGGTGACGAGGATGCGCATCTGCCCAGATGATGACCGGTTGCACCTCGAACGTCCGGAAAGTGCGGCGTCAACGGCGTGATTGTCACAAGAACGTGACTGGTTGCGGGGTATTTCCGGGTAGCAAGAGTTTTCCTTGCGATTTGCGGGCTGGGCCGCAGCCGCCCCTTGAGCGGCCCGTCGGATGGTGCTTTGATCCCGCCCCGTCCGTTCAATCCGACCCGTCGCCTGGGGGGTATGTTGGTGCAGGGAACGCAGACCAAGCGAGCGCCCAAGCGGGCGTCGCACAAGGTGAGCTGTGAGGAGTGCTACTTCCGTGTCAATCTCCTGTGTGCGCTCGAGCTGACCGAGCCGTGCGCGACCTTCAGGCCGAACGACGCGCAGCTCAAACCGCCGCAGCAGCTGCGCTTCGTGTTTCGCCAGGAGCGCCGCGCGCGCGCAGCCTGGGCATTTCCCTCGGCGCAGGAGCAGGCCGCGTTGCACGCCTAGCAGGGCTTCTCGCCGCACATGCGGCCGCGCTCGGAGGGGTATATTGGTCGCAGACCTGCAAGCTTTCGGCAGAGGCGGTGGCCACATGGCAGCGAAGGACAGTCTCAGCAAGGCCGGCGAGGCCGCGCGCGCGGCGCAGTCGAGCCGATACATCCAGCGTCTGGTCGAGGACGAGGAGCTCCGCTCCAACCTGCTCTCGGCATACGTCGCGGCTCGCAGCGCTTACGGGCGCATGAGCAACGGCAAGCCGGCCACCCAGGCGCTGTTCCAGGATCGCAAGCTCCAGCGCGAGCTCGGCGAGGCGGCCAACGCGCTGCGCCAGGCGACCAACACGCTGCGCGAACCGGCCAAGCCGCCGCGGCGGCGCGGCGGCATCGGACGCTCGCTGGCGCTGCTCGGGATCGGCGCCGTGCTCGCGCTGGCGCTCAGCGAGAGCCTGCGCACGAAGCTGCTCGACATGCTGTTCGGAGCGGAGGAGGAATTCGACTACAGCACCACGACCGCCCCCGAGACCCCTGCGCCGGCGGGCGTGGCGGGCAGTTGAGCAACCCGCGTTCGCTGAGAAGATGAGCACGGACGCCGCGGTGGTGGAGGGCCCGGGTGTCGCCGAGGATGTCCCCAGCGGCACCCGAGCGCGCTCGCTTGCGGGCGAGAAGGCGCAGAGGATCATCGACGCGATGCGGCGCAGCGTCGCGCAACGCGGCACAGCCGCGTCGACCTTCGATCATGTCTCGCGCGAGGCGGGCGTGTCACGGGGCCTGCTGCACTACTACTTCGGCACCAAGGAGCAGTTGCTCGCGGAGGCGGTCCGCCGCGACTGCGAGTTGCGGTTGGAGCGGCTCGAGGGACAGCTCTCGACAGCGAAGACCGCCAACGACTTCATCGCTCTGATGGCGCAGAACCTGCACGAGACGATCGCCGACGAACCGGACTTCGTGACGCTGGTCTTCGAGCTGTTCACCCTGTCGCGCCGTAACGCCGACATCGCCATCGAGTACGCCGGCCTGATGCGCAGCACGCGCGAGCACGTCGCGGGCATGCTCGCGGCCGCCCAACGCGAGGGCGTACTGAGGCTGCACGCCGAGCCTGAGGCGGTCGCCGAGGTTCTGTTCTCACTCGGCGACGGCCTCGCGCTGCGCATGCTGAGCGAGCCCGAGCGGGACTTCAAGCAGACGATCCACGCCGGCATCGACTGCGCGCGGGCACTGCTGACCGACTAGCGCTCCCGCGCAGCTGTCCGGCGACGGCATCTGCGCACCTTATAATTCACAATTGCGATGCCGATCTACGAGTACAGGCGCCCGGACGGCACCACGTTCGACATTCAGCAGTCCTTCAGTGACGACCCGCTGAGCGTGGACCCGGACACCGGGGTGCCGGTCGAGCGTGTGCTGCACGCGCCGGCGGTTCACTTCAAGGGCAAAGGCTTCTACAACACCGACTACGGCACGCGTAACCGTCAGCGTGAGACCGCCGCCGCAGCCGAGAAGTCCTCCTCCGGCGAGAAGTCCAAGTCTCCAGCCGAGAAGTCCACCTCCGGCGAGAAGTCCACCTCCGGTGAGAAGCCCTCTTCACCCTCGACGTCCGAGGGCAAGGGCGCGAAGGGGTCGTCGAAGTCAGGCGACTCCAAGCCCGTGGCTGCCAAGGGCTGACGCGGCGTCAGCCGTGCATGAACTGCGCGACGTCTGCCTTGCGCGCTTCTTCTGAGATGGTCAGACCTTCTCCGCCGCCGGGCAGCGTGGTCTGCCCCGTGGGCCGCAGCACGTGTGTGGGCGGCGTTCCGGTGACGGCGAGCGCTGCGAACATGCCGAGCAGTTCAGCGCCGCTCATGTCGGAGATGATCGCCGGCGGCGCGTCCCACGCGATCCACGGCAGCCGGAAGAAGCTCGTCGGTGACTTGAGCTGGTTCTTCATGTCGTTGAACAGCGCCTGCTGATGTTCCTCGCGCTGGATGTCCGTCTCGTTGGGCGCGCACAGGTTCTCGCGCGTGCGCGAAAGCGCGAGCGCCTGCTTGCCGTCGAGGTGGTGTGTGCCGGAGCTGAGGCGTAGCGTGAAGCCGCCGTTCGCGGAGCCTCCGTCGAGATTGGAGATGATGCAGCCGCCGGTGTAGGTGACGCCGCCCATCGCTTCGATCAGCTGCGGGAAGTTTTCGAAGTTGACTTCGACGACGTGGTTGATGGGAATCCCCAGCCACTGCTTGATCACCGACACCGACTCTGCCGGTCCGCCGAACTCATGCGCCGCGTTGACCTTCTGCAGCCCGTGGCCGGGGATTTCGACGACGGTGTCGCGCGGGATCGACAGGCGTGCGGCGTGCCCGCCCCCGGTGCGGATCAGCATGATCGTGTCCGAGCGGCCGAAGCCCGTTGTTTCAGCGCCCGGTTCCTTGCTGTTCTTCTGGCGCCGGTCGGAGCCCAGCACGAGGATGTTGTTGGCCGACGTCAGCGGATACCCGGACGAGTCGAGCACGCTCGAGACGTCGGACGGCAGCGACGTACGCTCGAAGTGCGAGCTCACGAGGAACAGGATCAGCGACAGCACGACCCAGCCGACGGCGAGCGCGAGCAGGCTGAGCAGAAGCCGCTTCGGCCGCGTCCAGCGCCGCCACTTGCCCCAGCGCCCGCCGCGAGCAGCGCCGTCGCGCGGGACGCGCGCACCGAGATGGGGACGCGGCCGCTGCCCGGACGCTGGCGGCGTCCCCACGCGCGCAGCGCCCGCGGCGGGCTCGTCCTCACCGCGCAGCAAACGCGGACGCGCGCGGTAGCGCGTGTAGTGCGGACGGTCTTCGCGGTCGTCGGCCATCGAGAGGACCCTATATTTGCGACATGACCCCTACGGAGGCGCCGGTCGGGCGGCTGGTCGTGTGCCCGACCCCGATCGGCAACCTCGAGGATGTCACGCTGCGCGTGCTGGCCGAGCTGGGGCGCGCCGACGTGGTGGCGTGCGAGGACACGCGCCACACCGCAGTGCTGCTGAACCGCCACGGCATCTCGGCGCGGCTGGTGAGCCTGCACGAGCACAACGAACGCGCGCGGGCACGTGAGCTGATCGAGCAGATTCGCGGGGGAGCGACGGTGGCGCTCGTCTCCGATGCGGGCATGCCGCTCGTGTCAGATCCAGGCTTCGCGCTTGTGCGCGAGTGTCTCGCGGCGGACCTGGCACTGGAGGTCCTGCCGGGACCGAGCGCCTCGCTGACGGCGCTGGTCGCTTCGGGGCTGCCCGTCGAGCGCTGGCTGTTCGTGGGTTTCCTGCCGCGCGCTCGCGGTGAGCTGCTGGAGCTGTTGAGCGGCGCGGCGCAGACGCTGGTCGCGTTCGAGTCGCCGCGGCGGCTGGCGGCGACGCTCGCGCTGCTCGCCGCCGCTGACCCGCAGCGGGCCGTGGTGGTCTGCCGCGAGCTGACGAAGCTCCATGAAGAGGTGCGCCGCGGACCGGCTGCCGAGCTCGCCGAGCACTACCGCGCGACTCCGGCGCGCGGAGAGATCGTGCTCGTGATCGGCGCCGCCGACGCCGCGGCGGGGTCGCTGCGGGAGGCGCTCGAGGCGCTGCGCGATCTGATCGACGCGGGCGCGAAGGCGCGACCGGCGGCCGCGGCGGTGGCGAAGCTGACGGGTCTGCGTGCCAACGAGCTGTATCGGGAGGTCGTGCGCGCCGAGCAGTCCCCTACACGTTAGGTGCCGAATCGTGTAGCATGCGGATCAATGGATCAGGCGAGCATCCGTTTGAACGTGACGTTGGACTCCGAGCACGCGGCCAAGCTCTCGATGCTGGCCGAGCGCATCCACGTGCAGGAGGGGACGCTCGCCCGCTCACTGCTGTCGAGCGCGCTCGACGAGGCCGACCCGGACCCCCGCACGGTCACCGCGCTGCTCGACGGGATCCCGGGTGCTTTCGAGGAAGCCCAGCTGGGCTTGAGGCAGGGCAAAGAAGGCAAGACCGTCCCGCTCGACGAGCTCTAGTCGAAATAAGCAGTGTGGCGCACGTCGAGCTGAGCCTCGCCGCGATCGAGCGACTCGACCGGATGATCGTGACGCACAGCCTGCCTATGGACGCCCGGGAGCGCGTGCAACGATCGTTGCGCAAGCTGGAGCGGTTTCCGTCGATTGGGCGCCAGCTCGATGAGCGGTGGGGATCTCTTCGCTTCATCGTGGGGCCATGGCGCTGGCTTCTGATTGTTTACGTGTACGAGGAGTCGGCGGACCGGGTGCTCGTGGTCGCGATCCAGGATGCGCGCTCGTCGAGCGCTGTTACCAATCTCATCGCACCCCGGTAGCTTGCAGCCACGCGTGTCCTTCTACGTCACAACCCCCATCTACTACGTCAACGCGGCGCCGCACCTCGGCCACGCGTACACGACGATCGCCGCAGACGTGATGGCGCGTCACCATCGCCAGCGCGGTGAGGACGTGTTCTTCCTGACGGGCACAGACGAGCACGGCGAGCCGGTCGCGGACGCTGCGCACGCGCTGGGGATCGAGCCGCAGGAGCTCGCCGACCGCAACGCCGAGCGCTTCAAGGCGCTCGCGCCGCAGTTGCACGCGAGCAACGACTTCTTCATCCGCACCACCGATCCGCAACACGAAGCGGTGGTCAAGGAGGTGCTCTCGCGGGTGCGCGACAACGGCCACGTGTACGAAGGCACCTACGAGGGCTGGTATTGCCCGCGCTGCGCGGACTTCAAGGCGGAGAACGAAATCGACGAGGACCGGCGCTGCCCGATCCATCACATCGAGCTGACGCGCGAGCAGGAGGACAACTACTTCTTCGCGCTGTCTGCGTTTCAGGAGCGCCTGGAAACGCTGTACGCAGAGCGGGAGGACTTCGTCGTGCCGCGTACTCGCTACAACGAGGCGCTGTCGTTCATCCGCTCGGGGCTGCGCGACGTGCCGTTGACGCGCCACAAGCTGACGTGGGGCGTGCAGGTCCCGTGGGACCCCGAGCACGTGTTCTACGTGTGGTTCGACGCGCTGCTGAACTACTACTCGGCGCTGTCCTACGCGCCCGCGCCGCCCGGCGTGCAGCTGGGCGAGGGCGGGCTGACCGAGCGCTTCTGGCCTGCCGACTACCACCTGATCGGCAAGGACATCCTGCGCTTTCACGCGGTGTACTGGCCGGCGCTGCTGATGGCGGCGGAGATCGAGCTGCCGGAGCATGTGTTCGTGCACGGCTTCCTGTTGATGGACGGCGAGAAGATGAGCAAGTCGTTGGGCAACGTGCTCGACCCGTTCGCGGTGATCGAGCGCTACGGCCCGGACGCGCTGCGCTTCTACCTGCTGCGCGACGTTCCCTTCGGCCAGGACGGGTCGGTGTCGACGGCGGCGTTCGAGCTGCGCTACGAGAGCGAGCTGGCCAACGAGCTGGGCAATCTCGCGAGCCGCACGATCGCGATGGTGCATCGCTACCGTGACGGCGTCCCGCCGCTGGTGGCGCTCGACGCCGAGCTGGAAAACGAGTTCGCCGGCCTCGCCGAGGAGGTCCGCGCGATGATCGACCGCGCCGAGCTGACCGGTGCGCTCGAGGCGATCTGGCAGCGCGTGCGCAGGCTCAACCGCTACGTCGAGGAGCGTGCGCCGTGGCAGCTGGCCAAGGACGACGCGCGCGCCGGTGAGCTCGATCGGGTGCTCTCGACGCTGATCGCCGGCCTGCGCGTGGTCGCGGTGCTGCTGCACCCGTACATGCCCGCGAGCACCGACAGGCTGCTCAGCGCGCTGAGCAGCAACGACCGCTCGCTGGCCGGCGCGCGTTGGGACTCGACGCAGTCGCTGGGCGCGCCGATCGGTCAGCTCGAGTCGCTGTTCCCGAAGTCCTCCTGATGATCACCTCTGGCAGTCTCAAAGCGTGATCGACTCGCATACCCATCTGCACCTGTGCGAGGCGCCCGCGGCGGATCTCGTCGCCGAGGCGCAGGGGGTGGGCGTGACGCGCATGCTGACGGTCGGGATCGACGGAGCGTCGTGCCGCGCGGCACTGGCGGCGGCGGAGGAGTTCCCGCAGGTGTACGCGGCGATCGGCCGCCACCCGAACGCTGCGACCGGCTTCGACGACGCCGAGGAGGCAGAGCTGCGTGCGCTGGCGGCGCACGAGCGCTGCGCGGCGATCGGCGAGACCGGCCTCGATTTCTATCGCGACACGGCGCCACAGGCTGACCAGGAGCGGGCGTTTGCGGCGCAGATCGCGCTCGCGCGCGAGACCGGCAAGCCGTTGGTGATCCACTCGCGAGCCGCCGAGCAGGAGACGCTCGCGCAACTCGCGGCCGAAGCCGACGGCGTGAGCGTTGTCATGCACTGCTTCTCGATGCCCGAGCGCCTCCAGGAGTGCGTGCGGCGCGGCTACGCGATCTCGTTCGCGGGCAACGTCACGTACAAGAGCGCCGCGGATCTCGCCGACGCCGCCCGCCGCGTGCCGGAGGAGCTGCTGCTGGTGGAGTCCGACGCTCCGTATCTGACGCCGCAGGCCGTGCGTAAGGAACGCAACCGCCCTGCGTTCGTGGTGCACACGGCGGCGTTCGTGGCTGAGTTGCGCGGCGTCAGCGTCGAGCAGCTCGATGCGCTGGTGACGCGCAACGCGGCGCGCGTGTTCGGCTGGGCGCACCCATGACTGTGCACCCCCCCTACGGTGGGGCAGGCAGGTGAGCTTCGTGGCGGACGGGCCCGTGCAGCCCAGCCTGCGGCGGATGCGACGCTTTGACGTGCATCCCGACCGCGAGCTTGGCCAGAACTTCCTGATCGACTCGAACATCCTCGGCGTGATCGACCGCGCGGCGGCGCTCGGGCCGCAGGACGTCGTGCTGGAGGTCGGCGGCGGCCTGGGCGTGCTCTCTGAATACATGGCCGAGCGCGTTGCGCACGTGCACGTGGTCGAGATCGACGAGCGTTTGCGCGAGGCGCTGCGCGACGCAACGGATCCTCACGCGAACGTGACACTGCACTGGGCTGACGCGACGGCGCTCGATCTGGATGGCTTGCGCCCGGTGCCGGACAAGGTAGTGGCGAACCTCCCGTATGGCGTGGCGGCGAGCGTGCTGCTGCGCAGCATCGAGGAGCTGCCGAGCGTGCATTCGTGGGTGGCGATGGTCCAGCGCGAGGTCGGTGAGCGGCTCGCCGCCGGGCCGGCAGGGGGTGGGGGGGCGGGACTCAATAAAGGTGGGCGGGCGGGACTTCATAAAGGCGGGCGGTCGGGATCCAAGAAAAGCGCTTACGGAGTGCCCTCCGTGCTCGCGCAGCTGGCGTGTGACGTACAGGTGCTGCGCGCGATCCCGCGCGCGGTGTTCTATCCGGTGCCGAACGTCGACTCGGTGCTCGTCGGCATGCGCAGGCGGGAGGGCACGGGCGAAGATGTCTCGCCGGCGCTGCGAGCGCTGGTGGCGGCCGCGTTCGCGCATCGCCGCAAGACACTCGCCGGCTCACTCGCGCTGGCCGGCGGGCAATCGAGCTCCCAGCCGCGCCACCTTCCGCTTCCGCAGCGCTCGCGTGAGCAGCTGCGCGACGCCTTGGTGGCCCTCGGCCATCCGCCTGACGTTCGCGCGGAGCGCCTTTCGCCGGAGGATTTCCGCGCGCTCGAGCGCCTGCTGGAGCTATGAGCGCGCGCGACGCGCTCGCGCCGGGCGTGCATCGGGCGCTGGCCCCGGCGAAGGTCAACCTCGGCTTGTTCGTCGGGCCGGTCCGCGCGAGCGACGGCAGGCACGAGCTGGTCAGCGTCATGCAGTCGATCTCGTTGGCGGATGAGCTCACGCTGGAGCCGGCGCCGGCGCCGGCGGCAAGCGAGCGCGACGAGATCGTGTGCCCGGGTGTCCCGGTGCTCGCCGAGCAGAACCTGGCGGGCGCGGCGCTGCGCGCGTTTCGCGCCGCCACCGGATGGCAGGCGCCGCCGCTGCGGCTCAGCATCGTCAAGCGGATCCCGGTCGCAGCCGGCCTCGGCGGCGGCTCTGCGGACGCGGCCGCGGCGCTGCGTCTGGCGCGCCACGCTTCGGGCCTCGGGGACGAGCAGCTGCTGCGCGCAATCGCTGCGGAGCTCGGCGCGGACGTGCCTGCACAGGTATCGCCGGGCCGCTGGCTTGCGAGCGGCGCGGGCGAGCGGCTGCAGCAGCTGGCGCCGCCGAGATCCCCGTTCGGCGTGCTCGTGCTGGCGTTGGACGCGGCGCTGTCGACGGCGGCCGTGTACGCGGAGGCCGACCGGCTGGGGCAGCTGCGCGCGCACGCGACCCTCGAGGAGCGTCGCCTCGAGTTGAGCGCTGCGCTCGAGCACGGCGCGGCGCTGCCCGCGGCGACGGAGCTGCTCCACAACGATCTCCAGCGCGCGGCGGTGTCGCTGTGCCCGCAGATCATCGACTCGCTGGCGCAGGCGCGCGACGCCGGGGCCGAGCTGTCGCTCCTCAGCGGCTCGGGCCCGACGGTCCTGGGACTGTTCCCGACCGTGGGGCGGTCGCCGGGGAGCGGCCTCGCGCTGGCCGAGGCCGCCGCTGCAAGTCTCGCGAACCGCATCCCCACGCCGATCTGCGCGACGCCCGTGGACGGCGCGTTTGCGCTGCCGGTGTCGCTCGTCGCGGGCGAACGACGGCCCGGTACGTCACAATCCGGCGACCTCCAATGAGTAGGTCGCAAATCAACGAGCTGGTGGCGGCGGCCGCCGGCCTGATCAGCCTGGGGCTGTTCGCCGGCCTGATCCTCGTGCCGGCGTGGTCGTCGTACTCGCGCATCTGGGAGCGGCTGGCCGCGACCGTGCTTTCGCTGTACGTACTGGCGGTGCTGGTGGGCGTCGGGGTGGTCGGCGCGCTCGCGGCCGTCTACCTCTGGGGCTGACGCGTGTCAGACCTCGCCGCGCTCGACGCGATCACCGAGGCGGTCGAGTCGGGTGCGGGCCTTCCTGAGGTCGTGCGTGCCGCGGCCAGGGCCCTCGACGCGAGTCTCGCGGTGACCGACGCGTGGGGAGCCACGCTGGCGGTCGCGGCGCGATCGCCGGCGGAGGAGCGCTCGCTGCTGTCGCAGGGCGAGGGCATCAGCAGCGCTCCGCTGCGCGTGGCCGACACGACCGTGGGGACCTTGCACATGCGCGTCAAGAGCGAGCCGACGGCCTCGATGCGCCGACTGCTGCTGACGATCATCGCCTCGGAGGTGGAGCGCGTGAGGGCACCTGAGCGCGTCTCGGAAACGGCCGCCGCGGATTTCCTGCGCGCGATCACGAGCCGCGAGCTCAGCGAGCGCGGCGAGGTGCTCGAGCGCGCCAAGGCGCTTTCGCTGGTGATCGAGGACGGCGCGAGCATGCTGGTGGCCCGTGCGGTGCCGCAGTCGCCGACCGACGAGGGCTGGCGCGGACGCGTGCGCGCGGTCGCCGAGCGCGGCGCGCGTGCTGTCACGAGTCGCTCGATCGCGGCGCTGTCCGAGCGCGAAGGCGTCCCCGGCGCGGAGGTGCTCGTGCTGATCCCCGGCGGCGACGAGCAGACGGCGGCGCGGGCGGCGGAGGCGGTTCTCAACGAGATGGAAGCGAGCCTCGCGGGTTACACGTTCGCTTTGGGCCGCAGCCGCATCACCGAGGATCCATCCGAGCTGCCGCGCGCAGCGAGCGAGGCACTGCTCGCGGCCAACGTCGCGCAGGGCTCCCCGGATGGCGCCGCGCTGGCTTTCGATCAGACCGGCGCCTACCGGCTGCTGCTGTCGGCGATGAGCGAGAACCCGACCGAGCTGCAGCGCTTCTACGCGGAGACGGTCGAGCCGCTGATGGCCTACGACGAGCAGTACGAGACGGAGCTGGTGCGCACGCTGGAGACCTTCCTCGAGGCCGACGGCAACGTCGCCGGGACCGCGCAGCGGCTGTTCACGCACCGCCACACGATCTACTATCGCCTGGAGCGGGTGCGCGAGCTGTCGGGCCTGGACGTCAGCTCGAGCGACGGCCGCGAGAAGCTGAGCCTCGGGCTGAAGTCGATGCGCGTGCTCGGAATCGTCACCGCAGGCGGTCCCGCGTCGGAGGCCGGAGCGGAAGCCGGGCGCGTACCCCGCCGCTCGAGCAGGCGCCCCTAGCGCGGCAGGCTGTCTCTAGAAGCGGCGTACGCCGAACTCGATCGCGTACGTCGCGCCGTGGCCGTTGCGGTCGAGCACGGTGGGCACGGCGGGCGTCACGGCGACGCCCGCGTCGCGATATTCGCTGCTGAGCATGATCTCGCGGTGCGGCGGCGAGGCCATCCATTCCTCGACGATGTGCGCCGGGCTGGTGTCGCTGCCGGTGCCCCACGCGATGTTCTGCCCGACGGCGAACCCGTCTGTGTGCATCGGATAGCGCGTGATCGCGACGAGCGACAGCGGCGTCTGCCCGGTGGGACGGTCATCCGCGAAGTAGTCGCGGCGCACCATCGTGTCGACCTGGCTCGAGGCCACGTGGCGCAGTTCGCGGTTGGCGCGCAGCGAACCCAGGCCGCGGGCGCCGCGCAGACGGTTGATCAAGCACAGCGTCGCCGCGTCGACGGAGCGGACGTTGGTGGCGGTCGGCAGCAGGCTTTCGCCCGAGCACGGCGAGCCGGTGGCGGCGCTGTGAGCATCCTCCGGCCGGCGCCCCGTGTGCGCGGCGAGCGCCGCCACGCACGTCAGCAGCGCCGCCGCGAGCGCGCACGCGCACGCGATCAGCGCCGCGGCCAATGCGACACCAATCCTGCTCCCGCGTCTTGTCGTGACCGCCGGCAAGTGGCGGAATACTTGCAGGACCGCCCGATGCACGCGTTGCTGCATTGTTGCCGGGGTTCGCGATCCCCCTCAAAAAGCCTGCTGCAGCCTGCATCGCGCGCCTCGCGCGCAGCTATTCTTTTAGGCCCCTTGGGGGGTCGTCCAACGGCAGGACATCAGGTTTTGGTCCTGAGAATCGGGGTTCGAGTCCCTGCCCCCCAGTTTCGAAGGCGGACACGCGGCGAGCGAATAGCATCTGACCCGTGAGCGCTCCCTCTGTCCTGATCCTTGCAGCGGGCCAGGGAACGCGCATGCGCTCGCACAAGGCGAAGGTGCTGCACGAGCTGTGCGGCATCCCGATGGTGTTGTGGCCGGTGCGCGCCGCGCTCGCGGCCGGCGCCGGCAGGGTGGTGGTCGTCGACTCGCCCGCGCGGGCGCTGGCGGAGGTGCTGCCGGATGGCGTCGAGCTGGCGGTGCAGGAGCGCCCCGACGGCACGGGCGGAGCCGTGGCCGCCGGAATGGCGGTGCTCGACGCCGGTGACGGACCATCGACGGACGCGTCGGCGCCGGTGCTGGTGTTGAGCGGGGATGTCCCGCTGGTCAGCGCTGAGGCGATTGAGACGTTGGTTGACGCCCACCGAGCGAGCGGCGCGGCGGCGACGATGGCGACGACGATCCTCGATGACCCGACGGGCTACGGACGCGTCGTGCGCGAGGCCGACGGCGCGGTGGCGAGGGTCGTCGAGACAAAGACGCCCGGCGATGCCACGCAGGCCGAGCGGGAGATCCGCGAGGTGAACACGGGCATCTTCGTGTTTGCGGCAAAGGCGTTGGCGAATGCCTTGCCGCGCCTCGGGACGGATAATGCGCAAGGGGAGCGGTACCTGCCGCACGTGCTGGATGTGCTCAGGGCAGACGGTGCGAAGGTTGCGGCGCACGTGGTGGGCGACGAGGCGCTGGTGCTCGGCGTCAACGATCGTGCGACGCTCGCGCGAGTACGGGCGCTGGCGCAACGCGCCATCCACGAGCGCCACATGTTGGCGGGCGTCGGCATCGTCGACCCTGCAGCGACAGTGATCGACGTCGATGTCGAGATCGGGCAGGACACCCTGATCGAGCCCTTCACCACGATCCGCGGCACGACGCGCATTGGACGCGACTGCACGATCCGCCACTCCTACCTGGTCGACTGCGTGCTCGAGGACCGCGTAAGCGTCGGGCCGTTCGGCTACCTGCGACCCGGGACGGTACTACGTACGGGCACGAGGGTGGGGACGTTCGTCGAGGTCAAGAACTCCGACGTCGGTCCCGATGCGCGCGTCCCGCACCTGTCCTACATCGGCGACGCGGATGTAGGCGTAGGAACGAACCTGGGCGCCGCGACGATCACGGCGAACTACGACGGACACGCCAAGCACCGCACGACGGTAGGCAGCGGTGTACGCACGGGGGTGGACACGACGCTCGTGGCGCCGGTGAGCGTCGGC
>Ga0210391_10003825_pt1 | contig 12692 bp, 8 predicted proteins | sample IncBWC12OmetaG_FD_160573 | JGI IMG/M metagenome (GOLD analysis project Ga0210391, IMG submission 160573) | Forest soil microbial communities from Barre Woods Harvard Forest LTER site, Petersham, Massachusetts, United States - Inc-BW-C-12-O ... | reverse complement strand
CAGCGCCGCCCCACCCACGGCGGGGAAAATCCACCATTGAACGGGCTGCCGGTAGGCGAAATCCTGCAGCCAGGTATGCATGCCCCACCAGGCGATCGGGGCAGCGATGAGTATGGACAGCAGGATTAAAAAGACATACCCACGCGACAACAACACCAGCAAATCCGGAATGGACGCCCCCAACACCTTCCGAATCCCAATCTCCTTGGTCCTTTGCTCCGCCAGGAAGCTGGACATGGCAAACAAGCCCAGGCAGGCGATCACACAAGCCAAAAAAGTAAAAGAAGTAAGAATCGTCCCTGTCCGCGATACGTCCTGGTACATGTTCCGGTAACCCTCATCCATGAAGGTATAGCGAAGCCCTTCATTGGGCGCGTATTTCTTCCAAATCGCCGAAACCAGCGGCACAAGGCCGCCCGTTGAGGCCATCCGCACGCTCACCACCCCGGGGCTGACCCCCAAAGCCATGCAAACCGGTTTGATCTGCTGCCTGAAATTCTCGAAGTTGAAATCGGCCACCACGCCAACTACCCGCATAGAAGACCCGCCATTGGTAATCAGCGAATCGATAGGATGATCCCCCAGCCCCATCTTCCGCGCCATGGTTTGATTGATCAGCACCGCCCCCGTATCCGAAGGCATATCCCGCGAGAAATTGCGGCCGGCAACCAGGCGCATGCCCATGGTAGACAAATAATCGTAATCCACCATCCAATATTGCCCGTATACCGGCTGCGTCTCCTTCTTTTTGCTAAAAACATAAAATCCTACCCCGTCGTATTTGGAGCCCGCAACGTTCACCGGAAGATAGTCGCCGATAGAGACACTTTTAACCAGAGGTACCGAAAGGAGATCGTTCTTAAAAGACTGAATATTTTTGATCGTCCCCGTCCCCTGGATCAGCATGACCTGGTCCTTGTCGAACCCCACCTTTTGGTGCAGAATATATTGCATCTGCTGGTAGATGATACACGTCCCTATGATGAGTATGATGGAGGTACTGAATTGAAAAACGACCAGCACGCCCCTCAAAGTGGCGCTGCCCCGCACGAGTTGTCCCTTAAGCACCTTGATGGGCATGAAGGACGAAAGGTACAATGCCGGATAGAACCCCGCACCGAAACCAACGACGAAAGCCGCCAGCAACAACAATGGCAAGAACCACCATACGGCAAAAGGCATCGAAAGACTTTTCCCCGTCATCGCATTGAAGTAAGGCAGCAGGAAAGAAGCCAACACCAATGCGATCACGAAGGACAACAACGCATACATCATCGACTCCAGGAGGAACTGGCGCACGAGCCGCGAACGATCGGACCCCACGACTTTTCTGAGACCCACCTCCCGCGCCCGTCCGGCCGACCGCGCCGTCGACAGGTTAATGAAATTGATGCACGCGATCACCAGGATGAACAGGGCAATTCCCCCGAACATCCACACGAAACGGATGTCCCCGTGCGTGGGGAGTTCGTCATCGATATTATATGACCGAAGGTATATATCGGACACGGGTTGGGGGATGTAGGAATAATATTCGGCGACTTTCTCGGGATCCTTCACCCCATCTTCTTTCATCTCCGGAATGTAATGAGCGCGCATGTCCCCCGCGTAAGCCTTTGCCGCAAATGCCGCGGGGTCTGCCCCCTGCCGTAAAAGCACGTACGTTTCATAGTTCGTGGCCCCCCAATAATTCCCTTCCCCCTTCCACAACTCGCGCGAAGAAAGGGTTAAAAAAAAGTCATATTGAAAGGACGAATTGGAAACAAAATCGGGAATTACGCCGCCCACCGTAAAGGCCTGGTTCTTGTCGTTATTCAGGTACAGTACCTTCCCCACCGGGTCCTGATTGGGAAAATACTTGTCCGCTTTCCGCTTCGTCAGCACAATGGTATTGGGTTTATCCAAGGCATGCCCTGAAACACCATAAATCATAGGGAACCCCATAATATCCAGGAAGTCCTGGTCCGCCATTGTAAATCCCTCCTCGAATGTATTCTGTACCTGATCCGCCCGGCGCACCTCGTTACTCCCTACCTGGAAGAATAAGGTATTGGGCATGATGCGCCCCGCCTTTTCCACCTCCGGGAAGTCGTCCTTCAGTTCCCTGGCCATTGGTGCAGGCGTGGACGTTCCCATTTCCTTGAACGTCGGATCGACACTCTTCATGACAATGCGGAAAATCCGGTCGGCGTGCGCATAGTGCCGGTCATAGGATAATTCGTCCCGGAGGTACAAAAAGATCAGGATACAAGCTGCAATGCTCAGGGCAAAGCCTCCGATCTTGACGATCGAATACATCCGTTGCCGCCTGAACTGGCGAAGCGCAATTTTGAAATAGAACATATTATTCGGATCTCAAACTTTTGATCGGATTCTCCAATGCCGCCTTCATCGATTGAAAAGCCACCGTGCCCAACGCGATGATCATCGCAATGATGCCCACCACCGCGATTATCCACCAACTGATTTCCTCGCGGTATACGAATTCCTGCAGCCATTTCTGCATCCCCCACCACGCGATGGGCGAAGCAATCAGCACCGAAATACCCACCAGCACCACGAAGTCCTTGGACATCAGGGCCGTCAGGTTCCCCACCGAGGCGCCCAGCACCTTCCGGATGCCCAGTTCCTTTTTGCGTTGCTCGGCCATGAACGTAGCCAGGGCAAAAAGACCCAGGCACGCGATAACAACGGCCAGGATCGAAAAGCTCGTCAGGAGGTTTCCGTCCCTTTCCACATCCGCATACATCCGCTTGTAGCTTTGATCCAGGAAGGTAAACCGGATGGGCTGGTCGGGCGCTGCCTTTTTCCAGATCGCCGTCACCTGTGGGATCAACGTTGTCACGTCCGCCGTTTGCGTCTTGATGGATACCATGCCCGGGGAAATGCCCAGGAACAGCGCGACACCGTTAACCGTATCGCGGAACGATTCGCTGTTGAAATCTTCTAAAACCCCGATGATGTGCAAGCGCTGCCCGAAATGATTGATCTCTTGTCCCACGGGATCGCCCGTGAGGTGCAGCTTTTTCACGAACATCTGGTTGACGATCATAGCAGCCGTATCTCCCGCCATGTCCCTGGAAAAATTACGTCCCTCCACCAAATGCATCCCCATTGTGGAGATATAGTCGTAGTCCGCGATCCAGAACTGGGCGAAATAAGGCGCATCCGTGGCAGCTGTGCTCCACTTATAAAAGCTGTTCCCGTTCCGTTTGCCTCCGTTGACCGGGAGGTAGTCCCCGATGGAGACGCTTTTCACCTGCGACAAATGCGTCAGGTCCTCCTTGAAAGCGCGGACGTCCTTATCCGACAAGGTGCCCGTGCCCTGGACGATCATGACCTGATCCTTGTCGAAACCCACCTTCTTATGCAGGATGAACTCCATCTGCCGGTAAATCACGAAGGTCCCTATGATGAGCATGATGGACGTCGTGAATTGAAACACCACGAGCACGCTGCGCAGCGAAGCATTCCGGCTCCCCCGCGTCAACTGCCCCTTCAGCACCTTGATGGGCTTGAAGTGAGATAGGTAAAAAGCGGGATACAAGCCCGCCACCAGGCCTACCACACCCGCCGACAAAAGGATCAACGGTGCAAACCACCATTCCCCCCAGGGTATATCGAGCGACTTGCCGGCCAGGTGGTTGAAGAAGGGCAGCAATATTCGCGCAAGGATCAGTGCCAGGAAAAACGACAGCAGGCTGAACACCATCGATTCCGCCAGGAATTGCGCGATCAGGCTGCTTCGTTGCGATCCGACTACTTTGCGCAGGCCCACCTCCTTCGCACGACCCGCCGAGCGCGCCGTGGAGAGATTGATAAAGTTAATGCACGCGATCAGCAGGATGAAGGCCGCGATCCCCCCGAACATCCACACCAGGCGAATATCCCCCAGGCGGGGAAGATCGTCGTGGATGTTGTAGGATTTCAGGTATATGTCGCCGACGGGTTGCAACTCGAAGCCACCCTTGGCTTCCTCCGCCTTGGGGTCCTTGACCCCGTAGGACTTCATGACCGGAATAATGTATTTCGAGAAGATCGTATGGTACATCCTGGCGGCAAAAGCGTTCGGATTCACACCCGGTTTCAGCAGGATATACGCATCATGGTTGTTGGCTCCCCAATAATTTTCCTCCCCCGGAAAAAAGACCGCCCCCTTCATGGTCAGGTAAAAATCGTAAGGCAGGTGGGACTTCCCGCTAAAATCGGGAATGACGCCCGTGACTTTATACGGGTGGTCCTTATCGTTGTTGAGGATAAACGTTTTCCCCACCGGGTCCTGGTGCGGGAAATATTTTTCGGCCTTGCGCTGCGTGATCACCATGGTCAAGGGTGCATCCAGCAGGTGGGTCGGGGTCCCGTAGATCAAGGGAATTTGCAGGGCCTTCATCACACCCTGGTCGGCATAGGTGAAGCCTTCCTCGTAGGTGTTCTGGGCATCCCCCGCACGCTTTAGCTCATTGGATCCCGCCCCGTAAAACAGGTCGTTCGGCATCAGGCTTCCCGCGGCCTCCACCTCGGGAAATTCGGACGCCAGGGTCGGAGCGAAGGGCCCCGGTGCCGAGACCCCCTTTTCACCATTATATAAGCTGACCACCCTGAAGAGGCGGTTGGCATTCGCCCAATCCCGATCGTAAGACAACTCGTCGCGGATCCACAGCGCAATCAGCAAACAGGCCGCAATGCTCAGGGCGAATCCCCCGACCTTGATAACCGAATACATCCGTTGGCGCCGGAGTTGGCGCAGGGCGATGGTCAAATAGTTTTTAAGCATACCTCTCCGGTACAAACGAGATGCCCTTTTACAAGACATTGCCCCTCAATGGCTTGCCCGTGGGCGCGGTGTCCGGTTTTGATATACTTAGTGTTCGGTGGCGCGCAACAAGTCGGCCAGGTAATTCCCCCAGACCGCAGGGTTGGAATGCGTCCCATGCCCACTGGTCTGATCCGTAATGGGCAGCAGGATATAACGACCCTTGGGCACCTTTTTGATCTGCTCGTCCAGGATAGGCAGCTCGGGCGGATTGATGTGGTCATCCGCCGAATTGATGGCATATAGCACCGCCTTGATGGCACCCAGGTGCGTCGAGGGATCGTAAAACCGCGAAGCATCCAGGGCATAAATCATATCGTTGGCATCGAGCGTGCGTGCATAAGCAGCCTCCAACCAGTCCAGGGCGCTGTCCGCCGCGGCGCGTGTCGGATATGCCTTTTGCAACTGGAGGGGGCTGCTGCCCATGATGATCAACACCGAAATCGCGCCCCGCATCCCTTCTTTCGGCTCGGCTTTGTAGTCCCCGCCGTGCCACTCCGGATCGTTTTCAATGCACTCGATGCCCATCTTGCGTTCCATCCGGTTCCTTCCTGCAATCATTACAGGCAGGCTCGCCAGGGGCATCAGCGCATCCATAAAATCGGGATAGGTATATCCCCACACCCAGGTATGCATCCCTCCCATCGAGGTCCCCATGCACAGCCGCAGGTGATTCACCCCCAGATGCTCCGTCAACAGCCGGTAATCCGCCAGCACCATATCATCGTAGGTATATCGGGGAAAGCGCATATGCAACCCGTCACTCGGTTTGCTCGACTTCCCGTGCCCGATACCATCCGGCAGGATGATAAAGTATTTGGACGTATCCAACAACTGCCCCGCTCCAAACAACCTTCCCGCAAATCGATTGTTCAGAAAATTCGTCCCCTCCCCCGTCGTCCCGTGCATGATCAGGACCGCATTGTCCTTGCGCAACGTCCCGAGTGTCCGGTAATGCAACCGCAAAACACTCATCGTGTCGCCCGTTTGAAATGGGAAATGTTGAATAGTATAGTCGCCCTGGATTTGGGCCAACGCGCCGAGCGGCGCAAGCAGGAGCAGTAAGTAAAGTTTGCGTAGCATGTCCTTAATGTACGGAACAATGAGTGAAAACCGCGATGAGCTCCGGGAAAACAATCAGCTCTAAAAAAAAGTTGACTTTTGGAAAAATGGACGATAAACAATTATGAATCAATCGATTTAACACCCAAGCACTAATTTTCATAAATCCGGCATTAACGCCATTTGAATAGAAATTCGTACTTTTGTCAACTTATAAGTTGCCTTAATGAAAATTGTTCATATTTTTGGCCCGGGCGGCACGGAAGTAGAAGGGGTTTGGGCCTTGAAATATGAAGGAAAACCCCAAGATGAACTAAGGGCCATTTTTGACCAGTGGCAAGGTGTTGAATATATGGATCAATATTGTCAGGAAAACCTGAAATTGATCCAGGCCTCATTCGGAAGGATCTTAGATCCTCAACAGGCAGCCAATGAACTGATGGATGAAGCAGATGAATTGTATGAGCTACTATATAAACTGGCGACCCGGTCCTCCCCTGGCCCTTGTTTGCAGGAGCTTTTTAAACCGTTGAACAACGGAGATCACACGCTGACGGTTCTACAATTATCTAAAGGCTCCATAAAAAATCAACGAATTAAAAATCCAAAACTAAGAATATATGCTATTCGCATTGCGAATAATGCCTATGTAGTGACGGGCGCAGCCATCAAATTAACCAGGACAATGGTTGAAGGTGTAGAGACAAATAAGCAATTGCAACGTTTAACCTTAGTTAGGGATTGGCTTAAAGAAAACGGAATCTGTTACCCGGAAGATTTAAAAGAATTACTATGAGTTTGAAAGATAAATTGAAACACCTTACGGACGAGACCTCTTCCAAATGGGTGGAAGAAGCTAAAGAAAAGGTTGCCAATAAAGGGGTCAGGCGGAAAGCCCGTATGATTGCGCTGGAGGTCCTGCGGATTTTAAGGGAACGTGGTATGAGCCAGACTGATCTTGCAACAGCGATGATGGTCAGCCGTCAACAAGTTGCCAAAATTGTCAAGGGCCAGGAGAACCTGACGCTCGAGACTATTGATAAATTGGAAATGGCCTTAGGGGTTGTGCTTATATCCATCGGAAAACCTGAGCCAGTACAAAAGGATAAATTTATGGTTGCTGTCGAATCAAGTTGGATGCAAGTGGCCGCTCATTTACCCCAAACTCCCCTTACATCGTACCTGGAAACTGGGCTTATTATTGGTTTCAGCCAAAGACTCCCAGCTCAAAAAATCGACGCGCCAGATTATGAACTCAGAATAAACGGTCAGCTATCGTATACTCCGGTAGTATACCAACGTTTCGTGTTTCCTGATGTCTCGAGATGGGACAAATACGAACCGGAAGAGACCGAAATGTCTAATTTTTCTTAAGGGTTTTTTATGGCAGATAATGAAACCATCCACTTCGCATTTGTCAAGATAGAGACTGATGAATTCGCTATGCCGGACAGTCCGTTTGATCCGACGATGCCAGTTGAGATGAAGACCATTCTAAATTTTGGATTTTTCAAAAATGAGACGATCATCAAAATCCAATCGAAATGTGAGTTTTATCAAAAAGATAAACTCGCACTCGTCATCGCCGTAAGCTGTCATTTTAAGATTGAAATGGAGGACTGGAAGTCTATTTATTCTGAAACACAAAAGACCTTTACGCTATCAAGAATGCTCGCAGTTCACTTTGCAGGTCTTACAGTTGGTGTTGCAAGAGGTGTATTACATGGAAAAACCGAAAAGACGATCTTCGAAGCATTTGTTCTTCCCCCCGTCAATTTGTTGGACTTTGTAAAAGAGGATTTAATTTCCCAGGAAGTCCCTGCTGTCGAATAGCGTTCCGGTCTTTATTTCTTACAATACCCATCCGACTCTTCCACCGGATATTTCTTATCCAGATCGATATTATTGAACCCCGCATGCCCTCCCCATGCGAAAATCCGTTCGAAAACCGGCAATAAAGGATGCGTTTTGATTTTTTCCAGGAAATACACCTCGTGCTCCTTTTCCTTTATTCCCATATCGTACAGGATACGATCGTGCGCGTGAATGCCCAACCCATTAAAATACTGCTTCATCCGAAAGTATTCACAGACATTCCCGCTTTCCAGGCGTCCCGCAAAATAGAAAGGCATGAACCACCCGATCACATAACAACTAAATGAAATCATCTTCCCGACAACATGAAACCGACGCTCATAATAGGAAGAAACCGGCACCCCATACAAATCCATGAGCGCTTTCACCTCCCGCCGGTGATTCCACTCATCCAACTCGATCTGATGGATCGCAGCGGCCTGAGACCGATCCCGAACCGACCCCGCATGTCCCTGATACGCAAAAGCCGCCGCCTTCTCCGCGGAATACGCCTTTTGCATTAGGTCCACCAGGGCAGGATGATCGAGGTGCATAAGAACTAATGCCCGCCCGCCATTTCCATTTTGTCGAAATCGATCCCCTGCTTCCTGAGGATGGTCGTAGCCCTCACCGCATAAAAAGCCAGGTACGCGAAACACGCGACGCCTACGATGTAAGACATCTGAACCCCAAGAACGCCATCTCCCGCCAGGTACCCCTGGAACACGCTGATGAAGCCGCCGCCCATGATCATCATGATCAGGAAGTTGGACCCTTCACTGGTGTGCTTGCCCAGCCCGGACACCGCCAGGGTGAAGATACAGGGCCACAAGGTCGAGCAAAACAGCCCGACACTGATGAACGCAAAAGCGCTGACGACCCCGCTTGAGAATATCCCGATAAAGAGGGCCGTGATGCCCATGCAGGCAAAGATGAGTAATTGGCGGGCAGGGTTGCCCCTGCTCAGGAGTTCCCCGATGATCATCGCCGGGATGACGAGGGCATACCAAAAGAAAGGCGCATTCAGGTCGCTTTTGGCGATCATATTGACCAGCAGGAACACCCCGAAGGCGATATAAGGCATGAGGAAACGCAGGACCTTTTTCCAACCGCTTGCAATATTGAAAGCGCCCACGGAACCCGTCCAGCGACCGATCATGAGGCTGGCCCAGAAAAGGGATACGTAGGGGGCGCTGTGGTCCTTGTCTATATGGAGATTCGTTTTCAGGAAGAGGGGCAAATTGCTTGCGGTAGACACCTCCACACCTACATAAATAAAGATGGCGATCATCCCCAGGGTCAGTTGCGTATAATTGAAAACGCTTTTCCTGTGTACCACCCCGCCGGCACCCGTTTCCAGCGCTCCGGGATCGGTAAGTATCTTATTGGGGATTTTGGAAACGAAAAAGATGAGGGCCACCAGCACGAAGGCGGCGCCCATGATCAGGTAGGGAAATTTCACCGCGCTGATGCTGGCCTCATGGTGCTCCCCCGCCCTAACGGTCCCGAATATCGCAAAGCTGACCAGGATGGGTCCGATGGTTGTCCCGAAGTTGTTGATCCCTCCCGCCATGCTGAGGCGTTGTGCCCCCGTCTTGGGATCTCCCATGGCAATGGCCAGGGGATTGGCAGCGGTTTGTTGGAGCGAATAGCCTATGCCGATGATGAAGAGGCCGGTCAGGAGGATGGCAAAGGAGGCCGTTTGGGCCGCGGGGTAAAAAAGGATGGCGCCCACGGTGGAAATCAGCAGGCCCACCACGATACCGTTTTTATATCCGATCCGGTTGAGGATGTCCTGGCCCATGGCCCTGGAAATGGCGATGTAGATCAGCGATCCCACCGTATAGGCCACGTAGAAGCAAAAGGAAATCATCTGGGACTGCCATTGCTGCATGTGGAGCGCATCCTTGAAAACCGGAATGAGGATGTCATTGCTGGCGGCTACAAAACCCCAGAAAAAGAAAACGATCGTAAGGATGAAGAAAGTGGACAGCTTAGTTTTCGACGTATTTTCAGGCATCAATTCGTTATTAAGCCGCTAACATATGATATTCCCCTCATACACACAAATAAGGATTGACCCACCCGGACAGGTTATCGCCCGTCGAAAGAATGATGGGATCGTCCCAATGCAACGAAGGCAATTCACCCGAAAACCGACCATCCCGAAAAAGATATACCGCCTGTCGTGCCTGCAAAGGCTGCGTGGATAAGGCGATGGGCCCCCTCGGCCCCACGGGCCTAACGTCGTTCAACGCCGAACGTAAAGTGTCCCGCGTCACGTGCCCTGTAATCGATTTCACCGCCGCCGCCACGGCCAACCCACATTCGTAAGCGAGTAACATGAAGGCATGCGGAGGTGTAGCGAATTGCGCACAAAATTCGTGATTCGCTTCACCCGGAAGTGAAGGCGCCCAGGTAGTGGCATAGGTGAGTGACGCGTCTACAAAAGGATGCGCCGTTAGAGCGATACTTTGGGAGAAAGGGCTGTCCCGGAACAACCTTACAAATTCGATCGCTTCGTTCCCCGAAAGCAACGCGTGTGTATGCACGGGTCGTTGCTCTTCGAGATACTCGAGAAGAGGAGAGGTGTCGATGGGTCCACCCATGTTTTTTAGGATGTTGAACGTCACCGATTCCGCTCCCCCCGAGCCCGCGCCAAGGCGGAAGCAGTCGTGCATTTGATATCCGGCCTCGTAGATCGACATGCCGATCGAGGGCACGCCTCCGTACGTTTCCTGGGACCATTTGCCCATGGCCCATTCGCTTTTCCAGAGATGGAGGCTGTTGTAAAACAGGTTCGGAGCGCTCAGAGATGCTTTGGGCGCACAGGCGCCAACGTTATTGATCAGGACGGGGGTCCCGTACTTCTGGATGATGGGCAGGCAGGCGAGAGTAATCCCATTCTCCACGATACCCAGGGCCAGGTCCACGCGATCGAAAAAGAGCAGCTTGTTGAGGCCTTCCTCGACCTGCTTTTGTTCCCCGCTTTGGATGAAGGTCTCCAAAATGGTAAAGGGCACGTCTTTCATCCCTAAGGCAAATGCCGCCCTGACATCTTCTTTCAAATCCGGGAACACCCCGGAATACGGAAACATACATCCAATCTTCACGACTATTGTACTTCTATTTTGAATACTGGGAATACCAATTGATTGTCCCGGATGCACACCACGCGCACCAGGTAAATCCCCGGCGTCAGGCCGGTGATGTTCACGGGGATGTCCGTAGGCTGACCCTCGAACTCATCCACCCCAAGCACGATCCTGCCGCGTATGTCGAAGATAAGCAGCTTTGTAATTTGATAATCCTGGGTCATGCGGATGTGCAGGGTACCGTGCACGGGATTGGGGAACACCCCGATACCCGAAACAAAGGACCCCGGAGCATACACCTGTATGGTATCGCTCACAGCCGGTGCCGGGAGGTAATCGAGGCTGCCCGCCTGGAGCGCCGTCACGATCACGGTGCCCACGCCCGTTAGGGTCAACTGGTTGCTGATGATCGTAGCCGGTCCCGATTCCCCGTAGGTCACGATCAGCCCCGAGCTGGCGCTGGCGTGGAGGATCGCGGTACCTCCGACCAGCCCGATTCCCGTCACAAAGGGTTGCGGGAAGGTGATCGTCTGGGTCGCCTGATTGATCGTCAGGACTTCATCCACTGCGGTGGCGGGTGCATACAACCCGTTTCCTGCCTGGGTGGCCTCGATCGTCACCGTTCCCGCCGATACGATGTGGACCGTCCAGTTCCCGTTTCCGGCATCCGTCACGGTAGCCACCGTATTGTCCAGGGAAGTCAGGGTCACCGCCAGGCCCGAGCTGGAGCTGGCGCTGATGGTGAAGTCGGGGTCGCCGTATGTCTTCGTGGGCAAGGCCCCGAAGGTGATGACGTTGGGTAGTTGGGGCAAGATCGTCAGGGTCCCGTCCACATACGTGATGCTATAGTTTGGATCCACCGCTCCGCCAGGCGTGATGGGATACATACCCGCCGGACTTGCGGGGGTCGCCGTCGTCGTCGCCGTGGCTTGCGTCGTCAGACTGGCGGGTCCGTCCCCATTGACGAAGCCGCTGTACGTTACCGTCAGGGGCGGATTCGGCTGGCTGAAATACCGCGTCTGGTCGGTGGCCGTGACGGTCAGCGCTGCTTGGCCGATCGTCAGGGTGCCGGAAACGTAAGTAATGCTGTAATTCGGATCCGCCGCCCCGCTTGCCGTGATGGGATACGTGCCCGCTGGGCTCGCCGCGGTGGCCGTCGTCGTCGCCGTAGCTGCCGTCGTCAGGCTGGAAACATTGTCCCCATTCACGAATCCGATATACGTGACCGTCAGCGCAGGCAACGTCCCGCCGTAAGTCATGCTTTGATTATTCGCCGTCACCATCAGCGCCGCCTGACCAATCGTCAGCGTACCGTTCAGATAAGTAATCGTATAGTTCGGATCCACCGCCCCAATCGCCGTAATCGGATATGTGCCCACCGGAGACGCGCTGGTCGCCGTCGTCGATGCGGTAGCCGCTGTGGTTAGGCTGGCCTGGGTGTCCCCATTCACGAAGCCGCTGTACGTGACCGTCAACGCAGGTAACGTCCCGCCGTAAGTCATGCTTTGATTGTTCGCCGTCACCGTAAGCGCCGCTTTGCCTATCGTCAGGGTGCCGCTCACGTACGTGATGCTGTAGTTCGGATCCACCGCCCCGCTTGCCGTGATGGGATACGTGCCCGCCGGGCTTGCCGCGGTGGCCGTCGTCGTCGCCGTAGCCGCGGTCGTCAGGCTGGCAACATTGTCCCCGTTCACGAAGCCACTATAGGTCACCGTCAGCGCGGGCAACGCCGAACCATATGTCGAACTCTGATTGTTTGCCGTCACGGTCAGCGCCGCCTGACCTATGGTCAGCGTGCCGCCTACGTACGTGATGCTGTAGTTCGGATCCACCGCCCCGCTGGCAGTGATGGGATAGGCGCCCGCCGG
>Ga0210391_10003824_pt1 | contig 12692 bp, 12 predicted proteins | sample IncBWC12OmetaG_FD_160573 | JGI IMG/M metagenome (GOLD analysis project Ga0210391, IMG submission 160573) | Forest soil microbial communities from Barre Woods Harvard Forest LTER site, Petersham, Massachusetts, United States - Inc-BW-C-12-O ... | reverse complement strand
TCAATGTCTCGAATTCGTTTCTGCGCCGGCAGGTCAATCCAACTTCCGGGTCCGTGAGCCAGGACGCCGGCGCCATCGTCGTCACTTCAGAGGATGGGCAGACCCGGATTCGGGAGAATTTCCACCTGACGGACCGGACGCACTTCAGCTACAGCACGGACATGTCCCGCGACGGTGGCCGTACCTGGGATGCCGCATTGATTGATATGAAGCTATCGAAAATCGAATAGAGCTACTGCGCGTCGCGATGCGCGTGCAGTTTCATGGCACTTGCCAAATACGCTGCAAAACCCTTCGCCATCCCTTCGTAGCGAGCGACAAAGTCCGGATGCTGAAGATACAGATCCGCGAGACCTGAGTAGGCTGCGGCAGAACAGGGCCGGCCCCACATGGCGGCCACCCAGGCTCGATGACGCGCGATTAGGGCTTCGACCGCTTCCGCTCCCGGGTCGATCCCCCGGCGCAGCGCGGCGGCCAGAGCTGCCTCCACTTCCCGCAATTCCTTTCCCAGGGACTCCTGTTGCTCGGCGGCCATGCGCGCATAGGACTTCTTGGCGTGTTCAACGCCCGCGCGCATCGGTTCGCCATAGCGCTCGATCAGCCACGCTTCATATCCGGCCTGCTTCTCCGGGCTGAAGCCCCTATAGAGAGCTGAGTTCGCCATAATCCGTTCTCCGCGTAGGTCGGCAATCGTATGATCGATGGTTTCGATCAGGACGCGGTAGCGCTCCCGCTCCGCTTCAAGCTTCTCGCGATGCTGTCGCAGCACGGCGACCTGATCCTCGCCTTCGAGGTCGAGGAGCCCCGCGATCGAACTCAACGGCACTCCCAGCTCTCGATGGAACAGGATCCGCTGCAGGCGCAGCTGCTCCCTGCGGCCGTAGTACCGGTAGCCGTTACCACCGACGAAGGCCGGTTTCAACAGCCCGATGTCGTCGTAATGATGCAGAGTACGCACCGTGACACCCGAAATGGCCGCCAGCTGTTTGACTGTCAATTCCTTCATGTGCCGGACAATGAGCGCTGACGTTGGGTTAGAGTCAATAGCGCCCTCAGCCCGCAAAGCGGGCCGGGCCGCCCGCACCGGTCGGGACGTAACCGTACAAGGAACGTGTCATGCGTAATCCTCCGTTCGACAGGGTATTGCCGGTACTTCTGATAGCGTTTCTCACGCTCGCTGCGGTGAACTCGCTGGTTGGTACGGCTTGGGGAGCGCAGGCACCGGCGCTCTCCGAAGCCGATATGACCTACTTTTACAAGGAGCCGAGCCCGGCGCGCGTGGCCGCACTGGTCACCTATTTCGACTCACTCCGAGCCGCCGAGCGGGGCGGGACGCGGCCACCTCTAATGGGTTTCTTCGCGGGGGCCTTTCAGCGCTATCCCGCGGACATTGACCGGATGATTCCCGAGCCTCTCTCCGTGCAGATGATGGGACTGCTGGCGGTCTCCCTGAAACTGGCCGGTCAGCAGGCCCGGGCCGAGTCCCTGGTCAAGACCATCAAATCCAGAGATGCCGTGGCTCCCGATCTTTCCACCCTCCCCCCGACCCTCGACGCCATCGAACCCGTCGGACCGTCCGAACTCGACCTGCTCTGGGGAGCCAGCTTCGCCACCGCAGATCCCAAATACCCTTCCAGAATACTGGCGCGTTTCGCGCGCGTCGCCAACACCGGCGACTACGCCGAGGACCTCGTGCACGTCGTCCGCAACCTGCAGAGCGGCGCGGATCAGCAATGGCTTGTCGACAAGCGCGGCAAGGCCGCGGCACCTGAACTTATCGTCGCTTCCACGGCACTGTGGGCGCTGCACTCGAATGCGCTGCAGCACCAGTTCGTCCGGTCAGTGGTCGATGACTACATCGCCGCCCACCCGAGCGAACCGGCCGCGAAAGCACTGGCGTCTCTCGCTCAAGAATACGGCTATTACCAGCTCGCGAAACTCGCGTCGGTCACGGAAGCGGCGCCTGGGAAGTCCTCCGTCACGGTCAACCTCAGTTTCCTGACCCAGGTCGTGGACGATCTGGGGCGTCATGCGGGCGGTTACCCCGCGAACTTCGAGTTTGCCGAAGACCGTCAGCGGGCCGTGAACGATGTCACCGCGATCTCGAAAATGCTCGATCCGTTGACCGACAATTCCGCGATCAGCGCGCCGATTCTGCTGCGACTGGCGGTCCTGCACACGATCGGCTTCAACCTCGATGTACCGGATTCCTTTCAGGCAGCCCGGACTGACTTCGACAAACTGCTGGCACTGACTCCCGAGGATCCGCAGGCGAACTTCCGCTACGGGGCTTTTCTGGCTGCGACCACCCGCAAGGGCGAGGGCATCCCCTACCTCGAGAAGGCACGGAGTCTCGGGGCCGCCAATGCGGACTACTGGCTTGGTTTCAGCTATGAGGCTGTGGGCAACAAGGCGAAGGCCCTGGAGAACCTGGAGGCCTACACGAAGCGCGCTCCCGACGACGTTCGGGCGGCTGCAATGTTGGACGCGATTCGCAATGACAGGGTCGAATTCAAAACCCTGAAACCCGGGGAGACGCCGCCCTAGGGCGTGGTCACACAGTCAGTATGGACACGGACCTGATCGCCGCATTGGCTGCCACCGATGACTCGATTCGGCTCAAGGCGGCGCTTGAGATCGGCTCCAATCCCAACCCGGGTGTGCTCGATACCCTGGTTGCGCGATGCGCGGTCGAACCCAACTTCTACGTGCGCGACATGCTCACGTGGGCGCTCACCCGGCTCCCGCCGCAGGTCACGGTGCCAAGACTGCTCGAAGAGCTACAGTCGCAGCGCGCTCAGGCCAGAAGCCAGGCGCTGCATACCCTGTCCAAGATCAAGGACCCCAGCGCGTGGCCCGCAATCACGCAATCCCTGCTGCGCGACCGCGACGATGAAGTCGCCCGCAGCGCATGGCGTGCCGCGGTGGTACTCGTGCCGAAGGGTCAGGAGAAGGGTCTGGCCGAGGAACTTGCCGCGCAGCTCGGTCGCGGCAACCGCGAAGTCCAGCTCAGTCTCAGCCGCGCACTCCTTGCCCTCGGAGAGGACGTGATCGGGCCGATTCTTCGCCAGGCGATGGCGAGTGAAAGCCCGATCGTCCGTGCGCATGCCAGCGCCACCGATCGGCTCCTGCGGGAGCCGGACGTGGCTTTCGAACTTGCCGTCGATGACGCGAAGCGGATCTTTGCGCTGGGCAAGGATTAACCGGGTCACTGTCGAAAGGCAGGGGGTACGTCCACTCCGAGCCGGAATTGAGCGCGCAGCATTGGCGCCATCGGCTGAGACTGGATGTGTATGCGATACATCTGCACATCGCGGAAATAGCGCTGCAGGCGCTCTGCGCGCTTCGCGACCGAAGCACCCGCGCTGTGGAACAGCATCTCAACGGCCTCGCAGGCCGCACGGCATCCTTCGCGGGCGATGCCCCACACCCGCAGGGTATCGGCGGCACTGATGGCCTGCCCCTCCTTCATCCATGCCTCGTTCTGCTGCGAATACAAGCGCGTGGCCTGCAGCGTGAGCGCCTCGGCCGCATCGGTGCGGCACATGGCCTCGCCGAGCAGCCGCTGCAGGTCAGGATCGTGCATGCGCTTGCGAGTCGGATCGAACAGCATCGGTTTGGTCGTCAGGATGCGCTCATATTCCTCGAGCGCCGCGCGAGCCGCGCCTGTAAGGATCGCGCCGAATTCACAGCTGAACCAGCCGAAAATAATGCCGAGAAACAGTCCCTCGCGATGCAACCGGGTGCCGGGGGTACCGTCGGGCAGGCTCTGCGTGGACAAGAGCCCAATGGGCGAGCGAACGATGTGCGCATCGGGGATAAACACCCGCGTGAGCCGGACGCTATTGGAGCCGCTCGCCTGCATGCCCATCGCCGCATCACCGCCCCAGTCGGACAGAACCTCAATGCTCGTGCGTGGCACGACAAACATGATCGTGCTCGGCACACCGTCGGCGCCGGCAATCATTGCGCCGCCCATGAAGTGCGTGCAAACCGGAATGCCCGAGGCGAAAGCCCACATGCCGCTGACGAGGTAGCCTGCTCCGCTACGCTCCAATGTCGGCCTGCCGGCCGGGGCCGCCGCGTAGGCGCAGCGGAAGTCACCCGTCGGCCCAAAGAGTTCACGCTGAACGACCTCCGGAAAATGCGCACCCAGGAGCAGCGCATGGGAGGAGGCAAGCGTATAGCACCAGCCGCTCGACGGATGACCACGCGACAGCTCCATGATCACCCGTATATAAGTTTCACAATCTGAACCGTAACCGCCAAACATACGCGGCTGCAGAATCCGGTAGAACCCGCCATCGAGGAGCCGCTGGTGAATGGCATCGGAGTAACAACCCCGCGCATCGCTTTCATCCTGCTGTTCACGCAGCTGCGCACCGATTTCCTTCGCACGTGATATAAGGTCCGCCGGCGCGTTCATGGGATCGCCGCCCCGTAGTCATTGGTCGGATCCCGATACATCGTGTGCACATGATTGGTGGGTTCATCGTGCTGTGGCGCGTACTCGATGACCACATGCGGCCCCTGGATGCGAAAGTAGGCGGTGATATTGTCTCCCGCCTTGCCGGTAGTCGCACCGCTCCAGGCAAACCAGGTGTCAGGTAGTTCTGCCTTCAACTGCGATGTGCGTAGCGTGGCGGCCGGCTCATTGAGGATGCCCGACCATTCGCCCATCAGCGCCAACATCATGGCCTGCTGCTGGGGATTCATGGCCGAAGCCTTCAGTCCTTCCGGGACGATCTTCTCATTGTCCTGACCTGGACCCAGCACGAGGTCGGGTACGGTGTAGTTCAGAACGGCCTGTCGGCGCTGCGTCTGATCGAGGGACTGCACCAGCGCGAGTGCCTGATCGCTCTCGCGCCCCAGCGGCCGCACGATCTTGCCATTCAAAGTGAATACGGCCGGCTGGGCGCCGGTGAGCGTCGGAGTCAGCACATCATGCGGTCCCGACATCGTGATATTCAATGCGAGGTGATGACCTCCGAACTGGAGCATCCAGGGCGTACTCATCGACGGCTTACCGAGAAAGGAGATGTAATACAAATCGCTGCCGAACATGTCCCCGCTAGCGAACGATGGCGGACCCCCTCGGCCACCTGGACCTCCGGATCCTCCTGGGCCGCCGGGGCCGCCCGGCGGCGGTCCACCACCACCCGGGCCGCGCTTCGAGCCGTTTGCCTTGAAATCATCGTCCGCTGCGCGAATTGCGTTCACCTTTTCCAGTCCCATGGGGCTCAGCACGACCGTGAGCAGCCTCCAGGTGGCTTCCCGCTGCGGGGCGCTCATCTGTTTGAGACTGATGCCGCCGCGAGGCACGAAACCAGTCGGCAGGTTGGACCATCGCGCGCGCTGCCCGGCGTCTCCATAGTCGTACAGGACCTTCTGTCGCTGCTCAGCGCTCAACGTCGCGAGAAAGGAATTGGCGGCATTCACGACCTCGGCGTTTCGGGATTGGGCGAATCCCGGCGTCAGATGGGTGATCGCGAGCGCCAGTGTGACGGCTGCGACGCAGCTGACCGAGCGTAGGGTTGGTTGCATAATTGCTTACATCCGGATTCCGCGGTGCATTGACCCTGAGAATAATACTGAATTTCACCGAGCGCTCGCAGCGACGATTGGTATTGTGCGCTTCATGAACCGGCGATGGATGTATCTTGCGGTCCTGCTCATCGGCTTCTCCGGTCCGGCGTGGACACATCGCCTCGACCAGTATCTGCAGGCCACAACGATCACACTCGCGAAGGAGCGTGTCACATTGCGGCTTCGGCTCACACCCAGCGTGTCCGTAGCCGGGCAGGTGCTCGGCGCGATGAGTGTGAAGAATGGCGGGAGGATCTCTGACGCAGCGCAACGTGCCTACTGGGAACGGGTGCGCCAGGACCTGGCGTTGACGATCGATGGCGTTCCGCTGAGTCTGCGGCTGATTGATTCATCCTTCGACTCCGCCGCGCAGCTGCGAAGCGGCATCGGCGAGATTGCCTTCACCTTCGATGCGGCGCCGCCGCCGGGACCATCACCGCATCACCTGACGTTTACAAACGTCCATCAGAACGCAATCGCCGCGTATCTCGTGAATTGCTTTGTGCCCGCCGATCCCGGCATTCGTATCCTGGCACAGCGACGCAGCGTCGATCAGTCTTCCTATCAGTTGGATTATGCGATTGGCGGCGCCACCTCTGTGCCTGCGCCGGTCGCAAGGCAACTGGCGGCGCAGGACGGCCGCGCGGTGATCAAGAGTTACTTCATACACGGGGTTCGTCACATCCTCACCGGCTACGATCACCTTTTGTTCGCCGTTGCTTTGGTGCTCGCGGTCACGACTCTCTGGGATCTGGTGAAGGTCGTCACTGCGTTTACGGTCGCACACTCGATCACTTTGACTCTTGCCGCACTGGGTCTGATCCATGTGTCCGAGCGCGTCGTCGAGCCGGTCATCGCGGCCAGCATCGTCTGCGTGGCCTTGCAGAATGTCTATTGGCCGAAAAGCGCCCGGGCCGGCAGCCGGCTTGCGGTCGCCTTCATCTTCGGACTATTTCACGGGTTGGGCTTCGCGGGCGGTCTTCTCGATCTGATGCATCGGATGCCGGAGCACACCGCCCTACTGGCGATCCTCGGTTTCAGTATCGGCGTCGAGGCGGGTCATCAAGTGGTGTTATTGCCGCTCTTCGGCCTGCTGAAGATCGGGCGACGCGCAAGGAACGAGGATCCCGGCGGCGGCCGGCGCATGTGGCTGATTCAGCAATTCGGTTCCGCGACGATAGCCGTTGTCGGGATCTGCTACCTCGCCAAGGCGCTGATGGTACCGCAGTAGCCAACGTTACCGCCGGTCAGGTACCAGCCGCAGCCGCACCATGTGGTAGGCAATGCCTGCCACTGAGAAGAGTACGACCGCCCGCAATGCGCCGACGCCGAGGCTGGCCGCGAGACTGGCACGTTCGTGCCAATAGATGACTTCGGCCAGGGAGTACGAAACTGCGGCCTTGTGACCGGGTACTGCGGGATACTCATGTACATGAAAGCCCAACAGTCCGGTCAGCACGGCGATGAGTCCGAGGCCCAGCCAGACCCAGCCGGATTCGAGACGCTGACGCAGCGCTACCGCGATACAACCGAGAGACAGGACCGCGCCCAGAAGGTAGTTGGTAATGACGCCCGAAAGGTCGATGAGGGCGCGATAACTCTCCGGCATTTCACCGGGGGTCAGTCCTTGCATGGGCCACAGTAAGCGGAACATCAGCATCGAATTCAGCGCGAGCGCCGCGACGAGCAGAAACAGCGGCGACATCACGAACACCGCCCATGGCGCACGCGCCGCCAGCGATCGGCCGCAGCCTTTGTCGATCATCGCCTTTGCCAACTCGGCGTCGCCGCCCAACAGACTCATCGCGCGTTCGCCGGCTTGCCGGGGATCCAGACCGGAAGCCCGCTCACGCTCGGTCAGGTCGGCCAGATGCTCGCGCAGTTCCGCGAGATAGCGGTGAACACGTCGCGGTGCGATACCCGCCCGCAACAGCCTCTCACGCAGAGAGTCAAAGCCCGGTTGCATATCGTGACCCCTTGAGAACGGACTGAATGGCCTGCGCCAGTGAAGACCAGGTGTCCGCCAGCTGGCGGTACCGTCGCTCGCCTTTCGCGGTCAGGGTGTAGTAGACGCGGCTGCGGCCGTCCACGAGCTTGCGCCTCGATGTCACGGCGCCATCGTCCTCCAGGCCGTGAAGGACGGGATAAACCACGCCCTCACCGAAGCTGATGACATCGGCGCTCTCGGTTTTGATCGCCTGGACCAGCTCATACCCATACATCTCACGATCCTGCAGCAGACGCAGGATCATCAGCTCCGGGACGCCCGCCATGAAATTGGGGTTGGGTTCGCGCGGCATTCTGGCACCTCGATGTTCTAGGTATTATACCTCGAACTGGCAGGTATGCAAGCCCCGGCTGCCGCGCCGAGCCGCCCCGCCGCCCGGAACTCGCCGAGGCAGCCCGTGTCCAAAAGCTCCGGGGGAGGCTGGCGGATGCGATGGCGGCGTACACTCCTGTTCGCAGCGATTGTGATCGCACATTTGCTGGTGGTGCGGTTCTTCCCGGCTGACCGTACGACACCGCCAGACGCACCCGGGCAGGAGATTTCGTTCGCCACCCTCTCCTCTACCGCGCCGAGCGAACGGGTCTCGCAAACCCGACCGATCCCCAAAGCCATCCGGGCCCACAAATTCAATAAAGGTCCGGCGAGTCTGAGCCAGGTCCAACCGGACAAGCCTGCGGATACCGCACCCGCCCCGGTGGACTGGGCGCAGGAGGCCGAGCTTGCCGCCGCCGATAGCCTGAAACTGGAGGCCGAGGCTTCGCGTCAGGCCGCGGCACTATCACAATGGCAATTGCGCGTGATGCCGTCTCCGAAGGCGCCTGCGGCGTCCGGATTTTCCTGGGACCACTCGCGAACCCACCGCCTGGAGTCCTCGGCACAAGGCCTGGTCGTAAACCTGAATGATCGTTGCTCGATCCTCATCAGCCTGAGTCTCATGGCGGTGCTCGGCGGCTGTAAAATTGGACAAATCCCGGTCCACGGTGATCTGTTCATGCATATGAGAGATGCACCCGAAGCGGGTCCCTGACGCGTATTGTTATAAATGAAGTGCGATTGCCCAAGCCGCCGCCACCGCTGCGATCGACATCGAGTATCACCGGAGCGCGTGCCTTGATCTGGTACTACATAGAACTGGCCATCCGCAGTCTGAAGCGCAACGTGGCGCTGACCCTGCTGGTGATCACGGCCGTGGGCATCGGTATCGGTACCTGCATGACCGAGTTCTCCGTCATGTACGTTCTGCTGGGAAATCCCGTTCCGGACAAATCCTCAAGATTGGTGGTGCCGCAGATTGATGCCTGGGGTCCGGATTCGCGAAGCGCCCCAGGCGGCGGCGCTATTGAGCTTCCCGATCAACTGACTTATCGCGATGCGATGGCACTCATGCAGGGCCATAAGGCGCTGCGGCAAACGGCGATGTACGGCATCGGGCCGAACGTGACTCCTTCCCAGGGCAGGCCGTTTCATGCCTCGGGTCGTGCGGCCTATGCGGATTTCTTTACCATGTTCGAAGCGCCGTTTCGCTTCGGGGGTCCCTGGTCCCCGGCCGAGGATGCCCAGCATGCCAATGTAGCGGTTCTCAGCGCCAGGCTGGCCGACAGGCTCTTTCAGCACGCCGATGCCGTGGGCAAGACCCTCACGCTGGATGGCCGGGACTATCGGATCGTCGGCGTCTTGGCCCCGTGGCAACTCATTCCCCGTGTCTACGACATGTCGCAGAACGCCGCGCTGGATGCTGAGGATGTATATGTACCCTTCACCACGGCCATCGATCGGCAGCTGCGTCACTACGGTCACGACAGCTGCAACTCGTCCCCGGCGCCGGGCTGGCTGGGACATCTGAACTCCGAGTGTGTCTGGGTACAGTTCTGGGCCGAGCTCCCGAGCGCCGCGGCGAAGAGCGACTATCGCCGGTATCTGCTCGGCTATGTCGCAGACCAGCGTGCCGCAGGACGCTTCCACTGGGCGCCGCTCGCGTTCGTATCTACCCTGCCGGAGTGGATTGCGCAGAAAAAAGTGGTCCCCGATGAGGTGAAGTTAGGCACCCTGATCGCGCTGGGATTCCTGGTCGTGTGTCTGATCAATGCCGTCGGGCTGATGCTCGCCCGATTCTCGGGCCGCGCCGGCGAGCTAGGGGTGCGTCGCGCGCTCGGCGCCAGCCGGTGGCATATCTTCTGCCAGTGCCTGACGGAGTCCGCGATCATCGGACTTCTGGGGGGCGCGCTCGGCGTCGGTCTGACGGCCATCGGCCAGGCCAGTGAGCGCGCCCTGGACGGTGGCGATGGCGTCGTGATCCGGCTGCTTTACTCCATCAATCAGGAGACGGTGCTCATGACGGTCGGGGCCGCGGTCCTCGCCACGGTATGCTCCGGGCTCTATCCGACCTGGCGCGCGAGCCGCGTACAACCGGCGCTGCAGCTCAAAACGGATTGACGAGGCCATGCAGCTCACGCTCATCGTGCATTCGTTGCGTCGCAATAAGCTCGGCGCACTTCTCATCGGGCTGCAGATTGCGCTCACCCTGGCGATCGTCTGCAATTCTCTGTCGATCATTCAGCAGCATCTGCGGCACATGGTCCGGCCCACGGGCTTCGACGAACCGAGCATCTGGTCGCTGCGCAACCAATGGATCGGCGAGCCCGGCGACCTGAAGGCCAAGGTGCTCGAGGACCTGGCGGCGCTGCGCAGTGTGCCGGGCGTCATCGACGCCGAAGCGACCAACAGCTTTCCCATGCAGGGCTCGATGTGGAACACCGATCTGAAGTTGAATCCGACGCAGCGATTCGCCGCGTCGCAAACGGCAGTCTATTTCGTGGATGAGCATGGGCTGTCAGCCTTCGGAGTCAAACTGGCCGCAGGCCGGTGGTTCGCGGCCGAAGAGGTCAGCGACGTTCATGACAATGAGACCAAGTTTCCGGCCAGCGTGATCGTGACCCGAAGTCTCGCTCAGGCGCTCTTCCCGCACTCCAATCCTCTGGGGCAGGTTGTGTACTTCAGCGAGACTCAAGCCACGAGGATCATCGGCATCGTCGAGCAGGCTCAGGCGCCTTTCACTGCCGACATTCAGGAGGGTTCGCGGGTAGCCGATGTTTCCTTCTTCCCGTTTCGAGATCTCGGCAACGACACCGTCTACGTCGTGCGAACGGCTCCCGGGCAGATCGCTTCGACGATGAAGATCGCCCAGGACAAGTTGTTTCAATTGGATCCACAGAGAGTCGTGAGCGCAGTGCGCACCTTTGCCCAGGTGCGCCACAGCGCCTACACCTCGGAGCGCAAGGCGAGCGTCATTCTCGCCGTGGTCTGTGGCCTGCTGCTGACCGTCACGGCGCTGGGTGTCGTCGGTCTCACTTCATACTGGGTCTCCCAACGCACGCGTTACATCGGCATGCGTCGGGCCCTGGGGGCGCGACGGCGGGACATTCTTGGATACTTCCATTTGGAGAACCTCGTCATCGCGGGTACCGGCGCGCTGCTCGGAATCGCTTTGGGCATATGCGGGAACCTCTGGCTGGTGTCGAGTTTTTCCATCACGCGGATGAGCGCCGCCTTCATCTGCGGTGGCGCGGGCATCGTGCTCGCCTTATGCCAGGCGGCCGTGGTCTGGCCGGCACTGCGAGCGGCCTCGATCTCCCCGGCCCTGGCGTTTCGCAATCGATAGCTGTTGAAGCCATGCGGTTATACTCGGGTTACGAATAGGTTCTGATGGAGTAACGTCTGCGCACGCGCCATCGAGCGAGTCTAAAATGCGCACGCGTTCAACACTCCATGGTGATTCTTGAGTATTCGCGTAACACTCCTCAGCCCCGCGCTGGGCGCGCAGATCGATGGCCTGGATCTCTCGCAGGAGCTTGCCGGCGCAACCGTGAACCGCCTGAACGAGCTGCTGGTCGAACACCAGGTGCTGTTCTTTCGTAATCAGCCGATCACCCCTCATGCGCAGGCCGATCTTGCTGCCCGCTTCGGCTCGCTGCATGTGCACCCCATCTATCCGGTGCTGCCCGACCTGCCGCAGATCATGGTCTTGGATACGCACCCGCAGTTCCTGCCTGACAATGACAATTGGCACACCGACGTGACCTTCAGTCAGACACCGCCTTTGGCCGGAATTCTCGCCGCCAAACGCATCCCGCCATCGGGCGGGGATACTTTATGGTCCAGCGGTCTCGCCGCCTATGAGGCGCTATCCCAGCCGCTGCGTGCCCTGCTCGAGGGGTTGACCGCTGAGCATTCCGTGGCGAAGTCGTTTCCGGCGGAGCGCTGGCAAAGCGATCCGGCCTTCAAGGAGCGTTACGAACGGGCGGTCGCCAAGCATCCGCCCGTGACCCATCCGGTGGTGCGCACGCATCCCGTGAGTCGGCGCAAGGCGCTTTTTGTCAACGAAGGATTTACCACTCACATCAAGGAACTCAAACCGGAAGAAAGCAGGGCCCTTCTAACCTACCTGTATGCGCATGCATCCCGACCGGAGTTCACCGTGCGCTGGCGCTGGCAGAGGGACGACATCGCCCTCTGGGATAATCGTGTCACGCAGCATTACGCGATTGCCGACTACCTGCCCGAACGTCGCACGATGCACCGGGCAACGGTGAATGGTGACCGGCCGTTCTAAAGATCAGCACCTAAGGTCCAAACCTGCGCCTCAGGAAATAACCCGCCACCACGGTCAGCGCGCTGACCACTCCGAAAAGCAGCGCCAGGTGTTGATCGGCACTGAATGCCATCGCGACCAGGCCGCCGACAATGGCCACGATGGCCAGGATGGTGAGGTAGGGATAGCCCCACATCTTAACGCGCAGCCGCGCCGGCGCTTCGCGCTCGAGGCGCGCACGCAGCCGCAGTTGCGCCAGAGCGATCAGCAGATAGACGAAGATTGCCACCGTGCCGTAGGAGGTGACCAGGAACGGGAATACCCGGTCGGGTGACACATAGCTCATGACCACCGCCAGATAGCCGAAGGTCGTTCCCGTCAGAATTGCCGTCACCGGGACGCCGCGCTTGTTGAGTTTCGTCAGCACTTTGGGCGCATCGCCGTTTCGAGTCAGCGCGAGCAGGATGCGCGAGGAGCCGAACAGGCCGCTGTTGAGCGCGGAAAGCACTG